>ERZ772764.1963-NODE-1963-length-12479-cov-3.448084_pt1 | contig 12479 bp, 8 predicted proteins | sample MGYA00512163_ERZ772764 | MGnify/ENA primary metagenome ERZ772764 (study PRJEB29015, sample SAMEA2737903) | human oral metagenome | biome: human oral; feature: human-associated habitat; material: dental | place: China | collected 2094 ...
CGTCGAAGCCTCTTTTTCGACTATACATCGTTTGCAGTGCATCGTCGAAGCCTTGTTTTCGACTATAACTTGAAAGAATATCATCGGCAAAGCCTTTTTTGCGACTATAACTTGCAATCACATCGGCAAACGCATCGACTTTGCCGACATACTTTGCAAGCTTGCCAGCAAAAGAGGCACGAACGGTAGCATACCTCGCTGTCATGTCCGCCGAAAAAGGCTTGAATGGTGGAATGCTTGAGCGGCCTGATGCGCGATTTGAACCAAATATGGGGATGGAAAGGTGGATTTGTGGGGAAGATGTGCGCACGGGCGGTGTTATTTTCATCATTTGTAGGTATTGCAATCTTTTATGATTTGTTATAATTTTGCCAGCGGAAAGATGTTGTCTCGCGTGCAGGTGAGGCAGCTTGCATTTAGGATAAAATTAAACATATAAAAGAATGAAAAAGAAAATCGTGTTGATGTTGGCCGTGTTGTTTGCGGCATGGTCGGGCATACAGGCTAAAACGGCGCTGTTGATAGTGGCACATGGGTCGCCCATGGAGTCGTGGCGCAAGCCCGTTTTGGACTTAGAGCCCATGGTGAAACAGCAGTTAGCCAATGGCAAGTTGAAGGGCATCGACTTAGTGAAGGTGGCGCTTATGGAATATACCGAGCCTTCGGTGGCCTCAATGGTCAAGGCTTGTGAGGCCGAAGGTGCCGACAGCATCTTTGCTTTGCCCATTTTTATAGCACCATCGGGGCACACCGAGGAGGATTTGCCCAATATCTTGGGGCAGAAATACAATCCCTACGTGCGCGAGGAGTTGGCCGAAGAGAAAACCGAAATGGTGCATACACGCGTGCCCATCGTGCTGGGGCCGACGTTCTATTACAGCTATGTGCTGGAGAAAAGCATGCTCGATCGCATTCAAAGTCTATCGAAATCGCCGACCAAAGAGGCTGTAATCTATCTTGCTCATGGCGATGACGAGCGCATTGGCTTTTGGAAAGAGATGCTCAAGAACGTGGATCAATACACCAAGGAGCACACAAAGATTGATTATGTAGACCATGCGCTCATTGAAATGGGCCATGATTTTGGTAAGGAACTCATGCCCTTGCTCACCAAAGCGGCGCAGAAGAAGCAGCGCATCATCGTGCAAGGCATCTATCTGACATCGGATGTGAAACGCATGGCCGACCGTCATAAGATGGAGGATGTACAGCGTGACTTAGTGAAAAAAACGGGTGTGGAGATTGTCTACAGTCCCGATGGCATTTTGCCGGCTTCGAATGGTCGGGTGGTTGATTGGATTGTGGCGCAGACCCAGCAGTGGTTGGCCAGCAAACGTTAGGCAAATAGGCGTATGAAGAAGCTCGCAACGATGAGCCTTTTGGCCTTGATGTGTCTCTTTTGGGCGCCGCAACAGAGCGCTGCCGAGACGCGCAAACTCTATGGTTATGTTACCGATGCCAACAACGAGCCTCTTGTTGGGGTGAGTGTTCGGGTCTATCGCACGTCGTATGTCGCGGTGACCGACCCGAAAGGTCGCTATCAATTAAACGGCGATTGGGGCCGGGGCGCAACGCTTCTGTTCACGTATATCGGTTACAAACCGCTGAAATTGCGGGACGAAGGCCAGGAGCGAATGGACGTGAAGATGGAGGAAGCGGCCACGGGAATAGGCGAAGTGGTGGTGAAAGCCAAGAGCAACATCAACGCCATCGACCTGCGTTCGAAAGCCGGAATCGTGGAGAATGTCGACATCAAGCGGCTCAATGAAAAGCCCATGATTGACCTCGGGCTTGCACTTCAAGGCATGATTCCGGGGCTGAATGTCATCAATCAGGGCGAATTGGGCACTGCTCCTCAGATTCGCATCCGTGGCAACTCGTCGTTCCGGCGCGGCAATGTGAGCAACGAACCGTTGTATGTGTTGGACGGAAAGATTATCTCTGCTGAGACATTTTATAATCTCAACCCGCAGGATATTGCCAGCATCAAGGTGCTGAAAGATGCGGCTGCGGGTGCGTTGTATGGCATTAAAGCTGCCAATGGTGTGCTCGAAATCAGTTCGCAACACGGCTATCAAGGCAAGATGATCGTCACCTATGGTTTGGATGTGGGACTGACGTTGCGCGGAAGGCGAGGTGTTCGGCTGATGGATACCGACGAAAAGTTGGAACTTGAGCGGCTGTTGCAGAACCCTTCTGCACCGGGCTATCGCTACAGTCGCGACTACTATGAGCGCTATTATGCCGCCGACCCCCATAAAGAGCAACTCATTGCCGAGGGAGAACGGCGCTTGTCGGCGCTCAGAGCAGTGCATACTGACTGGTTTAAAGAGCTCATCCGCAACAATTTCTATCAGAAACATAATCTCAGCATCAAGGGTGGAAGCGGCACAACAACCTATTATCTCTCGGGCAACTATGCCTATCAAGGTGGCCGAATTGCCGGGAACGACAAGCGACGTTTCAGTATTCGGATGGGGTTAGACCAGCAATTAGGCAAGATGGGCTATCTCATGTTGGGCGCTACGGGCGGTTATGCCAAGACAAATACCCCCAATGGCTCAACCTTCGACCCCACCTCGTTGGTTTATAACCTGAATCCCTACGAGTGGAAGACGGGCGAATTGTATTCCTACCCCAACCGCACTTACAGCGATTTGCTGTATCAATATCAGGCCGATGCGAGCGATAAGAATGCCGGTGTGGATGTGAACCTGACGCTCTCACCGTGGAAAGACCTGACACTGGCTTATGTTGCAGGGCTCGATTTCCTGCAAAACGACGATCATCAGTTCACCCCTTCAACGGCTTATTCGGAGCAAAAAGGCGGTATTCTCGCAAATGCACGGGGCATATACCGTCGTACGAAAGGTACGACCACTAATCTGTCGAGCAATTTCCGCGCCACTTACAACCATGTCTTCGGTGGCGTTCATGACATCACGGTGGGCGCAAACGTCGACTATTACCTGTATAACTATGATGCAGTGGGCATCACCGGCTATGGTGTTGGCACCGTAGATGCGCCTTCAGCCATCAATAATGCGTTGCAAGGACTGCGCCAACCCGAAGTGAGAAACCCGAGAGACAAGAATGCGCAGATGGGTATTGGTGCCGTGGCGGGCTACACTTATAACACGATTTACGATTTTTATGCCACTTATAAGGCCGATGCGTCGTCAATTTTGCCGGCCAATAAACGCTGGAACGCAGCTTGGGCTGTTGGTCTTGGATGGACACCTACGAACTATTCCGGACTGAAAGACCTAAAAGTCTTGTCTAAATTGAACTTCAAAGTGGCCTATGGCGTGACGGCAAACCTCAACGGTGTGACATCTTCCAGCACAGTGGGCACTTTCATGTTTGGCGAACAAACTTACGAAGAGAGCCGGGCGCTCTCGCTGTTGTCACTTTATAACAAGGATTTGAAGGCCGAACAAAATAAGTCTTTAGACGTCGGCATGAACGTAGAGCTGTGGAAACGTGTCACGTTGGATGTGAATTGGTATAACCGTCGCACTGATCAGGCGCTCTTGGATGTGCCGATTGCCACCAGTTCGGGCTTCTCTTCGTTGAAGTGCAACATTGGTGTTTTGCAAAATCAAGGCATCGAAGTGGGGCTCAACGGGCGGATATGGGATAGCTTTGACTGCCGTTTGACCGTCGGAGGCAACATTGCTTACAACAGCAATAAGGTCATAAGCCTTTATTGGACCGATAAACTCTACTTGGATGAGCAGTCGATTGTGCCCAATTATGAGGTCGGAAAATCCTACGATATGATTTATGGTGTCCATTCGTTGGGCATCAATCCACTCACTGGTTATCCCGTGTTTCTTACGCCCGATGGCCGTGAGAAGCAGGGAACAGAGCAGCTGACGCGCGACGATTTCGTTGCCTTGGGTCACCTGACGCCCCCTTATTCGGGCAGCTTCTACGCCAATTTCTCCTATAAGCAGTTCGATTTCGATCTCTCTTTCTATTATGTGTTGGGTGGCAAACAGCGCTTCAACTATCAGTATGTGCGCAACAGCGACAATGCCAACTATAACGCAGTGGCCGGACAAACGGCAAAGATGTGGTTTAAAAGGGGCGATGAATACAAAACGTATTGGACACCTTTCTATACACAAAGCGTTGCCGAGTCGAATCTTGTGCTCTATCCCAACTCGCGCACGGTGGGTAACAGCAACTATTTAAAACTCTCAAGTTTCTCCATGCGCTATCGCATTCCGTCGCGTTGGCTCCATCACGTGATGCCTTTGGTGCAATATGCCAACGTAGGGTTGCAGGGCTCGAATCTCTTTACGTGGACCAACTACAAGGAGTCCGACCCTGAAAGCGGCACCTTGGCAGGCACCATGCAGCCCGTTTTTACCTTTCATCTCAACTTAACATTTTGATAAGAGACAATGAAACAACATCTACCGATATTCAAAAGTGTGGCCATCGGTGTGCTTTCAATGGTTTTTGCCGCATGTAATCTGAACATACCGCCGCAAGATCAGTTCTCCGATCCCGATGCCATCAAGACGGTTTCGAATGCAAGGTCGCTCTTAGCTTCAGCCTATTTGGCCTATCCCCACGAAGAATATGCGTTTTCTTTGTTGGGCAACGATTTTGTTCCAACCTCGCTTTCGATAAAAGACATCTCGTCATTGCACCTTTATAATTGGGACGACCGCGAGATAAGCAAACTTGCACCTACGCTTTGGCAAGGCTATTACAATGTCATTGCACAGTGTGATGCTTTGCTTGAACGCATGCAAGCCGTCGAAACGCAAGGGCAAACAGAGGGGACCGAGAGACAAGCCATCATTGCCGAAGCCAAAACTTTGAAGGCTTTGAGCTATTTTCAGCTGCTTCGTGTGTTTGCACCAGCCTACGATTTAAATCCCGAGGCACCGGGCATCGTTTTGAAAACACAGCTTGGTATCGAGGATAAGCCACGCGCTTCCATCCGCGATGTCGTGGCTATGATACGCCGTTTGCTGACCGAGGCCGTCCAAACGCCGCACGATCCGGCACGCAATGGCTGGCTCTCTCAAACAGCTGTGCAGTATCTTTTGGCCGATTTGGCGCTTTATGCGGGCGACAACGAAGCGGCCATCACCTACGGAAAAAGTGTTCTCGGCAAGAGCAACGATGCTTATTTCACCCCCGACGGCATCAACAGCCTGTGGCAATCCAACAGCTATTCGGGGCGCATTTTTGCCTTCAACATCCACACTTCCTACTATGCCGGCATTCAAAGTAGTGCCCGAGAAGGAGATTATTTCTGCCTCAATCCACAGTTAGACTACGTGGCTTCGGATGTCCGTCGTGCCTCTTTCGTCTATCCCTTTGTGATGGATGGCACCGGCAGAACGCTCTTCGGCAAGTATAACCGGGCCAACAAAACCAATCAAGCCATTGGCTATATCAACACGATGCGCTATGCCGGCGCCTATTATATCGTTGCCGAAGCCTATTGTAGAAAGGGGGATACCGAGGCTGCACGCACGCTGATGAATCATTATTGGCATTGCATTGGCGTGGCCGAAGCGCCTGCAGGCACCTCTAATCAAGTGCTTTTGCAACTCATTCTCACCGATAAGCAACGCGAGTTTGCCGGCGAAGGCGTCAACTTCTTCGACCTCAAACGCACGCATCTCGCTGCTTTGCCTCGCCAAACGCAGTGGGGCACCGGCACGAGCAACACCATTTCGACCGGCGATTACCGCTGGTGTTTCCCCATTCCGGTATCGGAATATCGTTTCAACCGCGTAGAACAGAATGCCGGTTGGCCTTCCAATTAAACGAAAAAACAAACAGATGAAACATATATTGAATACGCTTCTTGCAGCTATAGCATGCGTTTTGGCAGGCTGTCAGGCACAAGATGCACCCCAAGAAACCATGACCAACGGTGTGGAATTGACCATTCCGGGCAACGCAATCCTGTCAGAAGATGACACAGCAAGCATCTTTGTGCATGCGATGATTGCCTTTGCGCCTCAGCAACGCGAGTCGGTAAAGTTGTCTTTCCTGGGCAATGAAAAGGCCATTTTGCATGCCGATAACGATGAGTTGGTTTTCAATCCCGGTCAGAAAGAGGTAGTCCTCCGCGTGAAATCGAATGGAAAGCATTTGCTTGCAACGCCTCAAGTGGTGACCGTGCAAGTGGCTTCGGCTTCCAATCCGCTCATCAAGGGCTTTGGAAAAGGTGCTCAAATCACGATGAATCCGGATGCTGACGTACCCCTCCTGACGCCAACACAGTTGCAGTTGATTGCCGATGTGCAGACGAAATATGGCATCAACCTGAGCCGTTTGTTGGGAAAGATTCCCGTAGAAACCACCATCACGTTCAATAACGCCGATAAAGAAGGCTTCTTTCAAGGGCAAGGGCAACGCGTTTACAAGGGTTACAGTGTGATAACGTTGAGCGATGATGCCACAGTTGACCATCCCAAACTGAAACTTTTGAGCAACCCCATGGGATTAACCACCTTCTTATATGATGTGTTGAAGCGCAAAACGGTCGACGACAACGAGTTTTTTATGAATACCCCCTATGGAAAGGCGGCCGTGAAAGCCATTCATTACGACGAGCGTAAGGAGACTTTCGAGGCATCTTTGGATGGGATTGCCTTCAATCCCGTGAGCAAAGCCGTCACCTTTGTGGGCGAGAAAGAAGATGTTTATGGCGACAAAATCGCCGGATTACCCTTTGCTTACAACTACTCTGCATGGAACAGGTTGTTGAAAGAGAAAGCAAAGGGCACCATTGTCGAGATTGAAGAGGGTGGAAACTTGGTGGGTTATACCATCGATGACGACTTCCTGATGATGGGAGGCTCGCTGGATCCCAATAAGTTTTTGGGCGTAAGTGCCATTGATAGCGATACTTTTGGCCATAGCCCAACTGATTGGGTAGCTCCTTCAGCATCGGTTGATTTCGAAAAGGGCAAGCTGTCGTTTGTCTTCCCATGGGACTTTGCCGACGGAAATGGTTACGAACAGGTGCGTGTTGTCTACACCATGCACCCCTAAGAAACATTTATTGTATGCAGAAAAAGCTTTTATGCCGTCTTTTTTTGGGCGTTATTATGCTGCAATGTATGCCTCTTTATGGTGTAAAAGCAATGACTTTACACCATAAAGAGGCATATATTACATTGCCAAAAGGCACCGTTGAAGGACAATTTGACAATGGGCTGCGCTACATCATAGTGCCCAACGGGCTTCCGAAACACAGTATTGAGGTGAGATTGGTCATGAATGTGGGGTCGTTGCAGGAGGAAAACGACCAGCGCGGAGGTGCTCACTTCTTGGAACACAGTGCCTTTATCGGCACGAAACACTTTCCAAAGCGTGCGCTTATTGACTATTTTGAGCGGCAAGGCATGAAATTTGGCCGTGACATCAATGCTTTTACGGGCTTCGATCGCACGATTTACTGGCTCTCGTTACCCCATCATTCAGCCCACGACAGCGTGCTCGATTCCACTTTTTTAGTTCTGCGCGATTGGCTCTGTGCTATTTCTTTCGATGGCGATCGCGTCAGAAAAGAGCGCGGTGTGATTATCGAAGAGTTGCGCAGCTATCAGCAAAACGACGACTTTTACGCTTTGAAGATTGGGCATGGCCGCTATGCTGAGCGGCTTCCCCTGGGTACATCGAGCGATATTAACCGTATTGACAGCCAGCGATTGCGCGTCTATTACGAACGTTGGTACACGCCATCGCATGCCACGGTGTTGGTCATTGGGCAGGTAAAGGCCGAGGAGGTGATTGCCAAATTGCGCGAAACGGTGGGCACCATTCCAAGGAAAAGCAGCGAAAAGACCGTCCGATGCGTGCCGTTGACCTATGCCCGAGGTGCCTCTTGGATGCAGATTACCGACAGCTTGCAGCGTGAAAGCAAGCTGGAACTCATCATTCCGCATACCACTTTTGTAGGAAAGACACTGCAAGATGCTGTCGACAAGCAACGCATGCGCATGCTGGTGCAATGCCTTTCAAACCGTTTGGCGGCCGATAGTGTACGCGGTGACGTGTCGAATAATTGGTATTTGGCCGACAAAGACCATTTTGTGGTAGCCCTTCGCGGAGCATCAGCAAACCATTTGGCGCAGCAATTAGCCGGTGTCGGCAATGAATGCAGACGATTGTTGCAGTTGCCTTTGGATGCAAACGAGCTGCAAAGGCTCATCGATGCACGTTTGGCACAGTTGCAACCCGACACGACTCAGCATCTTTCGGCCGATTTATGTGATGATTTCATCGACTATATCACGGCTAGCGACCGTCCGCTTCGCGATGCCAACGATGTGAAATGGGTGTGCAAACAGGTGGCTGCGACCACGAGCCGGCAACTACAAACGCTTTTGAAAAGGCTACTTCGCGCCATGAAACGTAGTCGGTTGTATGCCTATACCGTTGCAACGGGCGGGCAAAACGATACACTACTCACTGCTCAGCGGGCTGATGAAGCGTGGGAACAGGGCTGGCGACGCCCAATAGTGCCCTATATCGATCGGCATATCGTAGTCGAAAACGACACCGTGGCCTTGCCTTTGTGTTTGAAAATGCCGGCCAAAGTGAAGCCGGGAAGCGTGAAAAGCCAACGCCGATGGCCTGAACTGGGGCTTAACGATGTGCAGCTTACCAATGGAATCAGGTTGTTAGTGCGCCCCACCATGGACGAAGACCACACGCTTTTCTTGGCAGCTGTGGGACGAGGCGGCACGGCTGACCTCCCTCCTGCAGCGCTTTTGAAGTATCATGATGCAGTGAGCTATGTGGATATGGGCGGTTTAGCCAAGGTAACGAGCGACACCTTGCTCTCGGTGATGACCCAAGAACAACTGTCAATGACCGTGGGTGAGGATGCGTTTTGGCATCAGTTGTTGGCCTCTTCGCCGGCAAAGAAAGCCACGGAGCTGTTTAATTTGGTGTACGAAAAGTTGTGTTTCCCAGGCATTAATCGTCAGGATTTTTCCGAGTGTGTGGCCAATGAACAAGCCAATGCAGGCAAAACGACGCTCCTTGACAGGCTGTTGGCACACGATGCCGACCGTTTAATGACCAACACCATCGACTCTTTGGTGGGCGATGGGGGAGCAATGAACAAGGATTGTGCCATGAAAGCCGCTTTGGAAACCCTGAATATCGACACGCTTACGCACTATTACAAACGCTTGTTTGCCAATCCATCGCAGCTCACAATCATTCTAACAGGCAACTTTGATGAGGCCGATGTGACGGCGAAAGCCATTGCAACCTTCTCGCAGATGGTGCCTCAGGCAGAGCCTTTGCCTCGTAAAGAAGAACCATTCAGGAGGGAAAACAAAGTCTTTGTGAAGGGCTTCGAAGGCGGAAACGACCATCAGACTGTGGCGCATTATGTGTTTGCGGGCAACTATAAGCCTTCGCTTCAGGCTTCGTTGACCATGAAATTGATGCGTGATGTGTTGCAAGACCGCGTGCTGCAAGTGTTGCGTGAACGTGAAAATATCGTCTATTCGCCCTACGTTGACATGTATTACAGTGGCATTCCGCAGCAGAAATACCACTTCATGGTGACACTTTCGCTGAAAGATGAGAACCGTAAACGGGCGGAAGAACTGCTGAAAGGTATGCTCGATGAGTTGAAGACGCAGCCTGTTTGCACTGCCGAACTCGAGAAACTGAAACGTTCTTTCCTCGTGACCAAGGACAAAATACTCAACGACAAGGCACCTGCAGAGTGGAAAACAACCCTGATGGCGTTGGTGAAAAATGGCGAATCATTGAGCGATTTCAATGATTATGGCGCCTGCTTGGGAAGCGTTACGCCCGAGATGGTGAGGGAAATCGCCAGCAGTATGTTGGATTGGAACCGAAGGATAGTGGTCTATAAATCACAAAAACAATAAAAATGACAAAGAAATTCAGAATGATTTGGCTGCTCATGGCGGTGTTTATGACAGTCAAGGTGTCGGCACAGCAGCAGCCGGAAGCCTATCGTCTTTATGACAACAAGGGTAAATCAATCAGTTATGAGCAGCTCGTCAAGAATCTTTCCAAGGCGGATGTGGTTTTCATTGGCGAGATACATAACTGTGTAATCACCCATTGGATGGAACAAAAGTTGCTGGAAAGTCTTTACAATGTGCACGGAGCGCAGTTGAAAATGGGCTTGGAAATGTTTGAAAGCGACAATCAACTCATTTTAAATGAGTATCTTCAGGGGCAGATTACGGGCGAACGATTTGAGGATGAAGCGCGCTTGTGGCCTAATTACAGTACCGATTACGCCGGCTTGATTGGCTTTGCGCGCGAACATCACGTGCCCGTTGTTGCCACAAATGTGCCGCGTCGTTATGCCACTGCCGTGAAAAACCATGGTCTTGCCTATTTGGATTCGTTCTCAACCGAAGCAAAAAGTTACATGGCACCATTGCCTATCCACTTTCAATCAAATGAAAATGTTGAGCAGGGCTTTGCACTCATGGGGATGATGGGGAAGAATAAAAATGCCGATCCGCACCGTATTGCCGAGGCGCAGGCCATCAAAGATGCTACGATGGCCTGGAGAATTGCCCAAAATCTGCCGGGGAAGTTGATTCATTTCAATGGTAATTTCCATTCGGATAGCCGTGAGGGCATCATCCCTTATCTGTTAACATATAAGCCGGGGGTGCGATATGTGGTGGTGAGAGCCGTGCGACAGGAGGATATTTCGCACTTGGATGAGGCCTATCAAGGCATTGCCGATTATTATATTTGCGTGCCCGAGGATATGACGACGTCGTATTAAGCAGGGCATTTAATATAAATCCCAATCGGTTTATGAGCAGCTGTACAGATTTTGTTTGTGGGTTGCTCGGCAGTTCTGTTGTCCGTTCTCTGAGTAGCCTGCTGCACTTTTAGCTGAGTGATAGGTCTACTGCCCGCCTTCCCGCTTCAATCAGGGAGAAAATAAGACAAAAGAGGGTGCTATTTATCATTCTTATTACTTTTATCATAGGAGTGATAGAATTATACGATATTCTTGATGGAATGTCAACTACAACAAATAGCTTACTATTTTGCCTTCTGATAACATTCAATATCACGCTGAAGATACTCTCGGAAAGCTGGAAACTCCTTGTCCGTATACTCAAGAATACGTTCCCGAGCCTGCAAAGGAATGCGATCCAAGCGTATAAGTTGGTCATATTCTCCGAATTTAGGGTAATCAACCAAAAGCCTGGAGAACTCATCCTCCGAGATAGGGGGATGATCTGTCTTAATTACTTCAAATGTCCCATTATAGGCTTCTCCCTGATAGAGTAGCGTACTATAACTTCTCTCGAAATTATATCCAAAATCTATCCGCCTTAGCCTCTCTGCTGTTCCTGGACGGCATTCGTAAAGGATTATTCCGTATAGGAACAGCTTACCTGGATACTCCGGGTAGGAACGATACGAGAAACTCAAATAGTTATCGTAGTCATCTCTCAAGAAGTCCAAGCCAAAGTATCCCGCATTAGACTCAATGGCGCAATAAGGGCTGCCATCATCATTGAGTATCGTTGCAAAGTAGACCTCTTGCTTCTCGTGGGCTTCACGAGAAGCAAGCTCCAACAGCCCCTCTTTCTTCTTGCGGCGAGAATAGCGAGTTTTGTTGTAGTCATCCAAGACTTTAAGTGCTTCTCCATCCGTTAATGGACGAAGCCATATCGTATTCCAACGATTGAGTAGAGTTTTCATTTGTTGTATATATGATTGTTAGTATCTCGAATCTTTATTTATTCCTTTGAGGACACCTCACTAAGCTGGGTATACTTACGAGAAACAATCTCGCCTGTGTGAGGGTTATATGAATCCAGCCTTACATACTGATGCTTTGTAGGAGACCCTTCTGGTAGATTTATAGCTTTCTTCGGTGCTTCTAAATAAACCTCATTGAAAGGATAGAACTTGGCACGTGCCTTGTTGAATGCGAGCATCTTTACTTCTTAGTCTGTTGATAGCGTGCAATGTCTCGCTGGAGATACTGCCTGAATGCTGGAAACTCCTTGTCTGTGACTTCTAATATCGTATCTCGAATGACCATCGGAATACGATCCAAGCGTATGAGCTGGTCATATTCACCGAACGCAGGGTAGGAAAGGCAAAGTTTGGAATAGTCCTCTTCAGAGAGAGGAATCTCTGCCCTCTCGACACTTTCACTCCACGTGCCCACTCCTCCCTTATATTTCACAACTCCCCATGTTTTATCCTCATTAAAGTAAAACATAAAGCAATTAATCGTATCATAGTCTTGCGGATTCTTGGGTCGTAGCCTAATGGCATCCAAGAATAACGTCTTCCCTTCTTGTGTGAAGTCTTTAAATGTATAGATGAGAAAGTTTTCAAGATCCTCTCTCAAGAAGTCCACCCCAAAGTATCCCACATTGGACTCAATTGCACAGTAGGGGCTACCATCATCATTGAGTATCGTTGCAAAGTAAACCTCTTGCTTCTCG
>ERZ772764.1967-NODE-1967-length-12461-cov-27.738594_pt1 | contig 12461 bp, 13 predicted proteins | sample MGYA00512163_ERZ772764 | MGnify/ENA primary metagenome ERZ772764 (study PRJEB29015, sample SAMEA2737903) | human oral metagenome | biome: human oral; feature: human-associated habitat; material: dental | place: China | collected 2094 ...
CAACTCTTTGATTTTATTTTGATTTCACAGGTAGTTCTTGAGCGGCCTTAACAGCAGCTGCAATCGTCTCTGCGTAAAGTTTAGCACCTTCTTCAATCATGTTGCTATCATTTCCAAAGTGGACTTGGTCAGTTCCAGCCCAGATTTCAGGGTGTTCCTTAGCGACCTTATTCCAGTCAGCGATGCTCACATATGGATTCTTTTCAGCTAATTCTCTCGCATAAGCCGCATACTGCTCCACTGATGCATAAGTGTCCTTGCTCTTGTCTCCCTCATAAGGTGTCACCAGTATCAGATGGTGTCCTTTCGGTAGATTATTCACGATGCTGTCCAAATCATTCTTATAGCCTTCGGGATTGTTGACCCCCGTTGCAATGACAACTGTTTTTAAAAGCGCCTTGTTCTGGCTATTATTGAGCATGATGTCATTGGCTTGCTTGGTCGTTCGACTAACCTGGGCATTGATATTTGCATCAGGAAGTGCCTCTTTTAAGGCTGTATTGGCACGTAAAGTCACTGAATCCCCAATCAGACTCGTTCCCTCAGAAATTCCCAGGCGACTGGCTTCAGCTTGTTCAGCAAGAGTCTTTGTTTGTCCTATATTGGTCTGAGCTTGCTTGAAACCGTTGACCATCAAGTCTGTCTCAAAAGCTCCAACCTGAGGAGCCATAGCTATGATAATCAAGGTAAGTAAGGAAAGGACGCCCACAACACTAGCACTAATGGGTCTGATATGATGCAGTTTAGTGATTTTTCTAACCAAAGCATTGGTCTTACCAGCAATCAATGGCTCAATAATATAGAAGGATAAGATAGCGAAGAAATAGGAAAAGATAACGGTTAAAATAACAGCGGGCAGATTGCTCATCAACTGAGAAAAGATAATATAGAAAGGCCAGTGGAAGAGGTAAACCGCATAACTGGTATCCGCTAAAAATGTGATGATCCGAGGTTCTTGTATCTCAGGCGTTTTCTCATGCAAGACACGCGCAGCAAGAATCATGGTCACGGCCGCTAAACTTGCCAGTAAGAAACCAAATAGATAAGCGAACAGGTAGGTAAACTTGACAAAGAAGGTCAAGAGTACTAATACCAAGAGGCCTGCAGCAAACACCAGTAGATTCTGACGAAGATCCCACGTCCGATCAAACTGCTTAACTAAATCGCTCGTCTGACGAACACCCACAACCGTCGCCAAAATACTTCCTAAAAAGAAGGGATAGATATGGGTTAAACTTGAAAAGTAGACAGACGAATGGGAACTAGCCATTAGACTACCAATAAACATGGAGAAAAAGCTAATGATGAAAGCTCCCGCAGAAAGGAGAAATACCATCCCTCTCAATTGACTACTAGATTTTGAACGTTTCGATAAGAACCAAACTGCCAATCCCCAGAGAATATAGTAGTGAACCTCAACAGCTAGACTCCAGTTGTGAACAAAGAGATGCGGAATGAACTGGGATTCGTAACTTCCCCCTGTTAACATCTCATAGAAGTTGGTCATAAAACCAAAAACTCCCGCAATCTGACCACCAATTCCAGCAACATAGTCTTGGCGAACTAAGAGGGTAAAGGGCATGGTCACCAAAACCATCAGAACCACAGGTGGTACGATGCGGTAAAACCGTCTCTTAAAAAAGCCCAGTAAATCAATCTGGCGTGCCTTCCCAAATTCTTCTAAAAGGAGAGAAGTGATTAAAAATCCTGAAAAAGTGAAAAAGACATCTACCCCAAAGAAGCCTCCAGGAAAGATTGTTTGAAAGAAGTGGTACAAGAGCACCAAAAGTAAACCTGTAATCCTAATCAAGGAAAACCATTTAATACGCATACGAGTTTATTCCCCACTCAATTAGATCGTAAAAACATCTAATTTTTATTCCATAATACACCTTATTTTATCAAAAAAAGAAGAAAAATCCTAAGAGAAAACTTAGGATTTTGGCATTCTATTTTTACACTTTAAAAATTGCGTCCTGACTTGTTGTAGCCATATTTTTCTACAAAATACTCGCGGAATTCCAAGAGATTGTCATCCATGATGGCTTGACGAACCTGCTTCATGAGGTTGAGCAAGAAGTAAAGGTTGTGGTAGCTAGTCAAGCGGATACCAAAGGTTTCATCAGCCTTGAGCAGGTGACGAAGGTAGGCGCGTGTGTAATTCATACATGTGTAGCAGTCACACTCAGGATCCAGCGGTGTGAAGTCCTCTGCAAACTGGGCATTCTTGACAACCAAACGCCCTTGGCTGGTCATACAGGTACCGTTACGAGCGATACGAGTCGGCAAGACACAGTCAAACATGTCCACCCCACGAATAACCCCATCAATCAAGCTATCTGGCGCTCCCACTCCCATCAGGTAGCGAGGTTTGTTTTCTGGGAGAAGTTGGGTTGTGAAGTCCAAGACTGCATTCATCTCTTCGTGCGTTTCTCCCACTGCTAAACCACCGATAGAGTAACCTGGGAAATCCATGCCGACAAGGTCGTGAGCTGACTGACGGCGAAGGTCTTCAAATCCCGCCCCCTGTACAATTCCAAACAAACCTTGATCCTGTGGGCGACGGTGAGCCTTCAGACCACGCTCAGCCCAACGACTGGTACGCTCGATGGATTTCTTAACGTAGTCGTAAGGTTGGTAGAACTGAGGACATTCATCAAAAGACATCATGATGTCTGAGCCCAGATTGTTCTGAATGGAGATGGCTTTTTCTGGCGATAGGAACATCTTGGAACCATTAAGATGGTTTTTAAAGGTTACTCCTTCTTCGGTGATATTCCGGCTATCTGCTAGGGAATAAACCTGGAAACCACCACTATCCGTCAGGATTGGCTGGTCCCAGTTCATAAATTTGTGGAGACCGCCTGCGCGTGCGATGAGTTCATCTCCTGGACGAAGCCACAAGTGATAGGTGTTTGACAGGATAATCCCTGAACCCATCTCCTTCAACTCCTCTGGCGACTGGGTCTTGACAGTAGCTTGGGTCCCAACCGGCATAAACATAGGTGTCGGGAAGGTGCCGTGAGGGGTGATGATTTCTCCCAGACGAGCTCCCGTGTGTTTTTCTTTCTTAATCAAACGGTATTTGATTGGTGAATCTGACATTTTCTACCTCCGAAGCTGGGAAAAACAGTCCCAGTTCATACTTTGTGCCCAAAGGCATACTGTATGATTTTATCAAAAAAACTAGGAACTGTCACGAACTATGGTATAATGAGAGAATGAAATACCCAAAAATTGATTTAAAAACCATTCGTCTGCAGACTAGGCAATTTCAGGCTGAAAATCCCCGCCTCCTTCTGGTCTATCTCCTTCCTAGTATGCTGGTCATCTTGTCAGGCTTTCTCAACCCCTTGGCTCGTCTCCAGGAAAGTGTTTTAGAGCAATCCTTTTTCAGCATGCTGGCACAAGTGCTCCAAGCCTATCTCTTCCCGTTAGTGGTTTCTTTTATGAGCACGATTTTTTTAGCAGGTGCTGCTTTTGCGACACTCCGACTCCTCAAGGATCCTGATACGGAACTTTCAGTAAAATCAAGCCTGGCCCTCTTTGCTGAAGAGCGCTTCTCGCAAACCTTCCTAACTCTGCTCCTCAAACGTTTCTACCTCTTTTTATGGAGCATTCCAAACTTAGTAGGCATTTATTTCCTCTTTTATAGCAATCTCTTGGCTCGTAGATTTGTTGCCCTACATCCAGAATTTCCAAAACTAGACCTCTCATCCGTTGAAACGGAGCAATTCCTTCTGACCTTTGGACTCTACTTTTTCGCGAGCCTCATCTTGATGATTGTAGGAAATGCCCTCTATATCCCGCAACATTATGCCTACTCGCAGGTAGAATTCCTCCTCTGCGATACTCTAGATTTAGGACAGGCTAAACCCCGTCAAATCCTGAAAACCAGCCGTTTCTTGATGAAGGGTTACAAATTTCAACGCTTTGTCCTCGACCTACAACTACTCCCTTGGTACTTCCTCAACTGGCTCACTTTTGGAATTGCTAGTTTTTCAATCCTTCCCTATATCCAAAACAATCATATCTTCTTTTACAGAGTCCTACTAGCCCGTAAACGTCGAAATGGATAAGAATCTACAAAAACCAGCGTCGTTCAGGACGCTGGTTTTCTTATTTCAAAAGTAACATACTCAGCAGAGTCAAAATAGCAGGCCCACCTTGCTTCAGAATAATCTTCTTATCTGCTGTTAGAGAACCGTAGGTCGCTGCACCAAGCACAAATAAAACAAAGATGGTCACAATTTCCAAACTTTGTGAGAAATAAATCCCGTACAAGAGAAAGACCCCTATCAAAGCATTATAAATTCCTTGATTTTTAAATAATGAACTCACTGAAGGACGAGCCAGTTCTTCCTTATCCACATTAAACACGCGACTAGTAGTATCTGATTGCGTAGCTACACTTTCCAGATAAAAAATGTAAAAATGCTCGAGGGCAACAAGGGTTGCTAAAATTGTGGTAATAATTGACATCGTTTTCTCCTTAAAATTCTATTTTTTCTAGACCTGACACTAGTTTTGTCAGTAAAGTTGTTAGCTCTTTCTGCTCGGCTGTCGATAAGATGCTCTCCATCTGTTCCTTCACTCGCAAATGATGTTTAGGCGGACTGACTAAGAGTTGATTCTTGGCTTCTTGGGTTAATTCAACTAAGACTTCTCGCTGATTGGCCGGATTACGCTTGCGACTGACATAGCCCTCTGACTCTAGTATCTTAAAATGACGGGTCAAGGCCGCCTGGTCGATTTGCAACTTCTCCTGAACGGCAATCTGGTTGCAGGGTGACTGCTGCAGTAAAAACTGCAAGATTTGATAGCGGGTCAAACTAATTCCCAATTGTTTCTCAAAGAGTTGAGTAATCATCTGATCTGTTAAATGGAGCTGGTACAGTAAGTCGTTAATTTTTTTCATTTCTACCTCCTTGCGTACACTTGATTTATCAACTATTGACTTATCAAGTATATTGCAGAAAGATTAAAAACGCAACCATTTTGCTTACTCACGAAAAATAGCCTCTTGGTTTCAATCCCAAAAGGCTATTATTTCTATATTCTAGATAAAATCCAGCACTAACCTACCAAATCTGCTCGAAGGATTTCTCCCTCTTTATCAATGACAACTTCGATGGTATGGCCTGCAAAAATTTCCTCGCTATCATCATAGTAGAGGGTCAATTCCCCGTCTTCGTTGATCGATAGTTCACTCAAGGAAAGAGAGTTGGTAAAATACTCTTCTGTTAACTCCACATCATTTTCATCTGAATCTATCCAGTCTTGAGCTGTTTCCCACAGTTCTTTGACAATATAGTCTTTAATCCGAGTATCTTGAACTTGGAAAGTTCCCATAAATTTCTTTAGATCATCAAAAGAACTTGGAGGGAGACTTTCATCTGCACTCGCAGCAAAAATAGCATGAATCTTACCACCCTCGTAAGTGATAAATCCTTCAAACCAAGAATAGGCTCTGTTTAAGGTGAATTCGCCAATATCGTCTTGAATGATGACCGGTTTTTGATAGGTTTCAATCAAGGTCTCTAACCTAGAGTCTGAGGATTGGTCATCTAGGTATTCCAGCAAGTGGTAGCAGTTATTAGCTACTTCTGACATATATGGCTCTAACTCCATGAAGGGGCGTTTTTGACATTTGATATGATGAATTTTGTAGGGTTCAAAACTAAAGCCCCATCTCTTTTCTTCAAATTCCTCAGGAGTCAATACCCATTCCAAACGTCCTTCAAGTTCAGAGAATTCCTGAGTTGCGACATTGACGCTAGCTTTAAAATGAACGGACGGCATTTTACAACCATCTTTTAAAGAAGCGGCCCCAGTTACATTTTGGAGGGTAAAAATCAAGAATTCGACAATTTCACCACAAAATTCCTCTTCAAAATCATCTCTTGTTTTCTCAAATGGAGATTTTAATCGATTTGTCATTCACTTCATCCTTTCCCTCTATGCTTAAAATCGTTAGTATAGTTTTGTATTCGCTTACATTTTAACATGTTTTAGATTTTATTTCACTTATTAATACTATTTTACACAAAAAGAAGCTACACTTTTAAATGTATAGCTTCTTATTATTCTTAATTCATAGATACGTGAACGTGGTCATAGTGGTTTTCGGTTACGCTACCACGGTCTGGCATTGGATTCCATGTGTAGGCAGGTCCATATTTACTATCGTATGGAGCGTAGAAACGTTGTTTCCAAATGATATAGTTAATACCACGGCTAGCCATATTTTTGACTGCATATTCTGCAATTTGATCTCCGAGTGCTGAACTCACTGGAACCATAAAGTCGATGGCCAATCCTTTACCATGGTCTCCACTGTCACCAGGACGGTAGCCACTAAAGGATGTAATTCCAAACAAATTGGCAATTTCTTCTTTAAAGGCTGCTGTTTGTGGTTGTAGACCAGCATTCTCAGACTTGGCTACAGCAAGCCCTGCATAGTCAGGAGCCGCTGGAGCAGCATACGTTCTTGAAGGAGTTTGGCTTTGCTCTGCTTGATAAGTCGAAGTTGCAGTGTCAGAAGTTGCTGTTGCTGCTGTTTCTTCTGTTGCACTTGTTCCTCTTGTATCAGCAGGTGTTTCAGTTGCTGGCGCAGCTGCTATTGGTGCTTCTGCTGGAGTTGTTGTTGCCGTTTCTTCGGTAGCTGGAGTCGCTACTTGAGGAGCTTCTTCTTCAGCTGGGCGAGTTGTTTCTGCTACTGGTGCTTCCGCTGGAGTCGTTTCAGCTGTTTCTTCAGCTACAGGTGTTTCTATAGATGGTGTCTCTTCAACAACTGTCGCTGTCTCAGAAACTTCTGAACTTGGCGCTACTTCTGCTGGTTTTTCAGTCTCTGTTGCAGTTGGAGCTTCCTCAATTGGTTGAGAAAGGTCTTCTACTTGAACTGTTTGTTCATCGACTGTCACTTGATTCGTCGTCAAATCAGCTGTCGCAGTCGTCACTTCTTCACTAGCATCTGCTTGAGGAGTTTGGATTTCAACTTCCGTCACCTCTTCTGCCTCATTGACAGTTGTAGTGAGGACAGTATCTGGGAAAATCAAGTCCATATTAGTGATTTTGTTCAAATTAGCAAGAACCGTCACGTCTACTCCCAAAGCTTCTGCAATGGTGCTCAAAGTATCACCATACTGTACTGTATAGCTTGTTTTGTTGTCCGTTTTAGTCAAATCGTTTTTGATTTGCTCAACGGTACGAGCAGTCCAAAGGATCTCCTCTGCTTGGGTTGCCAATACTGGGGCAAATGACAAGGCTACTGTTGAGGCAAAAATAATTCTTTTCTTCATTCGTTCATATTCCTTTCAAATGAGTACCCGTCTATCATAACACAAAAAAGCAGAAAAAAAGCCCTCTCGGGCCTATTTAATAGAACTGTCTATCCCTTGTAACAAACTCGATTACTTGAAATAGTTTGTTAGGTCTCTGTCACACAACTGACACAATCTTCTCGTTACTTACTCTCAAAAATATGAGGAATATCTGCTAGTGCTTGAATCATGTGATTGCCTTCAAAAGAAGATTCTAAAAAATTGATGCTTTGAAGACCGCTATTCTGGGCAAATTCCACATCCAAAGTCCGGTCTCCTATATAATAGGTGCTCTCAGGATCCAGCTGATACTTGTCTAGCAGATAGTTAGCCGCTTCTGGATTAGGCTTGCGCGCAAAACCACTCTGACTGGTTAAAATCTCTGTAAAATAGGATTCCAATCCCAGATCCTTTAGAATAGTAAAAGCATTGTCCCCTTTATGAGTGTAAACAAAGTTCCGAATCCCTACTTGCTCTGCCCAATTCAACACCTCACGCGCACCTGGCATCAAAACTACCTGAGTATTCTTCTCAGACAGACTCTGGGCACGCACCTGGTTGAGCACTTCCACATCCAGATTTCTATCTTCTGCCACCTGCACAAGCAAATCCTTCACCGAATACTTGTGGATAAACTCTCTCACTTTCTCCTTATCATAAGGAATAGAAAACTGACCAAAAGTCTCCTCAATCCCTGACAAAATCGCTTCGTAAGAATCCAATAAAGTCCCGTCTAAATCCCAAATAAAAGCTATTTTTTGCATTTTCTATCCTTTCAAGCTCATATAACTCTGGTAACGGTAGCGTAGAAATAACCATCGAAAACCATTATCCAAAAGAGTCCCTGCCCAAATACCAGGCAAGCCCCAACCAAGAACAATGCCCATCAGATAGGCTGTCCCAATACGGATACACCACATCCCTATGCTTGTCGCATAAAAGGGAAAACGGGCATTTCCCAATCCCTGCCAAACCGCCGTATAAATAACTGTCCCTGTCGCCATGGGAGTCCCTAGTAGTGAGAACAGTACCACCAAAACGCTAGCTTCAACCGCTACAGGATTGGTCGTATATAGATGAGTCAGTGGTATCCCTAAGGCATAGATACTAAATGTCAAGGGCAACATGAGGAGCAGAGAAAGCCAAAAGGTTTGTTTGCTCAAATTATCTACTCTTTTCCAATTATCCTCTCCAACTGCTCGAGCCACCAGCATGACCGTTGCCGTAGCGACGCCAAAGGCAGGCATATAGTTAAACTGGGTCAAAACCTCCCCGATTGCATTTCCCGCTACTGCCTCCGTCCCAAAAGAAACGACCAAAGCAATGATCACTACATCTCCAGCCCTCATCATAAGCCGCTCTCCAGCTGCTGGCAAAGCCAAGGTCAGTAAGTCTTTATCCAGTCCAAAAGTCGGTTTCGTATAAGGCAGTTTTAATTGTGACCACAAAATCACAAGACCAACCAAACGAGACAAGATAGTCCCCCAAGCAACACCCGCTATCCCCATATCAAGGATAAAAATAGCTAGACTGGAAAAGAGAATATTCAAGGCATTGGATAAAAGACTGACATAGAGGGGGAGACGAGGATTATGCGTTGCACGAATCAAGGCTCCTAAACTGGTCATTAATCCCAAGAGAACAATCAATCCACCCACCAAAGATAGATAGAGTCCTCCACTTTCGGCCACATCCTGTTCCGTCCCCAAAAGTCCTATCATCTCTTGTCCAGCGAAGATAGACAAAGCTCCTAAAAGGAAACTTAATAGTAAAGTAATCTTCAACGCCTCAGTCACATGATAGGCTAGCTTAGACTGATCCTTCTGCCCCAAACTTTTTGAAATAACGCTGGAAATAGCAGCTCCCAAAGCGATGAAAATCGCCTGGTAAATCGTGATAATATTGCCAGCCACTGAAACACCCGAAATAGCGATTAAGCCCAAGTGAGCGACCAAGTAACTGTCCACCATCCCCATGAGCATCTGTAAAAAGTTTTCACCCATAGCTGGCAAGGCAATGTTTAAGATTTGTTTGTAAGATATCATACTAAATATTTATTTTCTTTCATAATGGGAATTAAAAATAAGACTATTATTATAATAGTCTCATTGTCTACTCATCGATATCAATCACTTCTATATCATCATTTTCTTTCAACATAGCAACAACATTAATTAATGGCAGCCTATATTGAGGATATATATTACTTTTTCCACTAATATCACTTACTAAACTTCTTAAATAAGGAAATAGTATAGCAATTGCATTTGTCGTTAATAACGATTTTGCTTCCTCACTCTTTATATTCCCTTCATATTCAAAAATACCCATCAAAGATACTCGAATAATAAAGGGACATTCAGAATTATCTTCTCTCCCACAAATTACCGATAAACTTACTGCCGCATTTGTCTGAGAAATCTGAACTTTGGACTTTATATTGAAATCAACATCCAATTTTTCTGCATCAAAATCATAATTAGAATTTTGCTCATAGTGCAACTCTGTAACCATGTAGTTGTTAAAAGTAATTTTAGCTCTATAATCATCCATCACGCAACCTCTCCTAAACTATTATTAATAGAAATAGTAGAGAAAGCATTATTTTTAAAAGAATAATAATCTACAGAAGCTGTACTAGAAGAAGAATACTGTACGGAAATATTCTCAATAGCTGGTAAATTATTTTCATAAGGTAGATAAAGTTCCTCTTCAGTGAAACTTACTTTATCTAAGTCAAAGAAACTTTTTAAATTCATTCCCTGTGTTGCCATTATTAACTCCTTTTATTTTTATACAACTTGTATCACGAACACACAACTCTGTACCATTTGGAAAATTACTGATTTCTCCTTTTAGAATAGTTACAGTATTTTTGCCAACAACCTTAATTTTTGTTTGGGAACCGTACTGCTCATGAATCTTGCTAATAAATAATTCCATCATTATTCCATCATAATTTTTCCGCTTGAATGAGCCATCCTGTTTTAACCGTCGTTTTATTTTTTCTCGCTCGTGCTCATGCTTATCCTTAAAGCTATAAAACAATTCCAAATTATCCGATGAATCCATATCCAGAAAATTATCAGAGGAAACAGTAATATTAGCTTCAAGAACTTCAATAGAACATTTTTGTTTTTGGGCAACTTTGTCTTTATAATGGTAAGCATAACTAAACGCCATTTTCCGCCCAGAACCGTTTTCTTTACGAAAATCTTGAAAAAAATACACACCTTCCCCTAAATCATTTGGATTTCTTAAATCAGGTTTTGACCAATCAATTTTAGATACTTTAAAACCTTCTCGCCTAATTTGGTTTGCATTTTGTTGTGTAGTTCCATGAAAACCTGTAAGTTCCAAAACATCCTCCATAACCATTATATAAAAACATTCCGTAATAATCAAATAAGATATATTTTTAGGATACAATTTCTCTTAAAATAGCTTCTTTCATGTACTACACTCCTAGATAAGCCTCAACCGCTGCTTGCATGTCAGTAGCTGCCACTGTTGTTTTATGACGAACTGGAGCCGTTTCTAGGCCATCAACTGCTGGTGGCACTGCCACTCCTGAGATTTCATGTAATTGAGCCAAGGCTTCAAAGTCTGTCAAGCCTGCTTTTCCTGTTACCGCTTCTACGGCAACCACTGGGAACTTGTATGGACTAGCTGTTGAAGCAATCACTGTCTTAGCCGCATCGCCAGTAGCCGCTTGGTATTTTCTATAAACTGCTGAGGCAACCGCTGTGTGTGGGTCCTCGATGTAAGCATCTGTTTGATAAACACGTTTAATTTCTGCCGCAGTTTCTTCCTCAGTCGCATATTCAGCTACAAAGAGATCCAGAATCTCTGCATCAAAGTCTGTCAATTCATATTGTCCTTGTGTATTCAAGGCATTCATGAGTTCAGTTGTCTTAACCGCATTATTCCCCAAAAGATGGAAAATCAAACGCTCCAAGTTTGAAGATACCAAGATATCCATAGATGGACTAGTCGTTACCTTAAACTCACGTTTCTTATCGTAAACACGTGTTTTAAAGAAGTCAGTTAAAACATTATTGTCATTTGAAGCACAGATCAATTTGCCAACCGGCAGACCAATTTGCTTGGCATAAAAGGCAGCCAAGATATTACCGAAGTTTCCAGTTGGTACTGTGAAGTTGACTTTTTCACCAGCTACAATCTCACCAGTCTTGACTAACTGAGCGTAGGCATAGACATAATAAACAATCTGTGGTACCAAACGACCAATATTCATAGAGTTAGCTGATGAAAACTGTAGTTTATTAGCAGCCAATTTTTCACGAAGTTCCACATCGTTGAACATGTGCTTCACGTTAGTTTGCGCATCGTCAAAGTTTCCATCAATGGCTACAACATGGGTATTATCTCCAGTCTGAGTGGTCATTTGCAACTCTTGTACCTTGCTGACACCATCCTTTGGATAAAAGACGATAATTTCAGTTCCAGGCACATCCGCAAACCCTGCCATAGCAGCTTTTCCAGTATCACCAGATGTCGCTGTCAAAATGACGATTTTGTTCTGCAAACCATGCTTTTTAGCGGCCGTCGTCATAAAGTATGGCAAGATAGACAAGGCCATGTCTTTAAAGGCGATCGTTGAACCATGGAACAGTTCCAAGTTGTATTGCCCATCCAGTTTCACCAATGGCGCAATAGCTGGAGTATCAAACTTGCTATCGTAGGCATTGTTGATACAGTAGTCCAACTCCTCTGCAGTAAAGTCATCTAAAAATACTGACAAAACTAACTTAGCAACTTCTTGGTAAGAAGCATCTTTCAATTTTTCAAAGTCCAAATCGACCTTTGGATAAGAAAGCGGTGTAAACAAACCACCATCCGTCGCCAAACCTTGCAAAATAGCTTGGCTGGCAGTTACTGTATTATTGGCATCACGCGTTGATTGATAAACTAATGTCATGAATCTCTATCCTTTATCTATAGTCTCTTCCATTATATCATGATTTTTCAGAAAATTCTCGCTTTATAGCAAAAATTATAATCCTAATTTGTCTCTCAAAGGCTGTAAATAGGCCATTTCTTGCTTACCTCTCTTCTCCAGTCCTTCCTCAGCTAGAAGGAGTAAGCCTTTTGAAAACTCGACAATTGCAGTTTCTT
>ERZ772764.1973-NODE-1973-length-12427-cov-5.578160_pt1 | contig 12427 bp, 6 predicted proteins | sample MGYA00512163_ERZ772764 | MGnify/ENA primary metagenome ERZ772764 (study PRJEB29015, sample SAMEA2737903) | human oral metagenome | biome: human oral; feature: human-associated habitat; material: dental | place: China | collected 2094 ...
GTGTTAAGCATTCTGTCAGCGTTCATCCTGAGCCAGGATCAAACTCTTCATTCAATATATTTTACATATATTTAATTTCACCTTTTGTCTTGACGAGAATCTTATCTTATAGACAAGAGTTCTTGACATTAATATTTATCTTTTACACTTATTGCTTCTTCTATTCTTATATCATTGTCCTTTGATACCTTTTTGTATCGACAAGATATATATTATCATAATTAAATTTATTTGTCAACTACTTTTTTTCAACTTTTCACGACAAACGCATGAAAGAAATCTAAAAAAAGAGGTGTAATATTAATGTATCTTAAGAAAGAAACTGGTAAAGATGTTAGAAGATAAACTAAATCTAAAAGAATTGTTAATATACATTACTCAAATAGAGGATGAAAGGTAATTTTCTAAAATAAAACATAAATTGACTGATATTCTCATAATTACTCCTTGCGAATTTTGAATACCAGAAAAAGATTGAAAAATTTGCAAAGATGTATTTCAAGACATTAAAAGATACCTGGAACTACCAAACGGCATACCTTCACATGATACAATTTAAAGAGTTATAATTACAATAGAGTCTGAAACAACAGAAGTTCTTTTAAGAAAATAGATAGAGCTAAAAATTTCCGGAGAAAATAAAAAATAAGAAAAATACTTAATATTGATGGAAAATTTTTAAACGGAATGAAAAATAATGCTCCGTTAGACATAGTGTCTGCATATTCTGAAGAAGATTGAATCTGTTATTCACAAGTAGCGGCGGAAGGAAAAAGAAAGGAAATAGAAGTAATATTGCGGCTGCTTGATAAAATATCACTAAAAGAATGCGTAGTGATAATAGATGTAATAGGAACTTAAAAAGAAATTATAAAGAAAATCAAGAAGAGGAATACTTTTACCTTCAAGTAAAGGGAAGTCAAAAGGCTTTAAAAGAAGATATAGGAGGACTATTTTAGATGCCAAAGAATTTAGAAAGAAATTTAGTAGGATAATAAAAAAATATATTATATCGTTAAATGTAAGAAGATATTTAAAATTATTTTTTTATATATAGAAATGCTGTTGTTAAAAAATGGAAAAATATAAAGAATTTGACAACACCGTAGTCAAAAATGTTTCCATGGTTATGTAGTTACGATAATAGAGCAACATAATTACAAATCAAAAAGTGACAGTTTTGGCGGATATTCGACTTTTAAATATTTAGTTCTATGCATTTTTTTAGCATTTTGTCCTCTGATTTTTTGTATAGTATTATACAATAAATACTTTATACAAAACAAACTAAAATATATCTTTAGTAACAATCAGAGTTTACTAAATTCCTTCAAATTTTATAAAAAAATTGTTAATTTCTAACATTTTGGATTCATTAAACTTTTTATTCACAAATTCCTCACTTGCAAGAATATCTCTAAAGAATTTGTTAAAATTTTCTTCTGCTGTTAATTAAGTATCCAAATTTATCTTTTATAAATATTTAGTAAGAAAAAAAAGAGAAAAAAGAAAATCCCGAAGTATTCAGAAAAATACTTCACTAACTCTGACATTTTTACTATGAACTGATTTCTGCTATTCATATTTTCAAAAGAAACTTGAAATACAATCTACATGTCTATGCCATCGTTTCCTTAAGCGATTTTACGTTCAAAAAATGAGATCTTAACGTTAACACTATCGCAAAACAATGAAAATACTATCTCCTTAAAATTATTGAAAGCAATAACTATCCTAACAAAAATTAAAAAAAGCTATTTAAAAATACTGCCACAAGCCTTTTCAAGGAAAATAAAAGATTCTTCTTTAAATGTCGGTAATACACCATCAACAGCACAAAAGCATTCTCAAGTCCTTGAAAAATACCTTATTACTGAATACGGAATTACTGATATTACTTGAATGATAAAGTCTCTTTCTTTATTTAATAACCTGAATAACGATAAAAAAACTTATATTACTATGCCCATTGAAAAATTTATTTCATAAATCTTAATCCATCTTATGCCTAAACATTTTAAAATGGTAAACTTGTATATATTTTTTCTAAGTATAAACTTCAAATACGATTGATTTTAAAAAAATATTGCTATGTTAAGACACTACTTCTATCAGAGACAGATGTACAAAACTTTTAGAAGGAATCACTTTTACTGTCCAGTATGTAAACTTAAAGTGAGTATTTGAGAATTTTATCATTGCGGTATCCACGTTTTAGAAATTATTATCAATATTTTTTTTATACAATTGATTTATTATGCATATTTTTTGATAATATAAGAAAATATAAATTTATTTTCTTTACTAAGTAGGAAAATGTTGTTAAATTATAATAAAATTTGATGAAAAATTGAATAGTAAAAAAGATTATCCAAATAACAATACAATATAAAAAATATTTAAAATTTAGCAGTCTCTCTTTGTTAATTGTTTGTTACTAACTGAAAAAAGGAAATTTCAACATGCTATTGTCCTAAATTCCTAAAAGACGTATTGCTTTTTATACTAAAAATGTGTAAAATATACTAAACAAATCAAAAAACATTTATAGTAATACCTGTCAAACTTAAAAAATTATAATTATCTGCTGAAAACAATATACTCAAGCAATTTTATCAGTTTGATTTTAAAGGTATTCGAGTATATTAGGAAAGGAATTTATGAAAAAATATATTTTATTAATTTTATTGAGTATTTCTGTTTTTTTAGTCCTGTCATTTGCAGCTATTAGTACAAATTCTGATTTTAAAGACTTTATAACAAAATTTATTAATTCTGAAAAAAATTTTAACAATCAACAAAATGTCGCTAACAAAAATTATGAAAAAAAAGAATTTACAATAATCGGTGTCGGAGATATAATGCTTGGCTCAAATTATCCCTCTCAAGATTTGCTTCCTAAAAATAATGCAAACATTCTTCAAAATACACAAGATATTTTACACAATGCAGATATAACTGTCGGAAATCTTGAAGGTACATTATTTGATACTGGCGGAAAGCCTAAAAGCTGTGGTAATCCGAGTGTCTGCTATGTTTTCCGAAGTCCATCCAGATATGGAAAGTATTTTAAGGAAGCTGGATTTGACTATCTAAGTATCGCTAATAATCACAGTAATGATTTTGGAGAAACTGGAATCAGGGAAACTATGAAAAATTTAGATAGTTTAGGTATAAAATATGCGGGAATAAAAGGAATCGTTGAAAGCGCAGTTTTAGAAAAAGATGGCAAAAAATTTGGATTTGTTTCTTTTGCTCCCAATTTAGTTACTGTAAAATTAAGTGATTACAGTTATGTAAAAAAACTTTTAACTGATTTAAGACCAAAAGTTGACATATTAGTTGTTATGTTTCATGGTGGCGCTGAAGGTGCGGGTGCAGAACATATTCCAAGAAAAGATGAAATTTTTCATGGTGAAAATCGTGGAAATGTCTACGAATTTACTCACTTTGCGATAGATAATGGAGCTGATATTATTTTTGGTCAAGGCCCTCATGTTACACGTGCAATTGAACTTTATAAAAACAAATTTATTTCCTATAGCGGTGGAAATTTTGCAACTTATGGGAAAATTAATATTTCTGGTTCTATGGGACTTGCTCCTATTTTTAAAATAAAAATAGATGACAAAGGTAACTTCATTTCTGGAGAAATTATTCCCGTAAGACAAACTCATGGAAGTTTTGGTCCTTTTGTAGACAATGAAAAATCGGTTATTAAGAAAATCATCTCATTAAATAAATCTGACTTTCCTAAAGGAAATGGGCTTTCTGTTAATGAAGACGGAAAAATTTTAAAATCTGACAGCTCTAATTAAAATAATCTTTTTAACAATCAGGGTAGCTTTTATCCTGATTTTTTATTGTTTTCTTTTTAATCTAATAATTTCCCTTTCATTTTCATTCATCCTATTCTCTAATTTTTCATTTTCTTTCTCAAGTTTTTCCAACCTTCTTTTATTCTCCAGTTCTTCATCCTGAATTTTTTTCCGTTCCACAATTACATTATTCCCAATCTTTTCATCAGGATTTCCAACAATTTCCATTCCTTCCTCAATATCAGCCCCCAAAACTTCAATTTTTTCCCCATTATCAATTCCAACCAAAACTTCCCTTTCTTTAACCAAATTATTTTTATCAATCAAATAAATATAACTCTTCTTATTTTTTAAGACAACAGCTTGTTTAGGAACTGTCAGAATATTTTCCTTCTTTTGATAAAATACACGAATATCCACATTTTCATTCAAAAATAATTCTTTAAACGAATCTAGAAAAAATTCAAATATACTCATATTATTAATTTTACTAATTTTAAAGAGTTTTCCTTCAACAATTTTCTTTTCTGAATATAAATCTGAACTTTCTTTTAAATTCTTATTTGATAAAATTTCCTTATTTTTTCCGTCTTCAATTTTTACTAACTTTTCGAGTGTCTTTTCTTCACCAGCTTTTTTATTTTCTCTTTTAGAAATACCAATTTCTGCAATATTCCCAATATTTAATTTTTTTACTTTTTCATTCACTACACTTTCACTAACTATTTTTAAATTTTCTTTCCTTGCCAAAATCAATACCGGTTCATTTTCATTTGTAATTCCTCCCTTTAAAGCATTAATTTTCACAATATAGGCATCAAATGGGCTTCTTATAACTCTTTGAATTAATGGAATATTTTTTAATTCTTGCTGTATTTCTGGTTTTAGTGCCGAAATTTCTCCTTGCAATTCCTGAATTTTCTGATTAATGTCGGCTCCTAATTTTTTCTGTTTTTCTAAATTTCTTAATTGTGAACTTTTAATTGCAAGCAGCATTTTTTTCTCATTGATATTATTTTTCTGATAATCGCTAAATTTTACTATTATATCGCCCTTTTTCACAAAATCTCCTGCCTTATAGTAAACATCATCGACAGAAAGATTTAAATTTATTCCTATTTTAGTAACATTACTTGCAACAGCAGTTCCCTTCATATCTACAAATAACTCAATATTTTCACGTGTTATCTTTTCGATTACATATTTTTTATTAATTTTCGGAACACAGAATTTTATCATTAAGAGAAGAATAAAAATTAATATTGTAGGTAAAATCCAAATTATTTCATCTTTTTTTCTCAAAAATCTGCTCTCCTTCTCTAATGATTTCCATCAAAATAAGAATTTTCACTTAAATTATCTTCATAAGGGAAATACTCCTTACGTCCCAGATAAAGCTGATCGGCTTTCCTTTGAATTGGAACGATAAAAAATCCCCAGTTATTCAAATCCGTATAAACGAAAAATCTTACTGTATTGTTTTGAATTGTATCTGTATCATTTTGAGAAATTATGTTTGTAAATTCAGGTAAAATTTCTTCTGCGTCCATCTCTTCATAGTCATCTTCATTTTTATAAATCATTTCCTTTTTCAATTCACCTTCAGCATTATAAACATAAATTTTCAATTCTTCCGCAGATATTTTTTTATCAATTTGCCCTATCAAAATATCAGCTTTTCGTGAAGTCTGTATCATCTCGACTTTTTCCCCGTCATATTTTTCCACCCACACCGAATACGGCACAAGTGGAACTTCATTCACAATTTCCACATCCATATGCCCAAACCTTTTATAGTCAAGGTATTTTATAGCTCCATCCAAACAGTTCAGTTTCAGCTCATAATCATCACGGTGGCTCAATTCCTTATATTCAATCATTTTTCCTGGCACAAATTCCTTTAATACTTCCTGAAATGTACTGATTTTCGTTGACTGACCGCTCAATTTTATCAATGAATATTCAAAAAGCAGTCCTTCTTTGTAATAAGTATTCAAAAATTTTCTAAGCATTCCGTAAATATCTGCTTTTACTATTTTTTCGATTTCCTTTATTGTAAAAATATTTTTTGGATAATCTGTTACCGTATGAAAAATTCCATTTTCATAAGTATGTATTTTCCAGCTTTTTAGCTGGGTTATATGAATATCATTTCGCTTTTCATAATTTCTTGGAATATCAAAACGAGTTCTCAGCCTTCCGTCAGATGTAAAAAATTCCTTTTTCAAATTTTCAGCGGCTTCCCATAACATATAAAAATTATTCCGTATTTTTCTATACTCTTCACTCATTTTATTTTCAAAATGTGAATACTTTGTTGGAATTATGTTCTCATATTTTTCATATTCCAAATTCATTTTTTCAAAAATTTTTTCAACTCCGCCATCATCAATTACTTTATAAATCATATCATTGTCATATTTTATCAAATCATTAATTGAAATAATCTGATTTTTAGAATATTTTGCTCCCAGCACAATTTTCAAAAACTGCATAATTCTATAAGTCAAATCATTCCCGCCAAAATTTTCATCTCCATTTTCAAAACTTGTCCTTATATCCAGATAGTATGAAATCCTGTCTCTATTAATTACATATTTACAAGCCGCTAAGTCTGTAGTTCCACCGCCACAGTCAATAATTAATGCGCTATATTCCTCATTTTCCTTATATCTTCCCTTTTTTATCTGTATTTCAATCGTATTGTAAAGCACTGCGATTGCTTCATCCATTGCATTTTCACGAATAATTTCATATTCATAATGTCTTTCATTGGAGAATTTATTACTTTCGTTAATTTCTTTTTCAAAATTTTCCTTATTTTTAGAATTTTTTCTCCTGTAATTATTTTCCACTGTAAAAATTTCCTGAAACATTGTCAAAAACTGTTCCTTCAATTTTACAGGGCTGGAAGCGTGAATCTTTTTAAATTTACATTTGAACATATATTCTGCACGATTTACAACATATTTCAAATACGCTTTTATTATATCCTTCCTTTTTACATACAAAATATTTCCAAATTCATCATTAATTTTCTCAAGTTTATTATGTTCATGCACCCACCTTTTTAAGCTATAAAAAATCGAACCATTGACAATATAGTCATTTTTTTCCAATTTTCTCAAAACATCATAGCCAAACGAATATTTTATATTTTTAGAATCACTGCAATCATCTACATAAACAAGTGTTGGAAAAATCTCACGGTAATGTCTTTCTCCATCATCAAATTTCACATAATTTATTGCATCAATCACAACATTTCCATTTAAAATATCATTAGTCGGCAGCTCTTTCACGTAATTTTTATCTAAGTATGCTCCTACAGCGGTATTTACAGTTCCAAAATCAATGCAAAGCGGAGTATTTGTCATTTCTAGATTTCTTACAATAAAATTTTCAATTTCAACTTTGTAATAATCCATTTGGTACGGATAAAGCGGTTCCAATTCATCTTCCTTTAAATTATAGAATTTATGAATAAATTTTAAATCACTTTCTTTAAAAAACAAAAATGAAAATTTATTATTTCTCAATTTTTCAACTCTAAAAAATTTTTTCCTGCTTATTAAAAAATATTTATTTCTACTTTTTAAATCCTTTTCTAGCTGGAAAATTCCACATAGATAATTATTTGCATTTATAAGAAAAACATTTGCACTGCTTACATTTTCAGGAATTTCGATTTTATAATTATCTTCCTTCATCAAGTCAAGTTCCTTATACAAAATAATTTTATGTGGAACTTTTATTTTATTCTCATTATGAATTCTTTCCCCAAGTTTGCTGTCAAATAAATGCTGAACGTTCGCAAGTCCATTTTTATTATATTCATCTATGCAGTAATTCTCCTTGACTCCCCTATATTTCATCAAAAGAGCGATTAATTCCTCCCTTGTAGGAGTTTCCAGATGAACATTTACCAAATTTTCCTCAATCGCAATCTGATACATTTCATAATAGGATTTCTTTCTTAATTCTTCCTCATAAAACAGTTTCATTTTTAACTTTTTCCCTTTCATTTACAATTTTTCAAAACTTTTGGCTCAAATTTTTTTATTTCTTCCACCATTTCCTTAACGCTCCCAAATCTTTTTTCCCTTTCATACTCAAGCCCCTTTTTTATAACTTCTTCCATTTTCTTAAATTTTTCAATCTTTTCAAATCCCAAAATAACTTCCCGCTCAAATTCCAATTCTGGCTTATAAAATCTCTCAATTACTCCATCCACTTTTTTTCCACAGAACATAAAGTACAAAATTGCCATTAGCGAGTAAACATCACTTCTTTCATCAATCTTTATTTTTTCAGAATAAATTTCAATCGGCGAATATCCTTCCGAAACCTTTATAAATTCAATTTTTCCGCCTTTTTCCACACTAGCCCCAAAATCAATAATCTTTATATTTCCCCTAACATTAATCAAAATATTTGAAGGCTTTAAATCACAATGAATAATATTTTTTTTATGAATTTGGCAAACTAAATCTGCAATTTTAAAAAATATTTTCAAAATCTCATTTACTTCCAGCCCTTTTTTTCCAATTCTATTTTCCAAAATATATTCTTTCAAAGTAATTCCACAAAAATATTCTGTAACAATATAATTTGTGCCATTTTCACTAAAAAAATCAACAATTTTTACAATTCCACTTTCATTTTCTGTTTTTCGCTTTTTAGATTTTTTCAAAAATCTTTCCAAAATACATTTCTCTTTAAAAAAATTTTTCTTAAAGTTTTCAAAGTCTTTTTTATATTTATTAGTAAAAACATATCTCCCATTCCGAATAACAATTTCTTCTGGAAAACATTCCTTAATAATTACTTTCTCATTTTTTTCATTTTTCGCCAAATAAATATTTGAAAGTTTGCTCTTCGCCACATAATTTATAATTTTATATTTTTTTTTAAGTCTGGTTCCTTTTGATAAAAAATTCATTTTATTTTTTTCCTTTTTATACAGCAATTTTTAATAATATTATAGTGATACCACTTTAAAACTAAATCCAAAAGTTATGAAAATTCTACTCAAATTTTGGACTCGTTTAATTTTTTACGATTAAATATTAAAATCTCCCAATGTGTCTTAAAAACTAAAAATTTAAGTTCTATCCTAAAACATTCCCATTTCTATCTCTTCCAAGAATTTCCCAGTTTCTTTCGATTTCTTTTTCCAATTTTGAAATTTTATTATTTTTTTCATTTTTAAAATTTTTATTTTCTGCATATAAATTTTTATTTCTAATTCGCTTATATTTTGATTTTTTCACATTCTTATGTTTCTCTGTTTTGTTACTCGTATTTTCTTTTTTAGAAATTATCATATTTTCAATTTTATTTTTAAATTTTTCTTTTTTCTCTTTTTCTATTTTAGTTTCCTTTTTTATTTCTTCATTCTCAAAAGAATCATTTCCAAATTTAATTTTTATTTTTTCAAAATCATCATTTTTTACTTTTTTTACAATATTCAGATTACTTTTAACAAAATCATTTATTATAAAATTTTTATTAGAAATCTTGTTTTTAATAACAGGATTTTTTGAACTTTTCAAATGATTTTTCTGAATATTTTTTCCAACTGAAACAAACATAAAAATAAATACTATAGCTAAAAACAAATATTTTGAGAATATTTTTTCATGATTATTATCCTTACGATTCTCCATATCTTCCAAATTATTTTCTTCAATATTCTCAATCTCTTCGACAAAAATCGAAAAAAATGGAATAACTTTATTTATTTTCTTCTCAAATTTTTTTACTTTTTCACTTAAATTTTTTTCAATATTCTCCTTACTTTTCTTATCAATATGAATCTCCGTAAGTTCATTTTCATCAATAACCTCCCAAAACTCAGGACTCCCAGCCAGTAAATAATCATTTTTCTCTAATCTTATATTTTTTATTTCTTCCCCACTTATTTTTCCAAAAATTTTATTTCCACGATATAAAATAAACGCTGTTTTTCCTGAATTTCCAACAATTATATTATCTTTATCAATCATAATATTTAACTGAGAATATAAACTTTCAGATTCAATTCTTTCTAAATTTTCAATATTTTTTTCTAAATTCATTTTCTCAAAAATAACTTTTTTACTAGAATTTTTCATTATTTTTTCCATATTTTCAATTGAAAAATCATTATTTTCAAAATATTTCTCAATAGTTTTCCGCACTCCAATCTGTGCTAAATTTATTTTTTCAAAATTACTATTCTTCTTTTTTTTACCTTCATTATAGCTAGCTATACTCCAAATCCCCTTATTTCCATTCGGAACATATGCAGAATATGTATTTTTTTCAACTATTTTCTCGTATTCCTTAAAAAAATAAGTGTCCAGTTTGATATTTTTTACCATTTTACCTCCATTTCTTCTAAAAAATTTTCCAAAATTGCCACCATTTCCTATTTGCTTTTTTTTCAGCCTTTTTCAATTTCTTTTCGATTTCCCCTATTTCTTCCTTTTTTGCCCCATTCTTTTGCAAATTATCCTTTGCACCTTTAAACTCTTCAACAGCTTCCTTCCATTTTTTATTTTTAAAATTTTCATCCCCCCTCTGTTTTAATAAATATCCTTCACTTTTTCCTATTTTTTTATTCAAATCTTCAATTTTAGCCATCTGATTTCCAAAATTCCCTGTTTCATTAATTTCTTCAAGTATTTTTTTAGCATTTTCATATTTTGAAATACTTTCTTCATAATTTCCGTTTATAACCATTGTATCAGCTTGCATTTCCAGATTTGTCGCATTTTCCATTTTTCTGGATATTTCTTCTCGTCTTTCCCGTTCCTTTTCCATTTCCTGCTGCTGCGCCTTGATTTCCGTTTCTTTTATTGATAATTCCTGTTGTGCTTGCATTTGTTGCTGTTTTAACTGTTCTGAATATTCTATTTCCTGCTGTTTCAGTTTTTCGGCATTCTGGCTTTCAAACTTTATAAATTCCTGTGCCTGATTTATGAATTTTTCCACAGCTTTTGCATTATTTTCATCTTTCATTTTACGATAAATATTTTTTGCCTGTGTGAAAATGCTTATTGCTTGAGCAGGATTGTTAGCTGTTATTTGCGAAAGCCCTTCTTGAACAAGGTTATTTGCAGTTTGCAGTTCAGCATTTTGCTGCGAATTTAATTCCTGAATTTTGTTGTCAATTTCCCCCACTTTCACAGTATCGCCTAAGACCTGATACATTTGCCGTGCCTGATAATATGCTTCCCTTGATGAATTTATATTGCTTTGTGCCAAGGAATCACCCTTATTTTCTGCCAGCATTGCTCCATTGTATGCAGTTTTTTCTTTCTCTGCTATATTTTCCAGCTTTTTCTCAACTTGTGAAACATAATCAGCACGCCCATTTTCCAAATACATATCAGATGCATTTTTATAGCTCACTTTTGCCAAATTATAGCTTCCTTGAGCAACTGCATTATCTCCAGCGGTTTCCAAACTTTTTGCTTCCTTTAATTTAACAGTCGAATTTATCCGCGAATCCAATGTCGTTAAGATTTCTTCTGTATTCAATTCATCTCTTTTATAGCTGTTCTCATTCAAATTATACTTAGCCTGTTGATATTTTACGTTTGCTTCATCATAATTTCCGCTGTTAAACATTTCATTTCCTTCATTAATATCTGAAAACGCCCTTTTCAATTTTTCAGTTTCGTCAATTTTTTTGCTTATTTCCTTAATTTTTTTATCCGCTTCCATTCTCTTATTTTCAGCATTTGTAAGAAATCCTATCACTCCTCTGCTTTTCGGCTTTAACTTTTCATATTCTCCAATTTCCAATTTCAAATTATCAATCGAATTATTAAAATTTTTCCTTATCACTTCCTCATCTGCTAACTTTTCATACTGTATTGCCGCCTGTAAAATATTATTTCTCCTTTTTACATTCCAAATCACAATAAATAAAATAATTACAACTGCAATTAATACTCCCAAAGCTATCTTTTTTATAATTTTAGCTTTATCTTTTTCCATTGGCTCCTTACTTGCAACAGCCTGAATTTCCACTCCTGCAATTGTATAATTTTCAATATTCTCCCTTAAAGATGCAAGTATCCGTTTTTCCAACGAATTTAGCCATTGCTTCTTATCTTCAAATCGAGATAAATCATTTTCCATATCATAATCGTCAATATTTTCCCAAAAACCAACTGTTGTCATACAAAAAATATCTTTTTCAAGCAGTTCAATCGGCTCTTTTATAATATTTGGCTTAATTTTTCCAAAATCTCCAATTGCCTGCAGCAAATCATTTCTTTGCCTATGAAATCGCATATCGGATGTATTTAACGCTTTTTCTTCTACCAGAAGCTGTGCAATCGTATCATCACTGCTCTGAGAAACGATATAGCCTCCTCTAATGTGATAAAATCTCGTGTTTCCTATATTTCCATATAAAATTGAATTGTAATTGCTGATAATAATTAATAGGGAAGTGTGCATAAGAGAATATTTTTGAGTTTCTTCCTGTTTTTCCTTTACTTTCAGATTTGCATAATCCATCATTTCCTTTATTACTTCATAGTTAAATCGTGGACGTAGCATAAAATATTCGATTACAGATTCTACTGCTATTTTTGCAGCTATCTTTGCCC
>ERZ772764.1975-NODE-1975-length-12414-cov-5.105106_pt1 | contig 12414 bp, 5 predicted proteins | sample MGYA00512163_ERZ772764 | MGnify/ENA primary metagenome ERZ772764 (study PRJEB29015, sample SAMEA2737903) | human oral metagenome | biome: human oral; feature: human-associated habitat; material: dental | place: China | collected 2094 ...
GCCAGAAAAACAGAAATAAAGAACAAAAAACTTGTTGCCATTTCAAAAACCTCTCTATCAATTTCTGACTCTAGTATAAAATAAAAATCCCCCTAAAAATAGGGAGATAGATTTGAAAAAACTTGAATTTGATGTTATATTGCTTGAGATTTCTGGATTGGGTAAAAACATCCACCACATTGTGGTGGATGTTATCTATTAGCTCTCCATCTCAAAACGCTCACTCTCCTGCTTGTTTGGCAAAAAGAGAGAAAGTAGGATTCCAACTAGAGCCGGCACCAACCAAGGCAGAGAAGCCTGAGCAAACGGAAGGGCATTTACCATATCACTTACCTTTGTAATATGGAACTGCTGCCCAAGAATACCCGCAAAGGAAATCAGAGTCACCGCTGCTACCGTCAATTGCATACCTACTTTGGACAGTGGCAAGAATTTATTGACAATGACAATTAGTACGATAACAATGGTAATTGGATAGAGAATTTGCAAGACTGGAACAGAATATTGGATAATGGCATTAAGGCCAAGATTAGCAATCGCAAACCCAATCAAAGTAAAGACAGTTGCGTACACTTTATAAGATACCTTAGAGAAAGTTTTATGGAAGAATTCCCCAGTCGATACAATAAGTCCTGCTGTTGTCGTAAAGCAAGTCACAGTAACCATAGCTGCAAGGAAAATCTGTGCTGTAGGTCCAAAGATAGCCTGTGTCGCCTGCGATAGGACATAAACACCTGGATTGCCTTTGGCAATAATCTCAGCTGGAACTGGAAAATGATTGCCCAGAAAAGCCAAACCAATATACATGGCGCTAAAGCCGAACGCAACCATCAAACCAACAACCCAGATGGTTGAAACATATTCCTTTTTATTCTTGAAACCTAGCTGGTTAAGAGTTGTTACTGCGATTACGCTGAAGGCCACGGAAGCCAAGGCATCCAAAGTATTATAACCTTCCAAGAACCCTTGCCCAAAAGCTGACGCAGAATAAGCTTGCGAAGCCTGCTGAGGTGTCGTTGTTCCGTATTTCAAAGCTCCTAGAATGACTAAGATAATAATCAAAACTGCAAAGACAGGCGTCAGAATACGTCCAATCCGATCCAAAATCTTAGATGGATTCAAAGAAATCAGATAAGCAGCCACAAAGTAAAGGGTCGTGAAAACAATCAATCCTATACCTGTCATATTTTTAGACAGCATAGGAGCGATACCAACTTCATAAGCTACTGTCGCTGTCCGCGGAATAGCAAAAAAGGGCCCGATTGACAGATACAAGGCTACAAGATAGACAATAGCGAACCAAGGCGCAAGCTTCTTAGAAATCTCGTGGATATATCCCTTAGGATTGAGCGTCCCGATAATCAAAGTCAAAACCGCAAGCCCAACCCCAGACAGGACAAATCCTGCAATAGCTGGCCAAAAATGCTGGCCAGATAATGTTCCAAGCGAAGGCGGGAAAATCAAATTCCCAGCACCGAAAAATATTCCAAATAAGAGCAAGCCTGTCAAGGCACCTTTTTTAATCACAGGAATCTCCTTTAAATTTTTTCATGCTTTATCAGTATATACGGAAATAGCCCGATACGCAAGACTTTTGAATTTTTCAGAATATTAATTCAAATCAAAAGGGTATATCTGATTTAAATCGAATTATCTATCCGGAATTTTTGGCAAATTCCTCACTTATCCACAGATTTAAGGCTTGTTTTAAAGTAATATAAATAAGTTTGTTTTAAATCGTATAATTTACCAACCTCTCTCTATCTTTTTTGATGGTTTACTTTCTTTAAACAGATATACTCAACTATTGCTGAATTCGAGAAAAATACAAGATTATACATTCCGATCAAAAACAAATTATAAAAGACTTTTTATAGTAAAAAGGTTGAGACATCTTATCTCAACCTTTTAAAAATGGCTATAAATCATTTAGCAATCTTTACACATCGCTAAATCTTCTGTGCTTAATTTCGAATTCAAAAAAGTTCTTCTCTTGCAGCCTATGGAAAATATCTCGATAAGCCTCCTCATCAAAATGGTCTCCCAAATACAGGATTTCAAAGCTTAATCCTTCATATTCCAGAAAGGCATTAGTCGTTCGAAAGCCGTTACTCTTATAGAAGTCCATACGTGCTTGACGTTGCTCTAGATTGTCACATTCTTCATCGACACGTTCCACCTCTAGAACCATGGTTTTTTGATAAAACTCTGTCAATTTATGAATAATCTCTCCCCCATAGCCATGGCTGCGAAGGTGCGGCATAATCGCAAAGAAGCTGACATAGAACATTTTTTGGTTATAAACTGCAAAAGCAAAACCAACAAATTCTTCCTCATTGTAGAAGGCAAAGAAATGAGACCGCTTATCGTTTGTATAACGAAGAAATTCACTGATAGGTACCCTTTCCTCTACAGGAAAAGCCTCGCGGTTTAAGGCCTCAACCTTATCCAAATCAGGAAATTCTGCTGTAATAATTTGACTCGTTAAAGACATTGCCACCTCACTTTGCTTAATATTCTAGCAGTTGTCAAAAAATTTAGCAAGCATTATCAAGCTTCTTCCGCTTTTTTAGAAAATTGACTCTGATAAAGGTCATAATAAAATCCTTTATCAGCCAAGAGACTCTCATGATTGCCTTGTTCGATAATCTGACCATCCTTGAGCACTAAAATCTTATCCGCTTCCTGAATGGTCGACAGCCGGTGAGCAATGACAAAACTAGTCCTGCCCTGCATGAGTGTCTTCATAGCCTTTTGAATCAAGAGCTCCAGCCGTGTATCGACAGACGAAGTCGCCTCATCCAAAATCAGAATCTTAGGATTGGCCAAAAGAGCCCTCGCAATCGTAAGCAACTGCTTCTGACCAAGCGAGATATTGCTTGATTCTTGGTTCATTTCCATGTTGTAGCCGCCTGGCAAGGTACGGATAAAATGATCCACATTAGCAGCCTTGGCTGCCTCTACAATTTCTTCATCAGTGGCTTGCAGATTGCCAAAGCGAAGATTTTCCTTGATAGTCCCCTCATAAAGCCAGGCATCCTGCAGCACCATACCGAACTGTTTACGGTAGTCCTGACGGGACAGATGGCGAATGTCATGCCCATCCACAGTAATCGCGCCTTTGGTCACATCGTAGAAACGCATGAGCAAATTAATCAGCGTGGTCTTACCAGCACCAGTCGGACCTACAATCGCCACCATTTCACCTGGTTTGACCTCCAGATTGAAATTCCGAATGAGCGGCTTGTCTGCTACATACTGGAAGTCCACATCCTTGAAGCTAACCTGACCTGTCAGATCTTGATCCAGCTTTTCTGTCTCATCATTGACTTCGTCCGCTTCGTCCAGCACTTGGAAAATTCTATCTAAAGAAGACTTGGCACTCTGAAGCTGACCTGCCAGCTGAGTTAGGTTTTGAATAGGCTGGTTAATCTGCCAGACATATTGAACAAAAGCCTGCATATTCCCGACTGTCAAGCGCCCTGCAATAACCTGAAGACCGCCCAGCAGAGCCAGCAAGAGGTAGGTCAGATCTGAAATAACATTCAAAACAGGCATCATCAAACCCGAGATAAAGCTGGCTTTAAAACCTACTTTCTGCAAGTTTTGCGTAATTTGACGAAAATCCTCCTGGGAGCTTTCTTCTCTGACATAAAGCTTCAAGATATTAAAACCAGTCAAATTCTCCTGAACAAAGCCATTCATAGCTCCCAGTGCATCTGCCTGCTGTTTAAAGTAAGGCTGGGATTTCTTCACGATAAAGCGAGCACTAAGGTAGGTAATCGGAATCGAAATTACCACAATGATACCCAACTGCAGATTGAGTACTAATACCATGACGATAACCAACATTAGAGTAAAGACTGCGTTGATAACCTGCAGAAAGGACTGCTGCAAGGCATTTGAAACAGCTTCGACATCGCTGGTAAAACGCCCCAGCAAATCACCAAACTGATGTTTGTCAAAGTATGAAACGGGAATACGATTAATCTTATGACTTAGTTCATTGCGCAAGTCACGAATGGTAGCCTGCACTGCATTGGTCATAAAGTAATTAGAATAGTAAGAACCGATTTCATAAATAATCGCCCGCACAAAATACAAGACCATGACCCAGCCGACATAAGACACATTAATTTGGGCGCCAGCCACCCCTTTAGCCATATCTAGCAGATTATTTGTCAGTTCAGTAATGGCTAAACCTAAGACAAAGGGCTCGACGACACTCATAACGACACTGAGGATTTTGAGGAAGATGGCAAAGGCGACTGCAAATTTATAAACTTTTAGGTAGCTCCACAGACGAGCAAAACTTGATGTGTTTTTCATGTCAGTCTCCTTTCTATTCCTCTGTCAAAGCTTGATTCTTCAGCTGAGAATCTGCAATTTCACGATAAATATCATTGGTTTCCATCAGCTCTTCGTGCTTGCCGCGTCCGACGATTTCGCCCTGATCTAGAACGATAATCTGGTCAGCATCCATGATAGTTCCCACCCGTTGGGCCACAATCAGCACCGTTGCCTGACCTGTCACTTCTTTGAGACGACGTCGCAGTACCGCATCCGTCTTATAATCCAGAGCAGAAAAAGAGTCGTCGAAGATATAAATTTCCGGCTTTTTGACCACCGCGCGGGCGATAGAGAGTCGCTGCTTCTGCCCTCCGGATAGATTGCTGCCTCCCTCGGCCAGATGAGTCTCAAAACGCTCTTCCCGACTCTCGATAAAGTCCTTGGCTTGAGCCACCTCAGCTGCCTGACTCAGCTCTTCCTGACTGGCCTCTTCCTTTCCATAGCGTAGGTTTTCTGCGATAGTTCCGGTAAATAGCAGAGCCTTCTGTGGGATAAAGCCAATCTTCTGACGCAGTGCCTTCAGATTGTATTCACGGACGTCCACACCATCCACTAAAATCTTACCTATTGTTACATCATAAAAGCGCGGAATCAGCTGCACCAGTGTAGACTTACCCGAACCAGTTGAACCGATAAAGGCAATAGTCTCACCCGGCTTAGCCTTGAAGGAAATATTATGCAGTACAGGACTCTCTGTCTCACCGGGATAAGCAAAGGTTACATTGTCGAACTCCAGATAACCCTGCGTATCTGTCTCGGTTACACCATCTTCATTAGGATTGATTGAAATGGGCATGTCCATAACTTCCTTGAGCCGCTGGCTCGATACCGCCGTCCGTGGATACATGGTAAAGAGATTTGCCAAGAAGAGGAAGGACAGCAGCGCGTGAAAGCTGTATTCGATAAAGGCAACAAGATTTCCGATTTCAAGACTGCCGTCCCGCAAAGGATCTAGGGCAAACCAGACAATGGCCACAATCATCGCAATAATAATCTGCACAAAGAGTGGCTCTGTCAGACCAGTCAGCTTAAAGAGCTTATTGGAGTTTTGCGCATAGACCTCATTTTCATCAGAAAAACGCTTCTCTTGAAATTCCTCTCTTGCAAAAGCTCGGATAACGCGCAGACCAGTCAGATTTTCCCTTACGTACTGATTAATCTTATCAAGGGTCTTCTGCTGCTTTTCAGACAGGGGCTTGGTTTTAACCGCCACATAAATGACCACGACTGCCAAGAAAGGCACTGAAACAGCTACAATCCATGCCAGAGATGGGCTGGTCAAGAAAATCATGAGAATACTGGACAGCATCATCATGGGAGTAATGACACCCATTTTCAGAGTTTGCTCTGCAAACTGCATAAGCACAAAAGCATCCGAAGTCAAGCGCGTGACCAAAGAGGACACACCGATTTGCTCATACTCATGATGAGAATACTCTTGCAGCTTGGCATAGAGATCATTGCGCATGTCCTGCACCATGGTCGTCGTTAGCTTCCCAGCCGCATAAGCCAAAACAATTCGCCCCAGCACTCCTAAGATAATAACGCCAAACATGACCCAAGCCCAGAAAAAGAGCCGATCTGTCTGCTTAGGATTGATTCCCTCATCAATCATCCGAGCCAGCACCGTTGGCAACCCTAGATTGACAATCACAAAAAAGATTGCCGCAACAAAGTCCAAGACCAGCCACTTAGGATATCTCTTCAAATAAGACCAAATGTATAACATAAGTCCTCCTTCACCATCTATTCAAAAATAACTCACTCTAAAGTACCCAAGTGCTTTCTAAACACAGAAAAGAGCGCGCAAATGCACGCTTTAATACAAATATTATAACAAAAATATGAAAGAGCGTAAAGGTCATTTCAGACTTTTTACTGCTTATCATCAGCCTCATAAATGACTGTCAGCAACAAACTGCCTGAAAGCAGACTGGCTACAGTTTTAATTGAATGACTTATATAGAAAAACAAACCTAGTTCTCACTAGGTTTGTCATTTCTTTTCTACAAGAAGGTGTGAATCTGAGAGCAATTCAAGCTCTGCCCTAACATTTCATACTTGCAACTTTGCAGACTAGTTGACATACTCAAACCAATCACTTCTGGTTTTCGAAGATTGATTTTCTGAAATCATTGGTTTGATCGAGGTAAGCTTTAAAGACTGCTTTTTTAAGCTTGTGGACAGCACTGTCATGTTCTGGTTTATAGCCACTCCAAGAATACCAATTATCATTGGCATCTTTGAGAACAGCTTCATCCATCAAGGTTTGCAACTCTTCTACAGTGCTTATAGTCTTAGTAGCATAACTTGTCCATGGTTGTCTTGTATCATCAAATGTGACCTTGTTCAGACTGTCGAATTTATTTTTACGTTCTTCATACATAGCCTTCTTAAACTCAGTCCAATTTTTGAACTGACCATTGAAGACCTTGCGTAAAACCAAGTCATCTGTTACCAGACCTCTGGTCTTACCATAGATACTGATGGTTTTTCCGTTTTGCTTAGCATCATCTTCATACTGATTAGAGATATAAGGGACCATACCATCTTTAAAGCCTTTGGCTGCCAGAAGTTCATAAGCCATACGCCGTCCCATAAGATCTCCAGGCGTGCCTTTTTCACTGCTTAAAGCAGAATAAATCGGAGAGAAGAGTTTAATCGTATGGTAGCCATTTCTTTCTACATCACCATTTTTGTACTCACGAGCTGAAAGAATATCATTTTCAATGAGACTGTCGAATGAGTTTAATTTTTGCGCATCCGCCATTGTAATATTTTTTATCACATTCGTTGCGTAAACATCATTTCCATCAGCATCTCGGGCATATTTATTCTCGACTTTTCTCAGCGCGTTCACTTTCTGCACATCGGACAGACGGTTCACGATTGACATCCCTTCTAGGTACTCCAACATATAAATGACATCAAACATGTTATGAACATAGTTTTTCAGATCATCCGAGTTTTGGAAACGTTTAGTTGGATCCAAGACTTGCAAACGAGATTTTTCTGTCGCATCATTCTTGTCATATTTGAGAATTGAGTTGACCGTGATTGTCGCATCATCCGGATGATCCGGTGCTTGCAACAAGCCCTTGGCAAAGAATTCTGGACCAAGACCGCTTCTTCTTCCATATCCGCCTAAATAGATTTCATTATCAGAATCATGCGTCATTTCATGGGTATAGGTAATAGCTCCGTCCTTGTCCAGCATCCGATAGCCCATGTAGTAAACACTGTCCCCAGTAGCGTAAGCTCCGTGCTTATTGTGCACTACCTTATTTCCAACTGGTCCGAAGAAATACTTCATGGCTAGATTAGAACTATCAAATTGCGCTTCCGCTGTAGCCTTGCCGACAGTAGTGTCATCACCAAACTTATAGGCATCATAGAGCAAGATATTTCGATAGAGTTTTTCACGGCCCTGCTCGTCTAATATTCTGTACCAATAATCATAATGGTCGCGTTGACGTTTTGCGGTTTCCTGAGCATTATCCTCAACAAACTTATTGAGTTCTGCTCCTGCTCTGTGCTCATTATTTCTATATCTGTCATAGGCGCCAAAGCCAAGACTGGATATAGTCGATATGACAAAGACTGATCTTTCAGGCATTGTCAGCAAAGGTAGAACCATATTTCGGTATTTCCAAGTGTCGCTGGTAATTCTATCATAGACCCCGATAGAGTATTTGCTGCCAGCCTGCTCTTGTTTGACCCTCACTTCATCAATAGCTGATTTTTCTTCAACGATATAAGCCTTGGTTTGCTCTTTGAACCATTGATTATTTGTTTTGTTTGGTAAAAATACTTCCCGGTAATTGGCAAGCGTGCTAAACAAATCTTTTGTTGCATTATTGTTTGCAAGGCTGATGCTATAAGCATCAACATTGTTCTTGGCCAGAAGATTGTTAAAGCCTGATTTACCTAATTCAATGATCGTGTCTAGCGGTGATACGTTGCCCTTACCAAAGAAATCCATGTGGTACATGACTAAGTCTTTGATATTCACGTCACCATAGTTAAAGTTGTACCAGCGTTCTAAATAAGTCAGACCTAGAAGCAAGGCTTCCTTGTTGCGTTTGATTTTATCAACGACGTAACCATTAATCGTTTGATTTTCGCTGGCAATGACTGCATCAGCTGACAAAAGTTTTTCCAGTGTATTTGCTAGATTTTCCTTGGTTTTAGCAAACTGCTCCTCTAAATATAATTCCGTTAGTGAAACTCCTGAAGAAATGCCTAGGGTGTTTCTGATAGACTCTGACTGATAATCGACTGCTCTCAAATCAGGCAAAACTTCATTGATGATTGAATTATGATTATGCAAGAATTGATTTGGCGTATAGATGAGACCTGTATCGCCCACACGGTATTCTGCTAACTTACTAAAGTCAGATTGGTAGGTGAGATCTAGCTTTTCAGATGAATGATCCTTATAGTGTAGCAAGAGCTTGTTAGCCGCTTCTTTATGTGAAGCAATATCTGTAATCACTTCATTATCTTTCATCATGACTGCAGATAGGACTTCTTTTTTAAACAAAGCGCTATCTTCTTTTACCAGATTACCGTATTTGACAATGGTTGCCTTATTATAAAACGGCAGTAATTTTTCAATATTCTTATATGCTAAAGCTCGACTGGCTTGATAGTCTTTAACCTTAGAAAAATCACTTTCTTTATTAGTGCTAGTCAGCAAAGTTTCGACTTTCGGTACAGAAAGAGAGTTAATTTCAGATTTCTTACTTGCGATTTGAGAAGCATTGAGGATTGTTCCTCTCTCTTCGAGTGATTCCTTGGTGACAACCTCATCCTTTTCAAGAGTCACTTTGTAGACTCTGTTGTCTTTGTTGCTAGATGAGTCAGTTATTCTCATTCCTCGATAGTGATAGCCACTAATCGCATTCCCATTCATAACATTGACATCGCTAAGAACATTGTGCAATCTTCCAGCATGTCTCTCTTCGTTAGAGTCTCTATCCCACAAGTAGCCAGCCACACCAGCAACACTTCCAAAGCGTTTCACATTATTAATGTCGCCCTCGGCGTAACTATTGCTGATAAGCGCATCTTTCTCAATAAGACCTGCAAGACCACCGACAGTTTGGTTTGTACTATCCGCATTTGACGAGATGGTAATTGTAGCTTTTGACTTATCAACTACTGCATTGATGCCAGTCAGTTGACCTACTAATCCACCGATATTGTATGGTGCCTTCGTTTCATAGGAGTTGATAATTCTTCCCTTGAAACTGCTGTTCGTAATCTTAGAATTATCAGCCTTCCAAACCAAGCCACCAATGCCACTTTCGCCAGCAAGAACACCGTCTACATGGACATTGTTAATCCTTGTTGCATTATTTGCTTCATTTGCAAGGGCACCAACATCAGTTTTCCCTGAGATATTTACATCTTTAAGAGCCAGATTTTCTACAGTAGCAGCGCTTAAAGTATCAAATAAAGGCTTCTTCAAATTATAAATAGCATAATTTTTTCCGTCTTTGCTGCCAAAGAGCTTACCAGTAAATCTACCCTTTATATAACTACTAGCGGCATTTTCTAGTTCGACCTCATTGGCATTCAAACTAGCACCTAAATAATAAGTTCCACTGAGATCATTATTTATAGCTTGAACCAAGTTACTAAAGGAAGTAAAGTTTGTGACTTCTCTCTCTGCCTTCTTGGCTAGATAGAAAGTAAAATTGTCCACGTACTTATTGTCAACGTCCTGTTTTAATTTTTCAGCACTTGCAGTAATTTTATAAACTGGCTGGCCATCTTTTGTACTATCTACTATTGAAGAAATGGGCAAGAAAACATCTTTAAATTTAGAAGATTTTACTTTCACAAAATAATTCTCTTGATTGCTTGGAATGGCATCCAGAGAAACGTGCTGCTTGTATTTTCCATCCGTTAGACTATACAGCTCCACATCAGATACATTTCTTAACTCGATATTTTTTTCTGGTTCTTGCTTCTGCTCTTTCAGCTCTTGAGCTTTTTCAGTAGGATTTTCCGCTTCTGGCGTTGCTGGTTCGATGTTTCCAGTATATTCTTGCGGAGGCTCTACCTGCTCAGGCTCAACAATCGCTCCAGCTTGAGATCCTGTGTATTCAGGTAAAGAAGGCACTTGCTCGGGCGCTACTATTGCACCAGATTGAATGCCTGTGTACTCCGGCAATGGAGTCACTTGTTCGGGTGCCACTACCGCACCTGATTGAGTTCCCGTATACTCTGGCAATGAAGTCGTTTGTTCAGCTTCTACTATGGCCCCAGATTGGACGCCTGTGTACTCCGGCAATGGAGTAACTTGCGCGGGTTCGACAATCGCACCGGATTGCGTTCCTGTGTATTCTGGCAATGGAGCTACTTGTTCGGGTGACACTACCGCGCCTGCTTGAGTTCCTGTGTATTCAGGTAATGGTGTGACTTGTTCGGGTGCTACTACTGCACCCGATTGAACGCCTGTATACTCCGACAACGGTGCGACTTGCTCAGGTTCGACTATGGCCCCTGATTGGACACCTCCAATCTCCGGTTCAATTTGTTCAGGCTCAACGATGGCTCCAGATAGTGTACCTGAATACTCAGGCAAAGAAGCCACCTGCTCGGGCTCAACGATTGCACCAGATTGGACACCTGTGTACTCTGGTAAGGGAGCAACTTGCTCAGGTTGAACCAAGTTAGAAGTTACTGGTTTTTCGCTAGGCGCTTCAAGCTTTTTAGTACCTTTTTCCACTATTTTAGGAGACGCTTCCTCTATTTTAGTCGAAAGAACCTCTCTTGAAACTTCCTCATTATCTACCGTAAAAATTCGAACGACTTCAATTTTACGGCCTCGTTTGCCTTCTTGTTTTACTCTTACAGTACCTTCGGCTAAATCAGGATTCTCTTGTATTTGTTCTCCAAAGGCTATCTCAGTTTCAACGGTCTCTTCTTTGTATAATAGTTCAGGCTTAGCTACTCGGCCAGACAAGACTTCATCTTGAGGCTCAATTGTATTGACGCCAACCGTTTGATTTTTCAATTCATTCTTATCAAAAGAAACAGAATAATCTAACTTCTTATTTTGGTTTAAAACTTCTTTATCTAGATTAGCATTTTGCTGACTATCAAGAATCTTATTGTCTAATAATTTTTTAATCGATTCATCTTTTATGTAGCCAACATAGATATAGCCAGAGATTTCACTTGGTGACGGCAGACTATCCCCAGCCGACACTTGATATTCGGCATTATACTGTAGCAAGATCCCATTTTCCAGCGCATCGACAGATAGTATCAAGCCTCCTCCGACACCAGCTCCCACCAAAACAGTCAAGAGGAACTTGCTTTGAACCTTTCTTTTTGACACAAGAAAAACAACCAATCCTATCGTCGTTAACAGACCAGCCGTCATCATAGTATTGGAATTGTTACTGTCGCCTGTATTAGGTAACGTTTTTGCTCCAGCATTTGAGTTTAACCTGTAGACAAGATAGTAAGTCTCCTCATTGCCTTCTGATATTTTAGGAACTCCACTTACAATCAACTCCTTTTCTTGCGGAGTTATTTCAGTATCTGTTACGTATTTATAGTGTACATTCACCTTTTCCTGCGCTTGAACAGAGTCAACCCCAACGATAGAAACAAAAAACAAACTAGAAATAGCAGCCGAAACAAGCCCGACAGCTAATTTCCTAAAAGCAAACCGAGTTTGCTTCTCCCCAAAAAACTTTTTCATAAAATCCCTTTCAAATTATTCTAGAAAGAATAACAAATCCTTTAACCAGAGAATGAGCAACAGTAAGCCATTGCATTCATTCATCTGAATCCCCCTAACAAAAATCTCCTAATCAACAATCTCATATAACTTTTATCTTATTCATAATATCTCCTAAATCGCAATAATCTGTCTAAATTATATCATACAATCCTATATTTTGTTAGCGTTTTAACATAAAAATGATTTTTGGATACAAAAAAACCAAGTCTTTCGACTTGGTTGATTTCTATGATTGGAAACTCTATTATTTAAGAGTAACTGAAGCTCCAGCTTCTTCCAATTTAGCTTTGATTTCTTCA
>ERZ772764.1977-NODE-1977-length-12405-cov-2.931903_pt1 | contig 12405 bp, 10 predicted proteins | sample MGYA00512163_ERZ772764 | MGnify/ENA primary metagenome ERZ772764 (study PRJEB29015, sample SAMEA2737903) | human oral metagenome | biome: human oral; feature: human-associated habitat; material: dental | place: China | collected 2094 ...
ACCAATACGACCGCACCCTGCGCGAAATCTTCCCCGACCAGCATCCGGGCGGCTTCTCGCAACTGGAAGACGGCCGCTGGATATGGACGACCTTCAACTCTTTCCAATGGGATTTGAATTACACCAATCCGTGGGTATTCAACGCCATGGCGGGCGAAATGATGTTCCTCGCCAACTTGGGCGTGGACATCCTGCGTATGGACGCCGTAGCCTTCATCTGGAAGCAGATGGGTACCAGCTGCGAAAGCCTGCCGCAGGCACACGCCCTGATTCGCGCGTTCAACTCCGTCATGCGCATCGCCGCCCCCGCCGTATTCTTCAAATCCGAAGCGATTGTCCATCCGGACGAAGTGGTGCAGTATATCCACCAAAACGAATGCCAAATCGGCTACAACCCACTGCAAATGGCCTTGCTTTGGAACACGCTGGCCACGCGCGAAGTCAATCTGCTCCAGCAGGCATTGACCTACCGCCACAACCTGCCCGAACACACCGGCTGGGTCAACTATGTGCGCAGCCACGACGACATCGGCTGGACGTTTGCCGACGAAGACGCTTCACAGTTCGGCATTCAGGGCTATAACCACCGTCAGTTCCTCAACCGCTTCTTCGTCAACCACTTCGACGGCAGCTTCGCCCGCGGCGTACCGTTCCAATACAATCCGAATACCGGCGACTGCCGCGTCAGCGGTACTGCGGCCGCCTTGGCGGGATTGGCGCAAAATGACCCCTACGCCGTCGACCGCATCAAACTTCTATACAGCGTCGCCCTCAGTACCGGCGGCCTGCCGCTGATTTACCTCGGCGACGAAGTGGGCACGCTCAACGACGACGAATGGGCGAGCGACAGCAACAAGAGCGACGACAGCCGCTGGGCGCACCGTCCGCACTACAACGAAACGCTGTATGGCCAGCGCAACGATCCGTCTACCAACGCAGGCAAAATCTACCAAGGCCTGCGCCACATGATTCAAATCCGCCAGAGCAACGACAAATTCGACGGAGGCCGTCTGAACACGTTCAACACCAATAACGCGCATGTGCTGGGCTACACCCGCAACCATGCCCTGCTGGTGCTGGCGAATTTCAGCGAAGACGCCCAAACCGTCGGCGCGCTGACGCTGTCGGCCATGCCGGAAGAAGCGTTCGACCTCATCAGCGGCGAAACCGTTTCCCTGCACGAAGGGGTAACGTTGCGACCGTATCAGGTACTGTGGCTGGAAATCGCCTGATAACCGCCCCACCGGCATGACAAAGGCCGTTCTTTCTGTATTATGCAAGAATCAATGAACGGTTCAGCCATGCCTTTTCACATGAAACCGACAGTTTCCATCTTTCCTTCAAACTCCCCGTATAAAAAGTTTTGCAGGAAGATGGAAACTTTATGTTTACATACCGCATCTCAATAAATCATATCCATACATAAATTTAAATACACTTAAAAAGAAGGGAGGCTGATGGCTGCGAACAAAATCGCCCGTAAAGACAGCCGTTTTCGAGTGATCAGCATCCTGCCGGATTTCTGCTTCGTTCCCGGATTGGCAGCACCGGTGCCGTTTCCGTTATTTGCAGATTTGGGCGGTGCGGTGAAAGTGGCGAAAGACGTTTTGATTAACGGCAGGCCGGCGTTCGTCTACAACGCCAGCAAAGCACCCAAAACATATGGCGACGAGCCGGGGCAGCGCAAAGGGGTAATCTCGCGCACGGTAGGCGAGGCAGCATGGCCGATGCAGCATTCCGCATCGGTTAAAATCCGTAGCCACTACATTATCCGCACCGGCGACATGTTTCATATGAACGGCAATTTCAACAAGCCGCTGAAGAAAAATACCTGTCTGTCGTGCAAAGCGGCGCTGGCGGCGGGGAGGCCGGTCAATCCGGTATTGGGATTGAAGTTTCTTGAAGGCGAAACCGATTTTGCCTTTGACGGCCTGATGCCGCTGATTTGGCAGCGCAGCTACTATTCCGACCAAGAGGGTACGGGCTGGCTGGGGCAGGGCTGGAGTATTCCGGGGAACGAACGCATAGAACGTACTGCCGAAGGGCTGGTCTATACCGACGTGCAGGGACGGGAGTTCCCGCTGCCTGAGGTGGAGGAAGATGATGAAGAGCCGGTATTGTTCGAGAGCGAGCAAATCTGGTTCAGCAAAAATTCAGACGGCCATTACCTGATAGTCAGCTTGGACGGTTCGCTGACGCTGCGTTTCGCCCCGCTGTCGGTTTCGGCAGACGATCCGTCAGGCGAAAGCGGCAGGCATTACCCGCTGGTAGCGGCCGAGGACGCCAACGGCAACCATCGCCGCATCCTTTACCACCACCGCAGCGGGCTGCCGCAATATGTTATCGACGGTAACGGTCGGGTGTTCTATCTGCGCTTTGCCAATACCGCCGATGCCGCATCACCGCAAATGCGGCTGGTGGCGGTGTACCTGCTGGCGGAAGGGCTGCCGGATTTCTTCGGCGGCACACCGCGTACCGGCAAGGCACTGGTGCGTTACGAATACAGTGTCGGCGGCGACCTGATACGGGTCATCGGACGGGACGGCGGCGAAGTACGCCGTTTCGGCTACCGTAACCACATCATGACCGAACACACCGACGCGGCCGGATTGGCATCTTATTACGAATACGACCGCTACGATACCGGCGGGCGGGTGATCCGCAACCGGACCAGTTTGGGCGAAGAATGGCGTTTTGCCTACCGCGACGGTTATACCGAAGTAACCGACGTACTGGGACGGACGGAACAATATCATTACGACTGCCACAACGAACTGACCGCCCGCGTTTTTGCCGACGGCAGCCGCATCAAAATGGAACGCGACCATCTGGGGCGGCTGACCGCTCACACCGACGCGCTGGACCGCACCACCCGTTTCGTCTACAGCAGCGAAGGGCAGCTGGAAAGTATCATCCGCCCCGACGGCAGCGAACTAAATTACGACTACGACGACAGCTATCGGCTAAGCAGCCGCACCGATGCCGAAGGCAACCGCCACAGCTACGGTTACGACGAACGCGGCAACTTGATTTCTCATACCGACCCGAAGCGGTACATCACCCGCTACCGCTACCGCGCCGACGGTTTGCCGGAGTGCATAGAGCTGCCGGAGGGCGGCAGCACTGAATACCGCTATGACGCCGACTGCCGGCTCGAAAGCATTACCGATTGTTCCGGCAACCAAACCCGACTGTCCTATACTGCCGAAGGTTGGCTGTCGCACTTCACCGACGCACTGGGGCAGCGCACCGAATACCACTACGACGGCAACGGCCGCCTCAGCCATATCCACCATCCCGACGGCGGCAGCGAATATTACCGTTACGACAGCGCCGGCCGCTTGATCGGACACACCGACGCGGCAGGATGCCGCACAACTTACGAATACCGTCCGGACGGCCAGCCGCTCAAGCGCATCGATGCGCTGGGCCGCAGCTTCAATTACCGTTACGACCCGGCCGGTCGATTGACTTCGCTGACCAACGAAAACGGCGCCGTTTACCGCTTGCGCTACGACGCACTTGACCGACTGGCCGCCGAAACAGGCTTCGACGGTAACCTGACTGTTTACCATTACAACGCCGCCGGCGAATTGAGCGCGCGGGACGAATACGGCAACAGCATCACCGCACACGGTTTGGAAAGCCTTTCAGACGGCCTCAAAGACAAACCCCCGTTGATACGTACCGAATATCGCCGCGACGAGCTGGGACGGCTGCAATATTTGTGCGCCGGCCGGCACGAAGGCGGCGAAGTACGGCGTGCCTACCACTACGACGGCGACGGGCGGCTGGTCCGCGCCGCCGTCCCCGAACACGTCAACTATTTCGAATACGACTGTAACGGCAGGCTGGTGGGCGAACACGGCCGCGACCATCCCGACGCCGCCGAATGCCGGGAGCAGGCACTGCCCGAACTGGACTGGCAGAGCAGGGAACACGACCACCTGCTGGTTTTACATACCGAATTGGTAAGCCACCACTACGACGGCAACGGTAACCGTACCACCACCGACCTGCCCGACGGACGGCGGATAAGCCGTCATTACTACGGCAGCGGCCACCAGCACGGCCTCATGTTCGGCGGCGAGACCGTCAGCGATTGCGAGCGCGACGCACTGCACCGCGAAATCCGGCGCACGCAGGGCAGGCTGACGGCCCGTTACCGGTACGACCCTGCAGGCCGTCTGAAAGAGCAGCGGGCGGTACTGGAGCACACTGCCGCCGACGGCAGGAAAGTCAGCGCCCATGCCGTCAGACGCAGCTACCATTACGACAAGGACGGCAACCTCGTCCGCAGCGACGACCAGCGTAGCGGCAGCACGCAATACCGTTACGACGCACTGGGACAGACCGTGTCCGCAGCAGGGCGCAGTTACGCCTACGACCCCGCGCACAACATCCGCGACCATATCGAAGCAGACGGAGCGGCCGCCGCAGCGGTGGCAGAAATCATCGGACGGCCGGCAAACGACAACCGCGTCCGCCACCACAACGGCCACAGCTATTACTACGACGACTTCGGCAACGTCATCCAGAAAGAGAAGGCAGACGGCGAAGTACACAACTACCATTACGACCCGCTGCACCAACTGGTGCAGGCGGACATCTTCCGTCCCGGGCGGGAGAAAGAAAGCTGGACATACCAATACGACGCCGTCGGGCGGCGCATCCGCAAACGTCGGATTGATGCCGAAGGCGGCATCCTCGGCGAAACCCGTTACTTATGGAGCGGCAGCCGGCTGCTACAAACAATCGACGGCTGGCAGACGCATACCTACCTGTACGCCGGACAGGACGGCTACGAACCGCTGGCGCAGGTGCGCAACTGGACCGATGCCGAGCACGGGAGCCACGAGAGCATCCACTATTTCCACTGCGACCAAATCGGGCGGCCGCGGGAGCTGACCGATGCGGAGGGCAGGCTGCTGTGGTACGGCGAATACGACGCCTTGGGGCGGCTGGAGCGGGAGGAGGACATCTGCGGCGTCAGCCGGCCGTTCCGGTTGCAGAACCAGCATTACGACGAAGAGACGGGGCTGCACTACAACCTGCTGCGCTATTACGATGCGGACATGGGACGGTTTCTGACGCAGGATCCGATAGGGCTGTCGGGCGGGGAGAACGCGTATACGTACGCGCCGAACGTGCAGATGTGGATTGACCCGCTGGGGCTGAATCCCGCATTGGCTTTGGGAGGTTACGAACTTTGGATGCTGTTGTTCGGCGGCGCAGTGGTTGTGGCTGGGCAGCAGGCAGCCCAATCGGGAGGAACAACCAGGAGTGGAGCGGCGGATGTAGTAGATGTTTGTGTTGGCAAATGTGGGGAAGAAAACAAGCGCAAAAAATGTATGGAAGCTACGGCTGAAAATATTAAAAAGGTTACGGCAAAGACACCTTATTTTACAACGCAAAGAAATGTCTCCATTCCCAGGGTGGCCAGATATACCGCTTTGATTGAGGCAGGTAGTCCAACGCCAGAAATAAAAATGGATGGAATGTTGATTGTGGATGGAAATCACAGAATGGTGGCAAATTTACTGTGTAGGCAACCAGCCCCAACAACACCATGGACTTCTTCTCCAGCTGCTCCAAGACTACCGTTTAATCAAATTAACCCATTATCGACAGATTATTAGGATAAAAAGTGAAATATAGAAAATTTATTGAAGACAATTTATTGATTCCCGATGAAATTTTAATAGGGCGGATAAAAAATAAATCTTCTGATGAGGTTGTTATTTTGGAGAATTATAATTTTCACAGATTGGATTTGACAGATAAGAACATTTCCAATTTGAAGTTTTATAATTGTTCCTTGAGAGGGGCATTTTTATCGAATAGTGTATTTATCGACTGTATATTTGATAATTGCTCTTTAATTGTTGCACCTGCCGAAAATTGTAAATTTATGAATTGTAAATTTATGAATTGTAATTTATTAGGTACGTTATTTAATAATAGCTATTTTAATAATAGTTTATTTTATAATAATTTCCTTCAATATACAGAGTTTAAAGATTCAATTTTTAATGATACTGTTTTTGAAAAAAATGATGTTATAGAAGAGAGATAAGTAATGATTCATGATAAAGAAATTATTGAAAGATTATATCATAAATTTAATATAATCTTAATCTTATGTTTAAGTAATAAAGAAGAAATAATTTATAAAAATGTAATTTTTCAAATGGGTAATTGTTCAGAGTAAAAGCGGTATCCGTATCTGATGTTGGGAAATGTAATAAACCTCCCGAAGGTAAATTCCTCCTTGTAAAACAGTATCAGGAAAAATTATCCAACCTAAAACATTGGGTTATAGACCACTAGATATTATTCCTAACAATGTAAAGCAGCATGGTGTTTATGGTTCTCATCACAATATTTTTGAAGCAAACCAAATGCCTTATCCAAAATGTGATTGTTTTTGGGCAAAGCAAAAATATGTATTAAAACCTAATCAATTAAAGTCAAATATGGTTCCAGTAGAACCTTTTGTTAATAATTAAGGAATAGATAATTGAAATATTCTAATGGAAAAGAAATTAAGTTGGGAGATATTGTATGTTGGACTGGTTCCTATCCCATAGAGAAAGGTATTGTTATATGTTTAATTGATAAGGACCTTTTTCTAGATGGGTATGATTTTACTATGTTGAAGGGTAGAGGAGGAGGCATTATGGTACTTTTTGATGATATGGGTTTGGTTCAAATAACAAGAGATGACGAACCTGATATAGATTTAATTGAGAGAATGATTTAATAAAATTTAGACCTAGGGAGGCTAGATATACCACTTTGATTGAGGTAGGTAGTGTTCCTTCTCCTGTGAAAATGGACGGGGTGTTGATTGTGGATGGAAATCATAGGATGGTGGCAAGTTTATTGTGTAGACAACCAGCTCCAACAACACCGTGGACATCATCCCCTTCAGCCTTACGTTTGCCTCTAAGTACAATAAATCCTTCTATTGAGAGTTTTTAGGAGTCATTATGGAATTTGATGAAAATCTTTTGTTAATGCCTGATATGAAATTATTATTTCAACTGGAGAAAAATCCAGAATTGGTAGATATTTCATTGAGTTTGGAAAATTATAATTTTCATAGATTGGATTTGACAAATAAAAGTATTTCCAATTTGAAGTTTTATAATTGTTCCTTGAGAGGGGCATTTTTATCGAATAGTGTGTTTACTGATTGTATTTTTAATTTTTGTTCATTAGTTACTGCTCCGGCAGAAAATAGTAAATTTATTAGATGCTACTTTATAAATAGTGATTTAAGATTTATTCAGGCAAATTATTGTAATTTTGTAGGGAGCGTATTCGATAATTGTAATTTGATAGGGGCTGATTTTTCCAATTCTAAATTTTATAATTCTAATTTTGAAGAAAATTTATTTTCTAAAATAGCTAGTTATAATGAAGAAACACAATATATTGAGGCTAAGTTTGAAAATGTCATTTTTAATGGAAAGATAGTAGATAAATTTAATGATATTTAACTGAAAATTATAGGGGAAGAAGAAAATGGATAATTTTTTAGAAATTGATTATCGTCCTTTTCCAACAAAAAAGGAAATTTTTAAACACGAATATAGAAATGATCCTTATACTGAAAATGAATATATGAAGGAGTTTCAATATTATGAAGAAACACCTATTCAAAATATCAAATTAGATGATAGTAATTATATCCCGCTAACCATGTTCTTACCTGAAGGTATTAATTATCTTTTACCTATAATTATAAAAGATATTCAAAAAGGCGCTGTTGATGGGAATATCCCTATAATGCTTGAAGAATTTATAGTTGGTCTATCAGTTGATAGAAATTTACAGCAAGTATTTAAATTTATTAAAAAAAGTGAATTGTTAGTATTAAAGAAAGTATTAGAAAATATACTTTTTGGAAGTTGTAATTATATTATTGAATCTGTGGGTGAGGTATATTTTTTTAGAAGTTTAGAATATTTAGAAAATTTATTGATGAAATCGTAATCTGCATAAAACTAAATCTAACGAATAGACGTATCCGTAGAAACGTATGCAGTGTATAACTTCTTCAAAATCATTAAGACCGTTTTTCAGACGGCCTCAACTTTTGAGGCCGTCTGAAAACATCCGCAGAATCCGATAGGGCTGTCGGGCGGAGAGAATGCGTATGAAACAGGGGCGTGGAAAATTTTATGTGGATTTTGATACTTGTTCGGGAGAATTCATGCCAAGGCCAAATTCAAAAAACAGTAAAGCGATTGAGTATGTACATGATGGTTCATTCAGTGTGATGGGTAGAAATCCAACTTATCATAAGAACAGATAGTTTTTATTTTTATAGGAGTATTTAAATGAAAAGAATGAAGAGAGCAAAAAGAAAATATATGAAGATATTAAATAAGGAAGATATTATGGAAATTTATTTATTACTTAGGGATCTTTATAAGCTATTTTATTTTAATGAAGGGAATCATAGTGTTGATATAGATATGGTTGATAGATTTGGAGATGAGAAAATTCATATAATGCATAAACTATATTATAAGACTTTGTGGAATTCATTATCTATTGACCAAAGAAAGGCAATACTTAAAGAAGATTTTTGGTACAGAGTAGATAATAGATATGAATAAATTATATACCATTAGCAAGGAATTTTTATCATGTTAAAACAAAGTGATGTAATGGATATTTATCTATTGACAGATAAATTAGTTGAGATATTTCATGACCCCGATCGTAAACGAGACGTTAGAATCATTAATAAGTTTAAAAACGAATATTTCCCTTTAATTGATAAATTATATCATCATACTTTATGGGATGAATTGTCAGAAGAACAGAAGCAAGAGATACAAAAGCAAACAGTCAGTAAATCGTAACCCGTATTACGATTTTCGAAATAGTTTTTCAGACGGCCTCAACTTTTGAGGCCGTCTGAAAACATCCGCAGGATCCGATAGGGCTGTCGGGCGGGGAGAACGCGTATACGTACGCGCCGAACGTGCAGATGTGGATTGACCCACTGGGATTGTTCGGCCTTGCCGGAAGCATTGCGGGCGGAGGCGGGTTTGGAGCGGGCGCGGGAGCAATTTCCGCCACGGGCGGGGTGTCGTCGGCGCATCAGGCGGCGGCAGCGGCGATTGCGGCTTCGCGTTCGAAGTCGGAGGCACGGCCGACCGTGGGGCGTTGCGATAGGGACGAGCAAGACCCGTGCTCGCAATTCCCGACAAGGAAAGCCGCACAAAATCAGGCGCTGATTGCGGCGGGGATTCCTGTCGGGACCAAACCTATTGCGCGTCGGGGTATTCAGGGGTGGGAGCAGTATATGTATAAGAATCCTAGCGGTAGGGTCGAGCCACTCATCGTATCGCATCATCCGCGTGATGCAGACCACCCTTGTCCGCATTGGCATGTCGGGCAAGCTAAAATGGCTGGAAAGGATGTTGCAACTTTTAATAATGGTGCATGGAAATATAATAATGCGGGAAAAATAACAGTTCCGCATAGTTTTAATTAGAAGGAAACTATATGTATTTTTATATTGATAAAGAGCAATGTAAATTAGAGCAACGTGAAATTCTAGAATTTTGGAAGAATAATAAGTATTTTTCCAATGCATTAGAATTGACTGAAAAGATTTTTTTAGGTGATGAAGCTTTTAATATATATGAAAACTTTTCTGATAGAGAAGATATATATAATATTGAAAAATCAGATAATTATAAGAATGATATTCTAAAATTTTTAAATAATTATTTTGATATAAATGAAATAGTATATATATTATTTGCTGGAAATTATCCTGAGAAATATCGATTTGGATTATCCGAGCAATCTTATCCAATATTTGAAATAGAATATAAGCATATATCACTTTGGATTGATTTGATAGAAGATGATAATTTTCAAACTATCTTTATATCTGATTTGAAATTTAATAAAGTTATAGAGATTTCTAATATTATTGATTGTAATCAATCCTTTGAAACATATACTGTTTCTGTAAAGCTTAGTAAGTTTTAAATACTGATTTTATAATGATGAAATTCGAAATTGGCACGCAGGAACCGAAAAAATGGAAGGGAGAAAAAATTATGATTTTTAATAATGGTGAATGGAAATATAAAAAACAGAGTAAAAACACAAAAAATACTTTCCTTTTTTACAAAACAGTGTACCATTGCCCTTGCCCGCAGGTCGTCTGAAATTTTCAGACGGCCTGCGTTCATAAGGCAGGCTGGCTGTGCGGTGTGAACCGTATGTCCGGCCCGTACTGAAACCCACCATTCAGGCTTGGTTGCCGGCGTGTTGACGACGCTCCGGCAACCGGGCTTTTTTCTTCAACCCTTATCGATGAGATGGTAATCTGATATGAGCGGTATCCCTGTAAATCCTATTCCCCAAGCCACCAACGAACATTATCTGACCCGTCAGGACGAGATGGAGTCCAACGTCCGCAGTTATCCGCGCAAGCTACCCTTAGCCATTGCCAAGGCTCAGGGTTGCTGGGTAACGGATGTCGAGGGCAACGAATATCTCGACTGTTTGGCCGGAGCGGGTACGTTGGCTCTGGGTCATAATCACCCGGCAATCATCAAGAGCATTCAAGACACATTGGCCAGCGGCCTGCCCCTGCACACGCTGGACATCACCACCCCCCTGAAAGACGCGTTTTCCGAGGCGCTGCTGGCACATTTCCCCGGCGGGAAAGACGAATACCGCCTGCAATTTTGCGGACCGACCGGTGCGGATGCGACCGAAGCGGCGGTTAAGCTGGCGAAAACCTTTACCGGACGCGGCAATGTCATCAGCTTTTCCGGCGGTTATCACGGCATGACGCAGGGTTCGCTGGCGCTGACGGGCAACTTGGGCGCGAAAAACGCCGTGCCGAACCTGATGCCGGGCGTGCAGTTTTTGCCGTATCCGCACGAATACCGCTGCCCGCTCGGTTTGGGCGGCGAGGCGGGTGTGGATGCGCTGACGTATTATTTCGAGAATTTCATCGAAGACGTGGAAAGCGGCGTGGTCAAACCGGCGGCGGTGATTCTGGAGGCGATTCAGGGTGAGGGCGGCGTTGTGGTCGGCCCGACCAAATGGTTGCGGAAAATCCGCGAAGTTACCGAAAAACACGGTATTTTGATGATTGCGGACGAAGTGCAGGCGGGGTTCTGCCGTTCGGGCAAAATGTTCGCCTTCCAACACGCGGGCATCGAGCCGGACATCGTCGTGATGTCGAAAGCCGTCGGCGGCAGTCTGCCGCTGGCCGTATTGGCGATTAAAAAGAAATTCGACGCATGGCAGCCGGCGGGGCATACGGGCACCTTCCGCGGCAACCAGCTTGCGATGGCGACCGGCTACGCTTCGCTGCGCATCATGCGCGAGCAGGATTTGGCGGGCAACGCGCAGGCGCGCGGCGACTTTATCCGTTCCGAATTAAACAGGTTGGCGCAGGAATTTCCGTGCATTGGCAATGTGCGCGGCCGCGGGCTGATGATAGGCATTGAAATTGTGGACGAGCGCCGGCCTGCCGACCGTATGGGTTCGCTGCCCGCCGATGCGGTGTTGGCGGCCGAAATCCAGAAAGCCTGTTTCAACAACAAACTGCTGCTCGAACGCGGCGGCCGCAACGGCACCGTCGTGCGCCTGCTTGCACCGCTGATTATCACGCAGCAGGAATGCGAAGAACTCATCAAACGTTTCCGGCAATCCGTTGCCGATGCGTTGGAAAGTGCAAGGGGCTGATACATGGTTGATTTTGCCGAACACAAACGGGCTTTGCTGTGCAACGACCCGCAGTCGGCCGCCGATTACCGCGACGCTATGGCCGAAGCGGTGGAAGCCGTTGCCGCGTGGCTGCAAAGCGACAAGATGTACACCGGCGGCAGCATCCGCGAATTGCGTTCCGCCATCCGTTTCCAGCCGTCTTCAGACGGCCTCGGTATGCGGCCGGCCCTGCAACGGCTGACAGGGCTGTTTCTCGAAAAAAGCCTGAAGGTGCACCATCCGCACTCGCTGGCGCACCTGCATTGCCCGACGCTGGTCGCCAGCCAAGTGGCGGAAGTGCTGATTAACGCCGCCAACCAGTCGATGGATTCGTGGGACCAAAGCCCTGCCGGTTCGCTGATGGAAGTGCAGATGATTGAGTGGCTGCGCGGAAAAGCCGGATACGGCGCGGGTTCGGCGGGCGTGTTCACCTCCGGCGGCACGCAATCCAACCTGATGGGCGTATTGCTCGCGCGTGATGCCTGTATCGCGAAGCACTGGAAAAATTCAGACGGCCTGCTGTGGTCGGTGCAGCGCGACGGCCTTCCGGCGGACGCTTTGCAGAAAGTCAAAGTCGTCTGTTCCGAAAACGCGCATTTTTCCGTGCAGAAAAACATGGCGATGATGGGTATGGGCTTTCAG
>ERZ772764.1979-NODE-1979-length-12396-cov-47.299003_pt1 | contig 12396 bp, 8 predicted proteins | sample MGYA00512163_ERZ772764 | MGnify/ENA primary metagenome ERZ772764 (study PRJEB29015, sample SAMEA2737903) | human oral metagenome | biome: human oral; feature: human-associated habitat; material: dental | place: China | collected 2094 ...
CGCACGTCCGCACAGGGCCATCGCAACGAGCAACAAGAGCGTAGATGTTGTCTTTCTCATCTGATTAAACGGATTATAGGATGAATATAAATAGGATAAGTGTATTTTTTGAGCGTGCTAATTACTTGAAAAGTTACGGGAGAGCATTTTTTTGAGCGATATATTTCTTGAGAAGCGTCAGGGGTGCCTTTTTGGAGAAGGCACTTCCCCATAAAACAAAAGAGTTAGGGCTCAAGTATCTGTCAATGAGTGGATACTGATTGTTCCACTCACCCAAAGGGAACGAATAAGAAACGAGCGAAGTGCTCCTGCTTTCGTCTCTTTGCCCACAAAGATATAGAAGAGTGTATCAACTAACCATAGCGTGCTACTTAATACACGCAATAGTCTACCTTTGCAGGTAGATTATTGACAAATCAATGATAGAAAATCACCATCTCATGGCAATAAATAGGATAAAAGCAGTCTTAGCCGAGAAGCAATTGACCAGCAAATGGCTGGCACAAGAGTTGGGGAAGGCCGAGAACACTGTCTCTCGTTGGTGTTCAAACAAGGTACAGCCCTCATTGGGAAACCTTGTAGAGGTTGCCAAAATATTAGACATCGAGGTGCGTAACCTCATCACACCAACCAAGGAAAAATCGATATAGCTCTCATATATGGCCAAGAAAAAGAAAGCAGAAGAAACTCTGAGCCTTGAAACAATATTATTCAATTGTCGTGAATACCTCCGCAGTAATGCTTCACTCAATGACAAGCGTGACTTACTACTCACATTAGTATTTCTGCGTTTCATCGGTGAGAAGTTTGAAGACGAGCAGCAGAAGCTTCGTCAACAATGTATTAACAATGGACTGACCGATGAAGAGATGATACAGGCTTATCTCGACCAGCCCGGAATGTACAGTGGTATCGCTTTCGTCCCCAAGGAGGCACGCTGGGACTATATGATGCTGCAACCTGCCAACAAGCTGAACGGTGCTCTCGATGATGCTTTGCAGGCACTGGAGAATGGTGGAGGCTCACTGAAAGGTTGTGTGCGGTTGGGACTCTTCAGTAGTATCAATCTCGAAGCGAATGTCATCAAGAAGGTGATGGACGAGGTGAACAAGATTTCTCATAAGGTTTTCGGAACAGAACGCGACCTCATCGGACGTGTGTACGAATACTTCCTGAAGTCGTTTGCTATCAATGCCACGAAGGAGGAAGGCGAGTTCTATACCCCTCACGACATCGTAGAGCTGATTGCTGCCTTCATCGAGCCCTTCGACGGAACGCTCTACGATCCGTGCTGTGGTTCAGGTGGTATGTTTGTGCAGTGTGCCAAGTATGTCGAGGAGAAGCAGGGCGACATAATGCAGGTCAATGTCTATGGACAGGAGACCGACCCTGCCACCTATCGTCTGGCAAAGATGAATCTGGCTATGCGTGGCATCTCTCATCATCTGGGCGAGAAGAATGCTTCTACCTTTACCAATGATATGCACCGTGGGTTGGTGTTCGACTATATAATGGCGAATCCACCCTTCAATCTCAAGAAGTGGTATGACACTTCCTTGAGCCACGATGCACGCTGGGCAGACTATGGATTGCCACCAGAGGGCAATGCTAACTATGCCTGGATTCTGCATATTCTCTCCAAGCTAAAGGCGGGACGTGGTGTGGCAGGGTTCCTCCTTGCCAATGGTGCTTTGGGTGATAGCGATGCAGCAGGAATCAGACAGAAACTTATTGAGAAAGATAAGGTTGAAGCGATCATCGTCCTTCCACGTGAACTCTTCTATACCACGGATATCTCTGTGACACTGTGGATTCTCAACCAGAAAAAGGATGGCGGAATGTGGCACGGTCGCAAACAGCGCAACCGTGAGGGAGAAATTCTCTTTATGGACTTGCGCCAGTGGAACGAAAACGCAATCAAGAACGAGCAGAAGAAGAAAATGCAGCTTGTAAAAGAGCAGGTGAAGCGTGCCACAGACATCTACTTCCGCTGGCAGAGTGAGGGGACAGACGGTAAGAACTTTGCTGAGCCAGAGCTTTACCGCTCTGTCGGGCTTGACGAACTGCGAGAAAACGACTTCTCGCTGGTGCCAAGCCGTTATATAGAGTTTGTCGACCGTGACAGTAATATCGACTATCATCAAGTGCTTACCGATACCGCTGCTACCGTCAAAGACCTCCTGCACCGTCAGAAACAGAATGACACAACCTTGCGAAACGCTTTAAAACAGTTGGGATATGAGTGCGAATAAGACCAAATGGGTAAGGCTGGGAGAGTATATTGAAGAAATAGATGAAAGAAACTCAGATTTAGCTATAACTCTTTCACAAGGTATTGCTAACACAAAGGTGTTTCAAGAACCTAAGCAAGTTTCTATAAACTCAAAAGCTGATAAAATTGTACGTACAGGATACTTTGCCTATAATAGAGCGACAACTCGAAATGGAGAAAAAATCTCTATTGCATACCGCGTTGGACCAGATTGTACGGTTTCATCTGCATATTGTGTTTTTAGAGTAAAAGACGAGAATATTATCAATCCATATTTTCTTTGGTTGTATTTTTCACGTTCAGAGTTTGACCGTTATGCACGATATGCCTCAAAAGGAAGTGCACATGAATTTTTTGGGTGGGATGAAATGTGCCGTGTACAAATCCCTCTTCCCTCTATTTCCATTCAGCGTGAATTGGTAAACACCTATAATGGATTAAAGTCGTTGGCAGAGGACAATGAAGCCCTTATTGCACCCCTTACACAAGCGTGCGAAGCCCTCGTCGTGGATTGTAAAAGAAAATATGACGAAGTGGCTTTGGGGGAGTATATTGAGGAAGTTGATAAACGAAACTCAAACTTATTAGTAACTCTTTCACAAGGTATTGCTAACACAAAGGTATTTCAAGAACCTAAGCAAGTTTCTGTAAACTCAAAAGCTGATAAAATAGTGCGAACAGGACACTTTGCCTATAATAGGGCAACAACCCGAAATGGAGAAAAGATCTCCATTGCATACCGTATTGGACCAGATTGTACAGTGTCATCTGCATATTGTGTTTTTAGGGTAAAAGCCGAGAATATTGTTAATCCATATTTTCTTTGGTTGTATTTTTTACGTTCGGAGTTTGATCGTTATGCACGATATGTTTCAAAAGGAAGTGCACATGAATTTTTTGATTGGGATGAAATGTGTCGTGTAAAAATCCCCCTCCCTCCTCCCGATGTTCAGCAATCTATTGTAAACCTATATCATTGTATAGAAGAGGCAAAGCGGATTGCGGCAGAAGCCCGTGAGCAGATGCGCACACTCTGCCCAGCATTGATACAAAAAGCCATACATTCTTAAACGAACACAAATGAGACATAACGCGAAATTCTACGAAAGTGAGTACGAAGAAGCCCTTATAGACCTATTAACCGACGGTACAGGCTGGCAATATACCTATGGAGGTAATATTCATCGTAAAAAACGTGAAGTTCTCCTGACAGACGATCTGAGTACCTATTTGAAGGATCAGTACAAGGACTTGACCGATAACGACGTGGAAGAGATTATCAACCATCTGCGCCACGTCAGCGGACAAAGCCACTTCGAGCTGTTGCGTAATACGTATAAACTTGTACGTGATGGCTACCGTTATGTACGGCACGGAGATAATAAGCCTTTTGACATCAGCTATGTTGACTTTGATGAGGCAGCGAATAACATCTTCCGCGTGGTCAACCAGTTTGAAGTCGGCTATGGCGTGCAGACGGATGTCCGTATTCCCGACGTACTTCTCTTTGTCAATGGTATTCCGCTCTGTATCTTTGAGCTGAAGAACCCTGCTGACGAACGAGCCACCATTGCTAACGCCTATACACAGATACACACCCGCTATCTGCGTGACATTCCGCACCTGCTGCGTTATTGTCCGCTGTCGTGTATCAGTGATGCCACAAAGAACAATACAAAGCTGGGAACAACCTATACGCCCTACGAGCATTATTATGCTTGGAAGAAAATAAAGAACGAAGACCCTGTGGCAGAGAAAGGATTAGACCAGGTGCGTACTATCGTCAAAGGAGTCTATGAGCCGAGTCGCTTTTTGGAGATTGTGCGAGATTATGTCTACTTCCCCGATGCCAAATCAGGAAAGGAACAAGAGGTAGTATGTCGCTATCCTCAGTTCTTTGCCGCACGTATGCTACGTGACAACGTTCTCAAAGCATTTGCTAATAATGATAGAAAGGGAGGTACTTACTTTGGTGCCACAGGATGTGGAAAAACCTATACGATGATGTTTCTGGCGCGTCAGCTCTCTTTGCGTTGTCCAGAGTTAGAATCGCCAACCATAGTGATGATTGTTGACCGTGAGGATTTGCAGACACAGGCAGGTAAGCTCTTCTTGCAATCAGAAGACTTCCTTTCATTGGGTACAGCCAAGGTAATTGAAAATAGAAAAGAACTTGGAGAAGAAATGAGCTCTCGTAAGTCGGGAGGTTTCTTTATCTGTACTATACAGAAGTTCTGTGAAGAAACAGGACTGCTTAATCCCCGACATAACATTGTATGCTTCTCAGATGAAGCCCACCGCACACAAGTACACCTAGATACACATCTAAAGGTTAAAGACGTTGAAAAGGGAAAAACCGTAATGGACGAAGACAAAGAAAAAATAGGAGCCTTTGTGACAAAGCCTTATGCTGAATTGCTTCGTACTGCCTTCCCGAACGCAACATTCGTGGGCTTTACAGGCACACCGATAGACGATACCATACAGGTGTTCGGACAGATTGTAGACAGCTATACAATGCGGCAGGCTGTTGAAGATGGTATCACACGTGACATCAAGTATATCCCTCGTATTGCAAAGGTAACACTTGACACGGAGAAGGTGAAAGAAATTGACGCCTACTACAAACAGTGTGGTGATGAAGGGACTACAGAGGAAGATATAGAGAAAAGCAAAAAAGCTATGAGCGCTATGGAAGTTATCTTAGGTGATGACGAACGATTGGGACGATTGGCGACCGATATCATCAATCATTACGAAACAGCCTGCAACAACAAGGTGAATGTTGTACAGAAGGCAATGATTGTATGTAGCAAGCGTGCAATAGCCTACCGACTGTTGCAGAAGTTCAAGGCATTGCGCCCCGACTGGTTTGTTGAACGGAAATCACCAGATGACAGTAAGCTCACGAAAGAAGACTTGCTAAGGCTGACACCCTTACCTACCATCGCTATGGTCGCAACCCGTGGTGCCAACGACCCTAAGGAGATGTGGGATTATCTGGGCGATAAGGCACGGACAAGGCTGCTAGACGATTCCTTTAAGGACGAGAATAGCAACTTCCGCATTGTCATCGTTGTAGATATGTGGATTACAGGCTTTGATGTTCCTTGCCTGACCTATCTCTATAATGACAAGCCTTTGCAGAAGCAGACCTTAATACAGACCATCAGTCGTGTCAACCGTAACTATCCTGGAAAAGAGTTTGGCTATGTGATTGACTATATCGGTATACATAAAAATATGATGGAAGCTATGAAGCAGTTTGGTGGTAATGGCTTCGGTCCGAGTGATGACGATGTGGAGCAGACTTCGGAGATATTGCGTACAGAACTGGAAGTAATTAAACAGCTCTTTGCTGGCTTCGACCTTAGTCCTTTCACGGACAAGGAGGTGAAACCACTGGTGCGCCTTGAGTGCTTGTCGGCTGCCGCTGAGCATATTATGTCAATGACTGAAATGCAGAATATTGACAAGGCGAGAGCACTTCCACAGAAGGTCAGTGCCAAGACCTACTTTCTCTCACACGTGAAAAGCCTGCGTACGGCATACGATATCTGTCAGCCGTCAGGCGTACTAAGTTATGAAGAACTGTCGTTGTCACAATGTTATATGGCTGTGGCGTCCTATGTGCGTAAGACATCTGGTGAGAAACACGATGTGGAAAGTATGAATAGGGCAGTTGAACGGATGGTTGAGGAGGCTTTGAAGTGCAATGCCGTAGTAAGTATTTTAGATACTGACGTAGAGGAACAGATTTTTAGTCCAGAGTTTACAGAGCGGCTGGAAGGGGTAAAACTACCTGCAACGAAACTGGAAGTGCTTGTAAAACTGTTGCGCAAGACTATCAAGGAATATAAGAAAACCAATAAGATTGCTGCAGAGAAGTATGAAGAAATGCTCCGTAAGACGCTTGATGAATATCACAAACGTCGTGAGGCACTATCGGCTGACGAAGCTACGGTGACACAAAACGAGGCTGTTACGGCTATTATTGATGAAGCCACAAAGCAGGCGTTAGACTTGTTGAATGCACTGGGAGAGGATAAGGAGAGCTTCCGAGGTCTAGGACTGAGCTTTGAAGAAAAGGCTTTTTATGATATCTTGCTGCACCTCAGAGATAAATATAACTTTGAGTATGGTGAGGATAAGAAGGAGGGTTCGTTGGTTGTCAATGAGAAGTGTAAGGCTCTAGCAAAGAAAATCAAAGAGCTCATTGATGTTCAGTCTACTTTTACAGACTGGCTCAATAACAATAAAATACGTGCCGACTTGAACCAGAAAATATTCTTCTGCCTGCATGCTAATGGTTATCCTCCACGATATAACCAAGAGGTGATTGACCAAGTGATGAAGCAAGTGGAACATTTCAAGAGTTATGATAACGAGTGAATATGATTTTGAGACAAAGTAAATTTCTCTTATAATCACTATAGAAAACACATTAATGAACTATACTTTTTTTTGTTTTATATGGAAGAACAACAAAGAAAAACTCCACAAGAGATCATAAAAAATAAAGGCAATGTGATTAAGACACGTGATGATCGTGAATTGATTCTCATTGATTTCAATGGCGAAGTAGTAAATCCAGAGAAATGCAGCTGGACTCCTAATGATGGTGAGACTGTAAATAACAGTGTCTTTCGTTCGCGTATAGAGCCTTGGCTTACTTCACTTTTTCAGTCTGAACATTTGTCTCTATTATGTGGGTCTGGAATAACAAATGCAATCAGTATCTTATCTGGAGCAGGAAGTGGAACAACGATGGGTGGAACTACATTCTCCAATTATAAAAATGAGATTGACGCTGCAGTAAAATCTTCAGCAAAAACAAGTGGTCGTGAAGAGGGTAATATTGAAGATCAGATACGAACAGCCAATGATTTACTCCGAGGGCTAAAGATATTAGGAAAAATTGACATGGCAAACACTTTGGAAAATGAACTTAATTCAATCATTTCAGAGTTTGCAAATTCCATACTTAAGTCTGAGAATAGAATAGCGAGTGCTGAAGAAAGTAAACGAGAGAATGCATATTGTATACTAATTAATTTTCTCCTAAGCTTTGCAAGTCGTACAGGTAATAAAGAAAGATTAAATATATTTACAACCAATTATGATCGTCTTATAGAAGTAGGAGCAGAGTTGGCAGGAATCCATCTTATGGATAGATTTGTTGGAACGATGATGCCAATATTTCGCTCTTCAAGACTTCAATTAGATGTTCACTACAATCCTCCAGGGATTAGAGGGGAACCTCGTTATTTGGAAGGCGTAGTACGTTTAACTAAACTTCATGGTTCAGTTGATTGGGTGCAAAGTGGAGGAGAGATTCGCCGTATAGGGCTTCCGTTCGGAGCAGACAATATAAATCCTTATCTACAGGCTCCAGGTCTTTATGGAACAAATGCGATGGGATTAATGATATATCCAAATTCTGCAAAAGATCGCGAAACAGCTGAATATCCGTATGTAGAACTCTTCCGAGACTTGGCAGCTTCCATTTGTAGACCTAATGGCACACTGGTTACCTACGGCTATGGGTTTGGAGATGAGCATATAAATAGAGTTCTTAGCGATATGCTCACTATTCCTTCAACTCACTTAGTTATTATTTCGTATGACGACCCAATAGGACGAATCTTAAAATTCTATTCTGAGTCTGCACATAAAGATCAAATGTCCATATTGATTGGAGAAAATTTAGGAGATATAATGAATCTTGCGAAAGATTATCTCCCAAAATCTGCTATTGATAGAGCTACAATTAGGATGGCAGAACTACTGCAAAATCGTATGGGGGTAGCCTCAAATATAGCCAACCCTGCTATACCTGCTCAGATAGAACCCTCAACTACAAATGAATCTGCTACAGAAGGAATTATTAATGGGGTAGCCTCAAATATAGCCAACCCTGCTATACCAGCTCAGATAGAACCCTCAACTACAAATGAATCTGCCACAGAAGGAATTATTAATTCAGAATCTTAGTAGTATAGTTTATGTCTACAACTCCAATTGAATATCTTGCTTCACTCCGTATAGGTACGGTAGAATATATCTCTCCTGATAAAATAGAAGTTCAACTTGACATAGAATCGCCAGAGAGTGTAGCTTTGAACGCAGGAACACCTCGTAACTTTCCACGTATTAATGGCTATGTTATGATACCCGTTGACCTTGGTTTTGTTGTCGGGCAGATATCATGGATTACCATTCAACGTTCTCCTTATCCTAAGCGAAGAGGTTTTCAAGATTTTGGTTTGATTGACTTGCCCTTTCCTTTAAGAAAAATGGAACTTCAGCCTGTGGGAACTCTTCGTTCTATAGAGGGTGGTTATAAGTTTAAGCGTGGTCTTGAGTCCTTTCCATCTGTTGGTGACATAGTCATATTACCCACAGATGAACAGCTACGTTCTATCATAGAATCAGGAGAGAATCGGAGAGTCTATATAGGCAATAGTCCTTTAGTGGGTGATGCTAAGGTTATGATTGATCCTGATCGCTTATTTGGACGCCATCTTGCCGTACTCGGAAATACTGGAAGTGGAAAATCTTGCTCTGTAGCAGGATTAATCCGTTGGTCTATCGACAGTGCAAAGGAGAAACTCTCTAATAAAGAGACAGTTAATAGTCGATTTGTAGTGTTAGACCCCAATGGAGAGTATGGAAAAGCCTTTGCAGATAAGCCTAATGCAAATATCTACACTGTTAATGTGGAAGGGGAAACAGATAAACAGCTAGAAGTTCCTTTATGGTTTTGGAATACGGATGAGTGGTGTGGATTTACTAAGGCATCTCCAAAAACTCATAGAACTACCATTGTGCATGCCCTAAAATCAGTAAGAAGTGGAAATGTCTTCGAAAGACAAACAAAAGAGAATGCACTAGCAAATTATGTTCGTACTGTTATTGATACTATTGAGTTCAATAAAGCTTCTGGTAACCCTTGGGGGAAATTTCCACTTCCAAAGAATTTTCATCAATCCGTAGAAAAGTGGGGAAGTGGGATTACAAGTGAACGAGAATACTCAGAAGAACTAAAAGAGGCAATTCGGGAATTTCAAGATGAAGTTTCAAAATTAAAAGATTCCAGGTCAACACAATACCCTCATTATGATTACACAAGAAATGAAGTTGATAATTTGATTTCACGGTTAAAAGAAGTATACACCAAGGCTGGAGGTAAGGAAGAGGAATTTTTACCTACAGATGAAGATAGTCCTATACCATTCACTGGAGAGAACTTTGTCCGTTCTATAGAAGCCAATGCTGAGATTTTAAAGACTACAGACTATATTGTGACTCTAATGCCTCGCATCAAAACATTATTGAGCGATGTACGTGTCAAGAAAGTTATTGATAATAATACTCTCCAGCTAAATGATTGGTTAGATAACTATATAGGGGCTAATAATCAAGAGTCGCTGACGATAATTGATTTGTCTCTCCTGCCTTCTGATGTAACTAGTATCATTACAGCCGTTATAGCTCGTATGGTATTTGAAACACAACAACGTTATCTCAAACTGAACAAGCAATGTCTCCCAACTGTTTTGGTTATGGAAGAAGCTCATTATTTTGTCAAGCGATATAATGATGACGCTGAAAACTTTGGAGCAAACATTCAATGTTGCAAGATATTTGAAAAGATTGCTAGGGAGGGACGGAAATTCGGACTAGGACTTGTTTTGTCATCACAAAGACCTTCTGAATTGTCTCCTACCGTTTTATCTCAATGCAACTCTTTTTTGTTGCATCGTATATCTAATGACCGAGATCAAGAACTGATTCATCGATTATTGCCAGATAATATGAGAGGAATTCTTCGTGAAATGCCATCGCTTCCCTCTCAATATGCTGTTCTATTAGGTTGGGCATCAGAATTGCCCGTTATGGTGAAAATGCGCACATTGCTTGATGAACAGCGTCCGCAATCTAATGATCCAGATTATTGGGATGTTTGGACTGGTGCGAGAGAGCGAGAAATTAACTGGAACAATATCGCCGATGAGTGGCAAAATAAAAAGTAAATCTCAGAAAAGGCAGTTGAATGGGAACAGGGTAGCCACATTAAATTTTTCGTATGGATAGAACTATCTGATAATAAGTGTCAGTTAAGAAATCCCGCTATGAGAATTCAATGTCAGATACTGAAAATCACACCATTACGTTTTGATGCGGTCGCCCTGGGGGAATAGATTGTATAGAGTTAGAACCATCTTAGTCAGGGGCTAAGGACGGAGAGATAAATGCTCCTACTCTATCTGGATAGTGGGGGAGAGTAGCAACGAGAGGAACATCGCACAATACGGCTCTTGTGGCGGTATACTCGGTCTGCCTGCGAACGAAGTCCTCGCGGATTTTATCCATGGTCACGACGTGGAAATGCTCACATCTAAGATGCGCGTTCGGATGTACTCCGTTTTCGTGCGGGCGCCGGAGCGTTTGAAAAGTTCAATCAGCCGGAGCTGGTCGCGGCTATTGGGCAAGCGGAAGTGGAAGGCGTCCCATTTCGGGGGGCTTGGGGTGATTCATGGGGTTGGTTTTTCATATGGGATTAAGTGGCGACTTTGGAGCCTAACCGCCGCGGAGTGAAGGCTCCGGGGCAAGGCGTTTTGTAGCACAAAACGGTTTTTGTGGCACAAAAACACACCTTGCCGGGCCCCAGAATAGGAGGTGCCCGTACCCTGAACACTTGCACTCAATACATGCAAGTGTTCGGGAGGGCATTGCACGCTAAGCGTACATGTGTTCAGAGCTTCCGCCATAGTTCGATGCTGTCCTTGTACCCGTCGAGATGCTCCCGAAGCACACGCTCGACATAGCCCGAGATGCTGGCGCCTCGCAGACCGATCCTGCGGACAACGAAGTCCAGCCTTTGCTGGGTCTCGTCAGAGACGTAGACCGCCTTGCGGTGGCTGATGCGCGCGGGTTGGAGGTACGTCTCTCGGAACGCCGCCAAATCCTCCTTGTTGCTCTTGGCCTTTCGAGGAGCCGGAGCGGGTGGAGCGGTCCCTATAACTCCCTCCTTTGGCTTATCCGTCTCCGTCTGAGGATGAATGACTGCCTCATCCGCCTCCGCCGGAGGAGGATCAAGCGGGCTTCTTTCCAGCTCGATCTCTGCGGGCGGATCAAAGAAGGGTGACTCTTCTACCGTGCGCCGTTTGACGCCATAGTCGCCCAGTTCTTTCAGTTTGGCGGTCAAGACGGCCTGCCGTTGTTCTGCTGTCATCTTACCGTCTGCGGGCGGATCAAAGAATAGCGATTCTCCCGCCTTGGCCTCCGCCTCCACTTCCGCCTTGCGCTTGGTTTCGGCATTGCCGCCCATCGCTTCCTGTTTAGCTGCCAATCTGGCGCGCCGTTGTTCTTCTATCGTCATACCGATGGCTTTTGAATGGGGTTGTAATGTTGGTCGAGCATCGCCTGCAGGTCGCTCTGTTTGTAGAGGATCTTGCCGCCGATTTTGTAGAAGGCCAGGAGGCCGCGGCTGCGATACTCCTGCAGCGTGCGGGTGCTGAGCTTGAGCCGCTCGCAGACCTCCTCGCCGGTGAGATAAACCTCCCCAGCGAGTGTGGGTCGGGCCGAGGCGCAATAGCGCTCCAGCTTCTTCAATACGCCCTCTATCAGCTGGACAAACAGCTGCATTTGAGGGCTTTCTTCCGTAATGATTGTATGCTCTGCCATCGTTCATTCAGCTTTTGAGTTCAGTAATTCAGCGATGTCGCCGGCTTTGTAGTAGCACTTATGCCCGACCATGGAGAAGGGGATCCGGCCCGTATCTCTCAGGGTCTGCAGGGTGCGAGGGCTGATGCTCAGCCGGCGGCATACGGCCTCGTTGTCAAGCCATTCGTCGGCCTCGGGCGGATTGCCAATAAGCCGCTCGATGCGGTGGATAAAGTCGGCAAAAGCGGAGCGATGTCGCTCCCAAGCCTTACTGTCTACAAGGATGATTTGCATGGTGTTTCGATAAGTATAAGGTTGCGTAATTGGATTGAAGCAAGCCAGCGCAACTGCCCGCGCTTGCTGTTTCTTTTGGCAGCAAAAGTCGGCGAAAGGACTCGCTGCGCCATGGATTGATGGAACACTGAGGATAAGGAGGGAAAACGCTGGAAACAGGC
>ERZ772764.1984-NODE-1984-length-12362-cov-7.323799_pt1 | contig 12362 bp, 10 predicted proteins | sample MGYA00512163_ERZ772764 | MGnify/ENA primary metagenome ERZ772764 (study PRJEB29015, sample SAMEA2737903) | human oral metagenome | biome: human oral; feature: human-associated habitat; material: dental | place: China | collected 2094 ...
ATCGGCTGGTTGTTTAAGACCGGAGGGGAAGTCGTGTGCTTACCAATCACCTACCGGGTGATTGCCAAAATGAAACAGATTGAAAAGATTGACACTTATGACAGTAAGACTGATTTTACACCCTTTAGGGTTGATTTGGATTAAAGATTATGAAAAGCCTATCCAGTGTCTTAGTTTATTAAGATTGCATATTTCGCGTTCTGTAAAAGCCTCGTTTCACAGAAGTTGGATTAGCGCCGCTTTAATAGTACTAAAACCGCTCCGGCTAAGCTGATAGTGGTCGCGACTAAAGTGGCAGCTAATAGGCTGTCGCCAGTATTCGCCAACGATACACCATGGCTAGTATTAGCTGTGCTGACGCCGCTTGTATTTTCTTCATAGATACCAATCGGGTCAACGATAACTCCATTAGCTGCTTTATCTTCATCGCCAAAGCCACCGTCAGTCAGGCTGTAGGATATGGTGGTGTATTTACCATCAGCTGAGGTGCCGAAGGTGACGCGACTGGTGATATCCTCTTTGAAGGCGCCATTGGCTATCTTAGCAACGATAAGGTGTTTAGTATCGCTATAACGTCGACTGAGGGTTAGAGTAACCTGAGTGGTATAGCCAGTGGCAGCTGTTTGGTTAGTACAGTTGATGGTGAAGTTGGCGATGTCTCTTAGAGTACGATTATTGTATCTTTCTGGTGCAGGTGCTGCCTTGGCAGAGGCCAGGTTGTAACACTTGTCGCCAGAAGTAGAGATGGTTACGGAGCCGCCCCGTGGCTGAGCGATGGCAGCCGAGGTGGTTGGATTTGGGTTCGTAATGGCGATTGCGTTAAGACGTGTCTGGAAGGCAGACTTCTTGGCGGGGTCTTGAACTTTGTTGACTAGGATTTTGGCGGCGTCGACAGCAGCTTGAGTTTTATCTCTCTCAGCGGTAGCAATGGCGGTTTCAGCAGCAGCCTGGGCATCTCGTTCTTTTTGCTTGGCAGCTGCCACAGCATTATTCAAGTTGTTAGTAGCATTCTGGATATCGGTTTGACTTGGGTTAGCCTGTGTTACTACAGCTTTGGCAGTAGCCAAGGCATTTTTAACATCGTTGTCATTCTTAATGTAGCCAGGTTCAGCTTCAGCGGCAGCAATGGCGGCTTGTAGGCCTGAGATGTCAGCTGGCCTTAGTAAAGTAGCATTGACAGTTAATGCTCCGGAGAAGTTGGCAGTTGCCCCACCAATAGTAATACTCTTTGTCCATGTTGCTTGAGCGGTATGCATCTGTCCGTCATAAACCGGTGAAACGAGCTTTAGATTGCCAGCAGTGTTAGTGTCATTGATAAGTGTAGATGAATCTTGAACGGCAATGGTAGCGCCAGACTTGTCTTTAAGAGGTGACGGGAAGGAAGCGACAGTAGAGGTGATAAGAGGTTTTTGGGAAGTTAGTTTTAGATCTTCAGACTTTAATTTTTCTAGACCGCTTAGAGGTGATATATCAGTTACGGAGTTGCCAGTAAGGTCAATTGATATAAGATGAGTTAGTCCAGCCAGCGGCGTAATGCTGCGAACATTGTGGTTTGCCAAAGCGATCCTTGTTAGATTGACGGCTTTTTCTAGGCCAGTGAGGTCGGCAATTTTCTCATTCGCAGGAGTTGAAGCAGCAACGTTCAGATCTAAGTGATTGATATTTTTCATATCTTCAACAGTGATAGACTGGTCGTCATTACGTTGCGCGCCAGTGGTTGCGGAGAGATTTTTATTGATTTGACGGCGGAGATTAGCGTCAGGGATATTAACAACCTCGGCATTAGCGGCAGATTTTTGGTAGACGCGGACATAATCGACTTCCATAGTGGTCGGGAATTTACTTGAGTTGTTATGCGCGTCGTTATGGGGCGGCGTTAAATAGTTGCCGCCGATAGCCAAGTTGATGCGGATGTAAAACGGAGTATTGAATGGCCCAGGGTGAGTGGTGGCGTTTGGAGCGTTAAAGTTGCTGGCAGTATGAAAATGTTGTCCATCAATATAATAATCCAGTCGGCCTTCTTGCCATTTCACAGCGTAAGTGTGCCAATCATTTGTGCCGTTTGGACTTAGTGTTTTAACGTTGAAATTTCCCTGAGCTTGGCGTTTGTTGTTGCTGGCAACACCCCAGTGAGCATTAGCTGCTAGGTAGCTTGGATCATGTCCTTTGGTTTCAAAAATATCAATTTCACCGCTGCGTGGCCATGAACCGTAAACAGCTTCATTTGGACTCATCCAAAAAGCTGGCCAGGTACTGCCGTTATTGCCTGGTAATTTCATACGAGCTTCGATATAGCCGTAAGTCCAATATTTTTTATTGCGGGTTTGAATAAAACCAGAAGTAAAATCGCGAGTCCCAGCGTCGCCGCAAGCAACATTTGGCTCATAAAGGGCAGTGATTTTAAGGTTGCCGCCGCTGACATTTACATTATTATTACTCTTTTTATAACAAGCTTGAACCTCTGATGCTCCCCAGGCGCCAGTCTGGTAACTCCAGTCGTTGCTATTGAGTTCGGTACCGTTAAAATCCTCTTTCCAGACTAATTCATAAGATGAGTCATCGGGCGCGCCGTATGCTCGCTGAGTCGATACCATATAAAAACCGCCAACAATAGTTAAAATTGACAGAAAACCGATCGTTAAATTTGTTATCCGAGTTTCTTTATTTTTTAGGATCATAGCCCCCTCCTCTGATCTATATGGCCTAGATTATACCATGAGCGTCTTAAATTAGGCAAACTTTGATATCCTAAGCCTTCTTGGATACCACGGCGGCAGAGTGAAAGCTGCTTTATTTGGGGAGGGTTAGGGGTTTAGAATTTACCAATTGCTTTCAGTGGTTGGGTTGTTTTTCTCATACGTCATCTCAAAAGCACCTCTCTCAATAAGATAGATATCACCATTAATCTGACTTTCTAAAATCATGCAATCAGCCCCGCCTGTCTGTTCGCCGCCCCACGGTGCATCAATAATAATCTCCTGGCCAGTCGGGTTCTTCATGCACTTCACAATATTTTTAGGCAAATACCTTCCATCAGTAATCACGCCATTCTCATCCGTAAGCGGTTCATAGAGCTTGCTGAAATCATCAGCGCTTACAACATAGCGTTCACCCTTCTTGCCCGTAACAATTGCATCGCCAGAATTTGCTGTGTTAACTGTTTCGACTCGCTCTGTTCCGTCTCCTTCTGTAATAATAGTCTCTATTTTCTGAGTAGTTTCTGAAAATTCAACCTCAACAGCCTTGCTAGGGTCTTGGACTTTGCTGTAAGTTTCTCGTATATTTGAAAAATCTAACATAGATACGTCCAGATGGACCGGTCCGTTCTCTTTGCCAAGTTCAGCCCAAGCAGCAGCATCTGGATTTTCGCTGCCACTAGTATTCTCATAATTTTGCGTCATGCTTGTTTCTTCCTTGTGTCTAGTAAAAAGTATACTGTAAACCTTATTCTGCTTACTATAATAATCTAATTATATAATCTTGGTAAGCACTATGATGAACTATTTAGTAAAATAAAGTTATTTATATAATGTAGTATTCTAAGAACAACTATGCAAACAGGAATTTTTCTCAGATATAGAAGTGGCAGTGTAATAATTGAGCCAAATATAAAAGATAAGATATCAGAATTAATACCCCTGCTAGAGAAGAACAATGATAATCTTGTCCCTTTTCTTCAAAAACATATTAACTATACAACCGAACCAGAATATAGTGTTGTGAATAACTCTACTTGGGATGCCGCTACACTTGAACTCTATACACAATATGAACGTCGCGGCGAGAATCAAGCCGGTGAATATACCAAGCGAGCAATAATTGGTCTTCTTAAGCTATTAACAAGGGGTGATAAGGATATTCGCTTTGACTGGAGTGTGGTAAGGCGTTATCTTATTGATAATATAGAATATCTTGCCCCTATGTCAGATAGAGGATATATCTCAGATGGCAAGGAGATTATGAGAGATGAGAACGGGGCATACTATTACAATGATGATAAAATGGGTAGAGTTGGAGTTCACGGTATTAAAACACTTTCTGAGGAGATGCTCGCTTACTATATCAACGAGACCCAATGTCGATACGGAAAATTGTATCGGATCTTAAGATATATTGCTTTGTTTGACATCGCACACGAATATACGCATAATCCAACGGATTTTCCAGACAAGCTTTCTTGCGTACTGTTCGACAACAATGGTGAAACTAATTATTTAGGTTGGCAGTGGCAAATGCCTACGCCGTTTGATTTCATTCCAATACAGTGGTATCCACGCAGCCCATATAGTAATCCAGAATGGCTAGGGAGCGACTTAGTGTTGAGTCTATCGTTTCCAAATGCAAATGCAGGTAAGCCTATTGCTGCAACCAACCCAATAAATAAGGATCTTAAAAATTGGCGAGAGGCCTTTCAGAGATATAAATGGCAAATTGAAATTCCAATAACTCAAAATATACTTGTTGGAGATGAGCCAGAAGAATATTTTGACTTCTTTGATAGAAAAGTTAGATGGATAAATGGCAATTATTTTATGCAGTCAATGTTGATAGTGCCTGCAAGTGATTATAATGGTGATGATGGAATTGAGCTTGCTCGCAAGTTTCTTAGTGTGATGAATTTAGAGAGGGACGTTGGTTTGTCTGAACGACTTATTAGTCGGAATAGTCCCAGATTCTTGCCTTGGTTGCGACCAATTAGGATGGGTGATTTTCAAGGATTTAATAGAGACTATATGTTACCCTTTGACTATAAAAATTATTCTAAAAAGAAGTGGCAAGCTCTTGCTTTTATGAGAGAGGCTGCCAGCTCAAACAGTATCTACTATGCCTTTTTGAACTACTTTAAGGTTGTTGAGTTGGCTAACACTGCAAACGATACGTCCAAAGCGAAGCGGTGGATTAATGATAATATTGAAAGGGTATGTAATGAAAATGATCTTGAGTGGTATCAGAAAGTGGTGTTGGATGGAGGAAAAGCAGACCCAGGTTTTTATTTATCAAAGACTGAACGTACCGCTATTGCTCATGCAGAATATAAATACAGAGGAGCGAAGACACATAACCCCGATAATCCTGCAGATTGGAGACGCACTCAAGAAGATATAGTTGTTATGCGTGCTCTTGCGAGAGATATACTAAACACGTTCTAGTAATAAACTTAAATTGTGTAAAGATGAAGCTATGAGACGGTTTTAATCACCCCCTTAGTCAAATCGATATTTAGTGTATGTGATTGCTTAGATTTTAGTTTTGAAGAAAATATATCTAATTGTAGGCAGATATCGTCAAGAGGTGTGTTCGCGATTGCGTATAAGGTACTATCAAATAGTAATTTTGGTTGCTCGGCATTAAGAGTTCTTATGTTACACTGGATAGCCTTGTCGTTATGTATTAGCGTGGCATAAAAATCATTTTCATTATGATAGGACGCTGACGGGATAAATGGTGTATTGAAGTATTGATAGTTTGAAAGCATTGGTCTCTCTATGGGCTTTACCTCTTCGTCATAAAATGAAAAATGCACAGAATCGTTTTTAATGTTTACAATAATCTCCAAATCGTCATTCTTTGCGGTCGAAATAACCTTAATATTAAACGAGAATTTATTGGCAAGGTTTTCTTTGAAAATAATAAGATTATGCAGGTATTTATTAAGTAGCTGTAGCTTTTCATCTTTGCTTTTATCAGAATAAATAGAAATAGGCGCATTAAAAAAGCTTGTTGTAGGCGGTGCGCTCTTAATGGATTTAATTTCTTCGCGAACATCATTTATAATGTTTGTGTCTAGCCGATAATGGGTAATTTCAGTTATCTCGAACTGGAATTGTACATTATCCTCTATTTTAATACTTAGATATTTTTCCCTAATTTGCTGCAAGACAGTATCCAATAGACTACGTAGGCACTCTAGGTCTTTTATTTCACAGTATGCATCTAGATTATCATGACAATACTTTGCTATATCGCCTTTATTCTTTGCAGTAATATATTGGTTTGAGAAGATAATATATTCACCATAAATATATTCACCATAATCTCCCTTTTCGTGCTTGTTAAGATCGTTAATGAACTTTGTTTGATATCTCTTCTCTAGACTTACACAAGCTAATCCTTTTGTTTTATTGTTAATTGTATACTCAATATCTTTACCTCCATCATTGCCGCCCTGCGGTGCAATAGGAGTAACATGTTGATAGCCAAGGGAGTTTAGTATATCTGCACACATGCGCTCAAACTCATGTGCATTGTCAAATTCTTCCAAGGCTTTCTTTGTAAGTGATAACATAATAATTACTATTTTATACTAATATTTAGCCATTGTCCCGAGATTTTCCACACTCAATATATAACAGTGTTTTGGTGATAAATCTCTAGGTTTTTCTTACTGGATATAAATAAAAAATCTTAAAATAGTATTTGCGATATTTTTATTTGAAAACTAGTTTGTACCACACGAAATTCCACACTAAACCGACACTGATGGCGACTAGTTTTGCGATGATTAGACCGAAGGTTTTGGTTATTCCAAACAGTTGGATCAGTAGCCATATAACAATTGGCTGTAAAATCCATAGTCCAGTGAGGGTGATGCCGATAAACTGAACAATTGGCTGGCGGTCGGTTTTGAAGGTAAAGCGCCTATTTAGAAAATAGCTGCAGATCATCCCTGTGGTGGTTGAAATGATGACAGCCAATAGTAGCGGTACGGTGAGCCATATCAACAGAGTTTATATTGTGATATCAATGGCGGTATTAAGAACGCCGATGGCGGCAAAGGTGGTGAGTTGTTTGCGAATAGTCATGAGGTTAGTGTATGTGGCTTGCCTTTAAATGAGTTGTAATAGGTAATTAAGTGAATATGTTATTATTACCTCTAATAAAATATCCAACCTGGATTTATTTTTTTCTGAAATGTTAAAATGGCTGTATGGATAAAAAGCATAAAGTTGAGCTAGTTGCACAACTAACTCAGAAGAGTCGAGAAGCTTTTATTATGGGGCTTGAAGTTTTTAATAAGCCGACTCTTAAGTATCGTGTTGAGGGCTTTGCCTTTTTTATTTGCAACGCTTGGGAGCTTATGCTTAAGGCTCAAATGATTAAGCAATTTGGCGAGGGTAGTATTTATTTTAAGGACAACCCCGGTCGAACTATTAGCTTATCTAAGGCAATAGGGAAAATATTTACCAACGACAAAGATCCCCTACGCAAGAACCTTGAGAAGATTGTTGAACTTAGAAATACAGGGACGCACTTTATTACCGAAGAATATGGAATTATATACGCACCGTTATTTCAGGCGTGTGTAATAAACTTTCGAAACAAAATGAACGAGTTTCACAGTGTTGATATAGCCGAGAATATACCCGATAGCTTCCTTACGCTTTCTGTGAATATAGGCGACTTTACCGATGAAGCGGTTCGGGCAAAGTATTCAGCCGAACTTGCAGAAAAGTTAATTGCATATAGAAATGATTTGGCGGTACTAGAGAAGGAAGAAAGTAACCCAAAGTTTTCAATTGGTATCAAGCAAGACGTTTATATTACAAAGAAGAAAGATTCTGCTGACTTTGTAATTGCGATTGACGGTAACTCTGATAATAAGGTTAAGGTAGTTAAAGAACTGAAAGACCCCAGTAATACACATAATTTCTCGTTTGGAAATATCGTCAGAACAGTCAATAAAAGACTACTAAATGATAATGTAGCCTTTACCTGCACTAAGCAAAATGGTGAGACGAGGACGGTATTTAATACTAATGACTTAACTTTGTTTATTAACTTCTATAGCCTAAAGGATAACGTAACCTATGCTTATGCTCATAAGATGGATGGCAGACAACCAACATATTCTTACTCTCCAGCGCTTGTAGACTTTATTGTTGCTCAAATTAAAAAAGACCCCAACGGGGTAATTGATATGCTTAAGCAAAAAGGTAAATCTGGGTAGATAACCCCAGGAGCAAAGGAATTCTCGTCTTTTGGACTTACTCCCATTCGGGAACCCAGCTTTATCCTTCTCGAGTTATCTAATACCATGATAACACAATAGTTTCATTTGAAAAATAACTTTATATCCTAAATAAAAAGCTAATATGTACTAGTTTATATCTGAAGATTTATATTTTTCAGCCATAGGTTCATATACATACGTAAAGAATAACTTCCCTATCTCAGTGGGTATGGCCACTGTGCTTGATACGGCGCTCCACCCGGAGCTCCCTTGTCTTATGGTGTTATTATAAAAGGACGCAGGAAGTAAGCTGGCGGGCCCTTCTAATATAGGTTTACCATAGCTAGTGTGATTATTATCTATATACAGATAATACTCCGAGAAATAGAAGAGTAGAGGATTGATATTTTTAAGTTCTGAGATAATACCAACAAGCATTAACCGATCTATTTTATTAGAAAGGTAGGCATCTATCGCATACCCCATTGCCTCAGCTTGTCGTTCGTCGCTTTGTAGATCTAGCTGAGATATGACCAACCCTCTCAGCTTTGACTTGTCTTTCTCACTTAATTTAATTGAACTCCTCAATTGTAGTATTTCCAGCTTTTAAACCTTGAAGGAATGATTTAAGGTGTCTTTCTCTGTGGTGATTTTTTGCCGAGCTAAAAAGGCGAGCTGTCGTTATTACCAGTTTACCTGCGGGTAACGATTCAATGAAATCGGCTGATGTAGCTCCGGTAAATGATTCAAGGAATTTTATTGACGCTTTGTCTAAAAGAGGCTCTGCTAAATCTGCGAGGTCGTCCACGTCTGCTTTTTCATTTAACATATAGCTATTGTAGTATAAGATTATTATTTAATCGACTTACAGATGCATCCTTAAGGGTTTAAAGCAAAATTACAGACCCCTTGGTTATAGTTGCTCGCATGAGAGTAGCAACTATAACTCAAATTGCCAAGAGCTTAGCAGAAAAACACCAATCAGTGCGGGTGGTTAGTCTGGCGGAGCGTGGTCGCGGACGAGCGCTCAAGCAGGTCTGGCAGAATAGTTCGGCGGATATTTTGGCGTATATGGACGTTGATCTGTCGACCAGCCTGGATGATTTTCTGCCGATGATTCAGCCGTTGGTGGCGGGCGAGGCTGGTGTGGCGATTGGCTCGCGGCTGATGAAAGATTCCAATACTAGTCGTGGCATGAAGCGGGAGTTCATCTCGCGTTGCTATAACAGAATTATCAAATGGACGTCGCGTACCAAGTTTAGTGATGCGCAGTGAGTGCGGTTTCAAGGCGATCCGCCGGGATGTTGCCGCAAAATTCTTGCCGAAAATCAAAGACAATGAGTGGTTTTTTGATACCGAATTGCTGATCAAAACTGAGCGAGCGGGTGTGCCGATTTATGAACATCCGGTGACCTGGATTGAGGATACGGATAGCCGCGTAAAAATCGTGAAAACGGCCATAAATGATCTGAAGGGGCTGTACCGTGTCAATAAAGAACTAGACAAGCAGTCGTGGTTTGAGAAGTGGATGCTACCGGTGCTATTGGCGCTGACTGGTGCGCTGTATTTGTTTGGTGCGCTCCATAATGGCATGGCGAATAGTTACTATGCAGCGGCGGTGCAAGCGGCCAGCCGGGATTGGATGGCGTGGTTGTTTGGTAGTTTGGACGCGGCAAATTACGTGTCGGTTGATAAGCCACCATTAGCGACAATGCTGATGGGGCTAAGCGCTCGACTGTTTGGCTTTTCAAGCTTTTCAATGTTGCTGCCAAGCGTGCTAGCGGGAGTTGGTTCGGTGTGGCTGGTGTACGGGGCGGTAAAACGGCAGTTCGGTTTCACCAGTGCTGTGATTGCTGGAGCGACACTGATGCTAACGCCGGTGGCGGCACTGATGTTTGGCTTTAATAATCCTGATGCTATTTTGACACTGATGTTGACGGCTAGTGGCTACGCGTTTTTACGCTCGCTGGAGGGGAAACGACCACTGTTGTGGCTGGGTTTGGCGGGGTTATTCACGGGGCTAGCGTTTAACACCAAAATGCTCCAAGGGCTGATGGTATTACCAGCGATGGTAGTGGTCTATCTGGTGTTTGCCAAGCCGCCGATTGTGATGCGATTTTTACACGTGGTGTTTGCGGGCGTCATCACCACGATGTCGACGCTGTGGTGGAGTGTGCTGGTCTGGCTGACGCCAGCTGGTAGCCGGCCGTGGGTGGGCAGCACCAGTGACAACAACATTTGGAGCTTGATTTTTGGCTATAACGGCTTTGGTCGACTGCTTGGCGGACGTGGTGGAGGTGGTGGCCCAAGTGGCGGTACGCCACCAAGTGGTGGAATAGGCGGTACGACAACACTTCAAACTGTTGGTAGCGCCACGCAGACTATGGCAGATGGCGCCGGTATGATGCCGGGTGGTATGGGCGGTGGTCCTGGTGGCGGACATGGGCCGGGTGGTACGGGTTTTGGTGGGCAGACGGGAATTTTCAGGATCTTTAACAACGATTTTGGGCCGAATATTGCTTGGTTGCTGGTCTTGGCGCTGGCGGGTGGTGGGCTGATGCTATGGATTTTACGCAAAACGCCACGGACGAATCGTGGGCGGGTGGCAGTGATTTTCTGGATGCTGTGGCTGCTGATTCACATCGTGATTTTCAGCATGACCAGCGGCGTGATTCACCCGTACTACGTAGTGGTGATGGCACCAGCGGTGGCGGCGCTCGTCGGTATCAGTCTGCCGTTTCTGTGGGGCGCTTATACCAGACGTAAACCATATGCGTGGCTACTGCCGGTGTTGGTTGGTGTGACGGCAGCGATTGCAGTGATGATCCTCGGTTACGCTGGGACGATGACGTGGCTGATGTGGATAGTGGGTTTGTTGGGTCTGACGGGAATGATTGGATTATTAATCAACCTTTATGCACCGCGGCGGTGGCTGCAAAACTCGGCAATCGTCGCTGCCCTAGCTGCCTGCACACTCGCTCCGACGGTGTATGCACTAGCGACAGTCAACGTCGCGCACACTGGCAGCATCCCGACGGCTGGGCCGAATTCCACAGCGATGCAGGGGAGTAATAATGAAACTTCGCAGGCCAATAGCCAGTTGGTGCAGTATCTCGTAGAGCATCAACATGGCGCAACATGGCTGGTGGCAGTAGCCAGCGCCAATGAATCAGCAGCGATTCAGCTGACCAGTGGTCAGCCGGTGATGGCGGTCGGTGGATTTAACGGTAGCGATACGCCACTGACGCTGGAGCAATTTAAGCAATTAGTGAAGGACGGCAAGGTTAGATATTACGCTATCAGCTCACATGGCCGTGGTGGCGGTGGGCCAGGCGGCGGTAATAATGAAATCACGACGTGGGTCAAGCAAACCGGTACGGTCGTTAATTATGGAGGTAGCGATGTAACACTGTACGAATTATCGAGAGAGTAACGTAATGAAAGGAGAAATTATGGCAATTTCACAAACTAAGCAAGCACAACTCACCACGCCAGAAGCGGTCTATGATCAGCCGCCCGCGCCACGTCCGAATGGCACGAATTCTGGTAAGAACGGTTTAAGCGCCGGGGCAATTACTGGCTTGGCGGTCGGCGGCGTAGTGGCCTGCGCACTCAGCTTCGTCGTCGGTATGCATGTCGGCGGTTCGCAAAATAACAACATAAACAATCAGGCTGGTGGCCCGCCAAGTATGAGTCGAACCCAGAATAGCCAGCCAGGCGGGCCGGGTAGTGGTCAGAACCAGACTGGTCAAAATTCACAAGCACCGGCGACGCAGAGTGGTAACGGCGCCGCACAAAACAACCAAACTGCTCTGTCGAGTCAAACCGAATCAGCACAGCCGCCAACCACCAACACCGCGCCGCAGTCCAATTAATCGGTGGTGAATAACTAAAAAGCAGCGCCTTCCTCCTCGGGCGCTGCTTTTATGTTATACTGGTTATAGTTATCGGCCGGGCGCCGAGCCTGGTTGAATAGCCGAATACGACTAATTCAGCGAAAGGGGGTGCCGGTCACGTTTTCTAGTTAACAGGGGTGATACGCAGATTATCGGGAAGCTAATTGCCACATATATCTGGGCGACCTTGGCTATTTCCATATTACCCTGCAATCTAAAGGCGTCGATAAATCAGAAGACGTCAATGCTGCGACCATTGAAACCGCGAAAGTGCGCTTTGTCTCGGGTAAAGACCTAGAAGCCGGGCTGGCCGCTGCCGAATTCAAAAAAGCCGCCGAACCAAAGAAGGAGAAGCCGACGCCGCAGCCGTAAGGGTGCCGGGGTAGCAGCTACCTGTGCTTTGTTGTGACGAAGAGACCCGGGCATGTCGGTAAACTGCTCGCCTTTTCTGAGGTAGATATATGATTCCGTTTCTTAAACTTCCGGCTACGTCCCAGGCCGACTGCATTACCATA
>ERZ772764.1993-NODE-1993-length-12326-cov-14.521310_pt1 | contig 12326 bp, 11 predicted proteins | sample MGYA00512163_ERZ772764 | MGnify/ENA primary metagenome ERZ772764 (study PRJEB29015, sample SAMEA2737903) | human oral metagenome | biome: human oral; feature: human-associated habitat; material: dental | place: China | collected 2094 ...
TCACCGATTATGTAGGGTTCAGAATGGCTTTCTTTATACTCATACTTTGTTATGGTTATATTCTTTTCTTTGGTTTCTATAAAACAAATAGATAACCTTTCTATTAACAATTAATAAATTTACAATTAACAAAAAAAACTTTGCCAAAGGTCTTCTACAACCTTTGGCAAAGTTTTTTTGTAACTATATAACTGAAATTCTTATTTAGCTAATTCTACGAATAGCTCTTCTCCTTCTTTTGCTACTTTTGCTACTTTCTTGCTGGTAAGTCCTTTAATAGCCTTATCCCATTTCTTATTAGAAAGAGCGGTTTGTTCTTTAAGTGCATCAAGTAACAATTTCTCTGAGGTTTTTAGCAGTTCAAAGATTACCTTTTCATCTTCTGATAGCTCTACGCCTTTCTTTTCGGGGCGCATTTGCGGGAAGAAAAGCACTTCTTGTATACTCTCATTATTGGTTAGGAACATAATCAATCTATCCATACCAATTCCCAAACCAGAGGTAGGCGGCATACCATATTCAAGAGCGCGCAAGAAATCTTGATCAATAAACATTGCCTCGTCATCACCTTTTTCTGAGAGTCGCAATTGCTCTTCAAAACGCTCACGCTGGTCAATAGGGTCATTAAGTTCTGAGTAAGCATTAGCAATCTCTTTACCACATACCATTAACTCAAAACGCTCTGTAAGATCAGGGTTGTCGCGGTGTTCTTTAGTAAGTGGCGACATCTCTTTAGGATAATCAGTGATAAAAGTAGGCTGAATAAAGTTGCCTTCGCACTTCTCTCCAAATATCTCATCTATCAGTTTTCCCTTGCCCATTGTCTCATCTACCGCTATACCGATAGAGTGGGCAAAAGCTCTCAATTCTTCTTCTGTTTTCCCTGTAATGTCAAAACCGGTAAACTGTTTAATAGCATCGGTCATCGTTACACGAGGGTAAGGCGCTTTAAAATCAACTGTGTAAGCTCCGAAAGTTGCTTTAGTAGTACCATTTACTGCTATAGCACAATGTTCAAGCAAACGCTCAGTGAAGTCCATCATCCAGTGGTAATCTTTATAAGCCACATAGATTTCCATCGCAGTAAACTCAGGGTTATGAGTTCTATCCATTCCCTCATTGCGGAAGTTCTTAGAAAACTCATACACGCCATCAAAACCTCCTACAATAAGGCGTTTTAAATAGAGCTCATTAGCAATACGCATATAGAGTGGAATATCCAATGCATTGTGGTGAGTGATAAACGGACGCGCACTAGCTCCCCCTGGTATAGCTTGTAGTACAGGTGTTTCTACTTCCAAATAACCTGCCTCATTAAAAAACTGACGCATAGCATTGAATAACTTGGTACGCTTGATAAACACTTCTTTTACTTGAGGGTTTACTACCAAATCCACATAACGCATACGATAGCGCTGCTCAGGGTCGGTAAAGGCATCGTGCACTTTGCCATCAGCATCTACTTTAGGCATAGGCAGCGGACGCAATACTTTAGAAAGAAGAGTAAAGTTCTTAACCATTACTGTCTTTTCGCCCATCTTAGTGATGAACAAATACCCCTCTACTCCTATAAAATCACCTAAGTCAAGGAGCTTTTTGAATACCTCATTATAAAGCGTTTTATCTTCATCCGGACACATTTCATCACGGTTGAAGTAAAGCTGTACACTACCTTCACTATCTTGTAAGGTAGCAAATGATGCTTTCCCTTGTACACGTAGCGACATTAATCGTCCGGCAACAATAACTTCCTTGCCTTCCTCATAATGTGTTAGTATGTCCTTAGAGGTAGTATTTACAGGATATAGTGGAGCAGGATAAGGATTTATCCCTAATTCTTTTAATTTGGTTAGTTTTTCTCTACGAATGATTTCTTGTTCTGATAACATCTTTTTAATGATTAATGTTCAATGATAAATACTACTCCTTATAAACACCCATACTGAGGTATTTATCCATACGTTTCTCTATAAGACGGTCTGCTGGTAGTTTCTTAAGTTCTTTATAAGCTGCTAAAATCACTTTGCGCACTGTTACAAACATTGCCTCGCGATCGTGATGCGCCCCTCCCATAGGTTCTTTGATGATTTCATCAATGAGTTTCAGCTTTTTCATATCAGGAGCAGTAAGTTTCAAAGCTTCAGCAGCTTCTTTTTTATACTCCCAGCTACGCCATAAAATAGACGAACAAGATTCTGGCGAAATCACTGAATACCAAGTATTTTCTAACATATATACCCTATCGCCTATCCCTATACCCAAAGCTCCTCCTGAAGCTCCTTCGCCTATGATAAATACAATAGTAGGCACTTTTAATCGCGACATCTCTAAAAGGTTACGAGCAATAGCTTCTCCTTGTCCACGCTCTTCAGCCTCTATACCAGGGAAAGCACCTGGAGTATCAACAAAACAAACTATCGGAATATTAAACTTCTCAGCTTGCTTCATCAGGCGGAGAGCCTTGCGGTAGCCCTCAGGGTTTGCCATACCAAAATTGCGATACTGACGCATCTTAGTATTTACCCCTTTTTGCTGCCCTATAAACAAAAAGCTCTGGTCATCAATCTTACCAAAACCACCTATCATCGCCTTATCGTCTTTTACGGTACGGTCGCCGTGTAGCTCAAGGAAAGTATCCCCTGCTAAGGCTTTGATATAGTCCAAGGTATAAGGACGGTCGAGGTGACGCGATATTTGCACGCGCTGCCACGCTGTCAGATTACCATAGATATCTTTCTTTACTTGGTTTAGTTTTTTTTCTATTTTTTTGCAAGCATCGCTCATATCCACTTCACTTTCATCACCAATGAGCATGCACTTTTGCATTTGTTCTTCTAACTCTTTTATAGGTTGTTCAAAATCTAAATATTCCATAACAATTCGTTATTTGATTTTCAGAGGGCAAAGATACAAACTAATTAGCAAATTAGCAAATTTGTAAATTGGCTAATTTTCCAATTTTCCTATTTCATATTTATAGCGATATAGCACCGACACTATTTTACCGTCTTTGCGCGCAGGTTGCAGCACAGGTAGTTGTGCAATAACTCGCTGTACCTCAGCGGTTAAATACTCAGTAGGCAGCTGCATTTTTAACGTCCTCACCACCCCATCAGTGCCAATACAAAGTGTTAGCTGAATAACCCCTTTTGCACATATATCGCCTGAAATATTAAGATGTTCCCTCATAAAATCGTCCATACTATCTTTGAAGCACGTCCATTGGTATTTGGCAGCCACCTGCGTACATTTACCACTGAAAGCAGGCGCTTCAGTCACTAATAGGTAGGGTATAGCTTTTTGTACTTCAGGGTCTTGTATACTATCTTGTAGCGAGGTTAGGGTCTGTAGTGTTTCTTTTGGAGGCTCATAGGCAAACATTCTATTGCTATCGGTTAGCTCGGCAGTATACGTTTCTTTGTGAAAAATATTGAATAAACTAATCGATACGGAGATAAACGACACCAGCAAGGCACAACCTGCCCCTATTTTATTAGATGATTCCATACAAATTCGCTAATCTACTAATTTTACAAAACGACAATAAGCGCACTTCTTTTAAGCGCGCTTATTGTATTATATTTTTAAAGCAAATTAAGATTGTAGTTTAAAGTTGATAGGGTAAGCAAATGTTACTGGGGTAGGTTTACCACGTTGTTTACCTGGGATAAGCTTAGGCAATTTTTCGATGATACGTTTTGCTTCAGCTTCCAATAGTTTATCAGTACCACGAACACCTAATACAGTGATAGTACCATCAACATTGATACGGAAACTCACATTCACTTTTCCTTGTATACCCATCTCTAAAGCAGCAGGTGGATATACGAAGTTTTTGCTTACGTGTTTATCCAAATTTTCTTTGAAGCACTGAAACTGTCTGTCTTTAGGCTCGTTTTTGCAAGCTTCAAACATCGGTTTATCTTCAATGATAGTAAAAGGTACATCAATAGGAATATCATCTACTGGCTCAGAAGGTTTGATATCCTTTACTTCAGCTACTTTTTGTTCTTTAGAAGTTTCGTTGCTGGCAATTGCTTGCTCTTGGATATTAGCCTTGTTGTCTACCACTTCCACGTCTTGTACTTCAGCAGGAGCTGGTGGTGGCGGTGGTGGCGGTGGGGTATCAGGAGCTTCTACCACGAAGTTTTCTTGATCCTCATCAAGTGCCTTATTTACCTCTGACTGTCGATCGTCTTTCTTAGCTTTGTCATACATTTTAGCTTCAAAGCCCCATAATGAGAGACCTGAAACGATAGCAAAACCAATAGCAAAGAACAATCCACTACTTTTTGCCAAGTCGGCTTTCGGATTTTTTTTAGGTTGCATAATGATTTTCTTTTAAAAGGTTATTAAATTATATTTTAACAATTATCTAAAAAGCTCTTTATATCTTGTCATAAAAAGTAAAGCAACAATTATGCCAAACGTGTTAAACACCATATCCATAGGGTCTGCCGACCGTGTGGTGGTTAACCACCCTTGCAGCAATTCTATCGTGCCTCCTAAGATAAAAGCACTTACAAAAGCCCACAAATTAAGTTTTTTAGCACTTTTGAACGCTTGTGTTTCTTTACCAAAACTTACTATAAACAATACGGTATACCCAAAGTAAAAACCAAAGTGCACTACCTTGTCTAAGTAAGGAATTCGCGGAGCATCAGGCATTTCTTTGCCCGACATAAGGCACAAAATAAATATTATTAGCACCCATACCCCCCACGCTATAGTGTATTTGTACTTAAGCATCTATGAGTTGTCTGTATTCTTCTGCGGTTAGTAGGGTGTCCCACTCTTCAGGGGCACTCATTGCTATCTGTATCATCCAACCTTCGCCATAAGGGTCGGTATTCACCACCTCTGGCTTGCGAATCAGTGGCTCATTAAAAGCTATCACTTCGCCACTCACAGGCATAAAAAGGTCTGAAACCGTTTTTATAGCTTCTACCGTACCAAAAATAGTATCTTGAGACAAGGTATCGCCTACCGTTTCTACTTCTACATATACGATGTCACTCAACTCTCGTTGTGCAAAGTCGGTAATACCTACAGTAGCGGTATTGCCCTCGCGGCGCACCCAAGCGTGGTCTTTAGTATATTTCAAATCAGACGGAAAGTTCATATCGGAAAAGTTTGTTTATTTATAAAAGCGTGCCAAAAGTAGTACATTATTTTGAAACTGCCAAATTTTTCTTAAAAAAGTTTTAATTTATCTGCTACACTACGGTCATTTGCCAATCGCTGTATTTTGTTCTGACCACCGAGTTTGCCAAGCGACTTCATATAGCTAGCAAACCCTCCAGCAGGTACTTCAGTAATTTTTAGTGGCTGTAGCACCTTACCCTGTATTAGGTCGTAATAATACATATTTTGCTTTTGCAATGCCTCGTCTATCACCTGTGCAAAGCGTTGCATATCAGCAGGTTTTTGTTCAAATTCTACAAACCACTCGTGGTAAGGCAATTGCCCCTCAGTAGGATTGACTTGCGGAGCTACGGTAAACTCAGTAATCCCTGCCCCTGTAGCTTCGAGTGCTTGCTGCATAGCTTCTTCTACCTCTTTGGCTATCACGTGTTCGCCAAAAGCCGAAATAAAATGCTTGATACGCCCTGTTACTACTATACGATAAGGAGCAAGAGAGGTAAACTGTACCGTATCACCTATATTATAGCCCCATAAACCTGCATTGGTAGAGATAATAAGGGCATAATTCACCCCTAACTGTACCTCTTGTAGGGGTACCCGCTTAGGCTGCTGGCTAAAGAAAGTATCTGCTTCTACAAATTCGTAGAAAATACCAGCATTCAGCAATAAAAGCATTCCTTTTTCGGTCTGACTATCTTGGTAAGCAAAAAAACCTTCGCTAGCAGGGTAAAGCTCTATACTATCTACCTTGCGCCCTATAAGGTGTTCAAACTTTTGTCGATAAGGCTCGTAGTTCACCCCTCCGTAGATAAAAAGATTGAAGTTAGGGAATAGCTGTCCTACTTTCAGTCCTGAGCGCGTATAGAGTCGCTCAAAGTACATTAGCACCCACGAAGGAATACCGCTAATAAGGGTCATATTTTCCGAGAAAGTCTCGGTAACTATAGCTTCTACCTTTGTCTCCCAATCCTCAATACAATTTGTTTTATAAGAGGGCATACGGTTGCGTTGTAAGTAGGCAGGCACATAGTGGGCTACAATCCCTGAGAGTCTACCGGTTTTGATACCGTTTTTTTCACCCAATATCGGACTCCCTTGCAGGAATATCATTTTCCCCTCTACAAAAGCAGCTTTTTTAGTTTCGTGTATGTAGCAGAGTATAGCATCGCGGGCTGCCTGTATGTGGAAAGGCATAGAGGCTTTGGTAATAGGTATGTACTTTGCCCCACTGGTAGTGCCTGAAGTTTTGGCAAAATAAAGCGGTTTCCCTTTCCATAGCACATTGGGTTCCCCCTCCACTACCCTCTCTATATAAGGACGTAATGCCTCATAATCGCGTATGGGTACACGGGCTGCAAAATCATCATAGTTTTTAATCTCATCAAAATGATGGTCGCGCCCAAAAGCCGTGTCTTTGGCTTGTGCTATCAGTTGCTCAAATACCTTTTGTTGGGTAGTGACAGGATTTTTTGCCCATCGGTCTATCCTTTTTCTAACAATAGCGGCAAATATTTTTGAAAGATACGATTTTATCATCTTTTTTTGAATTTTGAATGCTGAATTTTGAATTAGCTTTCGGAAAAAACTATTGTTTATTTATCGTCATAATGCCCAAAAGCAGTAAGAATTTTCACTTCTTTCTTCTCTTCAAAAATTTCATATACTAAGCGATGCTGCTCATTGATTCTCCTCGACCATACTTCTCTTTCACCATACCCTTTTAGAGCTTCAGGTTTACCTATACCTTTTTTCGGAGTTGTCTTTAATTGTTCTAAGAAAGAACGTATTTTGCTTAGTAGTTGCTTTTGCCCTGATTTTTGATGTTCCTTTATATGTACTTCCCATTTATCTGTAAAAATAAGTTTATACAAAACATCTTCATCTTCTATCATAATAACAACATTTTATCTAATTCCTCATCACTAATTTCTCTACCTTTTTGGGCGCGAGCCTCGTCTACCATTGCAAAAAACGCTTCTTTAGACATTTTAGTTTCATCTTTTTTTACAGCTTTTTTAGCCGTAAATTCCTGATACTTTACTTTGAATTTTCTAAATAACTCTTCAAATAAATGAAAATCAGCTTCTTTTATTTCTACTCTTTCTAATACTACTGTATTCATAATAATCTATTTTAAGGTGCAAATGTACAAAACAAATTTCAATTCTTAATCAGATAAAGCTTTTTAAGAGGGCGACGATTACCACCGAGTTTAATTGGGTTTGCCATTCTTGCATTAGCGAGTACCTCGGGGGCGATATGGCAATCTACTGAAGGGAATTTAGCCAAATAGTCGGTGTGCCAGTCTTCAGCAGGCTGAAATACCCTAAAAGGTTCGCACTCTACCACTATGGGCTGTGTATAGCGGGCAGCGAGCTTGCGCAGAGCGTGCTCAGTGGTAATGCGCTGTTGCTCATTCACGTAATAAATGCCCGTGCGGTAATGAGTACCTACATCAGTGCCTTGCCGGTTGAGCGAGGTAGGGTCAATAGTAGAAAAAAATAGCGCAAGCAGTTTCTTAAAACTCAGCTGCTGAGGGTCATAAGTCAGCTTTACAGCCTCAGCATAACCCGTCTTGCCCGTTACCACCTCTTCGTAAGTAGGCTTATTAGTATGTCCGTTTACGTAGCCTGATTGCACGCTTAGTACTCCGCGCACTTGCTTAAAAAAGTGCTCAGTACCCCAAAAGCATCCTCCCGCTAAGTAAATTACTTCGGGCTGTGGTGCTGACTGTATAGGCTGTCTTTTCTTCATCTGTTAGTTATTTTTCTAAAATGGAACACCGGTATCATCGGTAGGCTCAGGAGTGCCAAAAGCCTGCGAGGGTTGCCCTGTCGGTAGGGGTTCAAAAGCTACCTTGTCATTCATCTTCGAACCTAACTCTTGGGTAGCAAAAGGTGTATATCCGTATTCATCTAAATTAGCAAACCTACCCAAATGCCCTTCAAATTTCAAGCGTATATTATCTAACCCCCCATTGCGGTGCTTAGCTACTATAAACTCGGCTTGTCCTGCCGTAGGGGTTTGGGCTTCGTCATCCCATTCGTTAATCTTGTAGTATTCAGGTCGATAGATAAACGAAACGATGTCGGCATCTTGCTCTATGGCTCCGGACTCGCGCAAGTCAGATAGCTGCGGACGCTTATGCCCTGGGCGTGTCTCTACATTACGCGAAAGCTGTGATAGGGCAATAACAGGGATGTCTAACTCTTTAGCTAATGCCTTGAGGTTTCGGGAGATAGTAGAAATTTCTTGCTCTCGGTTCCCTACTCCTTTGCTAGCACCTGCTGTCATCAGCTGTAGATAGTCGATAACTATAAGCTTAATACCAAATTGGGTAGAGAGGCGGCGTGCTTTAGCGCGAAGGTCGAATATAGAAATCGAAGGAGTATCGTCTATATACAAAGGAGCTTTTTCAAGGTCTTTTACCTTAGTATTCAGCACAAACCACTCGTGTTCTTCAAGCTTTCCGGTACGCAACTTTTCTGACGAAAGTCCTGTTTCAGAAGAAATTAAACGTGTGATAAGCTGTACTGCCGACATCTCGAGCGAAAAGAAAGCTACCGGTATGTTCTGCCCTACGGCTATATTGCGCGCCATCGAAAGGGTAAGGGCAGTTTTACCCATACCAGGGCGTGCCGCAATGATAATAAGGTCGCTGGCTTGCCAACCAGAGGTCAGTTGGTCGAGCTTAGTAAAGCCCGAGGGCACCCCACTAAAGCCATCGGTTTTATTAGAAAGTTCTTGTATTTTTTTAAGTGCCTTCAGTACCAAATCGCCTGCCGCTTCGCTTGAGCGCTTGAGGTTGCCTTGGGTTACCTCATAGAGCATCTGCTCTGCATTGTCTAATGAGTCGAACACATCGCGGGTATCATCATAAGCATCTTCTATTATTTTAGCTGATATTTCTATCAGTTTTCGCTTGATAAACTTCTGCAAAACAATGCGAGCGTGAAACTCTACATTGGCAGACGACGATACTCGTTGAGTAAGGTTGATAAGGTAAAACTCACCTCCTGCCGCTTCGAGGTTGCCTGTACGGCGCAACTGCTCGGCTACGGTCAGTAGGTCGATAGCTTCTGATTGGTTGAAAAGCTCAAAGATGGCCTGATAGATAAGCTGGTGTTGCTTTTTGTAAAAAACCTCAGGGTTTAGAATGTCTATAACATCATCAACTCCTTTTTTATCAATGAGCATAGCCCCCAAGATAACTTCTTCTAGATTGAGGTCTTGAGGGGGTATTTTGCCGCGCTCAATAGTAGGCTGCGGACGTGAGTTCCGTTGCAAAGACGGTGTATTTTCGGGTATAGGGGTAATATCAGTTTCATTCATACGGCAAAGGTAAGAATAATTTGCCAATTAGCAAATTTGAAAATCTACAAAAAAAGCTCAGGACATTAAATCCTGAGCTTCTTTATTATCAAATTAGCGAATTGACAAATCGGCTAATTAATTTTACTTCTTCAAGTATAACCAACCTACCATTGTTTGTTTTTGGTTGTTCTCATCTACGTATTCAATAACGTAATAGTAAGTACCCTGTGGCAACTTATCAGCCGCTTCTACCGTTACGCGTCCTTCAGAAATACCTCTGAACACGTTGCGTACGTTGTCGTAGCTTTGTACTTCAAACACTTTCACGCCCCAACGGTTGTAGATGCGTACCGTATTATCTGGGTAGGCTTCTATACCTGCTATGTGGAAGTGGTTGTTCTTTTCACTACCATTTACTGATACACCATTGTAAGCGATGAGCTTATGAGTTACCTCTATGCTTACTGTAGCTGTTGCACAACCACCAGCATTGCAAAGTGTATATACTAAGCGGTCTGTACCTACAAAGCCTGTATTTGGCGTGTATTCTATAGTACCATCAGGATTTACTACTGCTGTACCATTGAGCGGTGATGTTACCACATTAGGAGTAGTTGCTCCGTTAGGGGTATCATTAGCCAATACATTAATAGTAACCGGTGTATTGCGTGCAGTTTCTACCCTATCATCAGCGGCTATTGGAGCTACTGTTGAGGTAGGGGTAGCAGGTACTATCACTACTACTGAAGCCGTACCGTATACATTAGCATTACCTTTCACAGACACTCTATAATCTATTACATAAGTACCTGCTGGCGTATGTGGTGGTACCATTACTTCGCCTGTTGAAAGCTTAATAAATGGAGCCGTTCCTGACAAGGTAGTAGCACTGATAGTTACACTATTTACCGATGGATTTATAACGCCATTCAGCTTCTCATTTGTCAGTACGTTACCCACTAATTGTGTACCTGTATAGGTAAAGGTTTCGCCATTTACCTCTATAGTGTCAGTAGCCGTCGGACTTACTACACGCACTTCTATAAATGAAGTAGCACAAGCCCTATCGATGCCTCGGGTCGCACAGATAGTATATGATACCGTATAGAATCCTACTGCTGTGTTAGACGCTACGGTTATCGTACCATCATTATTAAGGGTGAAGCCTGTAGGGGTAGCAGTCGTCCAAGTAAATGATACCGTTCCTGTGGTTACTGGTAACCCTTCAAGGGTGTCGTTAGCCAATACACTGCTAGTAGTACCACCGGTAGCTGTACTGATAGTTACGGTACCATCAGGAGTTGCTACTATGTTGATAGGAGCTGCAGTGGTGCTCACTACATTCACCGTTACGGTAGTTACGCTACTGCAACCGGTAAGCGGTGCTATACCACACAAGCTGTAAGTAAGTACGTGCGTACCTGTTGGTGTGCCGCTTGGTATCACTACAAATCCTGTGTTCTTATCAATATAAGGACTATTAGTTGTAGGGGTAGCAGTTTGTATGGTTACGCTTGCCACTGTTGCTGAATTAGTGCCTATGAGGTCGTTAGTCAGTACGTTACTTGTGGTTGTGTAAGTAGTACTGCTTACCGTATGGGTATAGGTATCAGCATTAGCGGTAATAGTTACCGTTGGCGTAACTGTTGGGGTCGCTATACCTTTCACTACTATCGTAGCGGTAGCTATTGAGCAGTTGCTGCTATTAAGCACTTCGCACAGTCTATAAGTTACGGCATAAGTACCTGAAGCTATGCCTGCTGGTACGGTCAGACTACCATTGGTATTAGTTTGTATACCTGCTGGTACCGTTAGCCAAGTAAGCGTTACAGACGCATTACCTACTAAACCAGTAGTACCGTTATAGCTATCGTTGTTAAGTACGCTATCTGTAGTGGTAGTAGTGGTATTAGTTACCGTAAAGCTGTCATCTACAGCCGTTAGGGTAGCCTGTCCTACTACTACTGTTACCGTTGCTGATGAACAGTTGCTACCATTCAAGCGTTCGCAGATACGGTAACTTACAGTATAAGTACCTGCTGGCGTGCCTGCTGGTACGCTGATACTACCGTCAGTATGGGTTTGTATACCTGTTGGTACATTCGTCCAAGTAAGGGTTACCGAGTTAATACTTGGGTTTGTTACCCCATTCAGGTTATCATTTGCTAATACACTGCTAGTAGTACCGCCATTAGCTCCATTAGCAATATGGAAAGTACTGTCATCATCATCGTATGCTCTTATTAGTGGTACCCCTACGGCTACCGTAACAGTAGCTGATGAGCAGTTGTTATTGCCAATCAAGTTTTCACAAATAGTATAAGTAAGTACATAAGTACCTGAAGCAGTACCTGCTGGTACAGTAACAGTTCCGCTTGTATTAGCAACTATGCCTATTGGCACGGTATTCCAAGTAAAGGTTATCGATGCATTACCTACTAAGCCTGTTGTACCGTTATAAATGTCATCAGCAAGTACGTTGCTAGTAGTACCTCCGTTAGCTCCATTAGAGATTACGAAATCATTATTTCTTGCTGTGATAGTAGCTTGTCCTACTACTATCGTAGCTGTTGCTACTGAGCAGTTGTTATTGCCATTCAAGTTTTCGCAAAGCTTGTAGCTTACTTCATAAGTACCTGAAGCGGTTCCTGCAGCTACACTAAGGTTGCCATTAGTAGCGGTTTGTATACCTGCTGGTACCGTTAACCAAGTAAGCGTTACTGAAGCATTACCTACTAAACCGGTTGTATCGTTATACTTATCATTAGTAAGTACGTTACCTGCTGAACCTCCATTAGCACCGTTAGTTACCGTAAAGGTATCGCCCACTGCTGTTAAGGTAGCTTGTCCTACTACTATGGTAGCAG
>ERZ772764.2004-NODE-2004-length-12270-cov-3.181171_pt1 | contig 12270 bp, 9 predicted proteins | sample MGYA00512163_ERZ772764 | MGnify/ENA primary metagenome ERZ772764 (study PRJEB29015, sample SAMEA2737903) | human oral metagenome | biome: human oral; feature: human-associated habitat; material: dental | place: China | collected 2094 ...
GGCTTCTACTTCTTCGGCGTGGGCACCAATGTGATCGCAGGGGCACTCTATTCTGGGCGAGTGAACCGGGCAAATCTCGTAGCCAAGCCCCTCGAGTCTACGGAGTTTGGCCAGCCCTACTCGGCGGGAGTCCCCGATGAGATGACCTTCGTCTATCAGTACCAGGCTGGGGACAAGGTTATCCACGGACAGAACAAGACTAATATCCCTCTGCCCGCAGCGGATCGGGGGGCGGCCTCTGCCGTCTTCTATGATGTGACTCAGGATGACAGCTACCTCAATGGTACGAACCTACATACCGATCCTCGTATCCTAGTGCGTGGCTATGCCGAGCTTGCCCCCACTGAGTCGGGCAAGTGGGCGACCTATACCCTCAAGCTAGCGCCCACCGACCCGGTACGCTATGCCGCCATTGACCTCAAGAAGGGGAAGTATCGTCTAGCACTCGTCTTCTCCTCCAGCTTCCGTGGCGCAGAGTACATCGGGGCGGTAGGTAGCGAGCTCCGCCTCAAGGAGGTCACGATCAAGAATCGACCAACAAAGAAAGATTAACCCCCTAAGCCCTCTATACAGCTATGAATAGCAGACTACTCCTAGCTAGCCTCGCCCTCAGCCTCCTCATACCTCGGGGGCTCGCCGCTAGCACTACTGACGATCAGACACCACGCTCTCCCTTCGCTCTAGGGCTACACCTAGGCTTCAACCTCGGAGGTGCACTCCCCCCGACCGTGCCGAAGCCTGTGGAGAAGGTCATGCACTTCAACCTCGGTGCTGCGCCCAACGTCGGGATCGACCTCTCCTATCGTCTCTCACCTACCAGCCCCTTTGCCCTAGCTACGGGGATCGAGTACGAGGGCAAGGGCTTCTATGCCACAGTCCGAGCCAAGGATATGCCTATCCGCTACCAGAGCTCTGACCTCTCCGAGCAGCACTACACCGGGCTACAGAGTGTGGATATGAGCAACCGCTACCTCACGGTGCCCCTTGGGCTGACCTTCGATATGCCACGTGGGGGCTTCCGCTTCTATGTCGGTGGCTACTATTCGCATGCCCTCAGACGCAGGTTCGTCGCCAAGCTCGATGGGGATGGGCTGATGGACGGCCGTCCTTACCAGCCTGGTGTCGTCCTCTCCTTCCATATCGGGGACTTCATCGTGCGCAATGATGTCGGGGTACGCTTCGGCGCTGATTACAAGCTCGACAAGCAATGGGCGCTGACGGGACGTGTGAATGTCGGACTACCGAAGCTCTTTGACTCAGGCTTTCAGGTCATGCCCTACTCCCTGCGCAATGTCTTCCTCTGCCTCGGGGTGAGCTATAGCATCACCCGCTAGGGTATCCTCTGGTCTAAGGGCTAGAGCCGTATCTACCATACAGGGCGACACACGCTAGCTGGGCTACGTCCCAAGGCTAGGGTGTGTCGCCCCTCTTTTTACCTCCTTGTCTAACGACGGATAAACACCTCCGTACCAGCCTAGAGAGGGAAGGGGGGATGTCCTCGTTTACCTCATCCCCTCGTCAAAGTGCGGGGACGTATCTACAAGAAAATAGCTACCCCGAGCAGTGCTCCAGCGGGGAGGCACTGCTCGGGGTAGTTGCGTTAGGGGGGACTGCCCGAGGATGATCTCGGGGGATGGGGTTAGGGTAGGGGGCTACTCATCGACGATGAGGTTGTCGATGATGAAGCTCTGACGCTCGGGGGTGTTCTTGCCCATGTAGAAGAGCAGGAGGTTCGCTAGGTTGTCCTCCTTGCGCAGACGGACGGGGTCAAGCTTGATGTTCTCCTCGCTGATCCAGTCCTTGAACTGCTCGGGAGAGATCTCCCCGAGCCCCTTGAATCGGGTGACGAGGGCACGCTTGCCGAGCTTTTTCAGTGCTGCCTGCTTCTGTGCCTCGTTGTAGCAATAGATGTTGGTGACGAGCTCCTCGGCTTGGGGGGCTTCCTCCTTCTTCTTTCGTCCACGCTTCTTCGGGGTGGGGGAGCTGGACATGAAGTTGTCGGTCTTCTTGTGCTCCTTGGGGAGGAAGACACGGAAGAGCGGTGTCTCGAGGATGAAGACATGCCCACGACGCACCAGCTCGGGGAAGAACTGGAGGAAGAAGGTGATCAGCAGCAGGCGGATGTGCATCCCGTCATCATCGGCATCGGTGGCGATGATGATGCGGTTGTAGCGCAGTCCCTCTAGGCCGTCCTCGATGTTGAGCGCAGCCTGTAGGAGGTTGAATTCCTCATTCTCATAGACGACCTTCTTGGTCTGGCCGTAGCAGTTCAGAGGCTTGCCTCGGAGCGAGAATACGGCTTGGTAGTGCGGATCACGGCAGGTGGTGATGGAGCCACTAGCGGAGTTCCCCTCGGTGATGAATAGGCTGGTGCGCTCGGGCTCCTTCGCCTTTGGGTCGTTGAGGTGGATGGTGCAGTCTCGGAGCTTCTTGTTGTGCAGGCTGGCCTTCTTGGCACGCTCACGGGCGAGCTTTGCCACACCGCTGAGTGCCTTGCGCTCACGCTCGCTCTCCTGGATCTTCTGCAGCATGATGGCGGTGTCCTCTGCGTGGATGTGGAGGTAGTTGTCCAGCTCCTTGCCGAGGAAGTCATTGAGGAACTTCTGTATGCTGCGTCCCCCGGGCTCCATATCCTTGGATCCAAGCTTGGTCTTGGTCTGGCTCTCGAAGACCGGTTCCTCGACCTTGATACTGATGGCGGCAGCCATGCCGTAGCGGATGTCTCGGTAGTCGAAGTTCTTGCCGAAGAAGTCCTTGATCACACGAGCCACAGCCTCACGGAAGGCCGAGAGGTGTGTACCGCCCTGCGTAGTGTTCTGCCCATTGACGAAGCTGTAGAAGTCTTCCCCTACCTGGTTGGTGTGGGTGAGGACGATCTCGACGTCCTCGTCCTTGAGGTGGATGATGGGGTAGAGGGCTTCGTCAGTCATGTTCTCCGCTAGGAGGTCTGCTAGACCCTGCTTGGAGAGGTAACGCTCGCCGTTGTAGATGAGGGTAAGGCCGGCGTTGAGGTAGGAGTAGTTCTTGATCATCGCCACGACGAACTCGTCGTTGTAGGCATAGCCCTTGAAGAGCTCTTCGTCGGGGCGGAAGACGACCCGCGTCCCCGTAGGTTCGTCGCTGGGGGTAGGCTCGGTCTCCTCCAGGAGGTGGGCATGGGAGTAGCGAACGGTCTTGGTCAGTCCCTCACGCCAGACAGTGATCTCGCAGTGGATGGAGAGGGCATTGACGGCCTTGATCCCGACCCCATTGAGCCCTACGGACTTCTTGAAGGCCTTAGAGTCGATCTTACCCCCGGTGTTCATCTTGCTCGTGGCATCGATGAGCTTGCCCAGGGGGATACCTCGGCCGTAGTCACGTACGGTGACTAGCCCGTCGGCGATGGTGACCTCGATCTTCTTGCCAGCGCCCATGACGTACTCGTCGATGGAGTTATCCAGCACCTCCTTGAGCAGGACATAGATCCCGTCGTCGGCGTGGGTACCATCGCCTAGCTTACCGATATACATCCCAGGGCGGCGACGAATATGTTCGTCCCACTCTAGGGTCTTGATGTCACTATCGCTGTAGTTTACCGTTTGCTCGTCTAGCATGTTTGTTGCCGTTGTATGTGGGGATTTCGGGGGTCAAAGATACGAAAAGAGGAGCATCCCTACCTGACTTTCTCCCCGTGAAAGTCCCTCGGTGCCCCTCTCTGTGAACCTCATACCTCTGCTGTGGTACGCTCCCCGAGGGGGCTCTTGTGGGTACGGTAAGACCACTATTGCGATCATACCGAGAGCCCTCCCGTCACCTTACATAGGTGACGAGGACGATCATACCGAGAGCCCTCCCGTCACCTTACATAGGTGATTGGGACGATCATACCGAGAGCCCTACGCCTCCCTCGAAGTATAAGATACATAGAGTGTTAGGATGGGGTGAGGGCTCTGCCGGATCTCGGTAGAGGGAGCAGAGGTGGAGATGGACTCGAGAATGCTTTTGCAAAAAGAATAGGGATACTTATTGCATTGTTGCTTCTTTTTAATATCTTTGTAGCCGGATTTTAAAGTTTCCGCCTGTATTAGGGGGCGAAGAGAAGGTTTGGGAGGTTCCCAGCATAAGCGATCATGCCGAGCCTTATTCTTCATATTGGAGACAAGATTTCCGCAAGAGATTGTAAAGCACCCAGCATAGACATCATAAGAGTGCTGACAGGTAGATGTGGCCTGCCAGAGGACTCGTCTGCGACTAGTGCTGAGCGTAGTCTACGCTGAGCTGTATGGCGTAGGATGCGACGAATTGGAATAAATCATACAGCTTTTTTATCACTGTCAATGAAGAAAAGTATTCTAATGCTTGCCTCCCTAGCACTCCTGAGTGCCTGTGGCAAGGAAGCAAACGAACCCGTAGTGAAGCAGACCCAGCAGGAGCAGGCCGGTGATCGTATCACCATCGCCCTGAATGGGACCATCGATGAGGACATGGCTAAGGCCCTTTCGTACGAGACCTATACCGGTGCCAACGGAAAGACCGCCTACAGCCCAGTCTTCGACGAGAGCGAGATCCCTGCACTCCTCTGTATCTACAACAACGACGAGGACTACCTTATATCAAAAGGGGATAATGTCCCCTATCAGATGCGTGAGGTCATGCTCACCCTCAAGAAGCAGACGGTCGGAGGTCGTACGGTGACTACCTTCGAGTGTAAGACGGAAGCTCCACGAGCCGGACAATGGCAGTTCGCTCTCCCATCATCTGGTCTTAGACGCACCACGGACAGGGTCTGGCTCGATCCCGAGAAGATGAGTGCAACCCTAGTCGTTGGCTTCAATAAGACTGGTCTAGGCTACGAGGATGGTGTCTGGTCCAAAAGTAAGGTGGCGCCAGAAAATGCTCTCTACACCTATGGCGCGAATGACCTCGACCTCACTAAGCCGATTCCCTATGTGGTGGAGAACAGTGCACCTCGGGGTAGCCATAGTACTCGCCCAGTCTTCGTCGCTGAGAATATCAAGCCAGTCCTAGCCTCGGCGAACCACAAGGACAAGGAGGGTAACCGCTATATCCTCTTCCCCGATATCAAGCTCAAGATGAAGGGGGTAATTCTCCGTGCCACGGTTAAGAATAACAGCGCCTATACGGAGCCCCTAAAGCCCATGGCTCTAAAGGTCGACGGGGTGGGGCGTGCCTCTCTCCGAATGGAAGAGCCCACGATCGCACCAGTTATAAAGAATGGGAAGACCGTCAAGGTCCTCCTCCCTCTCCTCATCACTCCTCAGGTAGGTGATAATCCTTATGCAGATCGTAACTACACGGTTTACCTCACTAACAAGGCGGCTCTATCACGAGGTGAGAGTAGAGAGTATGTGATCTATATGCCCATCGCTAGCAGCCTACTCGCTGATCGTGAGAGCAAGAACCCCAAGGGTCCCTCTATCCAGGTGCTCTATCGCAATAGCAACGGAGTAGGTCCTGACATCCCGGGAAAGACCACATACCTTAATCCCCTCAAGAAGGAAGGTATCGTAGTCTCTACGACCCTCGACATGGTAGACTAGTCATCCCTAATGAAGCAAGTAACGAACATGAATATACAGAAGGAAATATATCAGCAGCCACAGGCCGAGATCTTCGAGCTCAACCATGGTCTTAGCTTCCTCATTGGTTTCTCCCTTGGCGGGGAGATCGAAGGGATCGAGGATGGTGGCGACTGGGACGACAATATCTAGTCACGCCTAGAGCTGAGGGGTAGACCTCGGTCGTCCCACTTAATGGGGCTCCCCTAGCTGAAGAAGTCTAATGCCCACCACTCCGTATCGGGGTGGTGGGCATTATCGCTATCTAGGGAGGAAGGGGCGAGTGGGGGGGAGTGCGGGCTTTGTGTACCTTTGTGTCACTATGATGGCTATGATACCTACGGAGAGCGTGCAGGAGCAGTGTGTGCAGGCCCTTGCCCTACAGCTGGCAGGCCTTCGCTCTCCAGAGATCAATATCCTACTGGGCGCCGTCCCTACACCCAGTGAGCTACCCCTAGGATTACCGAGCGGGCTGGACCTCTATGAGCGGGAGCTCCAGCGCTACGGCGGGCAGGCGGAGGCGATCCTTGGGCGATGTGCCGAGCTCGGTATCGGTGTCCATCCCTCCAGTAGTGCCTCCTATCCCAGTGCTCTACGCAGGCGTCTCGGGGGGAAGTGTCCTCCTCTCCTCTATACTCTAGGGATGTGCGAGCTCCTGGAGGAGCATAGGCGGGTGGCGGTCATCGGGACACGTGTGCCCGATGCTGAGGGGCTGGCGCATACTCGCAGTGCCACTCGGGAGCTCGTCGAGCGGGGTGTGGTCATCCTGAGCGGTCTAGCTCGGGGCTGTGATGCCGAGGCACACCGTACTTGCCTCGAGGAGGGTGGGCTGGGGGTGGCTGTCGTCGCCACAGGACTAGATGAGACCTACCCAAGGGAGCACACTGCTCTGCAGGATACCTTACTCGGGAGGGGTGGGCTAATCCTCTCGGAGCATCCCCCGGGGAGACATGTGGATAGGCGGATGTTCGTGGCTCGTGATCGCCTGCTGGCCGCCCTAGCGACCGAGGTGCTGGTCGTGCAGTGTGGGCTCGAGAGCGGGACGCTCCACACCGTGCGCTTTGCCCGGAGGTATGGAGTGCCCTGCTTCGCCCAGCAGTATGAGACCTATAGTGAGGTGAGCGAGGGGAATCAATGGTTGCTCCGAGAGGGGCTTGCCCAGCCCCATCAGCTACTCCTTGCCCCTAGTTAAGACACGGTCGGAGCGTCCCGATTGCCTCGGTGGGATACCTATATATAATGTAGTCGGATTGTGGGGATAGGATACTTATACTAACAATTTAAAGAAATCATTAGGCATTCAGTTTATTTATTCTATCTTTGCGGTAGAGAACTAGTTTTTAAACCGTCTTTAATTTAAGTCAATACAAATGGTTAGTTACAAGGAACTAGGCTTGGTCAATACACGCGAGATGTTTGCCAAGGCTATCAAGGGTGGCTATGCTATCCCTGCGTTCAACTTCAATAACATGGAGCAGCTCCAGGCTATCATCGGAGCTGTCGTGGAAACGAAGTCCCCCGTCATCCTCCAGGTCTCCAGTGGCGCACGTAAGTACGCTAACCAAACGCTCCTGCGCTATATGGCTCAGGGTGCTGTCGAGTACGCAAAGGAGCTCGGCTGCCCCAATCCCCAGATCGCTCTACACCTCGACCACGGCGATAGCCTAGAGCTCTGCAAGAGCTGTATCCAGATGGGCTTCTCCTCTGTCATGATTGACGGCTCACACCTCCCCTATGACGAGAACGTCGCCCTGACACGCTCTGTCGTCGAGTATGCCCACCAGTACGACGTCACCGTAGAGGGTGAGCTCGGCGTACTCGCTGGTATCGAGGACGATGTCGTAGCTGAGCACCACACCTACACCGAGCCTGCCGAGGTCATCGACTTCGTCAGCAAGACGGGTGTAGACTCTCTGGCTATCTCCATCGGTACGTCGCACGGGGCAAACAAGTTCACCCCCGAGCAGTGCAAGCGTGACGCCAACGGGATCCTCGTACCTCCCCCTCTGCGCTTCGACATCCTCGCTGAGATCGAAAAGCAGATCCCTGGCTTCCCCATCGTGCTCCACGGCTCCTCCTCTGTCCCCCAGGACGAGGTCGCTACGATCAACCAGTACGGTGGTGCTCTGAAGGATGCTGTCGGTATCCCCGAAGAACAGCTCCGTCAGGCTGCTAAGAGCGCTGTGTGCAAGATCAACATCGACTCCGATGGTCGTCTGGCCATGACGGCTGCTATCCGTAAGGTCTTCGCTACGAACCCTGCTGAGTTCGACCCACGTAAGTACCTCGGTCCAGCTCGTGAGTCGCTCAAGAAGCTCTACATGCACAAGATCATCAACGTCCTTGGCTCTAACGACCGCCTCTAGTCGGTAGCCCAAGTACCCTCCCTCACTAGACGGGCTCGTCTGGTGAGTCCCCTAGAGCGACAGCTCGGCACCGAGGTAGCCTCCACGCTCCTCAGTGTCGGGCTGTCCTCTATATTATATATAGGTATGTGGGCACGTATGGGTATAGTAGCTCTGGGGGGAGGAGTGTCCCCCGTCGGGGAGTCGTCCTCGGGGGGGAGGGGAGTGATCCCCTCCCCTTTCTTGTCGCTAGAGTGCGGGTATATCCCTTAGAATGCGTACCTTTGGGCATAGTGAAATCTTCTAACATCAATTTATCGTCGCTATGGACTTGATTCAAGACATCATTGACAGGGCTAAAGCTAACCCTCAGCACATCGTATTCCCCGAAGGCACAGAAGAACGTACCCTCAAGGCCGCTGACCGTCTCCTACGTGACGGCGTCGTCCGCCTCACGCTCATCGGTGACCCCTACTCCATCCGCTCTCGTGCGCATGACCTCGGCCTACGCAACATCGAGAAGGCGACGCTGCTAGACCCCAAGAAGCACGCTAAGAAGCAAGCCTACATCGACCTACTCCTACAGCTCCGCAAGTCCAAGGGCCTCACCGAGGAGCAGGCTACGATCCTCGTCGAGGATCCTCTCTACCTCGGCTGCCTCATGATCAAGGCTGGCGATGCGGACGGAGAGCTCGCAGGCGCTATCAATGCTACTGGGGACGTCCTACGTCCCGCCCTACAGATCATCAAGACCACCCCAGGGATCAGCTGTGTGAGCGGTATCTTCATGATGTTCCTCCCCCATGGTGACTATGGCGATAACGGCCTACTCCTCTTCGCCGACTGTGCGGTGATGCCTAACCCTACGGCCACCGAGCTCGCACAGATCGCTATCTCCTCCGCTGAGTCCGCTCGGGCTATCGCAAATATAGAGCCACGTATCGCTATGCTTAGCTTCTCCACCAAGGGGAGTGCACACCACGAGATGGTCGACAAGGTCGTCGAGGCTACCCGCCTAGCCAAGGAGCAGGCTCCCGACCTTCAGCTCGATGGCGAGCTCCAGCTCGACGCAGCCCTCGTGGGCAAGGTCGCTGCCCTCAAGGCTCCCGGTAGCCCCGTGGCAGGTAAGGCCAACGTCCTCATCTTCCCCACGCTCGAGGCGGGGAATATTGGCTACAAGCTCGTCCAGCGTCTAGCCGGTGCCGAGGCTGTAGGGCCAGTCCTCCAGGGTATGGCTGCTCCTGTCAATGACCTAAGCCGTGGAGCCTCTGTAGAGGATATCTACAAGATGGCAGCTATTACCGCTAATCAGTCCATAGCCCTCAAGGCCAAGAAGGGCTAGACCCATCCGCCCCTCCCCACAACACAGAATACCTATATTATGAAGATTTTAGTCCTCAACTGCGGTAGCTCCTCACTGAAGTTTGCCCTCATCGAGCTCCCCACCTACCGGGTACTCACCTCGGGCAACGAAGAGCGCGTAGGCATCACTGACCCCTTCATCACCTTCCGTAAGCCAGACGGCAAGAAGGAGGAGCGTCACCTCGACATCCCCAACCATACTCGTGGCGTAGAGATCATCCTAGACATCCTCAGGGAGGAGCACTTCGTCGAGTCCTTTGACGAGATCGATGCCATCGGGCACCGCCTCGTGCATGGTGGCGAACGATTCGCCCAGAGCGTACGTATCACCCCCGAGGTCATCACCCAGCTCCACGAGTGCGCCCAGCTAGCTCCCCTCCACAACCCTGCGAACATCCTAGGGATCGAGGCGGTGACGAAGGTCCTGCCCAATACTCCTCAGGTCGGGGTCTTCGATACGGCCTTCCACCAAACGATGCCCGAGCATGCCTATATGTATGCCCTCCCCTATGCCTTCTATGAGAAGTACCGCATCCGTCGCTATGGCTTCCACGGTACGAGTCACGACTTCGTCAGTCGCCGTGGTGCAGAGATCGCAGGTATCGACCTAGGGAACAGCCGTATCGTCACAGCACACATCGGTAGCGGTGCCTCTATGGCAGCTATCCTCAATGGGAAGAGCATCGATACCTCGATGGGACTTACCCCGAGCGAAGGCCTCATCATGGGGACACGTGCTGGGGATATAGATAGTGGGGTACTGGACTTCCTGCTCACGAAGAAGGACTTCGAACCCGAGTTCATCGCCCCCTACCTCAAGAAGGCAGACCCCAAGAAGACCACCCTCGACCCAGCCGATCTCACCTACCTACTGACCAAGAAGAGTGGTATCTCGGGTATCGGCACTCAGGGCTCAGACATGCGTGACATCGCCAAGGCTGCCGAGGGCGGGAGCCACCGAGATGCCCTAGCCCTAGCGATGCATGCCTATCGGATCAAGAAGTACGTCGGAGCCTATGCCGCTGCCCTCGGTGGGCTAGATCTGCTCGTCTTCACCGCAGGGGTAGGGGAGAACCGTCCCCCGATGCGTACCGACGTCTGTCAGGGACTAGAGTTCATGGGGATCAAGCTCGATGAGACCCTCAATGCTCAGGCCGTCGGGGGCAAGAGCATGGTGATCAGTGCTGCCGACAGCCGAGTCAAGGTCGTCGTCGTCGCTACTGACGAGGAGTACATGATCGCTAAGGACACCTACGAGATCCTCTCTAAGTAGTCTCCTCGGGACGCACTTGACGTCCCCACATATAGAGCTACTGAGCGAGGGGCTATACCTCTTTTCCCTATGGGGAGGAGGGGGATAGCCCCTCGCTCTTCTTGTTTGTGTACCCCAGCCCCTCCCCAGCGTCTTCCCCCCTGCTCCTCCACCTCTCCACCTCTCTTCCTCCCTAGCCTTTCCCGTCTCTCTTTTTCTATCCTTTTATCCCCACCCTCCTTTCCCCCTTTCCCCCTTTCCTCTTTCTCTCTTTTTCTCCGCTCACCATCGCCTTTCTTGCCCTCCCTCCCCACCTCGGGGGGAGAATTTTCCCCAAGGGAAGTATATGCCGTAGAGCCCCTAGATGCGAGGGTAGAGAGACCTAGAGGAGGAAGGTGGGGGAGGCATGAGGGTGTGCTATGGGTGATTTTTTATACCTTTGTGCGTCTTTGCACCGAGTACAAGTGGTACAAAGGTAAAGACCTACAGACCCGAAACACGGGAACCTACACCGACCAATCCCTGACCTTCCCCCCTTAGAGTATAATGCTACCCCTAGAGAGCTAGCGATGGCGAGTGGATGATGTAGGTATGTTGGACTTAAATAAGTTTTTATGACGTTGAAAGGAATTCTTTTCGGCGTACTAGCCTGCGGTATGCTCCTCGTAGTGACCTCCGCAAGCACACCTCGCCCCACAGCCCATACCGAGCTAGAGGTAGGTGATGTACTACCGGAAATGAAGTCTCTGGACGTGAGGCAGCGTGGGCTACTCACCGAAGGCAAGACCCCTAAGATGACCCTTATCCACTTCTGGGCAGCTTATGATGCCGAGAGTAGAGTAGAGAACCAACAGTGGAGTCAGCTCTTCAGTGCTACACCTAGTGACAGGATTGCTTACCGAGGGATCTCCCTCGATCCTGATCAGGATGTGTACGAGCGTACGCTGACCTTAGACCAAGTGGGCAAGGAGACCCAGCAGTGTGTGCGCACTGAGATGCGTAGCGAATGTCTACGTGTGATGGGACTCCAGCAGCGACTGCACTCGTACCTCGTCGATGAGCGAGGGGTCATACGAGCTGTTGATCCTACACCACAGGAGTTAGCGAATTATCTTTAACCCAATTATGGCAAGAGCCACAGCAGGAGGGGACGCCCTCGTCGCTGTGGCTCTTGCTCTTTTATCGTACTCTAGTCTTGCTCCCGTAGTAGGGAGAGTAGTCCACTTTTATGCGGTGCTATTGTGCTTCGTCCTTTCTTCTAGCGGTAGGCGAAGGGACGGGGAATAGTCGAAGGTATGGTGATGAGGTGGCTACTCGACTTGGTCCTTGGGCTCGATGTCGATATTGCGACAGCCCTCTAGGAGGAACCGTTTCTGATTGGGGTGATACTTGGGGTAGGTCTTTGTGGGCTCTATCTTGTTGCCTCGCCATAGGATGCCGTCGGTGCTGATGGCATGTAGCAGGGGCGTGTCGAAGGTACGGAAGATATTGTCCTCGATGCGGATGCTCCCTGCTCCCTGCCCATAGAAGGGGTGTCGCTGGAGAGCAAGATCGGGGATAATCGGGTGGATACTAATTACAGCTGTGGTGAACTGATAGAGGCTCGTCAAGACGTCCTGAAAGGTATTTCGGCGGATCACTACCTCTCGGGTCTGCCCTGACTCATACCACATATTGTTGTCCGTGCTGAAGAGGATCGCCGAGCCACTGACGTGATCGAAGGTATTCTCCTCGATGAGGACAGGGCGAGGGG
>ERZ772764.2005-NODE-2005-length-12260-cov-13.266366_pt1 | contig 12260 bp, 13 predicted proteins | sample MGYA00512163_ERZ772764 | MGnify/ENA primary metagenome ERZ772764 (study PRJEB29015, sample SAMEA2737903) | human oral metagenome | biome: human oral; feature: human-associated habitat; material: dental | place: China | collected 2094 ...
AACAGCAGGTCGATGACGCGCTCGCCGGTGGCGTGATCAAGGCTGCCGGTGGGTTCGTCGGCAAACAGCAGCCGAGGGGAGGACGCGAAGGCGCGGGCCAGGGCCACGCGCTGCTGCTCGCCACCCGACAGGGTGCGCGGATAGTGTCCGGCCCGCTCGGCCAGCCCCACGCGGCCCAGCAGCTCGCGGGCGATGCGATGGGCTTCCGGGTGGGCGGCCAGCTCCAGGGGCAGCATGACGTTTTCCAGGGCCGTCATGGCCGGCAGCAGCTGGAAGGACTGGAAGACGAAGCCCACCTGTTCGGCCCGCCAGTGGGCGCGCTGCTCTTCATCCCAGGCAAACAGCGACTGGCCGTCCACCTGCACGTCGCCGCCGGTGGGCAGGTCCAGCCCGGCCAGCAGGCCCAGCAGCGTGGACTTGCCCGAGCCCGAGGCACCGATGATGGCGACCGTCTCGCCGGCCTGCACGTCGAAGCTCACGTCGTCGAGGATCGTCAGCATGCGTCCGCTATCTGGTACGCTCTTGCTCAGGTTCTGGACTTGGATGAGGGGCATGAGAACAGTGGCGCCACGACGTGGCCAGGCAGGACGGGATGAATGCGGTTGCCGGCAAGGCACGGCACCGGATGCAATGGTAACGGCTAACCCGCGTCGGCGGCAGGTGCTGTCATGGATGGCCGTGCCGGCATTGATGGCTGCCCTGCTCTGGCAGGCAGCCGGTGCGGCAGACACGACTGAGAACCCCGTGCTGATGGTGCTGGGCGACAGCCTGTCGGCCGAATACGGTCTGTTGCGCGGCGAAGGATGGGTGGCGCTGCTGGAGAAGCGTCTGGCCGGTGATGCCGCCCTGTCACGCTGGAAGGTGGTCAACGCCAGCATCAGCGGCGAGACCACGGCGGGCGGCCTGGCCCGGCTGCCGCAGCTGCTTCAGCAGCATCGTCCGGCGCTGGTGGTCATCGAGCTGGGCGGCAATGACGCGCTGCGCGGCCTGCCGCTGAAGGCCTCCACCGACAACCTGCGGCAGATGGTGGGCGCGGTGCAGAAGGCAGGCGGGCGCGCCGTGCTGGTGGGCATGCAGGTGCCGCCCAACTACGGGCCTGCCTATGCACGGCAGTTCGAGCGGATGTTCCGCAAGGTGGCCGACGAGACCCGTAGCCCCCTGGTGCCCTTCCTGCTGGAAGGCTTTGGCGATGACCCGACCTGGTTCCAGCCCGACGGCATTCACCCGCAGGCGCGGGCCCATCCGCGCATGCTGGAGACCGTCTGGGCGGTGCTGAAGGATGCGATGTGACCTGGTGCCCGAGGCCGGGATCGAACCGGCATGACCGAAGTCGAGGGATTTTAAGTCCCTTGTGTCTACCAGTTTCACCACTCGGGCAGCACGCCCTGCATTACACCACACTCCGGGGCCGGCAGCGAACCATCGGCGTGTGCTGCCGGCCTCCACGAAGTGGCAGGATCGGCCTCAGAACGCGCCGTCGATGTCGGTGACGCCGACCAGCTTGTGGTTGACGAACTCCTTCAGGCCCAGGCCGATCAGCTCGCGGCCATAGCCCGAACGGCGTACCCCGCCAAATGGCAGGTCAGCCTTCACCGCCGTGGGATGGTTGATGTAGACCATGCCGGTGGAGATCTGCGCGGCCACCCGCTTGCCGCGCTCGATGTCCCGCGTGAACACCGAGCCGCCCAGGCCGAACGGTGAGTCGTTGGCCAGCCGGATGGCCTCCTCCTCGTCCTTCACCTTGAAGATCATCGATACCGGGCCGAAGAATTCGTGGTGGTAGACCGGGTTTCCGGGCTTCACCCCGGTGAGCAGCACCGGTCGCACGAAGGCGCCCTGCTTGGGCACCTCGGCCCCGATCACGGTGGCCGTGGCGCCGTGGGCCACGGCTTCATCGATCCAGCGGCGCACGTCGTCGGCCGCCTGCTGCGACGACAGCGGGGCCAGCGTGGTGGATGCCTCCAGCGGATCGCCCGCCTTCAGCTGCGCCACGCCCTCCGTGTAGCGCCGGATGAACTCGTCATGAACCGATTCATGCACGATGATGCGCTTGGACGAGCAGCAGACCTGCCCTCCATTCCAGTGACGCCCGAACACGGCCCACTTCACCGCCTTGTCCAGGTCGGCGTCATCCAGCACGATGAAGGCATCCGATCCGCCCAGCTCCATCGTGGACTTCTTCAGCGCCCTGCCTGCCTGGGCCGCCACCAGGGCCCCTGCTCCTTCGGAACCCGTCAGGGCCACGCCCTGCACGCGCGGGTCGTTGATGATCGTCTCGATCTGGTCGCGCGTGGCGTACAGGTTCTGGAAGCACCCTGCCGGCAGCCCCGTCTCCTGCATCAGCTTCTCGAAGGCGGCGGCCGATTGCGGCACGTTGGAGGCATGCTTCAGGAGGATGACGTTGCCCGCGGCCAGCTGCGGCGCCATGATGCGGGCAATCTGGTAGTACGGGAAGTTCCAGGGCTCGATGGCCAGGATGATGCCCAGCGGCTCGTGGACCAGCTGGGCCTCGGACACGACAGGATCCTCGCAGGGCAGCGGCTGCGGGGCCAGCTCTGCCTCGGCATGCTTGACGTAGTATTCCAGGATGGCCGCCGACAGTTCCACCTCGGCCTCGGCCTCGGCCAGCAGCTTGCCCATCTCGGTGGTGAGAAGCTTCGCGTATTCGGTATGCCGGGTGCGCAGCAGGTCGGCTGCCTTCTGCAGGAACGTCACCCGTTCCTTGACGGGCTTCAGGCGCCATTGCTGGAAGGCGGTGTGGCCACGTTCCAGGGCCTGGGCCACTTCTGCATCGGTGGCATCAGGAAAGGTCTTCAGGATCTCGCCGGTATAGGGATTGGTCGTCTGATAGGCCATAGTGGAGTCTCCTTCTAACAGTAGGTCAAGACACGAAGAAAACCGGCATTCGAGCGATGCGCTGTGGGGATCATCGGGCCGCATGGGCCCGCGGCAGTCTTGCGCGATGCCAGCCTTCGGGGCGAACCCGGCCGATGGCATCAACGATGGGTTCGCCCATGCCACAGTGTAGGATGTAGTTTCGTCTTGTGGTGCGGGGATGTCCTTCATGTTGGGGGGAATTGGCAAGACCAGGGCCTGACCGAGGGGAGCCTACTCCGATGGGCTCCAGTCCGATCTGGCCGAGCTGACCAATGTATTCCAGTCATCCGGTGGATTTCCTCGTCCGAGCATTTTCTCGAACACCGCATAAGGATCTGCCTGCCTGATGACCGCAGGGTCTGCTCGTCGTTGATCCAGGCGTATACGATGACTTTCGCCTTCGAGTCGTACCGGAAGAACAGCTGATAGCGTTTGCCGAGTTTAGCGCGTCGCCAGTGACGATAGACAGGCCTCATCACGTGCCGGACTACTGGGCACGACGTTCTGGATCAGCTGGACCAGGGCCCGAAAGAACTTGTCATTGGCGTTGGACTCGAATCCATGCGGGTCATCTTCCTGCGCACGCAGCACGGCTGCGCACAGCCTCATCATTTGCTCGATCAGGTTATCGTGAAACAGCAGTGTCTATCCGTGTTGTTGCATCAGATTTCCACATCCTCATCGAAATTGTCGTCCAGAGCCACCTTGTGGCCCGCATGCTCCAGCATCGTGCGTACCAGGCCTTCGGGCAGACTGTGAATGTTCCGACCCGTTTCGATATCACGGGCCAGCAGCCTCAGGAACGCGGCAATGGCTGGATCTTCATGCTCGGCATCGGCACGGGTCACAACGACTTCATTGTTGCGAAGCTGGATAGCGAGCTTGCTGCCAGTATGGGTACCAAGCGCCTGCCGGATGGACTTGGGCAGGGTGGCCTGCCCTCGGAGCTTACCCTAGACTTTTGGTAAAGTGCTTAAATTTTCCTTGAGGCGGAAAAATGTTAACCCCCCGGTGGGGGTCTCCCGCCTTAAAAAATTTATGGGTGCGTAGCGATGTTAGAAACGGAACGATTACGCCTGCGGCAGTGGAAGGATGAGGATTATCCTGCATATGCCCGGCTGAATGCAGACCCGATGGTGATGCGCTACTTCCCCAGTGCGTTGTCCGTGCAGGAGAGTCATGAACAGGCTGATAAGTTGCGTTCACTGATAACAGAAAGGGGCTGGGGGGTGTGGGCGGTGGAGTTAAAAGCCAGCGGTGAGTTTATCGGGATATCCGGCTTGCACACGCAGGCTGGTGACAGCGGCATTCCCCATGCGCCGCTGACAGAGATCGTCTGGCGCATTCTGGCTGCTAACTGGGGAAAGGGTTATGCGCCTGAAGCAGCAAGGCGGATCTTGCAGTTTGCCTTTGAAGAGCTGGCGCTGGACGCAGTGTACTCCTTTACAGCAAAAGTCAATACGCCATCACAGCGGGTAATGATTAAAGTCGGCATGAAAAATACCGGCGAGGAATTCAATCATCCCAAACTGGAAAGCGGGCATGAGCTTGAACGACACTGCCTTTACGTCCTGACCAAGGAGCGCTGGTTAGCAACCAATCGCTAATTACAATGCATGAACCGCCCCGGGTATCGAGATCGAGGAGGCCCCTTGGTTTGAGTCAGGCAGGCATGGACTGTGCTTGCTGACTGCGATAGTAGTTTGCCTCAGCTACTTCGGCTGGAGGGATGTAACCGAGCGGCTCAAGCAATCGGTGATGATTGAACCAACAGATCCATTCGAGCGTGGGCAGCTCCACGGCTCGTCGATGAACGCATTTACGACTTCCTGTGGCGGTCGAGCTCCGCCTGGGCAAAAAAGCGCCTGCCAGACGCAGGTCTTGTTGACCCGCTTTTCATCATCTTGTTGTACAAGTTGTACAGATTGTGCGCCGTTATAACAGAAAGGCCGCCAACAGCGTGAGCTGGGCGGCCTTCTATGAAACTGGAGCGGGAAACGAGTCTCGAACTCGCGACCTCAACCTTGGCAAGGTTGCGCTCTACCAACTGAGCTATTCCCGCATCGATGAGATTCAGGATTATAGAGATATTTCGGAGACTTGCAAGTTCTTGTGTCGAATATTGTTAAATTCGACTGTCTGCCTTCCGATATGCCCCACGAACTGGCGGTCTGTTCCCCTGCGTCTGCCCCGTGGGCTGTTCACTGCCCTGCTTCCGTGCCCTGCTCCGAGGCCGTTCACCGCCCCGCCACCCGCATCGTCCGGTCCGGCCGGACGACCAGGTAGAGCAGCAGCGCCGTCAGTGCGCCCAGCGTGTCGGCCAGCATGTCCTTCTGGGCGTCCCAGATGTCGCCCTGCGAGCCCAGGAACTCGATGCCGGCATTTCCACCGTCGATGACGGCGTACTGCCACTCGATGATCTCATAGGCGGCGGCCACGCTCATGATGAAGAAGAGCGAGAAGAAGAAGGCCACGCCCATGCCGCAGAGCCGGCGGCGCAGCAGCCATTCGGCCATGGGGTAGCTGTAGAGGCCGATGATGAAGTGGGCCACGCGGTCGAAGTGGTTGCGCGATTCGCCCAGCAGCGGCGACAGCAGCCGGTTGCCCCATTCGAAGGGCACGTTGGCGAAGGTGTAGTGCGCGCCCACCAGGTGCAGCAGCATCCAGCCGCTCATCAGGGCATAGGCCAGGTTGCTGAAGCGGAACCAGCGTGCGGTGACCAGCAGCGCACCGTACACGATGAAGATGGGCGTGACCTCGGCCCACCAGACGGCACGGTCGGTCGGGGCGATGCCCGACCAGAGGGCGACGGCCAGCAACGGCAGCGGCCAGCAAGGGGACGAATGTCTGGCGGATCTGCATGGGTGATCTCGGCAAGGCGTTCCCCTATGGTGCCAGAAGGATCCGCCACGGCCCGTGGCGTGATTCAAACGAGGCCGGATCTTTGCCTGTGCGCTCGGACGCGACGTCGATGGCGGTGTCGACGTGCGGCTGCCGCCGTGAGGCGGTCACCAGGGTCCAGGGCACGTTCCGATGGCCAGGGAAAAGGGAGCCGCAAGGGTGAGAGCCTGTCGCGGCAAACCGCGGCTCGCGATTTCTACTGCCCGGTTTTCAGGCCTTGTTCCTGCAACTGGAACAGCAGCTGTTGATGGGCAACGGCATCGGCGAAGTCGGGGACAGTCTGCGTGCCGTTCGTCAGGTCGGCATGGACGGCACGATAGGTGTCGCGCAGGTTTTCTGCCGTCCGGGAGTGGGCGGGCAGTGTCTCGCTCTTTCCCTGACGGATGACCTTGATCTGCAGAGGTTCGTACTGGATATGGCCGCTGTTGCCGGTGATGACGAGCCGGATGTGCTCGCACTCGATGTCCATCCGCAGGCCGCTCAATCCTCCGTGGCATATCACGTCCACCAGCCCGCCGTCTGCAGTCCGGGCATGGAAGAACACGTGATCGATGGCGGTGCGATGAACGATCTCTCCGGTATCCTGCATCAGCACATCGGGATACTGGCAGGCGGTCAGTGCCGACATCTGTTGCAGGTCGCCGAACAGGTAGCGCAGCGCAGCCAGCAGATGGGCGAAGGGAATGGTCAGCGTATTGACGCCGTTTTCCTGAAACTGGGCGTAACGGTAGCGGGAGAGGCTCTGGCGACCTCGTGACGGGTCACTGCCCGAGACGGTACAGCTCAGCATCCGACCGCTGGCGGGATCGGCGAGGATCTGCCCGATGCACCGCACATAAGGGGAATGCAGGGCCTGCAGGCCGATGAAGGTGCGACAGCCGTGTCGTGCTGCGAGGTCGGCCAGTGCCTGGGACTGGGCCGGATCCATGCCCAATGGCCATTCGCAGTAGATGGCCTTGCCCGTGGGAGCAATCTGCTCGATCAGTTTCTGGTGCTGCGGCAGGTTCACGGCCACGACCAGCAGGTCGATGTCGTCCCTCGCTGCCAGCTCGGCTGCGCTGTCGCTACAGAACGGCACGTCGTACTTTCTTGCCGACTTCTCTGCCTTGGCCATGCTGCTGGCCGTCAGTCCACGCAGGGCGAACAGACCATCCAGCCTGCGCAACGAAGGATGATGCGCCAGTGCTCCCCAGCCGCCATCGGCGCTCAGGCCGATGATGCCGACGCCGATCCTTCGGTCTGCCGCCGTATTCGTGGAAACGGAAAAGGGGTGTGGATCTTCAGTCATGTCGTGCTCCTGAATATCTGCGCATGCCCAAGCCTCGGAATGGCCGATGACAGGGGGACGACGAGTGCAGATGTCCGCTCCCTGGGGTGCGGGCAAGCACCATCCATGGACAGAGGCGCGGGAACGGAGGCGCGGCCAGGTCCCAGACGGGATCAGGCGGCGCCGGTACTGCTTTCCTGTGCCACATAGGCCCAGGCGCTGCCGCCGCTGGCCAGCGGGGCCAGGACGCGGCGATAGTCGCTCACCTCGTACTTGTCGGCCTGGGCCAGTTCTTCGGGCGTGATGAGGAAGACGGTGCCCGATACCGTGTCGGCCGGGTTGCCGGTGGCCAGCAGGATGGGATGATGGGTCTTGCCGCTGAGCTTCACGACGTCCGGGTCGCGGATGGCCAGCATCTCCTGCCGGAAGCCGACGAGGCTGTCGGCCTGCCCTTGCAGCAGCCGGCCGAAGGTGGCGGTCTGAACCTCGGGCAGTTGCAGTGTGCCGTATGAGAAAAGTCGTTCCATCAGGATCTCCCGGAAAGTGGTGAACTGGGGGTGATGGTACTGCCGGGGAAAGCAAGGGACATGATGAAGGCCTGTAGCCGGTCGGTCAGGCTGGTGTCGCCACTGTTGATGGCATGGACCTCGGACATGTGGGTGTGGCCCAGCAGCCGGTAGAAAGGCGTCGGCTGTCCGGCGGCCTGCAGTGCGTCGTGCAGCAGCCGGGACTGCTGCAGGAACTCGGGGCCTTCGATCTCGGCGCAGAAGAGCAGCATCGGCACCCTGGCCTGCTCCAGGCCCGGCAAGGCCGAACGTTCGGCGTAGCGGGTGCTGTCGTGGCCGAAATACGCCTGCAGCGGGGGTGTCATCTCGGCCGTCCGTGTGTCGAAAAGGCCCGAGACGAGCACTGCACCGATAACGCCAGGACCGTCGCCGGCATGGAAGCGCGGATGGGCCAGGTACAGCGCCACGTGAGCGGCGCCGGCAGAATGGCCCATCAGGATGATGCGCGTGGGGTCGCCTGCGTAATGTGCGGCATGGGCACGGATCCAGCCGATGGCGGCGGCCAGGTCTTCCTGGGCCGCAGGCCAGGGATGGTCGGGGGCCAGCCGATAGGTGATGTTGATGCCGATGCAGCCGGCGCCGACGGCCCACAGGGCGATGTTGTCGTAGAAGGCGCTGTCGCCATGGCGCTTGTCGCCGGCCACGAAGCCGCCGCCGTGCACGAAGACCAGTACCGGCCTCGGCGTGGCGGGCATCGTGTGTCCATCGGTCGGTGCCGGTGCGAACACGTCCAGCCGATGGCGTTCGTCGGGGCCATAGGCCAGGTCGCGCGTGACCCGGACGCCCTCATAGGGTTCGGTGCGTTGCAGGGGTTCGTACATGGCGGCGGTGGCCAGAGGCTCGATGGCAGTGCCCAGTTCCTGCAGTGCTTTCCGGATGTCGGAGGGGATGGTGGCGGAAATGTCCTGGGGAAAGGCGGTCATGGTGTTCTCCGAAAGGTGTGGTGCTCCGAGAGGGGGACGAACGGATTCCGTGTGGGTTGTCCATGCCTGTCTGTCCGCCAGAAAGGCCCGTGTCGACCCATAGGTCCGGTCTTGCCGGGGGCGGATCGTTCCCTTTCAGGGAAAGTATTTTTCCAGGTGCCGTACATAGCGCGCCGTGCCCTCCTCCACTGCCTGGCGGGCGGCGGCGTCATAGCCGGCGTTGCTGTCGATGCCGTGGAAGACGAAGAGGGGTTGCCAGTCGGCACCGCAGTATTCGAACGCCAGCCGGAAAGACAGCAGGGCTTCGGCCACGGTATGGCCGATGGCGCCGCCGGCCTGGTAATCGTTGGCGGGGGTACCTGCCGAGACGGCGATGCCGACCTTCCTGCCCTTGAGGGCGTGGCCGGTGGAACCATAGGCCCAGCCGTAGGTCAGCACCTCGTCCTGCCATTGCTTGAGCAGCGGCGGGCTGCTGAACCAGTACACGGGAAACTGCAGGACGAGGTGTGCATGGGATTCCACCAGGGCCTGTTCGCGCTGCACGTCGATACGACTGTCCGGACAGGCCCGGTACAGGTCGTGCACGGTGAAGCGTTCGGGAGATCCGTTCAGCTCGTCGGCCCAGCGGCGGTTGATAGTGGAATGTGCTAGGTCCGGGTGGGCCAGCAGGATCAGGATCTTGTTCATGGCGTGTCCTCATCTGGATGCGCTGCAGCATACAATTCCTGAAAGGGCCTGAACAGTACGCACTTTCATGCCAGATACTTTCCCGAAGGTAAGTGTTCCATGCTGAATACCCCCTGCCGGGCCGGTATCCAGTCCGTCGAGGATACCGGCTTCGGCTATACGCTTTCGCTCATCGGCGGCAAGTACAAGATGGTGGTGATGTTCTGGCTGAACCGGAACACGACACTGCGCTTCAACGAGATGAAGCGACGGATCGGCTCGATCAGCTACAAGACGCTGGCCAGCACGCTGAAGGAGATGGAGCGCGACGGGCTGGTGGTGCGCACCGAGTATCCGCAGGTGCCACCGAAGGTGGAATACGCGCTGAGCGGGCGTGGGCGCTCGCTGATTCCCATTCTGGGCGCGATGTGCGACTGGGGCAATGCCCATCGGCCGAGCGACGATGCCTGTCGGTGAGATGGAGCAATGCAATCGTCAAGCCTTTGCAATCTGCCCATGTCGTGCCACTTTTTATAGCAGGGTGGGTACATTTCTGGCAGTATTGGCGGTTTGAGGGCATGCCATCACAGTAGAATCAGCGGCTGGCCCCGGCGGGGCTTCAGGGGGAAGGCAACGGTCAGTGCGTGTGCCCGGCCACGAGATTTCCAGCCAGATGATGAGGTCGACCGACCATGCAAGAGGAGGATGAATTGGCCGAGCGTTCCCTGCCAAACGATGGCAACCGCCCGGGGGGCAAGCGGCGTTATCTGCCTGCTGCCGAGCGCAAGCGCGAGATCCTGGAGGCCGCCGTCGAGGAGTTCTCGATCGGAGGGTTTGCCGCCACGTCGCTGGAGCGCATCGCCGTGCGCGCGGGCATCTCCAAGTCGGGCATCTATGCCCATTACGGCAGCAAGGAAGAAGTCTTCGAGGGCATGCTGAACATGCTGCTGGTGCCCTGGGAGGGCCACCACTGCGAAGCGCTGCTTGAGGGTGAGGCGGCGACCTCGCTGTCCGACCTGCTGGACTGCTATCTGGACCGCATCTATTCCCAGCTGAGCGACCCGCGTGCGGTTGCGGCCTTCCGGCTGCTGATGACCGAAAGCGGGCGCATTCCCGATGTGGTGCAGCAATGGGCCCGGCGGATGCTGGAGCGCAGTCTCTTCGGCGATCGTCGTTTTCTGGATCTCTGCATCGAGAAGGGCCTGATCCGCGGCGACTTCAGCAACGAGGACTATTTCTTCGGGACGATGCCCGGTGCGCTGTGGCTGATGCAGCAGGTCCTGTTCGGCGCTGGCGATGGCGCGCCGGTTCCGCAGGCGCGGCTCCGCGCCCTGCACAAGCGGTTGCTGATGGAAGTGCTGGCGCCGGTGAATCCCGCGCAACCTGGCTGACGACACCCGTCAGATCGTTCCATTTTTGCGACACGACATTTTTTTGATCAGACGCTTGCACACCGCATCTTTTTTGTGCCATAATTTCATCTCTTCGCGGGAATAGCTCAGTTGGTAGAGCGCAACCTTGCCAAGGTTGAGGTCGCGAGTTCGAGACTCGTTTCCCGCTCCAGTTTTTCGAAGGCCGCCCAGCTCACGCTGTTGGCGGCCTTTCTGTTTTCTGGCTCTGGCGTTCGGCTTTCGCCTCATGCCCCCACGTGCAGCAGATGCGTGCCGTCCGCGGTGTGGATGTCTGCCATCGGGCTCGGGTCCAGCCGCAACGAGACGTGCAGGCGCTGGCCCTCCTCGCGACCGATGGCGTCGTAGGCGAAGGTGCGGTTTTCCAGGTGGACGGGCGTAGTGGTGGCGTTCACCAGCCAGGGGTTGTGGCGGCGCAGGCCGATCAGGTCATGATGGATCCGACGCATGGGCTCGCCCAGGGGGGACAGCGCCGACGGCGTGTCGGGAAAGGCGGGCCGCACCTCGTCATCGCCCCCTTCCCTGTCGGTCTTGACGCCCCGAAAGGCCTGTTCGTCGCCGTAGTAGATGGACGGGATGCCACCCACGGTGAAGAGGATGGTGGCGGCCAGGGCGGCCTTGTCGTTGCCGATTCGGCTGGCAATGCGGGTGACATCGTGGTTGCCGATGAAGGTCATCGGCACGAAGCTGGCCAGGAAGTTGTTGTGGCGCTTCAGGCACCAATCCAGCTCGAAGAAGTTGCCATCCAGCAGCGAGCTCCAGGCGGCCTTCCACAGCTCGTACTGGGTGACGGAATCCATGCCGGAGCGGCGCACGATGTCCGGATAGGCGCCGTGTATCACTTCGCCGACGATCCAGACGTCGGGGAATTCGGCGCGCACGCGTGGCAGCACCCGGGCCCAGAATTCAGGCTTGACGGCATAGGCGGCATCTAGCCGCCAGGCCGAGGCGCCGCGCCGCAGCCAGTGGCACATGACATCGGCCACCCGATCGGCGACGGCCGGGGAGTCGTGATTGAGGGCGGGCAGCGCCTGGTGGCCCTCGAAGTCGTCGTAGTGGACGCCGGCTTCGGTGCGGTGGATGCGGAACATCGCCTCGGCGTCGGGGTCGTTGCCCGCGAGCGCAGCCTGGAACAGCGGGTGGCCGGTGCCGACGTGGTTGAAGACGCCATCGAGCATCAGGTGGATGCCGCGTTCCTGGCAGGCGCGGGCCAGCCGATCAAAGGTGGCATCGTCGCCCAGGCGGGGGTCGATGCGGAAGAAATCCACGGTGTCGTAGCCGTGGCTCTCGGACTGGAAGATGGGCCCCAGGGCCAGGCCGTTGGCGCCCAGTTCGATGAGGTAGTCGAGCCACGGCAACAGGCGGTCCAGTCGGGGAGACAGCGCCCGTTCCTCGGCCGTGGGACGTATGGGTGCACCGGCAAAGCCCAGGGGGTAGACATGCCACCAGATGGTGTGATCGATCCAGCTGGACATGGTGCCTCCTCCCTGAAGGTGGGCCGTGGGGCCCGGAACGTTCCAGTCTACTCCCGTTGGCAGGATCCTCCCGGGATGCCGGGGCGTGTTCGCCCTGCCCTGTCAGCGGATCCTCAGCCTCCCGCCCACAGCAGCACGGCCAGCAGCTGCGGCAGGATGATGCGCATGAACATCAC
>ERZ772764.2008-NODE-2008-length-12241-cov-15.697111_pt1 | contig 12241 bp, 8 predicted proteins | sample MGYA00512163_ERZ772764 | MGnify/ENA primary metagenome ERZ772764 (study PRJEB29015, sample SAMEA2737903) | human oral metagenome | biome: human oral; feature: human-associated habitat; material: dental | place: China | collected 2094 ...
TCGTCGCCGGTCCGGCAGTCGGATCCCAGACGGCCATTATCGCCCATCTTCCGCGCCGGCCCGGTCCTGACCTCCTCATGCCCCACCACCGCACCGCCCTCGCCGGTTACGACCAGACTCCTGCCCGCACCGCCGCCTACCGATGATTCACGCCGAGCATCGTCGGTCCGGACTGTGTGGAACTGGCGGTCTCGCCGTGATGGAACTCATGAGGAGAGCTAATCTGTTCCCCGCCGAAGAAGCGAGATCCATGGCAGCCGCGGCTGCGGTGGTTGCGTACGCGCCTCACCGGTAGCGGCTGCTCGGAGCCGGTGGATCCGCGGACTTGGCAGGAACCTCGGGGAAGGCGGACAGGGCGATGCGCTCGTCGAAAGGCAGGACTAAACGCGGGCCAGTCGACCGCCGAACCCACGCGGTCGACTCCTTTGCGAGAAGGTTTCCCGCATCGAGGTTCTCCGACGGAAGAGAAGGCGGGGTCTCCACAAAAGTGGAGGAGCCGCCCTCCTCAGACGGTGCCAAGGACCGAGCTCTCAGCGGTGTCCTCCTCACCATTCCTACGGTTCCTTCTTCATCGGCATCCTCTTGTAGAACCGACACCATTCCGGCCGTTCTCCACGTCGCAATGAGCTCACTGATGAGAGCCCTATCATTCGCTTCGGCGGCGATCAGGAGTGCGAAGTCCATCGAGGGCCGCGCAACGCGGTCGATCCACGTGATACGACTCCTCTCGTCGGGGAACTGGAAGCGACGGTGGTCCACATCCATTGCGGCGCCGATCGCCAGCGTGAGGGCGCGGTTCAGGAGACGGGGGCGTTCGTCGGGGTCGTCGGCTTCACGAGCCAGCCGGAGGCGCGTCTCGGCCTCCTCCCGGTCGACGATCCCCATCTCGAAGCGCAGCCCGAGGGATTTGAAACGCCGCCGGGCCTCCGCGAAGAGCCGGAAGGCGTCGGAGTATCTGTTCTGGTCGGCGACCGTGACGGCCAGATTCAACACCGTCAGGGCGTGATTATCGACTCCTCCCTCGCCGCCGTCGAACTCTCGAAGCGCACGACGATAGCCGCTCTCGGCGTCCGCGAGCCGGTGCTGCTCTCTGAGAGTATTCGCAAGATTCAGCCACACGATGCCGGCGAGCGACCGCGATCCTTCACTTTCGTCCAGCAGTTCCAAGGCCTGACGACATCGGCTCTCGGCCTCCTCGAGACGATCCTGGTGGAACAGCGTCATGGCGAGATTCATGGTCGTCCGGGCCCGATCCACCGCGCAGGCCCCCAGAGCCGCGTACTCATCGAGCGCCTTCGCATACAGTTTCTCGGACTCCTCCCATTTGCCCTGATCCATGAGGACCAGGGCGAGATTCTGCTCCGCATGGACGCGGTCCAACCGCATGCCCTCGATGCGGTCGCACATCTCGAGGGCTCGTCGATAGGACTGCTCGGCGTCGGCGAATCTGCCGTACTTGCGTTGCGCGTTCCCCAGATTAATCGATGCGAGAACCTGGTCCCATCCGCTCCCTTCGAGGGATCCGAGCACGGCGAGCGACCGGTTGAAAGACGAGATCGACTCCGGTAGGCGCCCCCGCTCCATCTCGATGATCCCGAGGTTCATGAGGCATCTTCCCAGGTCGATTCCGCAGTCGTCGCCCTGCTCGAACACGTCCAGGGCCTCGCGGCAGAGTGGCTCCGCCTCGGCGAGGCGCTCCTGATCCGTCAGCGCAACGGCCAGTCTCAGTATCACCCATCCCCGAACGATGTCGTCTCCAGGAATCTCCTCGAGGATGGACAGAGCCTCGCCCAGGGCGGCCTCCGCGTCGACCGGGCGATTCTCCTCGAGGAGAAGAATGGCCAGATTGGTCAGTATCACCACCCTGTCGTTCAGGAGGGAGAGCCGGTCCTGCGTGCCGCTCTCCTCGCAGCGCCTGAGCTCCTCCAGGAGGAACTGATACGCCTCATCCGCTTTACTGTGCTCATCCAGGATCGTCAGGCATAAAGCCAAGTTGGTGAGGGCGTAGATGTACTCGATATGCGCATGGCGATCGTCCAGCTCGACGAATTCGTCGCGGGCGCCCCGATAGCAGTCGGCGGCCCTGGAGAATCTGTCCGAATCGAAATGCGCGTTCCCCCGCCCGAAGAACTCCAGGGCGCGTTCGAGCGTCCGCCGCGCCGTCGGGGAACCATGCACGTCTCAGTGCTCCCGCCGTTCGGCGTCGGCGCCGGCGTCCGCCTCGGCGGGCACCGAGCGGTCCGGCGCCCGGAAGGCCGTCAGCCCCGCCCACGTCAGCGGCGAGACGGCGGGGCTGGGATTCCAGCGCCACCGCCGCAGACGCTCCCGCTTCCACTTGTTCATCTCGTGGACCGGGTCCTCGGAGCGCAGAAGGTCGTCGACGATCACCGACAGGTCGAAGAAGGGCCGGATCCGCTCCGCCCCCTCGTCGTCGGCCCCCCGGGCGGAGCGGCTCACCCGCTCGAAGAACCGGTCGGTGAGCATCGTCCACCGGGTGGCCATGACCAGCTCGGCGCCCGCCTCCAGGATCGCCGTGACCATGCCGAAGGGCTCCAGCTGGCGCGGCTCCGTGCCCGACTGGCAGGCGATGAGCCCCACCCGGGGCGGCATCGGCCACAGCAGCGGGCCCGCCACCTCCTGCGGGGCGTCGAAGGGGCGCTCGTCGTCGGCGGGTCCGGCCGCGCCCACGCCCGCGGGCCAGCGGGTCCCCAGGTCCAGGGGCGCGCCGTCCTCCTCCGACTCCGCCCGCAGGCGCTCCACGTACTCGCCCCAGCCCCAGGTCCCGTGCAGCAGGTCGTCCGCGGAGAACCACCGGCGCCCGCCCTCCACGCGGGTGCGTCCGAACACGTCCGCCCTGTCGGCCAGGCGCATGCGCGACATGGGGCCGTCGCCCGTCATATGGCCCACGTACAGCAGGTGGGACAGAGGCCGCGCATTGCCGCCCGACGTGGACTCGGCGTCGGCGCGCAGATTCGACGACAGCCAGATCCGATCCGCGCTCTCCCGGCCGCGCGCCGGGGCGAGGGCCGCCGCGCCCTTGGCCGCGATCCGCCGGTCCCACTCCCGCAGCTCGGCGGGGGACAGGACCGCGTCGGCGCCCCGGGGCCAGGGCTGCACCAGGTACAGGCCCGGCCGCTCGCGGACCCCGCGCCAGTCGGGGTGGGGCGCGCCCGGGTCCGCGTCCCGGTACAGGATCGCCCCCATCATGACCACGTCGACGACGTCGAGCAGGCGCTCCGGGGCGCCGTCGGCGCACCTCCTGCCCGTCGGCAGCAGCTCCCACGGCACCTGGCCGCACGACGGCGGGGTGTTGAGCACCAGCAGGACCCTGCGGTCCGGCGCCCCGGCGGCCTCCAGCAGCGAGGCGACGAACTCCTCGGGCAGGGCCGCCCGCGCGACCTCCTCCATGAGCCGCAGCTCGTCGTCGGCCCGCAGCATCGGCCCCTGGGCGACCCGCAGGAACCGGTTGCCGTCGGCCTGCGTGAGGGCGGCCGCCAGGGGGGCGTCGTCGACGGGCGGCCTGCGCGCCCGGGACGGGCGGACGGGCGGGAAGACCTCGTCGAAGCCTCGCTCGGCGGGCTCGGAGTCCTGCTCCAGGTAGTCCGGCAGGGCCCGGGCCAGGCGCTCCACCGCCTCCGTGAGCCGGACGCGGTCCAGGACGGCGTAGGCGGGCGGGCACTGGGCGGACTCCCAGGCGAGGTAGGTGCCGGACGAGGCGTCCACTCCGTGGAGGATGAACTCGACGGTCTGCACAGCGGTGGCCTTTCTTCAGGGGTGCGGCGCCGGATGCGCCGCCGGGGATGGTGGGTGCGGGGCCCGCGGGCCGGGATCTGCGGGCCGGCGGTCAGAGCGACAGGCCGCCCGAGGGCCCGACCAGCTGCCCGACCCACGGCTCCCCGTCGGCCAGGCCCTCCGGGACGGGATCATCCGGCAGGCCCCGGCCCTCGTACGGGAAGGTCTCCTCCAGGAAGTCGTAGACCTCCTCCGTCCGCCGACGCGCCCACTCCGTCGCCGCCTCCTGGTCGCGGACCATCGCCGCGCGCTCCGGGCCCCGCAGCGCCGGCATCGGACGGGGGACGGAGACGACGTCGACGCACTCGACCCGCCCCGACCGCTCCAGGGTCTCGCGCGCCGTGAGGAGGCGACCCGACGCGTCCGGGTGCAGGTCGACGAGGACGGGCAGGTCCTCGCCCTCGAAGTAGACGCGCGCGTAGGCGTGCGGCAGCGCCGCCGGCGCCTTCCCGGTCGGAGGGCCGAGGGGCGCCGTCACCCTCAACTCGCCGTCGTCGGCGCTCCAGACGACGGCGCCGGTGTCCGTGTCCAGCAGGCCGGGCGCGTTGACCTCCCAGTCGACGCTGTCGCGCGAGGCGCCGGCCCCGACCCCGGCGGGAGGTCCCGGCGCCTCGTCTTCCGCCGTCGCCCCCGCGGCCAGGGCGACGTCCGCCCGGCCGATCTCCTCCAGGACCTGCTCCCAGCCTCGGGCGGGGACCGAGTGCGCCAGGTCGTCGCGGAGGCTGTAGAGCTCGAGCAGCTCGTCGGCGTCCCCGCGCTCCCGGTCCGCATCCGGCTCGACGGCCTCCAGGTCCTGACCCTCGCACAACCAGGCGAGCACATCGCGCAGAATGACACGCAGGCGGCGCTGGGAGGTCTCGTCGGCCCGCCCCTCAAGCACGCGCCGGGCGAGCTCGGGGACGGCGGTCGCATGCCCGTCCAGCAGGACGCCCGTGAGCCCGCCGGGCCCGAAGCACTCGGGCGCCTCCGCCCGCAGCGACAGGGAGGCGAGCTCGACGGCGAGGAGGTCGCGGTCCGGCCGGGCGATCGGCGAGCCGACGGGGGACGGCCAGTAGCGGCGCATCCACAGCCCCTCGGCCATCCGGTGCAGGCACCGCGCCGTCGGCGAGGGGCGCGAGAACCACGTCGTGGCGACGGTGACGGCCGCCGGCGCGATCGTCGCTGCCGGATCGGGCGCGGGTGGTCCGGCAGGGCGGGCAAGGGCCTCGTCGCCGATACTCAGGAGGTGAGACTCGGGTCCGCGCGATCCGGCCCGGCGGGCGGCCAGCAGGTCGCGGGCGGCCGTGACGACCTCGTGCCCGTAGACGAGCTCGACCCACAGCGGGACCTCATCGGTGTCGAAGCCGCCGCCCAGGTAACCGGCCGGAACGTCCCGGTCGATGCCCAGGCCGGCGCACAGTCGGCCGCCGTCGACGGGCAGGGACGGATGCATCAGGTCCTCGCGGGGCTCGATCCCTCCCGGGGCGATGAGGAGCTCGCCGTCGTCCAGCCTCAGGGCGACGTCGTCCAGTGAGGCCACGTGAATCACATCCTCTCAATGAGGTCGATGAGATGGTCGCAGGTGACGCCCTCGGCCAGCTCCGCGTACTCGCCGTCCCGCAGGCGCTCCAGCGCCCGCGACAGGGCGGTGACGACGAGTCGGGCCTCGGACTCGGCTCCGGCCGTCCCGGTGTCGGTCGCCCCGGCCCCGGGCCCGCCCGCGAGCGCGGCCCTCGCTCCTCCCCGCGATCCCCGCCCCCGCGCCGGGGCCCGCCCGAGGATCCGGCGGATCGCGTGCAGGGCCCAGGCGGCGCTGGCCACCGGGTCGTCGGGGTCGTTCCGGGCCGGCTCGTCGCGGCGGAGCAGGAACTGCGCCAGCAGGTAGGCCGCGTGTTTCTTGACGGACGTGGGCCCGCTCGGCTCCGGCTTCGCCCTTGCGCGCAGCCCCGTCCGGGCCTGGTTTCTGATGCCGGTGTGGGCGGTGCTGTTGACCCATCTGGCGCCGTCCATCATGGCGGCCCTCAGGATGCGGCCCACGGCGGCGGCGTCGACCTGGTCGTCCGGCATGAGGCCGACGTCGCGGAACTCGTACAGGTGCACCTTGCGCCACACCAGGCGCAGGTATTGCGGCTCGGCGAGCATGCCGATGGTGCGGCTGTAGATCTGGGAGGTGCTGGTATCGACGTCGGCGTGCCGGGGGCTGGCCTCGAGGCGCAGTGCGGGGGAGATGACGTGCGCCACGTCGAGGACCTGCTGGAGCAGCTCCCCGCCCCCGCCGGCCATGTCCCGGCGTCTGCCTCCGTTGCTCCGGTGCAGCAGGGTCAGACCGCCCACGAGGCCGACGGCGACCTGCTCGCCGAGCAGCAGCGCGAGCCGGGCCTGGCAGGAGGTGACTCCGCCCCAGGTCGCGCAGCGGATGCCTTCGGCGATCAGGCGCTCGTCGAGGTTGTCATGTGTGACGCCGGGGACCAGTTTGTTCTGGAAGGCGGGGCGGATGCGGCCGAACAGCGTCAGGTTCAGGGGCGCGGGATCCGGGCCGTTCGCCCTGCGCCGGGGATCGCGGCCGGTGAGCGGGGGCCGCACGCACAGCGCGGATTCCTCGACCGGGTCGGCGAGCTCCGCCCGGCGGGCGACCGAGGCGAGGAGGGCGTCGGCCGCGCCCCGGTTTTTGCGGACTTGGTCGCGCAGGGCCGGGAAGGTCCTGTTCACATCCGCCCAGGACGGCGAGTCCGCCAGGTCGTCGAGCGCGCGGCGCAGCTCCTGGCCGGGGTCGGTCGGGTTCCCGCCGGGGTCGGGGTGGTCGAACGGGGTCCAGGCGTCCAGCGCTTCTTGCACCCGCTCGGCGAGTTGAGCGTCGGCCAGCCGGGAGCGCACATCGGCCAGGCTCACCCGGGCGCTGACCTCCTCCCGGACCAAGCGGAGTACGTATTGGACCTCGTCGTCATAAGGCGTTAAATGCCCGGGATCCGGCAGATCGGTGATCTGCGGCCAGGTGCTGCGCAGGAACTGCCGGCGCCGGATCTGGCGTTTCTTGGAGGCGTCCTCAGCGGCCCGGAAGTCGGGTCCCGCGCGGAACGCCTCCTCCAGCAGTTCGGCCCACCGCATGACCGCGATGAAGGAGGTCTTCTCCGCTTCGAACACGTCGGCGATGCTCCGGACCTGGCCGTGGTCGAGGCGCTGGATGGCGCCCTCCGCGAGGTCGAGGATGCGGCTCACGCTGTCCGCGACGATCCGCCCCTTGAGCGCCTTGGCCAGCACCATTGAGCGGAAGTCGGTCGAGGGCGCCCCGCACACCTCGGCGCGGGGCTGCTGCCCCGGCCTGCCCATGCGCATGGTCCAGCGTTCGACGAGGTCGGAATCGAGGTCGCGGATCTTGTCCCACTCCTGGCGCAGCACCGTCGTGGCGGGCATGGTCTCGCCGAGTCGGATCTCCGGGGCGATGTTGCACGGGCGCTTGCGCCTGGGCGCGGGGTTCTCGGTGCGGTCCCAGGCGTTGCCGGCGTCGTCGACGTCGTCCTCGTCCTCGTCCTCGTCCTCGTCGTCGTAGTCGTCCTCGTCCCAGTCGTCGAGGTCCGGGCCGTCGCTTCCGCCCTCGCCGGTTGTCGCGCCCGAGCCGCCCTCGCCCCGGATCCCAATACCCGGCTCGTCATCCGCCGGCTCGGCGCAGTCGTCGAACGGCATGGTCGGCACCCCCGTCTCGGTGAGGTTGGTCACTTCTGCGGAAGAGACTACCGTACTGCGGGTCCCGGCCCGCGCGCTGACCGCGCGGATGACCTGCTGCTGGCCAGAGCGCGGGGTTCGGCGTACCCGCGGCGGGTGCGGGCCTGGAACGAGGTGCCGAGCGAGGCGGATCGGGACTCGGCGCACCCGTGAGCGGCGGGTGCGGTGGTTCGGGACGGACCGGCGGCGTGAAAAGGTGGCTCCCGCGTACTTTTAACGCCTCGCTCCGAGGTCGCTCGCCGTGGAAAGCGCGTCATGTCGCCGTTTCCTCTGCGTCCCATCGCCGTCGGGCGGCTGAAAGATATGCGGGAGCCACCTTTTTCGCGGCACTGAACCATAACAATGAGCTGCGACAGTAGGTTGTGCGACGTCGACCTCGATGTCGCTGCTCATTGTTGGGGTTTATTGGATGCGAAAAGGTCGCACGACCGGATGGCCGAGCAACCTGTGATGCGCATGGGACGCATGAGATCAACTGACTCGCAGGCGCGTCGTCGGCGTCCGTCAGAGACGGCAGGGCGGTGCTCGTCGGAGCAGCCGTCCGGTCCAAAGAACCAGGATCATGGAGGTGCCGGACCGATGAACGTGAATGAGCAGTCGATCGCGCAGATGCTGAACGAGGCGTTTCCGCCCGCCGTGCGCTCCGCGCTGGATCCCGCGGACCTGGCGAGTCTGGCGGAGCGGGTCCGCGAGGAGCTGGAGCTGCGGGTGGGGGAGCGGCTGAGCGCAGGGCTGCCGGAGACGGCGATGGAAGAGTTCGAGCTCCTGAACGACGACCCGGACACGCCGTGGCCCGCATTCGCGGAATGGTTCCGCACCTACCGGCCGAACTACCAAGAGACGGTGAAGCAGACGCTCGAGGAGCTGATCCAGGAGACGGCGTGCAAGGTGACGGCGGCGCTGACTCGGCAGGCCTCGTAGCCCCTGCGGCTCCCGCACTTGCAAGCGGATCCCGTACTTCCGGCGCTCACCGGCGGACCTGGCCGCGTCCGGCGCCCGCTCCCACCGGCGCACTCCGCCGGCGTCAGTCGCACAACCCGTCCCCGTTAGGAGGTCACCATGCGCACCATCGTCGATCAGTCCGACGAGATCATCCCCGGCGCCGCCCACCTCGGCGACGCCGCGCTCACCATTGCGCTCGACCGCACCCGCGCGACCCGTCTCCCCCTCGCCCTGCGCCCCGTCCTCGCCGGCCGGCGCCGCTGCCTCCAGGCTCCTCTGCGCTTCCGTCGCGGCCTCCTGCGCGGTGCCCCGCACCTGCTCGAGGTTCACGCGGATCCTTGCGGGACCGGACTGCATCTCGGATGGCTGCTGGCCCGGGAGGATCACGGCGCCGCCCGCGCCCTGCTGGGTGGTGCGGCAGAACTGGTGCTGCGGCCCGCGGACCGCGTGGACGCCGGCGTCGAGGGCGAGCGGGAGCGCCTCGCCATGACGCGCGCCTTCAACGACCTCGTCTTCCTCCCCACCCTCGACGTCGTCGTCGCGGCGGTCGAGGGCCGCCCGGTGCGCAGGAGGCCCCGATGATCGACCTGCCCGTCGCCGCGTGGATCCTGCTGTACCTCGCGCAGCCGCTGCTCCTCCTGGTGCTCCTCGCGCTGCCACTGCCCGGCACCTCCGATGCCGACCCCCTCCGCAGGATGCGGGTCGTCATCGCCGCCGTGGCCTTCCTCCCCGTCCCCGGGGCGGGACTCGCCCTGACCATCATCGGCCTGGGGCTGCTGGCCGCGCGGCGTCATCGTCTCCTGGCGCGCTCGGTGGCCCTGGGCGACGAATTGACCGCCGCCGGCGCCCGGTCCCCGGCCCCGTACGACTCGCGCCGTCCGCCTCCTGGGGACGGCCACCCGCACCGGCACGACCCACTCCCTCCCGCCCCGCCACCCGTCCGCAGACTCACGGGAGAGCCGCGATGACCAGTCTCGCGCTGTGCCTCGCCGGGCCCCAGTACCGCTGGGACTTCGCTCGGGGCGGGCTCGTCGAGACCAGGGCCTGGCTCGCGAGCCGGACGGTCGTCTCGGGCCCCGCCCTGGCCGACGGCGTCGGCGCCGGTCAGGGCGATGGCGACGGCGGGGGCGCCCGGGCCGCCGCCGTGGCCATGGTGCGCAGGGCCGCCGAGCGGATGCTCGCCGTGGCGCGCGGCCACCCCGGGTGCGATGCCCTTGAGCTGCGCTGGACCGTTCCCGCCGCGCGCCCGGCCGCTGGCTCCGGCTTCGGCTTCAACTCCGGACCGGCCGCGGGCGCCGGCCCCGCACCCGGCGGCGCGTCCCTGGACATGACCGTGCGCTCCGACACCTCCGAGCGGGCCGCGCGGGCGGCCGTGGATGCCGTCGCCGCCCTTCTCCCGCCCGGGTACACGACCGCGCCCGCCCCGCCCCCGGGTCCCAGCCGGGCCGCGGATTCCTTCCTCGACCTGCGGCGAGCCGAACTGCGCCTGAGGCCCTCCCGCCCCGGCGCTGACGGACCCGGCGTCATCTGGGCCCTGACCGATTCGGGGGGCGACGCGAGCGGCTGGAACGACGCCCTGACCGCCCTCCTCGCCCTGAGCGGCGTCACCGTCTCCGTGCTGGTCGTGCCCGTGCGCCTCCACCCCGCCGAGACCCGCCTGCTCGACGCCTACCTCGACGACCTCGAGCGCATCGCCGTCGAGCACGACGACGTCGACATCCTGCGCCGCCTCGTCCGCCAACCCGGCGACGCCGCCGCCCGGCGGGCCGCCACCGCCTGGCGCGAGCAGCGCCCCGGCCTCGATGACCCGGTTCTGCTGCGGATCGGACTGCGCGGTGCCCCCGTCGCCCTTGCGAGCGCCGCCACGTCGCTCGCCGCGGGCATCGCCGCCGACGATGACGGCACGGGCGGGCTCATGCGCCCGGTCCCCGCGGTCGGAGCCGACGAGGCGGCCTGGGCGGCGCACTCCTTCGACAACCTCACAATCGTCCCCTGGGGCCCGGGCGCGGACCCCTCCGGCGCCCTGGTGCGCCTGCTCTTCCTGCACGGCTCCGACGACGCCGCCCACCGGCTCCTCCTGCCGGTGCCGACCCCCACGGGCTGCCCCGGCCTGCCCACCTCCCGGCGGACGGAGGCCTACCGCCCCTCCCTCCTCGCGCCCCGCGATGCGGACATACTCCTGGGCCGCCAGCTCGGCACGGACGCCCCCGTGGGCATCCGGCCCGACGAGATGACCGGGCACCTCGTCGTCACCGGAGCGCCGGGGCGGGGCAAGACCACCGCGGTCCAGTCCCTGCTCGTGCGCCTGTGGCGGGAGCACCGCATCCCCTTCCTCGTCGTCGAGCCCTTCAGGAGCGAGTACCGGGGCCTGTGCCGGCGGCTCGGGGAGGACGTGACCGTCCTCACCGCTGGCCGCGAGGACCTGCGCCCCCTGCGGCTGAACCTGTTCGACCGGCTCCCCGGGGAGCGGCCGGAGCAGCATCGGAGCAGCCTCCTGGACGCCTTCGCCATGGGGACCGCCCTGGTCTCGCCGCTGGACGAGCTGCTGCGCCACAGCCTCGACCGCGCCTACGAGACGCCGCCCGTGAGCGTGCGCACCCTCCTCGCCGCCTTCGACGAGGTCTTCGAGACCTACCGCTACGGCGGCGAGGCCCGCAACCTCGCCAGCGCCATGTGCCTGCGTCTGCGGCGGCTCATGGGGACCGACGACGTCGCCCGGACCGTCTCCGCCCGCACCGACACCCTCCTGCCGGTCCTCGACCGCCCCGTCGTCGTTGAGCTCCACGAGCTTCACAGTCCCGACGACGTCCGCTTCGTCTCCGCGCTGATCATGCAGCGGGTCCGGGCGGTCGCCCGCGCTCGCGGGGCGCAGGGCGGGCTGCGGCACCTGACCGTCCTGGAGGAGGCGCACGTGCTCCTCGACGCCGCCGACCGCGACTCCGGGAGCCTGGAGACCGGCCAGCGTCTGCGCCGGCTGGCGGTTGAGGCGCTGGCCAACGACCTGCTCACCCTGCGGGGGCTGGGGGAGGGCATTGCGCTGGTCACCCAGCAGCCCTCCGCTCTCGTGGCCCAGGCCCGGGCCGCCGCCTCGAACCGGCTCGTCCTCGGCCTGACCCACGCCCAGGACCGCGGGGCCATGAGCGAGGACCTCGACCTGGACGCCTCCCTGAGCCGGCTCGTCGCCGGCCTGGGACCCGGCGAGGCGCTGCTGCGCACCGCCCGGCGCGAGGAGACCGTCCCCCTCCGGCTGGAGCCGGCTCCCGGGATCGACACCTCGCGGCCGGTCCCCGACGCCGAGCTGCGGGCGTGAGCCGGCCGCGTCCGTCAGAGACGGTAGCACCGCAGTCGGACCCATCTGGAGCAGATCATGACCGGACCGCGCGATATCGGCGCCGACCACAACGACCACAACGACCGCAACGAGCGGCGCGAGCTCGGGGAGCGCTCGGAGAGCGTCGTCGCCGCCTTCCTGCGCGACGTCGACGGCCACGAGATCCTTACCCAGCACACGCCCGGCGACCGGCCCCAGGGGCTCGACATCGAGAGCCTGGGGCCGGACGGGCGCGTCTACGTCACGGAGGTCAAGGGTACTGCCGCCGCCGACTGGCGCCCGCCGCGCACGACCCGCAACGTCCTCGACCGGCAGATGAGCCGCACGTGGGTGGTCGGCGCGCTTGAGCGCGACGGACAGATCCGGATCGACGGGCGCGACCAGATCGGGGACGGCGCCGACCAGGTCGGCCTCCGGGTCGCCCAGGTCGACGAGCGCCGCGGGACGCTGAGCGTGTGGGAGCACGTGCGCGAGGAC
>ERZ772764.2009-NODE-2009-length-12236-cov-3.794844_pt1 | contig 12236 bp, 11 predicted proteins | sample MGYA00512163_ERZ772764 | MGnify/ENA primary metagenome ERZ772764 (study PRJEB29015, sample SAMEA2737903) | human oral metagenome | biome: human oral; feature: human-associated habitat; material: dental | place: China | collected 2094 ...
GGGAGTGCTTACTATTTCCTCTGTTTTGGTGTTGCTTATTGCTAAACGTATCGGTTTTTATACTAAAAAAATAGTAGCCGAAGAACTTAATCACAACAAAAGTTACGATATTTATGCCGTAACAAAGCGTGTGGTGTACATTACTCTGCTTTTTGAAGCTACGGGAGCGCTGTGTTTGTTTGTTTCTTTCATCCAAGATTTTCCTTTCGGAAAAGCGTTATTTTTTTCAGTGTTTCACTCGGTATCAGCTTTTTGTAATGCGGGCGTTTCTTTGTTTCCTCATAGTTTCGAAGGTTATACCTACAATGCTTTTGTGAATATTATCATCGCTTTTTTGGTTATTTTTGGTGGTTTAGGCTTTACAACCATTATTCAAGCCTATGAATACCTGCGAAAAAAGAGACGAAGACTCGATATTAACTCACAATTTTCAATTTTGATGACAATAATATTGCTCGTTGCGGGTACGTTTCTGTTTTTTACCTTAGAATATAAAAACTATCACACGCTTTACGGAAAAACTTTTTTTGGTCAGATGCTTATTAGCTTTTTTCACTCTGTAAGTTTGCGTACAGCAGGTTTCGATACGATTCCGTTGGAGCATTTAAGCAGTGCCACCATTCTTTTTTGCGTAACGTTTATGTTTATAGGGGCATCGCCAAACTCAACAGGTTCTGGTGTGAAAACTACTACTATTGGTATCTTGTTTCTTGGTATTAAAACAGCATTACTCAATAAGAACTATATCGAATTTTCAAAGAGACGCATCTCTTGGAAACTCTTTAATAAAGCATCTGCACTCGTGTTTATTGCGATGATGTATGTGATTACAATGATTGTAATACTCACAGTCTTAGAACCCGATTTAGAATTTACAAAAATAGCTTTCGAACTCATTTCGGCATTCAGCACTTGCGGACTTTCTACCGGAATTACCTCACAATTAGGCAACAGTTCAAAATTTATTTTGATATTTACAATGTTTTTAGGCAGGGTAGGACCGCTTACCATTGCGCTCGCCTTGTCGAGACCACGTGCCGAAGGAAATTACAAATACCCAAAAGAAAATATTTTAATAGGATAGATTATGAAGAATTTTTTAGTCATAGGATTAGGAGAGTTTGGTAAATCGGTAGCCAAAACACTCTATAAGAACAAAGCCACTGTGCTAGCAATAGATTCGCGTGAGAGTGTTATTAAGCAAGCTCTCAGTGAAAATATCATCGATGAAGCTGTGATTTTGGACGCTACCGATGAAATTGCCCTCAAAAATGTAGTGAAAGACGATTTCGACACTGCTTTTGTGAGCGTAGGTGATAATATTCAGGCGAGTATCCTTATTACCTTGCAATTAAAAGATTTGGGGGTGAAGAATGTCATTTGTAAAGCCGTAAATCACACTCAAGAAAAGGTTTTATACAAAATAGGTGCTACGCAAGTAGTATTTCCAGAGGAATTAATGGGTGAAAAAGTAGCCTATTCCATTTTGCGACCTACTATTATAGAATATTTTAAGTTTGCCGAAGATTATTTTATCTACGAAGTAAAAGTGCCTAAGAGCTATATAGGAAAATCGTTGATGGAACTCAATTTGCGACATAAGTATGAGATAAATATTTTGGCAGTAAAGCATTCCGATGGCAAAATGAACGTAACCCCCGACCCGAATGTCAAACTTAACAAGGACGACCTTTTGGTAATACTCTCTAATACCAATGTAATCGATAGAGTAGTATAAAAAAGCTTACAGAAGCAGTATTTTAGCTTCTGTTGCTATCCTGTGATTGCTTCAATAAGCAAACTAAAAGATTCCACAATCAATATTTTAGATTATGGAAGCAATGTTTTTGTTTCTGTAAGCAATATTTTAGGTATTAATATTGCTAAGGTTTTAAACTTTGCCAATGTTTGTGATTCAGAAATGATTTATAATATGGATTCAAATAATAATAAATATATCATAATAGTAATGTTATGACAAGAAAAAGATAAAACGCTAAAAGAAAACACTTTCTTTTGGCGTTTTTGTGCTTATAACCTTTGCTAAAATCTTATTATATCCGCTAAGCATTTGCACAATTCATTTATTTGCTGTACTTTTGTATCATCATAAAAACAAATTATGTTACGAAATAATTATCAAGAAGAAACTTTTGCCGAAGCTGATGTAACAGAACTTTTGGAAGACGAATGTCATCTCATTTTATACAATGATGATGTCAATACTTTCGACCACGTTATCGACACCTTAGTAAAGGTTTGTCATCACACCTTTGAACAAGCCGAGCAATGCGCTATTATTGTACATTTCAAAGGAAAATGCGATGTAAAATCAGGAAGTTATAGCTTCCTTAAACCGCTCTGCACCGCACTTCTTGATGCGGGACTCTCTGCCGAAATAGAAGAAGCATAATTTTTTTATCTTAAACTATTTGTTCTTAACTTTTAACTATTCACTAAAATCGTGGAACTAAAACTATCAAAACCTATTTGTTTTTTTGACCTTGAAACTACGGGCATCGATATTACCAAAGACCGCATTGTTGAAATATCTATCTTGAAAGTCTACCCCAATGGCAATAAAGAAAGCAAAACGTGGTTGGTAAACCCTACTATTCCTATCCCCAAAGCTGCCTCAGATGTGCACGGCATTACCGATGAGCGCGTTGCGGGTGAGCCTACTTTTAAAGAGCTTGCCAAGCAAATCCATAATATGATAAAAGATTCCGACCTTGCTGGCTACAATTCCGACCGCTTTGACATTCCTTTGCTTGCCGAAGAAATGTTGCGTGCCGAAGTAGATTTTGATTTGGGAAACCGCGTATCGGTAGATGTACAAACTATTTTTCACAAAATGGAACAGCGCACCCTCTCGGCAGCCTATAAATTCTATTGTGGTAAAGACCTTATTGATGCGCATACGGCTTCGGCAGATACCAATGCCACTTATGAAATCCTCAAAGCCCAGCTCGACCGTTATGACAGCTTAGAGAACAACATCAAAAAGCTCAGCGAGTTTACTTATCGCAAACAAATAGCCGACTTTGCTGGTTTTATTGGTTATAATGACAAAGGCGAAGAAATCTTTACCTTTGGGAAACACAAAGGCAAACGTGTAGAAGATATTTTTGACGAAGAACCAGGGTATTTTGGTTGGCTTCTCGGTGCCGACTTCCCATTGTATACTAAAAAAATCCTTACGGCTATCAAGCTCCGCAAATTATCGGCTACTATTAAATAGATTTTTGAAAATCCTCTTTTGTTCTTTGCTATGGAAACAAACACCGACTTAGAAGAAGAAAACAAAGCCATTGCGCGTGAGTATAAAGAACTCTTGCGTATCAGCTATCAAACCCTGAGCGATGAAGATAAAAAGCTCATTCGCTTAGCGTTTGACACCGCTGTTGATGCGCACAAAAACCAACGCCGAAAAAGTGGGGAACCTTACATTTTTCACCCTATTGCCGTAGCTAAAATTGTCGCTTCACAAATAGGATTAGATGCCGTAGCCATTGCGTCGGCTTTGTTACACGATGTAGTAGAAGATACCGACTATACGATTGAAGATATGGAACGGCTTTTTGGTAACACTGTAGCACATATTGTGGAAGGACTTACCAAAATTTCGAGTATGAGCCGTGAAAATGATATCTCTTTACAAGCCGAGAACTTCCGAAAGCTCCTCCTCACGATGAACGACGATGTGCGTGTGATTCTCATCAAAATTGCTGACAGACTCCACAATATGCAAACGATGGATTCGATGGCAGAATACAAACAAGCCAAAATAGCTTCGGAAACACTCTATATTTATGCACCTATTGCTCACCGCATTGGTTTGTATAACATCAAAACAGAATTAGAAGACCTCGCCCTTAAATACACTGACCCCGAACGCTACAATAGTATCCTAAACAAAATGGAGGAATCCAAAGAAGAACAACAGGAATACATTGAGGCGTTTACCAAAATCGTAGAAACCTCTTTGACACAACAAAAAATTGATTATTCCATCAAAGGGCGACCCAAATCAATCTATTCTATTTACAGAAAAATGGAATCGCAAGGCGTGAGTTTTGAAGAAGTTTACGATAAATTTGCGATTCGCATCATCTATAAAAGTGAACCAGCCGAAGAAAAGTTTTTGGCTTGGAAAATATACTCTATTGTTACCGACCACTTCCGTCCCAATCCCACCCGATTGCGCGATTGGATTTCCTCACCCAAATCTACAGGTTACGAAGCCTTACATATTACCGTAATGGGTCCAAAAGGCAAATGGGTAGAGGTGCAAATACGCAGCGAACGTATGCACGAAATTGCCGAAAAAGGTTATGCAGCCCATTTTAAGTATAAACACGGCGACCAAAAAGAAGAAGGCATCGAAATGTGGCTTAATAGGTTGCAAGAGATCTTTGAAAACAGCGAGGCAAATGCTGTAGACTTTGTAGAAGATTTCAAACTCAACTTGTATTCTAAAGAGATTTTCGTCTTTACCCCTAATGGCGAGATAAAATCCCTCCCGAAAGGCGCAACACCCTTAGATTTTGCTTTTTATATCCATACAGGAGTGGGCTTAAAAACGCGGGGAGCTAAAGTAAACAATAAATTAGTGCCCTTAAACTATGTGTTAAAGAGTGGCGAAACGGTGGAAATCATCACTGCCGAAAATGTAAAACCTACTAAAAACTGGCTCAACTATGCCACCACTGCCAAAGCTCGTAGTAAGATAAAAAATGCTTTAAAAGAAGAGACAAAAACTGTTGCCGCCGAAGGAAAAGAGATTTTAGTACGAAAATTAAAACAATTGAAGATTACTCTCAACGAAGAAGTGATGAATGAGATGGTGAGTTACTTCAAAACAAAGACGAGCTTAGATATTTACTATCAAGCAGGCACGGGAGAAATCAGCAACCAAATGCTGAAAGACTTTGTATCGCATCGCACGTCTTTCTTTGGCTTATTCAAAAATAAAGCAGTAAAAAAACCTACCGACGAACCCATTTATTCGCCCAACGTTCACTATGATAGCATTGTGTTTGGCAAAGAAGAAGAATCGTTAGACTATACTTTTTCAAAATGTTGCAATCCTATTCCTGGTGATCCCATTTTTGGGTTCGTTACTATCAACGAAGGGGTGAAGGTACACAAAAAAACTTGCCCGAATGCTATTTCGATGCAATCGAATTACGCTTATCGTATCATTCAAGCCAAATGGGTAAAATCTGATGAAAGAGATTTCAAAGTGAGTCTTAAAATTAGTGGTATTGACCGCGATGGACTCATCAGCGATATCTCAAAAGTGATTTTAGATAGCAAATTTGTAAAACTTACTAACATTAATATTGATACCGAAGGCAATGTATTTAGCGGGAAAGTCTCTATTTCTATCAACAATAATGCTACTTTAAAGAAATTGATGCAAGATATTAAGAACATTAAAGGAGTAGATAAAGTAAACAGACTCTAATATGCGAAAATTAGCAAATAGTGAGCTCAATAGGTTGGATATTGAGCAATTTAAGAAGGCAGAAAAGACACCTTTAATAGTAATTTTGGATAATGTGAGAAGTTTGAACAATATAGGTTCTGTTTTTCGCACTTGCGATGCTTTTTTAATTGAAAAGATATACCTCTGTGGGATTACCGCCACTCCTCCAAACAAAGAGATTCACAAAACAGCTTTGGGTGCGACCGATAGTGTGGCGTGGGAATATGTAGAAAACACACTTTCGGCAGTAGAAAAGCTAAAAGAGCAAGGTGTTTATATTATTAGCATTGAGCAAGCTGAAAATTCCACAATGCTGAATGATTTTCAGCCTAACAGAAAGCAAAAATATGCTATTATCTTTGGCAACGAGGTAAAAGGAGTGGAACAAGAAGTGGTTTCAGCTTCTGATGAGGTGATAGAAATCCCACAGTATGGTACTAAACATTCTCTGAATATTTCGGTAAGTGCAGGAATTGCTATTTGGGAGTTAGCAATGAAGCTCAGGAAGCATATAATGTTATAAAAATAGAAATGATAAACAAAAAGCCTGATAACATATTGTTATCAGGCTTTTTTTGTAGAGCGGGAGACGAGGTTCGAACTCGCGACATTCAGCTTGGAAGGCTGACGCTCTACCAACTGAGCTACTCCCGCAATTACAATGATATAAATAATTTTTCGAGTGCAAATATACGGGCATTTGCTATTATATTCCAAATTTTTTTAAACTTTTTTATTGTATTTTCTGTAAATAAAAAAGTAAAGACTTATAAATCAATGATTATTTTTCTCATTACTTTTCTTCTGATAAAGATAAAGACAAACGAATGAAGATAAAATTTTACGTAAAGTTTTTAAATGTATATTTATACTGATTTTTATCTTTATTTATAAGTAGCTAAACTTTCTAAAAGTAGCGAAACAAGTTCTTTATGACTGATTTTCATTGTGGAACTTGCAATACTGATAGGAGCTCCATACATTTTTTGACTGCTGGTAAAGATTTCTATGGTTGCCATTTTATTTCTCAATGGTTTTCTTGTTTAAATATTTTTCTTTTATATATTTGCTGACTTTGTGATAATAGAATGAAAGAATTAAAATACCTATCACAAAGGCAATAGCTCCTATCACAGCTTGAGTAGGGTTTAAGCTTTTATGAAGATAATGGTCTAAGTTGAAATATGGAATAAAGTGATAGAGCGCAATACTATGAATGATGTAAATAGAAAGGGTGTTTTGCCCTATACGTTGTAAAAAATGGGCAGTAAGTACATTTCGTAAGATTACAAATACAGCAAATGTCCAAAGAGTATCACCCATTCTCAGAAAAAGAAAGCCATTGCGTGCTAAACTTTCAAAGTGTCCCCACCCTGTAATGCTGTATAAGAAGTGAAATGTGTGATATTGGAAGTGAAAAATGGCTCCGATGCCAATAAGTAGTAGTGTATATACCGTATATAAGTGTTTGGTGTTTCTGTAATAGTAAAATAGCGATCCCATAAATCCTCCTAAGGTTACAAAGCCTAGCCACGGAAAAATAGTAAAGAAAGTACCGTATTTCGGAGTGAAGTAATTGGCTACTACTTGAGGTAACCAAGAGTATTCATATTGGTTATAGGTCTCGTTGAAGGTGAAAAGTAGTAAAGTAATGCTGATGAGCATTGTAGGAAGGAAATGCCTCACGTGATTTCGAGCTAATAAGTAGAGCCCTACCATTATGATGAGGGCTAACCCTATACAATGCAAAATATCTACGAAATAGATGCTTTTCCGCAAAATACACGCCACAGCTATAAGCATTAATCCGCGTTTTGCTCCTTTCTTCACACGTGGGTTCTTGAGTCCTACACCACTGCGTTCGCCTTCTCGAATGAGCAAATAGGTAAAGATAAAGCCTGAGATGGTAAGGAATACAGGTGCGGTAATACCTGTGAAATAATGCCAAATATGATAGTAAGGGTTACTTTCGTCACAGTATGGTTCAGCAAGTAAAGCGGTGATAAAATGCCCTTGTAACATCATACAGATGGCATAAGCGCGTATTACATCGATAAATATCAGTCGTTGTTTCATTATATTTTTATAGTCTATTACTATGGTTTATTTTTTCTTTTGTAGTGGTGGTGATTCTTATTTCCATATATAATACTAAGTATCTTAAAACGCATTTCTATTTAGGTAACAGACAAAATGTAGTGCAAAGATATAACAAATTTCCCATATACCCAAAATAAAAACATTGGCAAAGCTCCTCGCTCTGCCAATGTTTTTATAATGTATTACTTATTGTCTTATTTGTTCAAATCTTCCAATACTTTCACAGCTTCATCTATATAAACATCTTTTTCAAGACTTTCGTGCCAACGATCACGACGTAATTTTAGGTCTTCACTGTTTTTTATTTTAGCCTCATCAGAAGCTACTGAAGTGAATTTCAAGTTAGATTTGTAATCGTTAATTGCTTTAAACTTTTTAGATTGCTCTTCGTTTTTCTCAATTACTTTTTTGTAAGCCTCGTAGTTGAGAGGGAAAACATTGTCTTTCTGTTGTTGTTTTATCCATCGAGCGTTTTCGTCAATCAGCTTTAAGTATTGATTTTCACTGATGCGTTTTTTGCTGTTTTCTATTGCCTTATCAAAGTTAGCATTGTTAGTCCAAGGAGTGTACTTAGCAGGCTCTATTTTATCCCAAGGCATAGCGTTGGGCATATCGCGTTCGCCTATGTCAATATATTTGTATTTATCAGGCACTACGATATCGCTTTCTACACCTTTTAGCTGAGTAGACCCTCCGTTGATACGATAGAACTTCTGAATCGTAATTTTTATAGCACCAAGGTCGCCGTAATTGTTTTGGCGCAAGAAACTATTAAGGTCTACAAAACTTTGTACGGTACCTTTACCAAAGGTTTGTTTACCACCTATGATGATAGCGCGTTTGTAGTCTTGCATAGCCGCTGCCAAAATCTCTGAGGCTGATGCCGAAAGCTCATTGGTAAGGATTACCAGCGAACCGTCCCATTGTGTTTTAGGGTCGTTGTCAGAGAGTACATCACGACTTCCGCGTGACGATTTTACCTGTACGATAGGCCCCTTAGGAATAAATAAACCTCCTATATCCACTACTGTTTTTAAGGAGCCTCCCCCATTGGTACGTAAATCTACAATAAGCCCGTCTATATTTTCTTTTTTGAGCTTTTCTATTTCAAGAGCCACATCAGTTGCAGCATTGCGTTGATTTACATCTTCAAAATCGATATAGAATTTAGGTAAGTTGATAAGTCCATAGCGTTTACCATTAGCAGTTATCACTGCCGATTTGGCATAAGTTTCTTCAATCTCTACCACATCGCGAATGATAGACACTACTTCTATTGTGCCGTCTACGCGTTTTACGGTAAGGCGTACTTCAGTGCCCTTAGGTCCTTTAATAAGTTTTACCGCATCGTCTAAACGCATTCCTACTACATCTACGGGCTCACCGGCTCCTTGTGCTACTTTTAGGATTTGGTCGCCTACTTCAAGGAGTTTACCTTTCCATACTGGCCCTCCCAAAATCACATTAGTAATAGCAATTCCATCAGTCTTCTTTTGTAATTGTGCCCCTATACCTTCAAACTTACCCGACATATCTCGGTCGAAACCTTCTTTGATGTCTGGTGCCATATAGTTGGAGTGGGGGTCGAAAGTCTCAGTAATAGCGTTCACAAACATACTGAACCACTCTTCACGAGTGATGTCGTTGTACATACTGAACATATCAGCCAATGTCTTTTGAGTAGCTTCTATCGATTCTTTTTTGAGCACCTCATTGGTTTTAGGCTGATATTTAGCGTCCTTTTCTTTCTTGCTCGCTTCTTCCTTTTGTTTAGTGATATAAGTAGAAAGCGTAGTGAAAATAATTACTTGTTTCCAGCGGTTTTGTAACTCAGCTTTGTTCTTTACAAAAGGCAACTTCTCATAGTCGGTATTAATCGTTTCATTGGTATTCAGGTTGATAGGTTTAGCAAAGATAGCTTTGGTAATTGCTTCTGCTTCTTTCATACGTTGTTTGAGGCGTTCGTAAGAAAGGTTGAAGAACGCAATTTCTCCGTTTTTCAAATCGTCGTCCAAACGGTTTTCGTACTTTTTAAACTCGTTGATATCCGATTGTAGAAAATAACGCTTCTGCCCATCAATATTATTCAAATAACTGTCAAATACTTTCTTAGAGAAAGCATCGTCCATTTTTATCGGACTAAAATGCGCGTTTTCCAGTACGTGTTGTACAATGTCCAAAAGTACTCTATCCTTGTCTTTATCTGGATTGTCAAATTTCTTACTTGTAAAACTACAAGACGCAAATGAAATAAATAATAAAAATAATACTGCTGAAATATTTTTCATTCTAAAATTGTTTTTTAATAATTTAGCTAACTTTCAATTCTTAGCTCTTAGCTTTATCAAATTCTGTGCCTTTCTCTTGTTGGGCTGATAATTTTTACATTTTGGAAAACAATAGCCCCTCGTATAACCCCTGCAATAGTGTCGTGTAAAGCTTTGATGATTTGCATTTTTAGTTCGTTTTTGTGATATACCAAGCTGATTTCGCGCGCAGGGTAAGGCTCAGCAAAATAGTGAATGCGTTTCTTTTCTTCCTCTTTCAGTTCCAAAGAGTGTAAATATGGTAACAAAGTCATTCCTAAGCCCTCGTTAGCCAAGCGTACCAAAGTTTCAAAACTACCGCTTTTTAGTTGGAAGTGCTCTTTTGAGTCTATCACATCTTGGTTGCAGATATTCAGTACACTGTCCTTAAAACAATGCCCGTCTTCAAGCATCAGTATATCGTTGATATCCAAATCCTCAGAATAGATAGTCTTAGAGTTTTGCAAACGGTGATTTTGTGGAATATAAGCCACAAAAGGCTCATAGTATAATGGTCTTTCTACTATCGACGGATTGTGCAGAGGGGTTGCCAAAATCCCTGCATCATAACTCCCGTCCTCTATCTTTTTCAAGATGTTTTCAGTAGTTTGCTCCTCAATTTTTAGGCATACCTTAGGGTATTTATTGATGAAATTAGCGAGAAACATAGGTAGTAGAGTAGGGGAGACGGTAGGAATAATCCCCACGCGAAACTCACCTCCTATATACCCCTTTTGTTGTGCCACTATATCGTTCATTCTCCCCGCTTCATTTACGATTACTTGGGCTTGTTTAACGATTTGTTCTCCTATTTCAGTAACCTGTAAAGGCTTTTTGCTTCTGTCAAAAATAGTAACCCCCAACTCTTCCTCCAATTTCTGCACTTGCATACTCAAGGTAGGCTGGGTAACAAAACTGTGTTCAGCAGCGGTAGTAAAGTTCTTGTACTTCGCTACAGCCAACACATATTGGTATTGAGTAATGGTCATAATTTGCGTTTATTTCAAGTGTGGCAATACTTCTTTTCCTATTTCTTCAAGTACTTCACTTGCAGGGCGAGAGCAGTATTTTAGTACGAGCATAATATGGTTAACCCCTATTTTCCCGAGTTCTAAGAACATATCCAATAAATAGTTACGTCCTAAACGGAAACCTAAGTCCATTTTCTCTGGTTCAAAATCAGGGTCATCTTTTAGGTCGATATACACAGGTTGAATATAAGGTTTAGAAGGTTCTCCTTCTTGTTTAAGAGCTTTGTGCCAGTCTTGTATTACCTTCTTTGTGAAAGCAAAATCTCTTGGGTAGTAAATCCACCCGTCCGAGTTTTTCGCAATCCATTCCAAATTCACTCCTCCTATGTGCCCTGTAGCATACATTGGTATATTTTTATGCAAGGGCTTAGGCACTACATCACCCATTTTTTCCATTAGGGTACCATACTCATTGTTGTAGGTAGGGAACTCTTTGCTCCACAAGTCGCGTAACATAGCCATATGCTCCAATACACGAGTACTCCGTGATTCATAAAGTTCATTAAAAGCAGGATATTCTACAGGTCGGTCACCAGAAGCAACTCCCATCATAAAACGCTTCGGAAATAGCACGTCAAGACTCGCCGAAGCCTTCGCTACGTGTAAAGGGTGACGCAGTGGTAGTATTACACTCGCAAAGCCAAACTTAATACTTTGGGTAAGAGTAGCAATGTGTGCCAAATATATCCACGGGTCAAACATTTGTCCTACTTCGTTAAAATCAGGAGTGTAGAGGGGAATGTCACGCACCCACACAGCATTAAAGCCTAACATTTCAGCTCGCTGAATGAGTTGTACTTGGTTTTCCATTTTAGGAATAGCCCCTTCGTATGCTTCAATAGGTAGTAGTAAACCAATAGATAATTTGTGTGCGTCTATCATAATGATGAGTTTGTTTAGAACGGCAAAAATAAGAAAAAATAATGTATAAATTCACTAATATCGAAAATCTTTTTTACTCATATATAATATCTATTGATTTTCAGTAATATATATCCTTTTTTACAATTCTCTAATCACCCTTTCTTTATCCTTTCAAAACCAACTTTCCTACCTTCATTCTTTATTTGCCCGTGCGGTTTACCCCCTCTTTCCAAAACGAACTCTGCCAAAGTTTCAAATTTTGCCAAAGTTGAAATCTACTAATCACCCTCTTTTTATCTCCATTTTAGCTTTAACTTACCCCCACTTTTCCTTCGTTCTTTGTTCGTCTTTTGTTCGTCATTCCTTCGTCTTTTATTCGTCTTTTCTTTATCTGCCCGTGCGGCTCGCACCGTCTTTTGTTCGTCATTTGTTCGTCTTTTGTTC
>ERZ772764.2011-NODE-2011-length-12227-cov-3.293789_pt1 | contig 12227 bp, 7 predicted proteins | sample MGYA00512163_ERZ772764 | MGnify/ENA primary metagenome ERZ772764 (study PRJEB29015, sample SAMEA2737903) | human oral metagenome | biome: human oral; feature: human-associated habitat; material: dental | place: China | collected 2094 ...
TGAAGCCTACTATGGGGTATCTTGATTTAGGATTGGCAGAGTCTTATTTAATCAAGCTATGTTATCTTGTAAATAGTGACCCTCGAAGTATGCCTAAACTTACTACAAGGAACGTTATGATTGAATACATAAAAAAGAATGGGGGCTAATAAGTGTTAGTTAATCAAGCTATAAAAGAAATTTTTAATGATTTAGCTAGTCCTAACATGGTTAAGAACTTGGTATTTTCAGGTGACTATATACTAGCTACTTTTCATGACGTACCTGACAATAGCGAATATTTGTTTATTCCTCTAGATTCTGAAACAGTTAAGGATTTAGATTTGTCAGAGTTTTTAGACGATAGGGCTTATAACTGTGTAGAATGTGTTTTAATTGCTAATAATCTAAATCAGACTCTTGCTTCAGATACTTTGGCTTCCTTTGTCCAAAAGGGTATCGAGGGTTCTAGCCGTTTGATGTATGTAGGTGCTTTTGAAGATAGTGCAAACGATACTATCTTGAAGGCTATGTTAGATAATTTTTCTATAGAAGGTTTGTCTAATTCTGGTGTAAACTACAACTCAATTCAAGAGTACTCGAAGGCTATACAGTCTTATCGGTTACGTCCTAGCGATTATGCTTGGGATGCCCAGCATACTGGGTACTTTGAGACTATAGCTTTTAGTGTAGAAGACGATACAGATAGGGGTATCTCTAAGGAAGAACCTACAGAAGATTACTCTGAAGAAGAACCCTTAGAAGACCCTACAGAAGATGAAGAAAACTCAGAAGTAGACTTAAATGACAATGAGATTACCTCAGATGAAAGAGATTTCATTGAGATGAACGTAACTCTCTTCTCTTCTGATATTGAAACTATCAAAAAGAACTATGCTTATATGTTCACTGCGGCTTACCAGCTCAAGAGACCTTATGGCATTGTTACTATTGAAAATGGTGAACCTCAGATTATTACTATAAACGGTACTTCGAGGGTTCCTGCTCCTAAAAAATCAACTTTATTAAATAGCCCTTTAGTTAAGAGGACTATAAACGCTTCTGGTTTAACGGTTTGCGAAACTCGTAATGTTTATGATATTGCTAAGTTGATTTTAACTGGTAAAGCTGACAATGGTGAGACGGCTTCTATGGATGCTAGGTTGTACTTCCCTAATAAGATGTTAGAGTTTGCTTATGGTTTAGATAAACCTAAGAAAACTGAGGGTGGTAGAACTAACTACCCACGTCACTCTCAGGCTAAGTCTTGGGAGAATTACGAAAGCGAAGTAGTAGAAGATAGTCTTAGGGATTTATTCGAAACTGTAGTACTTACGGTCTATCGGTTAAAGAAACAAGAGGGGTATCTAAAACCTGATTCTCCTGAGATTCAAAACACGGTTATGAGGGCTGTAAGAAGACTAAAAGAGTCTCTACTTACTTGTGTCATGGTAGCTGAACTTTCTCAGCCAGGTGGGTTTGTAAGTTTAATTAAGTTGAAAATACTGAATCCTTATAACTTAGATATTTCTAAAAATATTGCTACCGCTTCTGTGAACGAAGTATTTTCTATGGAAGACGCTATAGGAACTTTAAGTAGGGCAGTAGTTACTGAGCCTGATTCTAAGTATTACTCAGTACATACCTTTGAAGGTAACTCTAAGATGGCGGCGGCTTCTCCCTTGTTTGCTTATAAGGCGGCTGACTCTTTGATAAAAGCTGGAAGACCAATCCTCTATAGTGAGATGATACTGGGTATCGGCTTAAACGATGATATTATTCAAAACGGTATGGGTAAAGTCGATTATACTCGAAATATAACCCACTATAAGATAGCTCGTTCGAGGGCTGGTAAAGGTGTCGTTAGTTTGATGCTCCTTGCTAACGCTGTGAAGTCTGGGTATCCTATCTTTTATCATGATAATAAGCCTGATATGGCTAGTATGTTGCTCGAGTTATGTGAAGATGTCTTCGCAGTAAACGGTGCCAACTCTGCTGTTAATATGGAGGGTGGTACTAATATACAGAAACGCTATCAGATGGACGACTATGCTAAATGGGGTAGGGCTTCATTGATACCTGAGTACCTATATAGTCGGGAGGGTGGTATATTTGCTAGTTCCGACCCAGCTCTGTATGCTGACTTCTACTACTTGAGGGGGGTATTGCTTACCATGGCTCTTATAGATTGCCGTGTTGCTATACCTGAGGTTATGAGGGACATTTATTCTAGCGCTGGAGTTGAAGCAGATGGTTTAGTGGCTTTCTTTGATGAGTTTAACAATTTAAACGACAGCCTTAGAGCTTTCCTTGACTCTGCTTACCGTAAGCAGTACGCTAACACCGCCTATTATAATGAGGCTCTGGCTGTTAAGTCTAAAGAACCTGAGATTCTTCGTAAAATAGAAGAGAAAAAAGCCAATGGTGAGAAAATCACTAAGGCTGACCAAGTACCAGAAATCAGGGCTAAAATGCCGTCGAGGTCTGCTTACTGGATGGCTAACTTAGTTGAGAAGGTAAAAAGTTCTGCTGACCGTATTAAGTTTGGTAAAAACGCAGGTTACGGTAATGCTGAGTTTGCTAAGTCAGATATTTACATTATCGGTCAAGAGTTACCTGATGTTATTACTCCTGAGACAGATTTAACTCAGTACTATCCTACGAGGTCAAAAACTAATAACGAAGTAAATGCGGGCGACCTAAAAAACTTGAAATCAGGTTATTATCCGTTAGCTCCGTTAGTTGCGCCTTTTGGTCAAGATATCGATGTGGGGTATTCAGATAACAACTACCTGAACCAACATTATGGTTTCGCTAAAGATAAGTTGAATGCTCAGAACCGTATGTTCGCCTATGTACCTGATTATAACCCTAATACTAGGGAGAAAATCTTGAAGGGCGATGAGCAGTTCGCTTCAACTGTACCGACTTACTATAAACCTTTCTTAATTCTCCCTAAAGAGGATACCAATGTTTATTATGCTAAGAATGCTCTTGGATTCTTGAATAAAGTTGGATTGGATATTGAGGAAATTATAGCCGACAATGCCGAGGTTGATTCAGATGGCAACGCTGTTAAGGGTAGTCCTTATAAGATTAAGTTCATTGGCGGTGGTAGTAAAACTATCCGTTCGGGTGTTAAATTAAATAGAGCCGTAGGGTTAGAGGGGTATCTAAACTTCATTGGTCTTACTAAAGAGGACATTCAACGTAATTTATCTGCTTCTGGAAGGTTAGCTCAAGAGGTTGTCAACCGTTTAGGATATGACGGTACTTGGCGCGAGTTTATCATGGATATGAGGGCTGAGTACCAGTTTTCTATTGACGATATTAAGGAAAGTTTGTCTACTGGTGTTCCACTATCTAGCGTAACTACTGTATCGAGTAAAGAGTTTTACTGGGTATACGAAGACGCTTTTAGCACTTCGGTGGCTTACGACCCTGACGAAACTGCTTCTGGGGGTAGCTTTGAAGACGGGGCGATGTCTAGTCTAAATCGTTTAAGGGATGATGAACCTATATCTTTTGACGATTCTGAGTTTGAGAAGTTACCTAATAACTTCGGATTTGAAAATGCAAAACCTATAAATGAAGATGGATTAAAATATGAGACTGATTATGGTTCTTATATTGTTGATGGTACTGACCCTGAAAACGTAACGGAGTTTGATAAGTATGATAATTTATTTAAAGACATTGATTTAGATAGAAATTATCATGATGCTGGTCAAAATGCTCAAAATGTGAAGTTAGGTATTGATGATAAAATAGCAGATATTATAAATGCTCAGGCTGGTGGTCTAAGTGAAGAACAAAAAATGCGGTTATTTGCTTCGTTGAGTGACCTTTATGGTAACTCTCAAAAGTTCAAGACTAATGATAGGGATGAACTTGAGTATGGAAGTAAAGGTACTTATTATAATAGAGATGGGGTATCTTTCAAAGTAGATACTGATAGTGTTGATTGGTCTAACCCAGAGAATGATAGGTATATCTACTCTAGTTTAGAGAGTGAAGCTGGTTCTTTTAATTCTTTGGTAGAGTTTACTACTCGTAAGGTGTTGGAGATTGGTAAGCGTAAAGGTAGAATTCAGAATGTCTCTGTTATTGGGGGTACTTTAGTAGTAGATGGTATCTTGGTTACTTTGAACCTAGGTAATAACGTTGTAAATACGTTCCTAAGTGCTTTAAGGGCTTCTCTATCGGGCAACTTACTAGCTGAGTATCTAGACTGGTCTAAAATTAGGAGGACTGGAATTTATGAGATAAATATAGACTCTCCTAGTTATGTTTTCTCTAGGCTATCGCAGTCTTTAGGGTATAACAATGGCTTTAATGTCCAAAACCTTTTTTCTGACTTTAGAAGTCTTAGGAAAGTAACTTTGGCGGGTAGAACTTATACTTATAAAGATGTTCGTAATCCTGAGTTTCATAACTTAAATGATGAGTTCTATCAACCTCGTAAAACAGAGCAAGCCTATAGGCTGACTCAGGCTTGGTTAAGAGACCGTCAAGTGAATACTTGGAGTCGTTCTGTTGATACTTGGAGACGTAAGGATATTGGAAGCTTCCGTAAGGTTGCTATTAGTAGCTTGAATGCCGCTGGGGCTGGTGCTTCTGGTGTTCTCCGTGGCGCTAACTGGTTAGGTCGTAAGGGAGTCCGTGCTTTGGGTGGGTTGTTACGTGATGTTACTAAATCTTCTTCTGGTAAGTGGGAGTAGCTAAAAATAGTGAGGCTCTCTTGTGTTGAGAGCCTTGTTATTATTTAGAGTATTTGTTAAAATAGGTTTATAATAAATTATAGAGAGGGTAAAATAGATGAACCCTTATAAGGTCTTGGGGGTATCTACCTCTGATAGTTTTGAGGATGTGAAGAAACGCTATAAGTTGCTTATAAAACAAGCGCATCCTGATTTGGGTGGTGACCCAAAGTACTTTAAAGAGGTTAAAGAAGCCTTTGAGTACTTTAAAAAACATAAAGAAACTTTGTTGGTTAAAAGTGGTAGTTCAAATGACGGAATGGGGTATCCTACCCATCGGTCTGTATTTAATGTGGTGTTAAAATAAAAGGAGTAAAGATATGTTAAAATTGCCAGAAAATAGCGTTGGAGTTGTAGAGTATGAGTTGGAGCATGAATGGAATGCTCGCAGGTTTAGGGTATTGGAAGATGGGGATACAGATATTTTCATTGGAGCTGAGGTAGATTTCAATGAGGTTGGGGTTATCTTTACTTCTGATGGTAGTGCTTATGCCTTTATGAGTAAAGAAGACAATGATAAGTTTGCTTATCAACGTGAAGCAAATAATATTCTTGTTAAGTTTAGCGATGATAACAAAACTTCCTATAATGAGACTGGAGAAATTAAGGTAGATTACAGTGATATTGAGTCAGTAGCAAACGATATGGGTTATGAGGTTATCATTGTTATTGACGGTGGCGAGACAGATGATGAAGCCTTTGATAACTTAGGTGATTTGCTTTCAGATGATGATTTCATCGAAATTGAGCAACGAGCTCAAGATATCAAAGAGCTATTCGGAGACGAGGATGATGACTGGTGATGGTAAAGACTTAGTAACTATTTATAGTGTACAGCCTGCTTGGGTAGTGGGTTTAATGCAGAGCGGGCTGTATAGTCCTGATATTACAAAAGGTTTTGGTAGTGAGCATTATTTGTTCGCTAGAGCTTATAAGTTTATCAGGGCGATGTATAATAAAGTTACTAAGTCTAATATGACTGGTAAAGAAACCGGCTTATGGGGGTATCAAGATAGTGTAATTGTAGATAGCCTAAATCAATTAAATGGTGACTATATATTATGTATCTTTAAAGTTCCTAAGAATAAGGTATTATTCACCGACTATTCTGCTTGGGAGTCTTTGCTAGATGGAGAGCTAAGTTATTCTTTGGCTAGTAAAGAACTTATGCCTAAGGGGGGTAAGTTGAAACAAGCGTATTTTTCTATAGATAGTATAGTAAAATCTACGTTTGTGACTTTAAAATCAAATTCAAAAGTTGTGGGGAATGTAGCGTTAATTAGTTAAAGAATTAGCGCTATTTTTGTTAGATTTTTAAGGTAAAATTTTTAATTCTGTAAACTTTAGGGTAAATACTAATATGGGTTAAAAAGTGTCGTTTCGGGGTGTGTTTTTAGGGGGCGAGTGTAATTTCCTATTGTTAGGGAAGTGTCCTTTATAGTTTTTGTCTAGGGAAGATTGTTTATCTTACCTTTTTTGTTTTGGTTGTAGGTTAAAAATAATTGGTATATTTTATCTCTATCTTTTAGAGTTCCCTTTGGGTTTGTATATGGTATATTCCCAAATAAATTCTTTTTAATATAGCTTCCTTATAAAGTTAAATTGTATTTTACGAGTACCTAGTTATTAAATTTATTTGGGAAGAGCCCCTATAAAACTGGTTTTCCTTGCAAAGGGGGTATCTTCTTTAGTTGAAGTAGTTATTTTTTGCTTTGTAAGCGGTAGAAGGGTTTTCTGTTAAAATTAGTCTTGTTCTTGGTTTAAAAGTTATGGGGAGTGTTCTTTTAATGTTAGTAAAAGGTTAGTAAGTTTACTTATTTTTGTATTGATGTTATAATAAGTTTATTTATAAGTATATTGATGTTATAATAAGTTTATTTATATTGTCAAAAGTTAGTAATAAGGGGTACCCATCCTAAAATATACTTAGTTCTTTTATTGGTTATATTATTTTGTCGAAGTCAAAATAAATGTTAAAAGTATATAAAAGTAGTTATTTTGTAGGTTGATTATACTAGTGTAAATATTAAAATATAAAAGGGTTTAAGTATATCTGTTAATCTAATTTAATTTTGGTGAGTATCCCTTAGTTAAAATATATTTATATGTTGACGGTATGCTTTAATCTTATAATTGAGTTTTGTAAAATTGTTGTGGGCTGAGTATAATTATAAAATGTAACTTAAAAAGGTAGTAAAACTTAAATAGGGTTATTAAAAGTTTATAAATATAGGTTTTAGTGGTGAGTGTCCTTTTAATGTAATTATTATACTGAGTCTTATTATTTAGTATATAAAAGTTTTCCAAAAACTTTTAATAGTTAGTAAAAAGGTGTATTATGGTTTATGGTCAGTTCTTTATAATATTTTTGTGTAAGTTATTTTTAAACGGCTTCTTTTGCTTTTAAAATCTAGGTTATTTTAAAAAATAAAATAAAAGGTTCTGGCTAAAATCGTGTTTAGGTCTTGTGTTTTAAACTTAAAAAGTGTATAATAAAAGTACCTAAAATTTGGGGTTGGTCTTAATATCGATAACCTAAAAATTAGTTTTCTTTTAGGTTTAAAAATACTGGTAAATAATAATTAAACCTTACGAATCTCTATAAAATACTTATTTCTGGGTAAAAGTATATTATTTATATTTGAGTGTACTTTAATTGGTTTACTTTGCGTGTTGAGGGTAAAATAAAGTAATAAAGTAATTTTCTAGTAGGTTAAAATAAAGTGTAAAATAGGTTTTTATTTTAAAGATGTTTCGGTAAGTTAGTATATCTTGTTGAGTGTCTGGTAAATAAATTTATACTATATCGATGCTATATTAAATTATATTAAACTTATTAAAAGTAAGTTGTATTTATTGATTATATAATATCTAAGTTGTATATTGTCTTGAATGTATAATAAAGTAAGTTGTAGTAAGTATTTTATTATATATTAAAGTGAGTATATAATACTTAAAAGTAGGGAAGGTAAGGTATGGCTAAAAATTTTTTAAGAGAGTTGCGTTCTTTTGAGCGGTCTTTCTATAGTCGTGGTGATGTTGCTGGGCTTACTCTAGTAAGAGACTTAAATAACTTACTAGAAGAAGGTAAATTTACTTCTTTTCGTAGGTATCGAGAGCTGTTGGATTTAGCTGATTTGTCTAATGCTGAAGGCGCTAGGCAAATGGGTGTAGGTGAGAGCTACTTTAAAACTAAATTATCTAATATGAGTACTAAACTTTACTCTATATTGGGTAAAGATTTCTTTACTCTTTTAAGAGACAGTAAAGATAATTATAGAGAAGCAAGAGACAGGCTAGGTTTACTTTCTGGAGAGATTAGTGTGTCTGGTTTGTTTACTAGAGACGTTGTGTCTATGCTACCTCGCTACTCAGAGAACCTTGATTCTTTTGCTCAAAAAGATGAGAAGTTTGTACCCTCTAAGTTTGTAGATGAGTTATCTTTCCTTATAGGGGTATCTGAGTCTGTATTAAGGGCAAAAATATCTAGTCTTGATGCTTCAAAATTAGCCTATTTACTTAGGTTAATTGATGGTAAAGAAGGTACTCCTAATGATAGGATTGCTCTGGTTACTGCTTTAAAGCGGGAGGCTGAACGTAATGTCAAATAAAGTAAATATTAGTGAGTTACTAGGTAAGCCTATTATAACTACTGCTAGCGAGTACCGTTTAGCCGTGCTGGTTGCTAATGTTTTAGTAGAGCGTGGAATTGGGGTATCTTTTGAGGGTATCGCTTCTCGGTGTGGTTTAAATGACTTCTACTACTCGTTGTTGAAAAACAAGTTAGTAGATAATTCTCTTGTGGATGGTTTAAATACTAAAGATAATGTACCTGAAGAGTTTGATTCTGTAGATATAAACCTAGGTTTTATCCAAGAGTACCCTTTCATCGACAAAGGTGATTGTGTTCTTTGGGACTCTACTCATGCTGAGAAAGCCTATACAAATAAGTTTGGTCTTTTTAGGTACTCTTTGAATAATAAGCTATTTTACTGGGGTTTTGCGATGTATCTAGCGGATGTTCTAGTCGGTGTTGAGTCTCGTCCTTTACTAGTAAACTTTAATTATAAGTTTAGTAAAAATATTAAATACTATTTAGACTTCTTATCTGTCCTAAAAAGTTTGCCTTTGATTAAAAATTCAGTTAGGTTGAATAGTAGTTATGTGGAAGATAATCTGCTTGACTTCGAGCTTTTTGTTTATAATTCTCAGCAGTCTGGCTGTTATAGCTTTAAAACTATTGAAGAGAAGCTAGATTTACTAGATAAACTAGGTTTTAAAGAGGGTTCTATACTTTGCTTGGTAGAGAGAGACAAGATATCTACTTTTAACCCTACGGGGAATATCGTAAATGCTAAAATAGTCCGCTTTCGGGGTATCAAGGGTAAAAGCCTAGTATTTGAGTCTTTGGTGGTTCTTCGTAACCATGAGGAGATTCTAACTGATTTCTATCAGATACCTTTACAAAATCAAGAGCTCTACTTAGATATGTTGGAGCCTAGTGAAATTGTTGCCAGTACTGAAGAAATTCTACTAATGGATATTGGTATTGGTGATTATTTCGAGAATGAGCGTTACTTAATCAACTTTATTTCTACTGATTTTATGGTAGATAAGCTAATTAGGGTAGATGGTTCTGATGTTACAATGTCTCTAAATGAGGCAGATAGTATCTATTATACTTTGGTACAGTCCAGATTCAACTTTGATAGAGATTTATTTAGGTCTATGTATTGTCCTGAGGGTGATACTTTATTGGCGGATAAGCTAGGTAGTAATCTATTCTGTTTATGGGACTATCCTTTAAGTGTCTTTGTAGATTTAGATTGATTTAGATTTCCAACTTTTGTAACTAATTAAAATTAGTTTTCCAACTTTATTTACTTAGATATAGAGTAACTATATTTAGTTAGTTACTTGGTATATTTAGTAGGTGAGTTATACTAATTTAGTTAGTGAGTAGTATAATATTAGAAGGGGAAAATTATTAAATTAGTTTTCCAAAAATTAAAAATTAAAGTAATTGAGTGAGGGTTTTAAATGTCATTGCTTGAAGAAGTTTCAAACTTCACATCGAATATCAAAGAGCCTGCTACGGTTAAACAAGAGGACTCTTTATCTCGTACTAACTCTAGTGGATATGTCGCTAAAAGTGAGAAAAAATCAGAGAAGTTCCTAGAGACACTATCTAACATGGGGTATGATTTAACAGATATGTTGCCTGTCTTTAATACTGAGGGTAACCAGTTAGTTGTTTCTTGTGCGGGGAGTGGTAAAACTACTTTACTTGTGTTGAATATTATTTATTCTTACATGACTAAACGGTTAGTTTACTTTGAGGAGGTAAACGGAAATAAAGTACCTCGGTTGAAGAAAGTTTGGGTATCTACTTTCTTGCGGTCTGGAGCTGATGATTTAGAGGCAGAGCTATCTAAATGGTGTAGGAAATTGGGTATCTCAGATATTTCTAAGCGCATCCGCTTTTCTACTATGCACGCTGAGTTCCTTAGAGTTCTAAAAGCTGTTGGGATTAACCGTGAACTTATCTCTGATATTGATGATAAGAAAATCTTACGAAATATTCTTAAAAATCATGGTGTAAGGTGGAAAGGACGGTATCTAAGCTCAGAGAACTTAAATAGCCTTGCTAGTGCGTTCACTTATACTAAAAATGTATTAGGAAATCCTCGGTATGATGCCCCAATTTACCAAGAGTGTGAGTTGATGCCTTACATGATTGATGATATTCTTTCCGATTGGTACGAAGCTCGTAAAGCTGGAAATCGTATGTCTTATGAAGATATGCAGGAGATTATCTATAAGAAACTCTATGTTGAGGAAGATTTAAACGTTATCGATGTTATTCGGGACTCTTATGACTTTATTTTCTTGGACGAGTTTCAAGATACTTCTTCCATTCAATATGAAATCATTAAGGCTTATGCCGATAGGGCTAAGGCTGTTGTAGCTGTAGGGGACGATGACCAGCTAATTTATTCTTGGAGGGGTAGTGAAATTTCTATTATTACTGAAAAGTTTAAAAAAGATTTCCAACCTACTGTGAATCTGCTAACTAAAAACTTCCGTTGCCCTAGCAATATCGTAAATATGGTTCGTCCTTGTATCGAGTCTAATAAGGTTCGGAACGATAAGGTTATCACTGCCGCTAATGAGGGGGGTATCGTTTACCTTGAGTCTGTACCTAATTATACTGAGATGGCTAAAAGGCTAATTAGTGCTATCAAAGAAGATATGCAAGAGGGTATTTCTTCGACAGTATGTTTCCGTGATAACTCGAATGGTCTGTTGCCTGCTGTATTGCTAGATTACGACGGTACTGTTAAGTTTTCTATTTCTTCGAAAGCTATGACTTTTGATTCTTATATGGGTAGGCAGGTTATGAGTATTATTCATTTGCTTACCGATAATTCTGGTAAGTTTGTGAAGACTGCTTTGTCACAGCTAACTCGGTATAATTGGGAAGTTGAGAACCTTATGGGTGTTATTTCTACTTCTGGGAAGTCTATTTGGGATTTACCTTTGGAAGAGATTAAGTATTCTTGTTCTAGTTTCTCCCATATTCTAGAAGATTGGTTTAACGCTAAAAGAACGTATGAAAATGACCATATGGGGATGTTAGAGTACTTATTACAGTACTATAAAACCTTTATTTATAACGATAAGGGTGATACATACTCAGACTACCTAGAAAAAATTAGGGCTGTAATAGATGCTCTTATCGCTTTGTTGCAGAGTGCTACTTTCTCTAGCCCTATGGACTTCCTGTATGAGGTTATCGATATTAACGAACGTCTGCTTGCGAGGGTTAAAGCTAAACCTAAAGGTAGAGAGAAACTCGTTAAGTTTGTAACTGTCCATGAGTTTAAAGGTAAAGAAGACCAACACATCTATGGATGGAACGTAGTAAATGGGGTATTCCCTCATAATAGGTCTATGGAGACTCCTTTAGAAATTGAAGAAGAGCGTCGTATTTTCTACATTCTTTGTACCCGTGCTACTCAAAAACTAACATTGTTTAGAACTAATCAAAGCTCTTTATTCTTAGAAGAGGTAGATAAGCGATACGTTGAAGTTGTTGAGAAATCAATCACTGGTAGTCTTTCTTCTAGGGGTATTGAGATGTCTTCGGAACAACGAAATTTAGATAAGTTGTTAAAAGGAGAGCTATAAAAATGTATTTTAATGGTGAGAAACTAACTTTGGAAAACTATAGTGAAGTTTTAAGTAACTATAGTTTAGACATTCGAGACGAGGTTCGGTCAATGCTACTAGATGGTATTGACTTAACCTCTTGGATTGAAAAGTGTAAAAATGAGCCTTACAAGCTAACTCAAATTCGGTTGGCTAGTAAAGAAGGGGTATCTTCTAATTTACTGAGTATAGGTGAGGCTAACATAATCTATCAAATTCGTAGGTTGAGGAATGATGGTTTTCCTGTAAATGAGTTAGAGCGGTATGTAGGTAAGG
>ERZ772764.2013-NODE-2013-length-12221-cov-3.396926_pt1 | contig 12221 bp, 10 predicted proteins | sample MGYA00512163_ERZ772764 | MGnify/ENA primary metagenome ERZ772764 (study PRJEB29015, sample SAMEA2737903) | human oral metagenome | biome: human oral; feature: human-associated habitat; material: dental | place: China | collected 2094 ...
AAAATTATTGGTATTGACTTAGGTACAACCAACTCTTGTGTGGCTGTAATGGATGGTGACAAACCTCGCGTAATCGAAAATGCCGAAGGCGATCGCACCACTCCGTCAATCATCGCTTATACAAATGATAACGAAACGTTAGTGGGTCAACCGGCAAAACGCCAAGCGGTGACCAATCCGAAAAACACCTTATTTGCAATTAAACGTTTAATCGGTCGTCGTTTTGAAGACGAAGAAGTAAAACGCGACATCGCCATTATGCCGTTTGCAATTACCAAAGCGGACAATGGCGATGCATGGGTCGAAGTGAAAGGTGAGAAATTAGCCCCTCCGCAAATTTCTGCTGAAGTGTTGAAAAAAATGAAAAAAGCGGCCGAAGATTACTTGGGCGAACCGGTTACCGAAGCGGTGATTACTGTGCCGGCATACTTTAACGATGCACAACGCCAGGCAACCAAAGACGCCGGTCGTATCGCAGGGTTAGACGTTAAACGTATCATCAACGAACCGACAGCCGCCGCATTGGCTTATGGTTTAGATAAAGGTACCGGTAACCACACAATTGCGGTTTACGACTTAGGTGGTGGTACATTCGACCTATCTATCATCGAAATCGATGAAGTAGGTGGCGAAAAAACCTTTGAAGTATTAGCCACCAATGGTGACACACACTTAGGTGGTGAAGACTTCGATAACCGCATCATCAACTATTTAGTCGATGAATTCAAAAAAGAACAAGGTATCGATTTACGCAATGATCCGCTTGCTATGCAACGTTTGAAAGAAGCTGCAGAAAAAGCCAAAATTGAGCTTTCTTCCGCACAACAAACAGATGTGAATCTTCCTTATATCACAGCGGACGCAACCGGTCCTAAACACTTGAATATTAAATTGACTCGCGCGAAATTAGAGTCTTTGGTTGAAGATCTCGTGGCGAAATCTCTTGAACCTGTACGTATTGCGTTAAAAGATGCCGGCAAATCTCCGTCTGAAATTGACGATGTGATTTTAGTGGGCGGTCAAACTCGTATGCCGTTGGTTCAACAGGAAGTGGAAAAATTCTTTGGCAAAGCACCGCGTAAAGACGTGAACCCGGACGAAGCCGTTGCAATCGGTGCGGCGGTACAAGGTGGTGTGTTAGCCGGCGACGTGAAAGACGTATTATTGTTAGACGTTACTCCGCTCTCTCTTGGTATCGAAACCATGGGCGGTGTGATGACCACTTTAATTGAGAAAAACACGACGATTCCGACTAAGAAATCACAAGTGTTCTCAACTGCGGAAGATAACCAAAGTGCGGTAACTATTCACGTGTTACAAGGTGAACGTAAACAAGCGTCAGCCAATAAATCTTTGGGTCAATTCAACCTTGAAGGCATCAACCCGGCTCCACGCGGTATGCCGCAAATTGAAGTGACTTTCGACATTGATGCGGACGGTATTATTCACGTTTCCGCAAAAGATAAAGGCACAGGTAAAGAGCAACAAATTACCATCAAAGCTTCTTCCGGTTTAAGCGATGAAGAAATTCAACAAATGGTACGCGATGCCGAAGCGAACGCTGAATCCGACCGTAAATTTGAAGAATTGGTACAAGCCCGCAATCAAGCGGATCACTTAGTTCACAGCACGCGTAAACAATTAGACGAAGCGGGTGATAAAGTGCCTGCGGCAGATCGCGGTACCATCGAAAACGCATTAAGCGACTTGGAAAAAGCGGCGAAAGGCGAAGACAAAGCTGTTATTGAAGCAAAAATTAAAGCGCTTGCCGAAGTTGCTCAAAAACTTGCACAAATCGCCCAACCGCAAGGCGAGCCACAACAAGCTCAAAGCAACAGCAAGTCTAACGATGACGTTGTTGATGCCGAGTTTGAAGAAGTGAAAGATAACAAATAATTCATTTGTTAGATAATTATGAGGGCGTGGGAACACGCCCTTTTCGTGTATTTACTCATAACTAAGTGATAAACAGAAGTGCGGTCAAATTTTTAAATAATTTTTTAACCGCACTTTAAATCTCCCCCCAGCCCCCTCTTTACAAAAGAGGGGAAAATTCGGAGAAAGAATAAACGGGGTCCCCGTATAAGACGCCCGAATGGAGATAGGATTTTTAGGAAATTTTCGCTTGTTTGAGCGTAGCGAGTTCGAAAATTTCCGTAAGAAAAATCCTATTGGAAAGAGGAAAAGCGGCTTATCCGGGGGTGTGTTTCTTTTGCCTACTTTGCTTTGCACAAGCAAAGAAAAGTAGGTCGCCATCGGCGAAACCAGATATTAATTAACGAAGAAAAATTCCTCAAACAGAAAACAAAACCAAGACCAAAACGGAAACAACCTAATGGCAAAACAAGACTACTACGAACTACTCGGCATCTCAAAAGGCGCGGACGAAAAAGAAATTAAACGCGCCTACAAAAAACTCGCGATGAAATATCACCCCGATCGCACGCAAGGCGATAAGGAAAAGGAATCTAAATTCAAAGAAATTCAAGAAGCCTACGAAATCCTTAGTGATAAAGAAAAACGTGCGGCTTACGATCAATACGGTCACGCCGCCTTTGAACAAGGTGGTTTTGGCGGTGGATTCGGTGGCTCCGATTTCGGCGATATGTTTGGCGATATTTTTGGTGACATTTTTGGCGGCGGACGCACTCGTCAACGTGTCGTACGCGGTGAAGACTTACGTTATGACTTAGAAATCACTCTCGAAGAAGCGGTAAAAGGCGTTACCAAAGATATTCAAATCAATACTCTCGCACATTGCGACAGCTGTGATGGAAGCGGTGCAGAGAAAGGCTCGAAAGTGGAAATCTGTCCGACCTGTCACGGTGCCGGACGCATTCGCCGTCAACAAGGTTTCTTTGTCACCGAAGTCGCTTGCCCGACTTGCCAAGGCTCCGGTAAAAAAATCGAAAAACCATGCCGCAGCTGTCACGGCGAAGGCCGCGTGCATAAAAAAGAAAATCTTTCCGTTAAAATTCCGGCCGGCGTGGACAGTGGCAACCAACTTCGCTTGGCCGGCAAAGGTGCGGTGGGCGAACAAGGCGCACCGGCCGGCGATTTATATGTGATAATTCACGTGAAAGATCACCATATTTTTGAACGTGACGGCAATAATCTTTATTGTGAAGTGCCGATTAGCTTCACGACTGCCGCGCTAGGTGGTGAGATTGAAGTGCCGACTTTAGACGGTAGAGTAAAACTCAAAATTCCGGCGGAAACTCAAACCGGCAAATTATTCCGGATGCGCGGTAAAGGCGTAACCTCCGCTCGCAACGGCTACGCCGGCGATTTAATTTGTCGCATTGTGGTCGAAACACCGGTGAATTTAAGCAAAGAACAAAAAGAATTATTGGAAAAACTGGAAGAAAGCTTGCAAGGAAAAGGCTTGAGTAAACACAGTCCTAAATCCTCCGGTTTTCTGGACGGAGTGAAAAAATTCTTTGACAATCTAGGCAAGTCAGACAAATAAGCTCGCATAAAAAGTCCGCACTACGCGGACTTTTTTCTATCGGCGCTCCGCATTGCGCAAATAAGAACACATTCAATTTAAACGGTTCTTAAACATCGTGACAACGCCTGTGCTATTTGTATCCGATGCGGTGCTGTTTTAAGAGTTCAATGCGGTGCTGTTTTGAGAGATCGCAAAAATGGCGATATGTGCACTTATAAAAATTTCCCGATAAAATAATTCGATACGACGACAAAAGTCTCACCCAAACTCTCAAATAAAAATCGGGTCTTTTTTGCCGCCGCCGATCATTTCATTGAGGGAATTAAACTACTGAAATTGCTTTAATTTGCAAATAAACCTCTTGCCCTACGGTAAAACGTAATTCATTTTGCGCCCATCTACTGACGCTTGCCCAGATTTTATGCCCTTCCACTAACACCGCAATATCGATACGTCGTTCTTGCCGTTCAATTTGTACGATTTGCCCACGCAAAATATTGCGAATACTGGTTTGCTGCGGCTTAACCAAGGTAACGGAGACGTCCGAACTATAAATACAGACGCGTACGCGTTCGCCCGCTTCCGCTTGTACTTGATTAAGCCAAAGAGCTTGATTGCCGAGAGAAAGGGCGCTCATTGCGTAAGCCGGATTATGTAAATAGAGCGGTAATTCCAGCACGCTACTTTGTTCACTTTCACCTTTCCAAGGCGCAAAAATCGGGCTGTTCCAAATTTTTTCTACGCTGTCATAAGCTTTTACTTTACCGTTTTCCATTAACACCACGCGATCGGCCAAGCGCAACAATTCATCTAAGCTATGCGTGACATATAAAATCGGAATATTGATTTCTTTGGAAAGGCGTTCCAAATAGCCCATCAATTCGCGTTTACGTGGAACATCAAGCGCTGAAAGCGGTTCGTCCATCAGCAAAATATCTGGATCCGTCAACAGTGCGCGTCCAATGGCAACCCGTTGTTTTTCACCGCCTGAAAGAGTGAGCGGATAACGTTTCAATAAATGACCGATTCCGAGTAATTCGACGATATAGTCAAAATCCGTCTGTGAGACATTATTCGCACCGTAACGCAAATTACCTTTCACCGTATAATGCGGGAACAAACGCGCGTCTTGAAACACATAACCGATTTTGCGTTGATGCGCCGGCACGTTTTGTTGCGTTTCCGTATCCACCAAAGTGCGTGTGTTTAGGCGGATAAATCCCTCGTCCGGCACAGTTAAACCGCTCACCAGATTAATCAATGAGGTTTTACCTGAACCGGATAAGCCGAAAATCGCGGTAACGCCTTGCTCGGGAATCTGTAAATCGGTCTGCAAAGCAAGTTGGCCAAGTTGTTTTTTTACATTAATTTGCAACATTAGGTTGTCCTAATTTTTTCTGCATACGTTTGCTTAACCATTCCGATAACAGCAAAGAAATCAACGAAAGAATGATCGCAAATAAACACAAACGCGCGGTTTGTTCTTCCGCTCCCGGCGTTTGAATAAAGGAATACATTGCGAGCGGTATCGTTTGAGTTTCGCCGGCAATATTGGAAACAAAAGTGATGGTAGCGCCGAATTCGCCGAGCGAACGGGCAAATCCCAACACTAAGCCGGCTAACACGCCGGGTAACGAAAGCGGCAAAGTTATCGTGAAAAACACGCGCCAAGCTGACGCACCTAATGTTTGCGCGGCATGTTCTAATTTAATATCGATGCTTTCCAAAGAAAGTCGAACTGCGCGTACCACTAATGGAAAGGCCACCACGGCGGAAGCCAGCACTGCGCCTTTCCAACTAAAGCCGAAGGAAAGCCCGAACCATTGATATAAATATTTACCGATAAAGCCGTTACGCCCCATCGCCACCAACAGCAAATAACCGATAACGACAGGCGGCAACACCAACGGCAGATGAATAATGCCGGTAATTAGCGATTTTCCGTAAAAATTTTTACGCGCCAGCAACCAGGCAACTAAGATCGCCAATGGTAAGCTCCACAACATCGAACTAACGGCAACGCTTAAACTTAAACGAATCGCGTTAACTTCCATGCTGCTGAGATTAAAATAAGAGAGGAATTGAGTAAGCAAATTATGTTCCTTGGCATAATAAAAAGGGCAGAAACCTGCCCTTTCATTGAAAAAATCAATCTGAATTATTTCACGGAAAAACCATAGCTCACAAGCACTTTTTTCGCTGCGTCGGATTCTAAATATGTTAAGAAATCGCGAGAATCGGCGTTGTCATGATCTTTTAAGATCGCGACCGGATAAACAACCGGTTTGTGGCTGTCGGCCGGGAAAACGCCCACAGTTTTCACATTAGGCGAAACTTTTGCGTCAGTGCTGTACACGATGCCGTAAGGGGATTCCGCACGTTCAACTAATGCCAACGCGCCGCGCACGTCTTTCGCACGTGCTAAACGATCTTTTACTTTGTCCCATAAATTTAATTTGGTTAATGCTTCTTCGGCATATTGACCGGCCGGTACATGCGCCGGATCGCCCACGGACAAATAACTGTCTTTTAACGTCGCAACCCATTCGCCTTTTGCGATATCCACGGAATTCACCGCACTTTTCGCCGGCGCAATTAACACTAAATCATTTCCCACCAACACTTTTTCCGTTTCTTTAACAGTTAAGTCTTTTTCGGAAAGGTATTTCATCCATTTGTTACTGGCTGACACGAAAATATCTGCCGGTGCGCCCTCTTCCACTTGTTTTGCCAAAGTTGAAGAAGAAGCGAAAAAAAATACCACTTCGTTTTTCGGATTTTGCTTGGCGTAATCGGCTGCTACGTGTTGCAACGCATCGGTCATAGATGCTGCTGCAAAAACGGTTACTTGCGCCGATGCACCAACCGAAAAACCTAATCCGGCGATTAAAAGTGCGGTTGAAATTTTGGTTAATTTTTTCATTCATCATCTCCTCTATGATTTAACGTTATCTACTCTATTATATATTGAAATAAAAAATAAGCATATCCGAAAAATATGATTTTGGCATAAAATATATAACGCTCATATTCATAAGGGGATGAAATGAAAAATACTGAAATTTTACTCACAATCAAATTACAACAAACGCTTTTTATTGACCCTAAACGCGTGCGTTTACTCAAAGAAATTCAACAATGCGGTTCCATTAATCAGGCGGCGAAAAATGCTAAAGTCAGCTATAAAAGCGCTTGGGATCACTTAGAAGCGATGCACAAAATCAGTCCACGTCCTTTGCTGGAACGCAATATCGGCGGCAAAAACGGGGGCGGCACCGCACTTACTACTTACGCCGAGCGCTTACTTCAACTTTATGATTTACTGGAAAAAACACAAGATCACGCATTTCAAATTCTGCAAGACGAATCGGTGCCGCTCGATAGTTTACTCAGTGCCACCGCGCGCTTTTCCTTGCAAAGTAGCGCACGCAATCAATTCTTCGGCAAAGTGGCTCGCCAACGCATTATTGATTCCCGTTGCGTAGTGGATGTAAATGTGACGAATTTGCCGGAACCGTTGCACGTTTCGATCACCACCAAAAGTTCTGCCCGCTTGAAACTGATGACCGAAAAAGAAGTGATGCTGATGTTTAAAGCGCCTTGGGTAAAAATCACCAAACAACCGTTAGAAAACCAAGCCAATCAGTTTGCGGTGACGATTAAATCTGTCAATGACGAAGAAGCGATTCTGCAATTCGGTGACACTGACATTGAATTTTGCGCCACCGTCAGCCGACCAAACGATTGGCAAGTCGGTCAGCAAGTTTGGGTACACATCGATCAAGAACAAATTATTTTGGCAACACTGGGGTGAGGCGAAAGCGCCTTCCAATCCACCGCATTCGCCCTGCAATCGGTGAGATGCTCAAATAGCACCGCATTGGAGCCCCTAATTTCAAGCCTTGTCAAAACCTGCAAACCGCGCCATTCATAAAAAACAAAAAAGACCGAGCATAAAGCCTAACTCGGTCTTTAACTAAAATTCCATCCTTTAAAAAAGGAGAACTTGCGTTCTCCTTTCATGTATTGTTTAAGCTGCCAATGCGGTCTCTCTTAAGCGTTTTTTGAGTTTGGCGTATTCGCTGATCACATACCGCTCCGCCCAAGCTTGGTCGTCGATTTTTTCGATCCGCACTGCACTGTATTTGTATTCCGGCGTACGAGAACCCGGGTTCAAATGTTCGGCAGTGAGTTCGTTACATTTTCCGATCCACCATTGGTAGGTCATATAACAAGCGCCTTTGTTGGTGCGGGTGCTAACATCCGCGCGAGAAATCACTTTACCGCGAGATGAAGCAATCCATACCAAGTCGTTGTTTTTGATACCAAGGGCTTTGGCATCTTGGTCGTTCATTTGCACAAATCCCGGCTCATCGGCAAGCGCAGCAAGCGCTCGGCAGTTACCGGTCATTGAACGGCAGGAATAGTGACCCACTTCGCGCACGGTGGAAAGCACGAGTGGAAATTCTTCGGAAACGACTTCCATTGGCGGTTCCCAGTCGCAGGCAAAGAACTCGGCTTTGCCGTTCGGACGGTCAAAGATTTGTCCTTTATACAAATAAGACGTGCCTTGATCTTCCGGTCCTTCGTCGGTACAAGGCCATTGGATATAACCTAAGCCTTCCATTTTTTCGTAAGTCGCACCTTTATAAATCGGGCAAAGCGAACGAAGCTCATCCCAGATTTCTTGGGTGTTGTTATAGTGCATTGGGTAGCCCATGGATGGATTTTACAACCTGAAGCGCAATACGGACATACAGTAATCACTTTTTTAATTGCCATAATTAATGTCCTTATTTTAGATACGCCAACTTGAAACGGAATTAATATTTCAAGGGAATCATACGCTTTTTATTAGGCATATAGGCATATAAAATTTAGGGTTTTATTGATATAGAACAGGTTTTATTGAATCTGCCAAAACCCAAATGACATAAAAATATATACATGCTAGAATCGCCCGCGTTTCGGCTAACTATTACTTAAGGAGTAACTTATGAGAGAAACACACAAATCGATTGTTCAACGTCGGATTAAAAATATTAATTTTATCAATAGATACTTTGTCGGAAACGGAATCGACATTGGCGGTGGTCCTGATTCTCTAGCCCAGTTCTTAGGCATTTTTCCTAAAATGCTAAGTGTAAGAACTTGGGATCTTGAGGACGGTGACGGACAATATCTTGAAACCGTTCCTGATTGTACTTTTGATTTTGTTTATTCCTCCCACTGTTTAGAACATTTATATGACCCTGTTATCGGGTTGCAAAACTGGTTACGTGTGTTAAAGCCGAACGGTTTCTTAATCGTCACGATTCCGGACGAAGATCTATACGAGCAAGGCATTTGGCCTTCAGTAAAAAATACCGACCACAAACATAGTTTCACCATTCACAAAAATCATTCTTTAATGCCGGCTTCCGTAAACGTACTGGATCTTGCCCGACACTTTTCCGACCAAGTTAATATCGAAAGTATTATTCAAGTGCACGATTATTATCGTGAAGGCTTACCGCGGGAAATTGACCAAACGCTAGGTGATGCCGAATGTGCCATTGAATTTATTTGGCAGAAGAAATAAGCCAACAAAAAATAGAGCAAGAATTCTTGCTCTATTTTTTTAGCTCCCGCTACTTCCATTGAACATCGCCAAGAGCACCGCATTGGAGCCGCTAATGGCGCCGTCAAACTAGAAACTGTGATGCTACGAGTCGCTCAAACGTAAAAGTGCGGTCAATTTCCGCGGAGTTCTTTTAAAACTCACTGAAAATCGACCGCACTTCGCGCTGTAAAATAAACCTTAAGTTAAACGGCTAAAGCACAATATTATTAAGCTACGATACCGAATTGTTCTTTCATTAAGGCTTCAAAATCGGTACAACCGCCGATTGGCTTTTCATCAATAAAGATCTGCGGCACAGTTTCAACCGGTTTTCCGACGGATTTCGACAAATCCTCTTTAGTAATGCCTTCCGCATGAATATCCACATAACGATAATCGAAATCGGCTACTTCACCTTTTAATTTTTCGGCAAGATTTTTTGCGCGTACGCAATACGGGCAGCCCGGACGGCCAAAAATAACGACAAACATAGTTTTTTCCTTTTGTTGATATAAAAAATCGGCGCGATTCTACCCTTTTTTTACAAACCTATAAACAGTTTTTCGGCATTGTTACGATTGGTATAATGTATCGCCTTTTAATTTGGAAATCGCCTATGAAATTGTTAATGCTTTGTCGCGAACCGCGTTTGTATAGTTGCCAACGATTAAAACAAAGCGCCGAGCAGCGCGGCCATAAAATGGAGATTTTGGATCCGAACCGCTGTCTATTAAAACTCACGGGGAATTTACCGCGTTTTGAAATTGACTATCAACCGCAGGAAGGTGAACCTTATCGTTTACCTGTTTACGATGCGGTGCTACCGCGGTTTGGTACCGCCAGCACGAAAACAGGCTGTGCGGTGTTACGCCATTTTCAAGCAAAAGGAATCTATTGTTTAAATTCCGAACAAGCCTTTTTAGCCGCTCGCGATAAATGGCGCAGTTTACAAATTCTAAGTGAGCAAGGTATCGCGGTGCCACATACCCAATTAAGCGGATCTGAGGTTTTGCCTAAAACGGCGATACGAAAAATGGCTGAACCGTTGGTCATTAAAACCCTTAATGGTTCGCAAGGAATCGGTGTCGTACTGGCGGAACAAGCTTCCAATGCGGTTGCCATTTTGGAGTTACTCAAAGAGGCCGGCGTACCGGTGTTATTGCAAGATTTTGTAGAGGAGGCTCGCGGTAAGGATATTCGCTGTTTTGTAATCGGCGACAAAGTGGTGGCAAGTATGCAACGTATCGGACCGGAAGGAGAATTCCGCGCTAATTTTCACCGCGGCGGAAGTGCAAATAAAATAACGCTGTCCGAAGATGAAAAACAAATTGCTATAAAAGCCGCAAAAGCCCTGGGATTGGCTGTTGCCGGTGTAGATTTAATTCGCTCGAAACAGGGTTTGTTAGTGCTTGAAGTCAATGCCAGCCCCGGTTTGGAAATGATCGAGAAAACCAGTGGCGTCAATGTAGCTTTAGAGATGATTTTATTTTTGGAAAAGGCTGTTTTATGACAGAGAAAGGCGAATTAACTGTTCGCCTGTTATTGTGTTACCCCTTCAGGTTATTTTTTGGATCATAATTCGGCGGTAATTCAGGCATGGCATTCTCTTCATCGAAAGGCTCGCTCGCCGGCTGATGTTGAAATTCCTTATTATCTTGACCGCTTTTTTCTTCACCCAAAAGCTGTGGTTGAAGTTTCACAAAACTGCTTTTCGGTGAAAGCCAAATATCAATAAAAGCTTGAGTGAATTTAGCATCAAATTCGTGATCCAATACTGTATCGTTCGCGATGAAATAACCTTTATCTTCTAAAGCGACAAAATTTAAAATATCGTTTGGTGAAAAGTCAGGGAAAATTTGTTGCATTTTTTTCAACCATTCCGTGGTGTCATCTGCACTAATTTGTTGGGCTTCCATTTCTTTAATCAAAGTAATGGCAAAATTTTTACCTTCAATCGGTTTTTCATATTTGATGGAAAACATTAATGGGCGCTGATTATTTTGATAAGAGCCGGTTTCGGAAAAAAGTCCGACACTGTAAACATGAAAAGGCCCCCAAGTATATTCGGCATTACCAACAGGCAACCAATGGGCAGAAAGCTCGGTTGAAAGGAACGCAAAAATTGCGGCAAAAAGAAATCTGATTTTCATATCGTTATTTCATAATTTGAGATGCACGAATTATAACAAAAGCCCTTGAAAAACCACAAATAAAAAGGCGAGTCAGTACTCGCCTTTGACTGTGATTTTTATCGTTTAGTTTATTTCAAACTGCCCACCATGTCTTCCGGACGCACCCATTTGTCGAAATCTTCAGCAGAAACCAAACCAAGATTAATGGCTTCTTCACGAAGGGTTGTGCCGTTTTTGTGTGCGGTTTTGGCAATTTTCGCTGCGTTTTCATAACCAATGTGAGTATTCAGCGCAGTCACCAACATTAATGAATTTTCAAGCTGTTGTTTAATACGCGGATAGTTAGGTTCGATACCGGTTGCACAGTGCTCGTCGAAGGACACGCAGACGTCCGCCAACAATTGCGCGGATTGCAGGAAGTTGGCGATCATCACCGGATTGAACACATTCAACTGGAAGTGGCCTTGTGAGCCCACGAATGCAATAGTGGTGTCATTACCAAACACTTGTGCGCACACCATGGTCATAGCTTCACATTGGGTCGGGTTCACTTTGCCCGGCATGATGGAAGAGCCCGGTTCGTTTTCCGGAATTAAGATTTCACCGATACCGGAGCGCGGACCGGATGCCAATAAACGAATGTCGTTAGCAATTTTGAATAAGCTCATAGCAAGTTGACGTAATGCGCCGTGGGTTTCCACGATGGCATCATGCGCCGCCAAGGCTTCAAATTTGTTTTCGGCGGTGATGAATGGCAAACCGGTGAATTTAGCGATGTATTCCGCCACTTTCACGTCATAACCTTTCGGTGTGTTCAAACCGGTGCCCACCGCCGTGCCGCCAAGGGCTAACTGGCGCAAATGTGGCAGAGTGTTTTTTAACGCAAGCAAACCGAAATGTAATTGCGCCGCATAAGCGGAAAATTCCTGACCTAATGTGAGCGGCGTGGCGTCCATTAAGTGGGTACGACCGATTTTCACCACATTTTTAAATGCTTCAGATTTTGCTGCAAAGGTTTTTTGTAAACGTTCTACCG
>ERZ772764.2015-NODE-2015-length-12218-cov-6.156294_pt1 | contig 12218 bp, 10 predicted proteins | sample MGYA00512163_ERZ772764 | MGnify/ENA primary metagenome ERZ772764 (study PRJEB29015, sample SAMEA2737903) | human oral metagenome | biome: human oral; feature: human-associated habitat; material: dental | place: China | collected 2094 ...
GCGTGGAGTGGCGCTCGACGTGCGCGGCAAGGTGCAGGAGCCGGTCTTTGTCCTCGATGTTATGGTGTACCGCCATCACCTGGAAGACGCCCTTGGCATAGCGTCCAGCAACCAACCTGCCTTGCCCGCCTCATCCGGGAGGAGGGTGTCCACGACGAGCTCCCCGGTTGTTGGGTTGACGTCCGATGGGTCCCGCCTCGCTCGCAGGCGATCGGCTCGGCGTCCGTCTCCCCGAGGTGGCGCAGGATCCTCTCCTCGGGTTCGTCCTGCTCGATTGAGTTAAGATATTTTGTGACTTTCGATATCCAGGGTAAATGGTAAGGAGAACATGGCGTGCCCGACCTCGTGACGGCAAGAAACCTGACGGTGATCTACCCCAAGCGCAGCGAGCCCGCCCTGCGCGACGCGAGCATACGCCTGGAGGCGGGACGCGTCCACGTCCTTCTGGGCCGCAACGGCGCCGGAAAGTCCACCCTCATGCACGCGCTGCTGGGGCTGCTGCCCCCAACGTCGGGCACGGTCGAGCCGGCGTCGGGGACACGCCTTGGCTGGTGCGCCCAGAGGCTGGTCATCGACTGGTTCCTGGGCGTGTGGGACAACGTCCTCCTTGGCGCACGCCTGCGCGGACTGGCCGGGCCCGCCGCGCGAGAGGCGGCGCAAGACGCCCTGGACGCGGTGGGATTGGGCGAGAAGGCCAAGCTGGGGCCGGAGGAGCTGTCCGGCGGGGAGCAGCAGCGCCTGATGGTGGCGCGCACCCTGGCCTACGCTCCCGACGTCTATGTGCTCGACGAGCCCTTCGTGGGGCTCGACGCCGTCGTGAGGGAGGGCCTCATGGGCCTGCTGCGCGAGCGGGCTCGCGCGGGCGCGGCGATCCTCGTCAGCTCCCACGAGCTGAGCGTCTTGGAGCGCGACGTGCATGACGTCACCCTCATAGACGCAGGGAGGGTGGTGTTCGACGGCGGGTGCGAGGGCTTCCTCGAGCGCTTCGTCCCCCTCGACACCGTCACCGTCACCCTGCGACGTCCCTGCGATAAGGGGGAGCTCCGCCTGCTCGGCGTGCCCGCCCGCCGTGTGGGTGAGAGCTCGTTCGAGCTGCGCGTGAGGCGCGGGGCGCCCATCGGCGAGCTGCTGTCGCGCGCCGCGGCCCTGGGGGAGCTGCTCGACGTCGCCAGGGACAGCCCCACCCTCGATGACGCCGTCCGGGCCGCCTACGGGGACGGGGCCGCGCTGCGGCGGCCGGGGAGTGATCGGCCATGAACGTCTTGGAGGGGGCCGTCCTCACGGCGGAGTTCGAGGTCAAGGCCGCGAGGCTGCTCGGCGTCGCGGGGCTGCCGCGCCTCGTCGCCGAGCCCGCGTTCTACGGCGCCTTCGTGGTGGGCGCCCTGTCCTCGACCGGGGGCGGCATCGACCCGGAGCGGGCGCTGTTCCTTGCCATCGGGGTGGTCGGCATACAGTGCGTGGGCATGATGTCACAGGTCATATACCGCTGGACGTTGGAGCGCAAGTGGGCCCTGGGGAGCCTCAAGCTCAGCTCCGGGGTACCCCAGCTCGGCTACTACCTCGGCATGCTCCTCGTGCCTCTGCTCTCGCTCCTGGTGCGGGCGTCGGTCGCCCTGCTCGTCGTCGCGACGATCTGCTCGTTCACGCTGCGGGTCGACCCCGTGGCGCTCGCTGCGGGCGTGGCGCTGTGCGGGCTGTTCTGGTCTGCGCTGGGGTGCGTGCTCACGGCCCTCATCACATCCTATCAGACGCGCGACTTCGTCGTGTCTCTCGCGCTCACGCCCCTGATGTTCAGCGCGCCGACGCTCTACTCGCTGGACCAGGCTCCCGCCTTCCTACGTGCCATCTCGGCTGTCAATCCGCTGACCTATCAGCTTGCCCTTTTGCGCTCGGTAGCTGCGGGGTCATGGCCTTCCGACCAGCTGCTCGTCGTCCTCGCCATGACCCTGGCGCTGTGCGCGATCGGCTACGTCAGCACCGGTCGCATGTGCACGGTCTCAAACGAGGGATAGCCTAGCGGGAGATTCGGATGTCAAATTTAACAGCGTGGCGCTTGCGTTATCGATGATTCGCGAACTAAGTTTAGCCTGCAGGTTCAGCAACGATGGAGCCAATGTGCTACGAGATTGCTAGCCAGCGATAAAAGCTGTTTCTTATGCGGTACAGAGGCGTATCCGACCTATCGTTCAGCTTCTCCAAGAAACCCTGTTCATGCAGCCATCTGAACTGCTGCTTTATTATTGGCTGCTCCTCATAGTAGATAGTGCTGTGCGTTCCACCCCATACACCAAACATCACGTTCTTGTTCGGCAATAGAACAACATCTCGCAAGAGGTGTGTATCGTCCTTTTCGACTATATATCGCAGGTACTCGATTGCATCCCCGCATAACGTTTCCGCCTCGGAGAGAAGAAGAAGCTCTTCTGATGACATGCCGCTACGTCTTTCAATGCTCGCACGTGCTTCGGCTTCCGTTTGGTGTTTCCACTTATAGAGTAATTCCACCGGATACTTGTTGGGATCTGCGTCTATCAAGTGTGCGCAATTCTGGCATAGCCATATGCCGTTTTCGGCTGACGACCTTTCGCTCACAGACATAAACGGATCGTACCTCGGGCCACCCTCTGAGGCAGCTGTTATATGAGCAGCAACGCCTATATTGACAACCTTATCGGATTCTTCGCCCGGTCCACTCGTGCGTTTTCTGCACCCTGGGTTTGAACAGGCGAAACATACTCTTCTTGCAAGGATGTCCTTGGTCTTCTGGCTAAAGTCGTCTCTCATGAAACAATCAACCTTGCGATCTTGCAATACGGTCAAGAATCGTCACGTCTGTGTCTATCTCATACCCAAGCGCAGCAGCAACCGATGATGCCACGGCGAATGCCATTCTTGGAGGTACGGCGTTGCCGATCTGGCGATAACGGGAACTTTGCGAGCCATGCCAGGGCATATCCTTCGGGAACGACTGGATTGCGGCCGCTTCCTGTACGGTGATTCGCCTGAGCCTGCCCGGAATAGTGGTCGCCACCTCACCGCCATCCATAAGCGAGTCGTGGTACGTCTCGACCCATTGTTTCGCGCCGGTCTCCAACGTTTCCTGGTCGACTATGGGAGTGCGGTTCCCGCCCATCGACGCCGGCAGGGTTGGTGCGGGGCGGTTCATATCCATCGGCCGCCCCTGCCCGTTGAACAGCATTCCCGCGAACGGAGACAGCCTCAGTATGGGTTCCTTGGCCGCCGCCACCTTCGCCTTGCACGTCTCGTCGTTTCCCGGCTGTCCCACGGCGGTGAGGCTCCTGAGCGCCTGGGCAACGTCTACATGCTCATGGACCGTAGGCTCCGGGTACTCGAATTCGATGCTGTTTTCGCGAAAGCCCACTAGGAACATCCTCTCGCGCGTCTGTGCCACACCGTAGTCGGCGCTGTTGAGCACTTCGAGATACGTCCTGTAGCCGATCTTCTCGGCTTGGCCTCTGATGTCGGCAATGGTGCCTGCCCAGCGCCTGTTCCTAGCGAGCGCCTTTACGTTCTCCATGACGAACGCCTGCGGCTCGACGCGCTCGACCATTGCGAGGAAGTCGAAGACATGGCGGGAGCGGGGGTCGTTCGGATCCATCTTTCCTGCAACCGAGAACCCCTGGCAGGGAGGGCCGCCGATTACGAGTTCCGCGCATCCCTTTGCGGGGAGCTTTTCGACCTGGCGGATATCTCGGGTCACTATCGCGTGCTCGAAAGGCTTGCCCGTATGTTCGGCAATCATGTCCATGGCCGCCGCGTACGTCTTCATGGCATCGGCGTTTATATCGTTGGCGAACACCGGCGTGAAGCCAGCGGCAATAAATCCGAGGTCGAGGCCGCCGGCACCGGTGTATAGGCTGACAAATCTGGGCATCACCACTCGCTTTCTATCTGAGCTCATTCTATTGGAGAATGAACCCTACGGATGATATCATATCGCACGTAGCGCACGGACACGAGAGCGAGATATTCGAATGGCCGACGAGGGTACCAACATGGGCGGGCTGCTCGCCAAATGGCGCAAGGCGGCAGGGCTATCGCAAGCCAACATGGCTGACGCACTCGGAACGCAGCAGGCAACAATATCGAAGCTCGAATCGGGCGCATACAGGCTGAGCGTGGCGCAACTACTCTTGTTTCTTAGCGCATGCGGACTTTCGTTGACCGATGTCGCCGGCGAGATCGACGCCACCACAAGGATGGAAGACAGACCGCTTTGGGAGAGAATCGATGAGTAACGAAGCCGTCTCAGACATCGCCGAAGTGTTCCTCGCAGCGTCGATGCCTATTGACCCGAACACGATGGACAACGCGGCCGTGCGTGCCATCGCATTCTACGCAAACGCCCCTGCCGCTATCGCCCTACCAGAGGAAGAAGTCACGGAGCGGTTCTCGGAGATGTGGGACCTCTGGTTTGCCGAGGGAGGCATCCCGTCGAAGGAGCTACGCGATATCGTCCGCGAAGCGGTTAGCGTTGACTTCGGGATGGAGAAGCTTGCTAGCGAGTACTTCAAGCTCGTCGAGAAGCTTGAGGAGAAGTCGTATATGAGCCGCGCCTACGCGGTCGCCCTCGTCGGATGCGCACCGCTCATCCGAACGCTCGTGACAGAGCAGCACCTCGGGCTGGATCGCATTAGGTCGATTCTCAACGTGCCGGGAGCTACGTTCGACGCGATACGCAGCGTACTTGGAGCAATCGGCATATCGGCCGCCTTCGTCGTTGACGATATAGACGCGATACACCAGGCAGATACCGAGGACGTATCCGCTTATTTCGGCGATATACCCGCCGACGAATCGGAGGGGACGTTTAAGGGACTGCTCGGAAACTTCTCCCGCAACGAGGAGCTTTGGGAGGAGGTCACCGAGCTGGTCTACGTTGGATTCGAGCCGTATCTGTTCATGCTGTACTTCGAACTGCTTACGCTCGAGACCACTGACCGGTTCCCCGGCAGGGCCATATACGAATGCGGACCTCGTGGTCAAAAGGTCAAGGCGCTATGGAACTCGATGTACCATCCGACTCAGGAGAACCCCTACCTCAACAATGCGAAGTCAGTCTACTCGCTAGACATGGCATGGGCCGAGACGAAGCTCTCGCGTGAGACCCAGAACGGCTCCCTCATGCTTGCCGACATATTCGACATCATGAGCGAACTGCCTTACACGACACGGCGCCGGATCGCACACGTGATCAGATGCTACCTCGTCCACGTAGCGAACGAGAAGCAGACGGCCACTCCGCTGCCAGCGATCACGCTCGCCGATATCCGCTCGTTTGTGGAGCGGGTGGCGGCTGCGAACAGCCTTACCAAAGGCGTGCTCGACCAGCGCCTGGTGGACTTCCTCACCATGTGCGCGCACGATTACGACAAGTGGGTGGCGCGCGGACTCGGCTCTTCCGTCAACGAGACAAACGCGTCAGGCAGGAAGTTCGGAGACGTCGAGTACCTGAGTCTTGAGGACAGGCGGACCATGCACGCCTACGAGGCGCATGGAGGCGGTCTTCGCGACGAGTATGTCCAAGATCACATAAACTCGCTTGTAGGGACAGTGGGTTACTTCAAGAGCGTCGCCGAGGATCGTGGCGAGAAGTTCGAGTGCGATGTCGAGGTCGCCTATGTCGCACACGACATCTCCCGGCTGAGCCGTTTCAAGGACGGCCACTTCGAAGAGATTGACGGCATTCCGTTCACCTTCCGATTCATGACATTCTTTGACCTGCTCGAAGAAGCGGGCGGCATCGATTATGTGTCAGAACAAATGGAGTTGTTCGATGAGTTCGTACACTGCCGCATCTCCAGGCTGCCAGATTCGTATTCACTCAAGCAGCAATATCAAGCAATATTGGCGGCTCGACAACAATGAAACCAGAAGACGTATTAGCTGCCAGCCAATTTGACCCTAATGGAGGCTTCGAGGAATTCGACTTTGGCGAATTGTTTGAACTTGAGGGCTATGGACGAGCGCCACACACTGTCTTTGAAAACGCCACGCACGATGGCATAGCAACGCAAACAGGAATAAAAACCGTTGCGCTTCAAGATGCAATGGATAGCTTCGCAAGGGCTATCGACGAATCCGCCATCGCCAAATCGACCGGGCTTCCCGTAAAGACCCTGTCTGCCCAATACAAAGGCTTCATCGCTGAGGGATACTTCAAACACACGCTGAAAATCAACGCATTAGCACAGGGCATATCAGACAGCAGTATCGGTATCTACACTAACGGCATATTGCCCGACGGCACCACACTCACCGGCATCGACATGGAGGTCGACATAACAGTTTGGACGCGCGAGCATCCATGGAGCAGGCCGATGAGGGAAAGTGACTGGCAGTCAAAGATTCACAACAAGGCTTCGGCCTATGCGCACGACCTTGCCAACAAGCAGTATGAGAGAGTCGGCTTCGTTGGCGGGAAAGGTCAGGGAGTCAATGACACCGTCAAGGCAAGCATTGGTGGAAGAACCATTGAGTCAGACGCCATCACGCCTGAAGAAGCCACGGCCATAGCTGACGACGCAAAGGCGCAAGCAACGAAAGCCTACGGGAAACGAGCAGAGAAGCTCGACGAGCTCCACTCCGTTGAGCTACGAAGCGCCATAAAAACGGGGGCTGCCGCTGGTTTTCTATTTGCAACGGTACGAGAGGTGGTCTGCTTCCTTCGGGACTCTGATGGGCTTTCGGAAGAGAAGTTCGTCAAAGGTATTGAACATATACTGTGCGGCACAGTCGGAGGTGGCGTGCGGGCGGGTGCAATCAACGAGTCCGTATACCTGTTTGGTAAGCTGCTTGGAAGAGAAGTGACGGCAAGCTCACTTGAAGCCATCCCTGTCATGGCGGCGACGAATGTGACCATCGACTTCGCCAAAGACCTGTATAGATGCTTCATTATGGGAGAGACAGACACCGATGACCTCCTCTGCAGCACCGTGGAGAATGTCTTCTCCACCGCTGCTGGATTTGGTGGCGGATGGCTCGCTGGACAGCTCGGCTCACAGATTGCTGGACAAATAGGAAGCCAGGCCATATCGCAAAGTGCCGCCTTGATTGCGTCGGCAAAAGGCGCGGCTGCCACGGGCGCTGCCATTGGCTCGCCTTTAGGTCCGATCGGAACCGTCGTTGGCTCTGTCGTTGGTGGGCTTGTGATAGGGCTGTGCGCGAACGGAATCATCGGCACGGCAAACAGGGACGCCCGGGAGGCATATTGCATCCTTGTTGAGGAAATCAACAGCCACATCGAGCTTGAGGGGTGCGAGAGAATCTACTATTTTGCCGACAGTATGGCTTCTCTTTCCGAATTCCGTCTTTCATTCAAAGACCTGCTTCCTTGCTACAACCTCATATCCGATCTGAAGGAGTTCAACCTGCACAAGAAGGCCCTCCGAGCCATTGAGGCGCAGCTTGGGACTGGGCTTAACAGCCTGGACGCACAGACGCGGACGGCGCTTCTTGAGGTTAGGAGACGGCATTTTGTGCGCCTCGATGTGCTGCGAGCATCTTTCGAAGAACAGCGCGAAGCTATGATCGATGGCTATCGCGAGGCTATGAACACCTATGTGGCTAACTCGTACGCACAATACGTCGGCGCGTACGAGGCGATGACCAAAAGCGCAAGGTATCTATACGAAGAGCTAGAGCACCGCAAGACGAAGCATTCTTACGGGCTTGATTACATGCGCAATCGGAATGAGATCAATGCCGAACTAAACGATCTGTTACACGAGTCCGTACAAGACGAAAACGATAGGGCCGTGCTATTGCCGTTCATTGACAATCTTGAATGGTACATGGGTCAAGACAGGCTTCTCGTTGGAAGGCAATTCGTGTCGTTCGAGGCGGTACTCGCTCTTGTTGATGGCGGCGGTGAGGGAGTATGAGCCTATTCGACTACATGCCGCATCGCATGCTCATCAACCGTTCTTTGTGCAAAGCCGCAGATGAGCTTCGCGAGCATATCGACGAATACCAAGCGGAATACGATAGGCGTGTGGCGGTATGCGAGGCGAGAATCAAGGAAACCGAGGAGGATCTGTCGAAGGAACGAGAGATAATCCTGGCTATTCTCGACAAGGAGTTAGACGAGGCCGAGGGCGAACTAAGTCTGATCTACGATGACTTGGCGTCCTATGTCGACCTATTCCTCTACCTTGGATATCTCCGCAAAATCAAGCAAATAAGAAAGAGCCAGATCGATATACACAACGAGGACATAGCCTTCCTTGGGAATCAGATGAGACTTATTGGGGAAGAGATTGAGATCCTTGAAGCTAGAGAAGCAGAGCTGACATCTCTCGCAAGCATTGACGACATCGTTAATCTTGCGAACATGACGCCTCCTGGCCTTGACTTAGATAGCAGCGCGAGTTGCAAAGAATTACTCGAGAGAATCACGGCCATGCTAGGAGAGCTTCCAGACGATCGCCGCTCTGAAATCTTTGCCCTTAGGCGGCTAAGGGTCATAGTTCAGGAGAGGTCAGATTATGCTGATTCCATCAAATACATCGAGTGGATAATCCGTCAGAAGAAGCAATTCAGCGCACAGCTATCCGCCAAAAGAAAAGATGTTTGTGCATCACGGGCTGATGCGAGGTCCCTTCTACATAGAGTCGAAAAGGAAATAGACGAAACAAACCGAAAACTGAACAAGCTTGCAGAAGCCGTAAGAATGCACTGGGTTCGCCCCATCGTGTATTTAAGTGCCGACATCAGCTATGCCTACCAGCAAAAGAGCGATGCCATCGCGCGTCTGAATGATGTCCGCGGAGACATTGACCATATGAAGAGGATGCACTCCAGTGACCAGTGGAAATGGGACAGGTTGCAGCGCGAACGCGAGGATCTTGTGTCCGAGATTGACAATCAGCAAGAAATCATCGATGAAAAGAAAGCGCTCCGAGGGGAATGGCATGGCAAGAGACGCTCCATTACCCGACTCTGTGGCGAGAACAACGTACCGCTGAGGTCGGATGGCGAGAAGGGTAGACGGGACCAGAAGAAGCTCATAAGCATACGACTCGACGAGATACAGCAGATTCGTGTTTTAGGGATTGCGGAAGCCGAGGCAAAGTGTGAGGAAGAGCGGAGGGTCATTTCACAAGAGAGGGCCGCGCGTCTGCAAGAGATCAATGATCAGATTGGCTCCATAGAGGAGGAGATTCGGGAGTCTGAGTCGGCGGAGGCGCATTTACGCGAAGATGTCGCGGTGGTCTCCCAAAACCTAAAGTCTGTCCAAGCGTCTGATACGAGATTTGTCATGTTCAGATTGTTGGCAGAGAGCGCCGAGGTGGCTAGGGCTAAGTCAGCTCTTAGGCAGGCACAATCTCGCCTGCATGCCATAGTTGAAAAAAGGGCTAGCGCCGTGGACAGACGCGAGGATAAGAAGGTGGAGTTGGCTGAGGCGACCTCAGATTACGAAAAGAGGCTTTCAAGATGCCAGCCACACTACCTTCGCCCTACTGCGGACGAAAGGCTGGAGGAAGAGAAGCTTCAATTGCTGATGCGAGAACTTGAGGATGGAAGGCAAGGGGGGATGCACCGATGAAACTACGTGTCGATTTCTCTTTGAGCAAGAGCTTCGGTGTGGTAGAACGCACGATATTTCGGCTCGTCCTTAATGGGTACGTTGATGTGCGCGAGATTGGCGACGCCCTAACGTTGTTCTCTGGTCCCGTAATTGCAAACGGCATTCGTCACTTGGTGAATAGGCAGATACTGGTCGTCGATATGGACAAGGGTAGGCTGAGGCTTGCCGAACCGCTCGCTGCGTTGGTGAGCGTTTGTTTCGAAAGCGACGTAGAAATTGATGTCCCCGACGATCTTGTTGCACCCATCATGGACGGTGGAATACTGATTGACAGCGGTACCAACGAGGAGAGCCGACAGTTCAAGACTGTCCTGCGAAAGCTCAAGGCTGCTCTTTTGGAGCACCTTTTGCCTGATGTGAACCTCGGACTATACATCGATGTCCTCGACTTCACGCTGACTGAGAACGAGCGAGACGAATAGCATGGACGAGCAGATTTGGGCCAACCATCTGGCTGGGTGGCGCAGCTTTCTCAGCGAGCGAATCGGGCATGCGGATGATTTTGGCGAAAGGGTTATGCTCAGCAGGCAGCTCAGAACAATCGAGCGCGTGCGCTTTGGAGCCGCGCTAAACCCCTCTCTTATATCGCAGTTCATACGACCTACTGCAGCGGAAGCGACACCTTACGTATTAGGCGAAACGCACTTGAGCCTGAACGACTCGCAAAAAAGGGCTGTTAGTGCAGCACTTGATGAGTCGCCCCTTTCATTGATACAAGGACCGCCCGGCACTGGTAAGACGCAGGTTATTGCGGAGATCTGCTTGCAGCTGCTTGATAGTGACCCTAACGCGAGAGTCCTTGTATGCTCTGAAACCCACGTCGCCGTCAACAACCTGTTTGCCAGAATCGCGGATTATGCGAGTGACTATCGTCTTGTGCGGATTCGCGACAAGGAGAGCGACGAGGTAATAGACGAATTCTCGCCTCGGGCGATTGTTGATTCACACCTCAAATGGCTGGAAAATGTATGCACCAACGCGGAAGTCATCGCGATTATTGCAGGGGAACTGAGTGCAGTCGCTAACAACAGTGGCAGCGAGGATGCCAGCCTTGAAAAGGCGCTCGCCCTTTCATCAAATGTCGTTGGAATGACATGCAATAGGGTCGCTTCGTATGACTTTAGGGACTCAACCGAAATGTTCGACGTCGCTATTGTTGACGAGGCTTGCAAGGCAACGCTGCCCGAAATCCTTGCTCCATTGCTCGTAGCAAGGAAGGCGGTCCTAGTTGGCGACCCGATGCAGCTGCCACCCGTCTTCTGCTCTGAAGAGCGAGATGTGATTGATGGTATTGAAGGCTGCAATCTTTGCGACCTCATGTACATCGACGAACTCTTCAGGCATAGCGGATGCGCGATTACTCTCGACACGCAGTACCGCATGGTTGACGAGATTGGTAACCTAATCTCCAGAACCTTCTACGGCCACGGTCTTTTCAATGGAAGGCATGAGAAACGAAGCGACAGCCTGATATGGATGGATTACACGCCAACGCGTGATTGTCCGCCGAAAAGACGCACTCAGGATGGGGCCACTTCCGTATCCAACGAGGATGAATGCCAAATCATAGCCGAACTTCTTGATAGGATTTACGCGGAAGAAGACCCGGATTTGAGGGTTGCAGTAATATCGCCTTATCGCGCTCAAGTGACTCTGCTGAGATCTGCAATCGGCCCATTCGACAACGTTGTTATAGACACAGTTGATGGGTTCCAAGGCAAAGAGAGCGACGTGGTCATATTTTCTGTGGCGAGGACCAATGGGCCATTCAGATTCGTTGACGACGAACGGAGGCTAAATGTGGCTCTCTCAAGAGCTCGCGACAGAATCATCATCGTCGGGAGCCTTGATTACTGCAGGACGAGAAGCGCTCTACTCTCGAGCATTGCTGATTCCTGCAAGATAAGCGAGGTATAGCTCTTCTCATCATCACCTTGTGACACGCTGCGACGGTGCCCGTACTGGTAAAGGTGCGGGCATTGTTCTTCTCTGCCCGCCTTACGAGACGAAAGGCAGGCAGGAACATGGACGGTGAGACCAATGGCGGCCAGGAAGCTTAGGCGCGAGAACCAATGAAATCGTGCATGGACGTCTCTGGGATCTCGATTGCCTTACCTTAGTTTGCCTGCATTCCTGAAGGGGCGACACCTCCGCTCAATTCGTCACTCGAGGTTCGGCTGCCTCCCAACATTCTCCATGCAAGAGCAGATAAGCTGCCTTCAGGTTATCCAGGATGGGAATGTTGTTGCAGTTGTCCGGCAGCTCCGCATCTATGCCCAGTTCGTTTGAGAAGCCGAATATCGCCAAGAGCAGGCCTGGCCACCCACGATTGTGAAGGGGGAGCTGGGACTCCCGGCACGTCGCACAGGCGGGGGGTCTCGACGTCCTGCCGACCGTCGACGAAGCAAGGTCCGCCTCTTGACGCGGACAGCCTCTGCGAGAGCCTTCGCTCCGATAAGACCAGGGGCGAGAGCGAGAGGAGCGGCTCGGTGAGACGAGCGGCGCGGGCGCATGGCCCAAGGTATTGAAATGTACGTATCTATTCCGTACAACAGTCTTACGCTCAGGAAAGGAGGAAACCATGGCGACAGTCCCTAAGGCGAGGACC
>ERZ772764.2025-NODE-2025-length-12188-cov-4.479354_pt1 | contig 12188 bp, 7 predicted proteins | sample MGYA00512163_ERZ772764 | MGnify/ENA primary metagenome ERZ772764 (study PRJEB29015, sample SAMEA2737903) | human oral metagenome | biome: human oral; feature: human-associated habitat; material: dental | place: China | collected 2094 ...
TGCCCAGGGCGCGGCAGCGGATGAGGCAGCCGGGGAAGGTGGGCTCCTCCAGGAGAACCAGGGCGTCCAGGGGGTCCCCGTCCTCGCCCAGGGTGCCGTCAATGAATCCGTAGTCGTCGGGGTAGCGGGTGGAGGTGAAGAGCATCCGGTCCAGGCGGATGCGGCCGGACTCGTGGTCCACCTCGTACTTGTTGCGGTTACCCTTGGGGATCTCAATAGTGACGTCGAACTCCACCGGTGCTCTCCTTCGCGTGACGCGCCCCTGGCGGTGCCCGCGTGGACGGGCGTCGTGTCGGGACGGCTGGCAGTGTTGGCACTAGTGTGACCTACGACGGCGCCTCGCACGAGGCTGCCGCGCGGTACCGTTCCAGTCAGGCGCCCTCGGCCGTTCCGCCACGGAGGCGGACGACGGCGTCTCCCGACCAGATCCTGACCGTCCCGACCCTACTGGAGGACTCGTGCGCAAGGCCACCACCGCAGCCCTTACCGCTGCCACGCTGCTCGTGGTCGGCGGCTACTACGGGCTGGCTGACGCCCTCGACCTCGTCCCGGGGCCCCTGACGGTCGCCGCCGCGGACTACCCGATCCAGCCCTTCCCGACCCCGGCGGCGGGCACCCTCGTGAGCGCGCAGGCGGCTGGTCTGTCGCCGGACGCGCCGGTGCCCTCCGACGGCGTCCTGACCAGGTACGCCGACGCCCTGGCCGCGGACTCCCTGGTCGGCACGGGCAAGGTAGGGGCCAGCGTCATTGACGTGGCCACCGGGGAGGTGCTGGTGGACCGGGGTGCCGACACGCCCTTGACCCCGGCCTCCTCCAACAAGGTCCTCACCGCCTGGTCGGTGCTCTCCGTCCTGGGCGCGGACCACAGGGTGTCGACCACGGCGACCCTGTCAGGCTCCACGGTGACCCTGGTCGGTGGCGGGGACGTCCTCCTGTCCGCCGACGCGGGGAAGCCCGGTGACACCGTCGGCCACGCGGGCCTGGGCGACCTGGCCCGGGCCGCCGCCGAGCAGCTGACGGCCAAGGGGGTCACCAGCGTGCGCGTGGCCCTGGACGATACCCTGTTCACGGGTCCCGCCTGGAACTCGGCCTGGGAGGCCGGTAATGAGGCCTTCGTGGCCCAGATCCAGCCTCTCATGCTGGACGTCACCGCCCACCACAACAGCGGTGACTACCCCGCCGACCCAGCCATGGAGGCCGCCCAGACCTTCGTCACCCGTCTGGGCGAGGCCGGTATCACGGTCACCGGCACGGTGGCCCGGGCCGCCTCGCCTGCTGACGCCGTCGAGCTCGCCAAGGTCGACTCCGCGCCCCTGGAGGACATTCTCAAGGTCTCACTCAAGTCCTCGGACAATACGATGACCGAGGTGGAGGGGCGGTTACTGGCCTCTGCCGTCCACCAGGAGGCCAGTTTCGAGGGGGCTTCCGCCGCCGTCATGAGCCAGCTCACCAAGGACGGCTTCGACGTCACCGGCGCCGTCCTGCTGGACTCCTCCGGACTGGCCGTGGGCAACAAGGTTCCTCCCCGGCTCCTGGCCCAGATTATCGCCCGCGCGGCCGGGGACTCGGGTGGCACGACGGGGCGGACCCTCCTGGCGGACCTGCCGGTAGGCGGCCTGGACGGCACCCTGAACGAGCGTTTTGTGGGGGCTGCCGGTGAGGGGACGCTGCGGGCCAAGACCGGCTCACTGGACCAGAGCGCCTCCCTGACGGGCACGGTGGTCACCCAGGACGGGCGGCTCCTGGCCTTTGCCGTGGTCGTGGACGGCTTTGAGTCCGGGGGGCTGACCGCGGCCCGCACGGCGATCGACAAGGACCTGGCGGGGCCGCTGGCGGCCTGCGGGTGCCAGGGCTGACGGGTGCCAGGGCTGAGGCGCTGCCGCACCGGGGCCGGTGCACTGGGGTACTTGGGGCGATCCGTCCGGGACGCCGGGCGGGTGGTCCCCGGCCTGCGGGCCTGCCCCGCGTAGGCTGATGACGTGACTGAGTCGACCGGTATACCCCCAGCCTCGAGCGCCGCCGACCTGGTGGACTGGCGCACCGCCACCACCCTGGCGCGCCTGGGGACCCCCGCGGGGCCGGTCGTGCCCGCACCCGTGCGCCGCTCCACGGTCGAGCTCCTGCGCCGCAGCGCCATTGAGGCCCCCGCCTGGGTCGGACGGATCACCGGCCTGCGGCGTGCGGCCCAGCTGGCGGCAGACAGGACGGAGGTCCTAGTGGTGGACCGCGCCGGGCTCCAACGAGCCTCGGCGGAGGCGCTTCAGGGCGTCCTGACGCGGGTGGACGCCCCGTGCCTGTCCGGCAGGCTCGCACGGGCGGGGTGCCTGCCCGCCACCGTCCAGCTCGCCGGGGCCCTGGGCGCCGTCTCCACCCGTCTCCTGGGCCAGGTCGTCCCGGTCATGGCCGGGCAGCGGCCTGCTGCCGGCCGACGGCGGCCGGGGCCCGCCACCGCGAAGGCCCTGGTGACCTCCCGGATCCTCCTGGTGGCCCCCAACGTCCTGGCGCTCCAGCGTCGCCTTGACCTGGACCTCCTGGACCTGCCCGCCTGGATCTGCCTGCACGAGGCCGCTCATGCCGTCCAGCTCGCCGTCGCCCCCTGGCTGGCCGAGCAGATCGTCTCCGACCTGGCCGCCGTCCTCGGTGCCGTCCTGGGCCTGGGGGCTGTCGCACAGGCCGCTGGCGGTGTCCGGGGGGCCCAGGCCCGGTCAGCCGGTCTGCTGACTGACACCGGGCAGGCCTCTGACCAGGCCGGTAGCCCGACTGGTGCCGCTGGTCAGGCCGCTGCTGGCCAGGTCAGCACCGGTCAGGCCGCCAATCTGACTGGTATCACCGGGCAGGCCGGTACCGAGGGTGGCGGCCAGGCCGGCACCGACCAGGCCGGCACCGGTCACGGTGGCGCAGAGCCCGGGCCGTCCCCGGTGTCCACGGTCCTGGGCCGTCTGACCCGTATCGCGGCCGTGGCCCGCCTGGACGGCCCCACGCCCGCCAGGCTGGGTGGCGTGCTCAGTGAGGAGGGGCGGGAACGACTGGCACGGCTGGTGGCGACCCTAACCTTCCTGGAGGGGCACGCCGAGGTGGTGCTCGACGCCGTCGAACCTGCCCAGATGCCCTCGGTGTACCGTCTGCGCTCGCTCCTGGCGCACTCACGCCGACGTGAGCAGGGGGTCGGACCTGGGCTCGGGCTGGGGTCCCTGATCTACCGGCTGGCAGGGCTGGAGGCCAAGAGGGCGCAGTACGCCACCGGGGCCGCCTTCGCCCGTGCGGTCGTGGAGCGGGTGGGGCACACGGGCCTCAACGCCGCCTGGGCCGGTCCTGAGATGATGCCCCGCTCCGAGGAGCTGGAGCACCCCCGCGCCTGGATGGACCGCGTCCTGGGGTAGGGCGCGTCCCTGCCCGTCCCACCCTTGTGCGTGGCGTGCACCTGCCCCGCGGCGCGCGGCCGACGGCAGCCGGGAGCTCGCGGCCGACGGCAGCCGGGAGCGCCTGTCCGGCACGCGGGCGACGCCTTCGAGGGCTCCCGTCCTTGCCTGGGGAAGTACTGACCCCGTCCTGGTGCGGGTCATCCTCCCGTCCTCGCCCGGGCAGATCCCGGACCAGGTGGTGAGGATGCGCCGAGGCCAGCCTGTGGCAGGCTTGGGGTGTCGGCGCGGAACCGGCCCCCAGCCGTCGGGCCCTGCTGGCGGCGTCGGCCACTGGTCCTCACCGGGACCGGCTGGTCGGCTGGAACCTGCACGGCGGGAGCTGGGCCTCACGCACCCGCAGGCACCTGCCCGCCGTTGGGCAATGCGCGGCAGGGCCCTGCGACGGGAGCTGCGGCGGGAGCTGGGGCGGCCGTTGCCGACACCGTACCGGCGCCAGATGCCACACAGTGAAGGACTGAAGTGATGGACGCAGGAGACATGGACGGCGACCTCGCACAGGTGCTCATTACCGAGGAGGAGATCGCCTCCCGCCTGGACGCCATGGCGGCCCAGATCGAGGCCGACTACGCCGACAAGGACGTGCTGCTCGTAGGCGTGCTCAAGGGCGCCGTCTACGTCATGGCGGACCTTTCCCGCCGCCTGCACCGTAGCGTGCCCATGGACTGGATGGCGGTGTCCTCCTACGGGTCGGGCACCAAGTCCTCCGGTGTGGTACGTATCCTCAAGGACCTCGACGCCGACCTGACCGGCAGGCACGTCCTGATCGTGGAGGACATTATCGACTCCGGGCTGACCCTGTCGTGGCTGGCGGGTAATCTGTCCTCACGCGGGGCCGCCAGCGTGCGTATTGCGACCCTTCTGCGCAAGCCTGATGCCCTGAAGGTGGAGGTGGACGTGTCCTACGTCGGCTTTGACATTCCCAATGAGTTCGTGGTCGGTTACGGCCTGGACTATGCCGAGCGCTACCGCAACCTGTCGTTCATTGGCACCCTGCGGCCTGAGGTGTACCACCACTGAGGGGGACGCGGGCGACAGGTGCGCACCCGCGCGTGGCTGGTCGCAGGCTCCTCTGCCGGCGCCTTCAGGGGTAGGGCATGATAGGCCCATGAGCAAGACCGTCCGCCTGTATGACGCCCTTGATCCGCCTCAGGGGCGGCGCTGTCCGTCGTACTGGAGGCGACGGCGTCGTATTGTCGTTCCCACGGCCAGGCAGCCGAGCATGCTGCTGGGGTGCCTGCTCGGATTCACCGGTTTCGGGGTGTTTGCCCCGTACTACCTGGTGGGCAAGATTCCGGAATTGCTTAACAGCTGGCGTTGGCACGTGGGGTCGGCGGTCATCTCTGTCCTGATCGGGATACTCACGGCCGCGGTCTGCGCGGTCGTCGTCTTCTACTCCGTGCTGTTCGGTACGTCCGCCACCTGGTTCGACCGCGAGGGGGCACACGTCTTCTACCTCTGGAAGCCGAATGTGCTGGTGCCCTGGGAGACGGTTCTGGCGGAGGGGAGCCTACGGCAGGAGAACGTCCACACCACCGTCTCAAGCTCCCTGCCGTTCGTCTTCGTCACGGTGAGCGACGACCCCCGGATCTGGCTACCGGGGTTCGCCCGCCTGGGGGTGCGGGCGCGCGCCCGGGGGCCACTCATGCGGCGTATGCGCCGCGTCCTGCGCTGGGCCGACTGGGCAGGCTACCTGGAGGAGGCCAAGCGCCACCTGGATGACGACCCCGACACCCGCAAGGAGGAGCGCTACACCTGGTACCAGTCCTCGTCCGTGGCCTCCAGGAGGGGCAGGGTACGTCGGCCGGGCAGGCACGCGGCCACCCGGCTGGGCCCTGAGGACGACACCCCGTAGTCCCGGTCGGGAGGCGGCTTGAGGGCCCCAGGGCCCCGGACAGACGGACCTGGGTCCGCTATCCTGCTGCCAGGTAGTACCGACAAGGAGGTCGATGCCATGCCAGGTGCCTTACCGCCCCCGCACCGGCATCATCGTCGGCGGCTTCGGTCCGATTATCGGGATCATCCTGGTGCCGTTGCGAGCCCGTATCTACGGGGTACCTACCTGGGCGCCCCCGTTCACCTCGTTCCCTTCAGGGCGCAGGAGCAGTCCCCCACCGGGTCCCCAGGTTCGCAGGCCTCCGCCCTCGCCGTTTCCGACGGCCCCGTGATGACGTCGTTGTTTGAGCAGGTCACCGACCCGCTCACCCTGCTGGCTGCCTGGCGCACCATCCTGGCTCACGATGCTGAGGACGGTGAGGTCCAGCGGCAGAACCAGCGGATTGCCGCCGATCCCGAGGGCTTTGCCGCCGCGCTCTCAGGTGAGCTTCGTGACGGCAGCTATGTCCCGGCGCCTTTGGCTGAGGTCGCGATCCCCAAGAAGGATCCGGCTGAGCGGCGCCTGCTGCGTATTCCCAGCGTCCGCGACCGGGTGGTGGAGAGGGCGGTGACTGACACCCTCGGTCACCGGTTGGATCTTGTCCAGTCTCCGTGTTCCTTCGCCTACCGTCGTGGCCTGGGAGTGGACGACGCCGTGGACCACCTGGTCACGCTGCGTGGCCTGGGGAGCTCCTGTGTTCTGCGGACGGACATCGACGACTTCTTCCCTCATACGGACGTCGAGGACGCTCTTGCCGTCCTGGCGCAGGTGGTCCCCTGCCGGGACACTCAGGCCCTTGTGCGCCTCATTGCCAGCCCCCGCACCTCCTGGAGCCACCGGAGGGTGCGGACGCGCGGCCTCGCCCAGGGCTCCAGCCTGTCGCCGCTGCTGGCGAACCTTGCCCTGACGCCTGTGGACCACGCCATGACGGAGGCCGGTTTCGGCTACCTGCGTTTCGCCGACGACATTGTGGTCTGCGCTGCGACGAGGGGCGAGCTCTGTGACGCCCTGATCATGCTGACCTCTCAGATCGCTGTTATGGGGCTCTCTCTGGATGAGGGGAAAACGATAATGACTACCTTTGACGAAGGCTTTACCTATCTCGGGGTCGATTTCAGTGCCAGCAAGCCACCGCCGGATCCTTATCATGACGTGGACAAGACGGCGCACCCCGATCACGTCCTTTACGTGGGGCGGGAAGGGGCCCGCGTCCGCGTGAGCCAGGAGCGCCTTATCGTGGATACTGACGGTGGTCTCCCGTACGCCTCCATCCCTCGGAAGGCGGTTCGGCGTATAGTCCTCAGCGGTGCCGTTGGCCTGTCTGCGGGTGCCCGTTCCTGGGCCCTTTACAATGATATTGACGTCATCTTCCTGTCACGTCGGGGAGGTTACCTGGGGCAGCTTGCCGGGCCCCGGTCGACTGCCAACGCCAGTCGGCTCCTGACCCAGGCCGCCTTCTGCGAGGACGACACCCGGTGTCTGCCACTGGCACGTGCTATTGTCCGCGCCAAGCTCCGCCACCAGACGAATGTGCTGCGCCGTGTGGGACGGCGGGGGCTGGCCGAGACCGTGACCGAGACCTGCTCCGCCCTGCGCGACGCCGTCCGGGAGGCTGGTGCCGCTGCAGACGTCCAGGAGCTCATGGGCGTGGAGGGGGCGGCGTCAGCACGGTACTTTGCCTGTGTCTCCGCGCTGTTGCCTGAGGAGATGCGTTTTACCGCCCGGAGCCGTCGCCCGCCTCTGGATCTTCCTAACGCGGCGCTGTCATACGCCTACGCAATCCTCCTGGGAGAGTGCGTGGGGGCGTTGCTGGCGGCCGGGCTGGAGCCCTCCCTCGGCGTGCTGCACTCATCCACGGACAAACGCCCCAGCCTCGCCCTGGATCTGATGGAGGAGTTCCGGCCGCTGCTGGTGGACAGAACTGTTGTCGCGCTGCTGCGCACCGGGCGTCTGAGGGCGGAGCACGCGGTTCCCTCACCGGATGGTGAGGGCGTGTGGCTGAGCCGTGATGGTAAGAAGGCGTTGGTGGACGGTTACGAGGCTACTATGCAACGTCAGGTTAAGGGGGCGCTGCCGGGTTTCTCCGGGACGTGGCGACGTCACCTGCACCACGAGGCCCAGCTGCTAGGGCGGGCGATTGCGGAACCTGGTTATGAGTGGGTGGGGGCGTCGTGGCGGTGACCGTGATAGCGGCCTATGACATCTCCTCCGACCGTCGGCGGGGGCGTCTGGCGGCCGAGTTCCAGGGGTGGGGGTACCGTATTCAGGAGTCGGTGTTCCAGCTGCGGGTCGAGCCCGCTGACCTTGAGGTACTGCGTGGTAGGATCAGGGACATTATTAAGGAGTCCGACGACGTGGTCCACCTCTGCCTGTTGTGCGCGTCCTGTGCGGGACGGATGGAGGTCTACGGCACGGCGCCCGCGCTCGACGACGGGGGCCTGTACCGGGGGATCTGGTGAGGGGGCGTGGTGCGGTGACGGCGGGGTTGAGGCCGGTCGAGTCTGTGGTCTTGGTCACCATTACTGTGGTGCGGGACACCCCTTTCGACTGCCACTTTTCCGCATGGTCTCGTCCAAAGCCGGCGCCGGATCCGCCTCCGGGGCCGTCGGTGGCGAGTGGCGTCATACCAACGAAAGGTGGTAGAAATGGGGTGCTCCGGCCACCTCCCGGAAGGGCCCCAGAGGGCCGGTGGCGATCCAGCCCCTGGAAACGTTGCAATCACGCGGCTCCCAGGAGCAGGGTCAGGGAGCACCCCGCACCGCTAGGTGCATTAAGACTGGGAAGGTGGGGGTGACCCCGACGGCGTCCACGCTGTCAGGGAGCACCCCGCACCGCTAGGTGCATTAAGACAGCTCACGGCTCTCCCTTTCTGTGTTGTATGAGGTGTCAGGGAGCACCCCGCACCGCTAGGTGCATTAAGATATTATTCACCACTCCTCAGGGGCTGTGTCCCTCCTTGTCAGGGAGCACCCCGCACCGCTAGGTGCATTAAGACAAGAGCTGCTCGTGCTTGAGCACAAGCAGGATCCCGGTCAGGGAGCACCCCGCATCCCTTTAGCCCTCTTGGTGCGGACGGGGCAGGGTCTGCTTGCGGGGGTCGGGGCTCCTGGTCGCGCGGGTGAGGGCGGTGTGGGAGGACGTTTTGTGCACAGGGTGACGTTTTGCGCAGAAGGTAACGAATTCAGGTTGTTTTCTGCGCAATCGGTTACCTTGTGCACAAAATGTTCCCCTAGGCGGCCGCGCCGGTCCTCCCTGCCGGGAGGGCCGTCTCCGGCCTGGTCTCATAAGGTGGCCTCCTGTGGCGTGGTCAGGGTAAGGGGCCTGGTTGTGGGGGTGGAGTCGGAGGTGAGCTATCAGGGTCGGTCTCCTTGTCGGGGTGCCTGTCGGTTGTGTCGTCCTGTAGGGGTCGGGGCGCAGGGTGTTTGCTTCCGGGTTGAGTTGGCGTGTAGGTCGTGTGGGGGCGGGGGTGGCCGCCGGTGGGAGGTCGTGGTGCCTGCTGGTGGCGCGGGGTCGTGTTGCACATTCATCCCGGGGTCCTGGTGGGGTCAGTGGCGTGGTTCCAACGTTTTCTCGCCCTGGGGGGCGTCCGGGGACAGGATGAATGTGCAACTCGGGCGCCGTTGCACATTCATCCTGTTTCCGGGCCCTGGCTTGCCGGGAAGATCCGCGTGGCCCCGCCGTTTACTGATCGCGGTTTGTAAAAAGAATGTGCAACTCCGGCTGACGGCCGCTCGCGAGCGCCGCCTGAGCTGCCATGACCTGCCTGTGGGTGCCATCTGAGCCGCCGTGGCCTGCTTGCGAGCCGTCCGCGGCTGCCATGGCCCGTCCGCGAGCCGCTTGAGTCGCCATGGCCTGCCTGCGAGCCACCCGGGACCCGCCCGAGCGCCGTCTGAGCCGCCGTGGAGGTGCCCCACGCCGAGCCACCTCCTCATAGTGTGCGCTCCGACACTCTCAGGGGTGGGAGACAGACCGCCCTCCCGTGTGGCAGGATGACCCATGTCACAGCCCACCGGAGGACGTCCCCATGCACCTGGTCATGCTTGAGACGAACGGCAACCAGCGGTTCGTCTTCACCTCCCCGCGCCAGCGCGAGAACATTGGCGCCTCCTACCTGCTGACCATGCTCGCCCCCTGGACGCTCGCCGCGGCCCAGGACCTGGGGATCGACGCCACCCCCGTCTCGGTGTCCTCCGGCAAGATCATCCTCACGGTCCCCGACGAGCCCAGCGCCAGGCGGCTCATTGGCGCCGTCACCCGCCAGGTCCTGGCCCTCGCCCCCGGCATGGACGTCAGCGGCGTCTTCAAGGAGATCACGTCCCTGACCGAGGACGAGCTCAGGGACATCCACGTCGTCGCCAACCGCTACAACCTCGCCCGGCCCCCGGCCGAGGCGCGCTTCGCCCAGATCCCCTACCTGGTGCGTGCCGACGACTCCTCCCTGCCCGCCGCACCCGCCTCAAGAATCCTCGGTGGCATGCCGCCGGAGGAGCGCGCCTACTCCCTGCCCAGCCAGGTCAAGCGCGCCTGCTCCCTCAAGGCCCGTAACCGGCTCGTGGCCCAGGCCCGGGAGAGCACGAGCTTCAGGCACGACGACGAGTTCATTGAACGCCTGGCCAAGAGCCTGAAGACCCTGGAGGACGCCTTCGACCCCGACCCCTTGACGCAGGGTGCCGGTGACGCGCCAGGAGAGGACGCGGCCACCACGCGGCCCGCGATCGACCTGTCCAAGATCGCCGTCATCCACATTGACGGCAACGGCGTGGGCGCCATTATGCGGGACATTAAGGCGAGCATGGACAGCATTCCCGCGGACGACCTCGACACCGTCCTGTCCCCGCCCCCACCGCGGTCCGCCAGCACGGGCGGGGCCGTGCCGCCCGGCGGGCCCGACGCGCCGCCCAGCGAGCCCGAGAGGCTGCGCCGCTTCCTCCTGGCCGTCAACGAACGCCTTGACTACGTGGTCAGGGAGTCGTTCTTCCGGGCCTGGCGCGAGATCGCCCAGTGGTGGGCCCTGGAGCAGGAGGGCAGGCCGGGTCGCGAGGACGTGCAGGAGGGCGGGCCCCTGCTCACCGGCGTCATCCCCGTGGTGCCCATCCTCCTGGGCGGGGACGACCTCACGGTCCTCACCGAGGGGCGGTACGCCCTGCCCTTCATGGCCTCCTACCTGACCGCCTACGAGAAGCTGACCAGCCAGGACACGATCCTCCGTCACCTGAGCCCCCGGGCCCGGCGCGACGGCGTCCCCACCCCCATGACCGCCGCCGCCGGGGCCGCCGTCGTCCCGCGTCCCTTCCCCTTCCACCTGGCCTACACCCTGGCCGAGCGCCTGGTGGCCGAGGCCAAGAAGGTCGGCAAGGCCGAGAGGCAGGAGTGCTCCACCCTGACCTACCACGCCCTGTTCGACTCCACCGTCGCCGACGCCGGGGAGCTGCTCAAGGGCTACGAGGCCTTCACCGCCCGCCCCTACCGCCTGGACGCCGCCGTGACCGGGACGTCCGTGCCCGACGCCGGGCCCGGCCACGCGACGGCCCTCCCGCCCCACCCCGGGCCGCAGGCGCCGTCCGGGCCCGCCAGCCCCCACGCCCTCCCCGAGCCTGCCGCCTCCCGGAGCGTCGAGCCCGACCTGGTCGAGCCCGACCTGAGGGGCACCTCGTGGGCGCACATGTGCGACCTCAGCCGCCGCTTCCGGGGCCTGGGGGCGTACACCGGGGACGGCCCCGCCCCCGCGGACGCCCCGGGCGCCGGACCTGACGCCGCCGCCACCTCCTTCCCCAAGACCCGCGCCGCCCGTATACGCAAGCTCCTCTCCGACCGCGCCGCCACTGACAGGCAGGAGGAGCTGACGGGGAGGATCGCCGACGAGTGGGCGGACGCCCGCCGGGTCCTGGGCGAGGACCTCGTTGACACGATCGGCGACCCCCGTTACGTCTTCGACCTCATTGAGCTCACCGACCTCCTTCCAGCGTCCTACCTGACGGGGGCCGACTCGGCCAGGCCGGCCGCCGCACCCGGGGCCGATCGGGAGCGCACCACCTCAGCGACCGCACAGGAGGACCAGTGACGCCGGAGCCGAGCACAGATCTCATCCTCCGCCTGACCCTGACCTCCGACTGGGGCGTGGCCACGGGCGCCGGTGTGGCCGGGGGAGTGGACGCCGTCATCGAGAGGGGAGGGGACGGCCGCCCCGTCGTCCGCGGCACGGTGATCACCGGGCTCATGCGCGAGCAGGCCCTCAACGCCGCCCACGCCCTGGACGGCGCCCGCCCGGACGGCCCCTGGGCGGCCCTGGCCACCACCCTGTTCGGCACCCCCACCCAGCCGCGCCTGGTCGCCTTCTCCGACGCCCCGGTCAGCGTCACCCCCGCCACCGCGCCCGACGGCCGCCCGCGCCCCGCCACCCACGAGGTCGTCGGCGTCTCCATTGACGCGGAGACCGGGACCGCCAAGGACGACTTCCTGCGCTTCCTGGAGCGCGCCGGCTCCGGTGTCGGCGAGTCCGCCGTCACCCTCCTGACCGAGACCCTGGACCGCACCCCCGTCACCTGGAGCCCGCGGCAGTACGCGGACGCCCGGCTCCTGCTGGCCCTGGCCGCCCAGCTCGTCACCGCCGTCGGCTCGGACCGCTCCAACGGCGACGGCGCCTGCCAGGCTCTCCTGTGCGACGACGACGCCGAGCTGGGACGGCAGTGGTGCGCTGAGGTCGTGCGCCGGCTCCGGGCCCCGGGGGCGGTCCGTGCACCCCACCTGCCCACGCTGGCCACCAGCGAGCCCGCCCGCCTGGCCGCCCCGGCTCCCGCCAGGACCGGTGGGGGTGCCCCCGCCCCGGCCGGCGCAGCCCGGAGCGGTGCCCCGGGTGCCGTCGGACGCCCAGCCCGGCCCGGCCCCGCCATGGC
>ERZ772764.2028-NODE-2028-length-12187-cov-2.768381_pt1 | contig 12187 bp, 9 predicted proteins | sample MGYA00512163_ERZ772764 | MGnify/ENA primary metagenome ERZ772764 (study PRJEB29015, sample SAMEA2737903) | human oral metagenome | biome: human oral; feature: human-associated habitat; material: dental | place: China | collected 2094 ...
GAGGCAAAGCAGGAGCTGGAGGAAGTCGTCGAGTTTCTGAAGCAGCCGAAAAAGTTTAACGATCTGGGGGCGCGTATCCCTAAAGGCGTCCTGCTCTTTGGCCCGCCGGGCACCGGAAAGACGCTTTTGGCGCGCGCCGTGGCGGGGGAGGCGGGAGTGCCGTTTTTCTCCATCAGCGGCTCCGATTTTGTGGAAATGTTCGTAGGTGTCGGCGCGTCGCGGGTGCGCGACCTTTTCGATCAGGCGAAAAAGAACGCCCCCTGCATTGTGTTTATTGACGAGATCGATGCTGTCGGTCGGCAGCGCGGCGCGGGAGTCGGCGGCGGACACGACGAGCGGGAGCAGACGCTTAATCAGCTTTTGGTCGAGATGGATGGGTTTGCTGCCAATGAAGGCATCATCATTATCGCGGCTACGAACCGGCCGGATATTCTTGATCCGGCACTGCTCCGCCCGGGGCGCTTTGACCGGCAGATTGTGGTGGATAAGCCGGACGTCCGGGGACGACTGGCGATTCTTAAAGTCCATACGAAGGGCAAACCGGTAGATAAAGACGTCGATCTCGATATTCTGGCGCGTCGGACGCCGGGCTTTACCGGCGCCGATCTCAGTAATCTCGTCAACGAGGCGGCGCTTCTCTCGGCGCGAAAAAATAAGAAAACCATTACGATGGCGGCGCTGGAGGAGTCGATTGAGCGCGTCATGGCGGGGCCGGAGCGTAAATCACGCCTCATCAGTGATAAAGAAAAACGGCTTACGGCTTATCATGAAGGCGGCCATACGCTTGTCGGCATGCTTTTGCCAAACGCCGATCCCGTGCATAAAGTCACGATAATACCGCGCGGTCGGGCCGGCGGGTATACGCTGATGCTGCCAAAGGAGGATCGCTCTTATGAAACGCGGAGCGAGCTGATGGATCAGTTAAAGACACTTCTGGCAGGACGGGTAGCGGAGGAAGTCGTCTTAAAAGAGATCAGCACCGGAGCGCAGAGCGACATTCAGCGGGCCTCCCGGGTCGTTCGCAACATGATCACGCAGTATGGCATGAGCGACGTCCTGGGGCCGATTTCCTTCGGCGAAGGGGAAGGACATCAGGTCTTTCTCGGGCGGGACTTCAACCAGCAGCGTAATTATTCGGAAGAGGTTGCCAGCGAGATTGATAAGGAAGTCCGTAAGTATATTGAGGAAGCTTATGAAGCGTGCCGTAAGATCATTACCGATAATATCGACAAACTTCATCTTATCGCGCAGGCGCTTATCGAGCGAGAGACGCTTGACGCTGAGCAGCTGGAGGAGTTGATGACGAAGGGCGTCATTACGGAGCGTGAAGAGAAGCCGGAGAACGACGATCAAAATAACGAGCCGCCGCTTACGCCCATTCCCCTGGAGCCGGTGATTGATGCGCCGCCCGAGTCTGCGCCGGATCCTGTGCCGGAGCCGGAAAGCGCGCCGGTGGGAACGCCGGAACCAAAGTTCAACATTACGCACCATACGCATCCCTGAAAATAATGAAAGAACGGGCTGTCCATAAGGACAGCCCGTTCTTGGCATAAGATGATATACGTTTCAAAGAAGGCGATCATATTTGGTGACGGTAAAGACGGAAGGCATTGATGAAGAGGATAAAAAGACCAGGGAGCGAAGCCACAGCACTTAACGTCGGAGAGAACAACGGACCGCCGAAGGCATATAGGATTCCCGTTGCCGCTGGAAGCGTCAGCAACGGGCCGGCAAACGTCCAGATGTAATTCTGCCGGATAAAGGTCATCGCCCGGCGGCTGAGATTCAGCCCGCGGGGCAGAAGCGACATCTCCGGCTGGGAAAGAAGAAACCCCGCCGTGAATTTTTCGGCGGCGTCATTTGCCAGCGCGACTGTAAGATCGGCCTGCTGCGCCATGCCTTTTTCGATGGTGCGGTCAAACAGGGCGACGGTAAGACCATGCGCTTGCAGAAGCTGTATTTCCTTAGCCTTTGCCGGGGCGGAGAGATCGGCGTGAACTTCACCGATGGAGAGTTCCCGGGCGAAGGTTTTAGCGGTGCGCAGGCTGTCGCCGGTCAAAAGAATGGTGCGAACGCCCAGCGCGTCAAGCTCTTTCAACATGGCGGGAATGTCCGGACGCACCTCGTCTTCAAAGCCGATCAATCCTTTGGCGCTGTTTCCGCTGCTGATAAAAAGAACGGTTTTGCCACGCTCTTCCAGCTGATCGGATTTAGTGAGCAGAGTGGCGCTGATATAAATATTCTCTTCTTCCAGCCAACGGCGCTTTCCCACTCGGACGGCGGAGCCGTTGATCAGAGTTTCCATACCGGCGCCGGGAATTTCGTTGGATGCGGCCAGTCGCTGAAGGCGGGCGCGGATTTTAATGGCGTGATCGGCGATAGTCTCCGCCAGCGGATGATAGGACTTGGCTTCGGCGGACGCGGCCAGGCCGATAAGGGTATCGTCGGTCAGCCCTTCCCCCGCGATGTCGGTGATTTGCGGCTTGCCCCGCGTGATGAGCCCGGTTTTTCCGAGGACGACGGCGCTTACCTCGGAGGCCGTTTCCATGGCTTTCCGGTCACGAATAATAAGACCGCCTCGTCGTGCTTGGCGCATAGCGCAGGAGAGGACGAGAGGTTCGGTCAGGCCTAAGGTCAGAGGGCAGGCGGCGATAAGAACGGTGAAAAAAACCGTGACGCCGACGGCGGAAGAGTCAACCATTGTCCAGATAAGCCCGGTGGCAAAAGCCAAAATCAAGGCAAGAAGGGCGATGTGACCGGTGACTGTCGCGCTGGAACGTGGAGAAACAAAGGTTTTTTCCTCCGCTTCGGGCAGGGCGCCAAGTTTCGCGAGTTCGCTCAGGCGGTTAAAGCGGCTTTGGGCGAGAAGCATCGTTCCCCCGGCGGCGAAGGTGACAGCGATCGCGAGGGGCAGAAAATAGGTAGCCGGTCCCTGTACGACCAGTTCAGGGTCGGTCAGGAGAAGCGCTGCGACACTGTAAAGGAAAGCAGCCGACGTACTGAAGGCGATAAGGCTGTCGGTATCCGGCGCTCCCCGAAAGAAGCGAGAGAAACCGCGCCGATAAAGGGAGAAATTGACGAGCATGACGAGCAAGGCGAAGAGCGCGTTGGCAGCAATTACGGGGCGCGCCGCCAGAGCGGGGGGAAGATGTGATAGTAGCGCGGCGTAAGAAGGGCTGAGCGGAAAAAACGACAGCAAAAAAACGCCGCCTGAGAGTAATGTGAGAAGGAGCGAGAGAAGAAATACCCCCGAAGAAAGACGCGCTTTATGGCGAGCCGCGGAGAAGTAGGCGGGCGTGCCGCTCTTTACCGGCGTCACGTTCGTCGGTGTCGTATCGCTGTTTGCGGCTGACGGCGCAGGAATTGTATCGCTCTCCGGCGACGACTGGGGGAAAAGCGGATCGTCGGCCGTTGGTCGTTCTTTATCAGGCATGTCACATACCTCCTCGGTAGCGAAAGGGCGCGCTGGCGCTAAGCACGAAATGCCGAACGTCAGCTTTTATTCTCTCATTATGAACTCTTGACAGGCGGCTTGTCAATCCATCTGCCGCCCGGCGTTTTAGAAAATCTTCGCGGCTTCGCCGAATCGACGCTTTATTAAATTTGGCGAGAAATTTTGTCAATTTATAAAAAAATCGTGTATAATAAAAAAGCGTTTTGGTCGCGTTGCTCCTGTTTTTCACCGCTGCCTGGGCGGCGAGCACGGTTTGCGGCGGGATATATTATTTTTTATAAGGAGAAGCAGCGAGCGCGCTGGATGACAGAGCTTTTTACAGGCCGCCGCGCCGATGAAGAAATCCGCGGGAGAGGGGGCGTGTCGGTGGAATTTGATTGCTGGACAGGGCTGCAAATTGAAAATAAATATTTTACGATCGTAGAAAAAATTAATTATAAGGAAAAAAATTCCAATGATCGCTGGACGGAGTACGGGCTTGTCGCTGATCCGGGGAAAGAGCGCTGGTGGCTGAGCGTCATGGACGGCGGGCTTCATTGTACGCTGTCGCGCTCCGTTTCCCGGGTGACGCCGCCGAAAGGCTATCATCTGCACGAAAAGGGCGTGGAAGTTATCAAGGGCGTCTGGGGTGACAGCGAGGCCTCCGTGGGGGAAGAAGCGAGTTACTACGAGTACGAGAGCGCGGATGGGAACGATACTTTTTTCCTTGAAGTATGGGCTGGCGAAAAGCGCGGCGCGGCGGGCCGGCATATCGATAAAGCGGCGATCCGGCCGCACGATACGGCGGCTTCTCTCGCCCGGGCGCAGGAACTAAAGCGGCTGCATCGGAAAAAGCGCCTGTGGCGGTACGGGATAGGCGCCCTGTGGATAGCGGTGTGCCTGTTTGTCGTTACCTGGCTCGAAGGGGATTTTTCCTGGCATGGGGTCCGACGCTTCGTAAATCTGCCGTATACAATGGAAGAGCGGCTCTCCGACGCGCCCTACTATACGCGAGTAAAGGCGGCGGACGAGGGAGGCATTCGCGGCTACGAAACGTCTTTGGATTTTGGCGCGGTTACTCTGGATCTCATCGAGGCCGTCGACGGCTGGACGAAAGATATACGGCAGGACATCCGGGGAGAGGAACGGCGCGTTATTATCTCCACGGCGGAGGAAATTTGCGCGGTTACCCAAACGCCCGAAAGAAAGACACGGATCCGGATCGGTTCGGCAAAAACGTCGGCTTCGGCGATCATAGAGGGCGGTGCTGAGCCGGCGTCGGAGGAGGAACGTTTGGCCGGACCGGCGCGCGTTTCCACGACGGAACAAGACCTTACGGGCACCGATACCTTAGAGCGTTACGCCGCGCTGGTGCGCAACGCGAATACCAGAGGCCGCACGGCCGTAGTTTTAGAGAAAAACAGGAGGTAAATGTATGTTTGATCTAAATGCTCTTATGATTACCGCATTTTACGCCTTCTTTGGCATTTTTTTAATGCTCGCCGCGAATCGGATTATTGATTTCTTTATTCCCGGCGATTTCGGAGCGGAGATCAAGCGAGGGAACCGTGCCGTCGCCTGGCTCTGCGCCGGTTCGTTTATCGGTGTGGGAGAAATTTTGCGCGCCGTCATCCTTTCTCCAAATGTCGCGGGGGCGGAGATGGGCTTTGGACCCGGCGTCGTGTCCAGCTTTATCTACGCCGCGGCTGGCATTGTGTTCTTTGTGCTGGGCTTTTTCCTCGTTAACGGTTATTATCGTAAGTTTTCTCTGCCGGAGGAGATCATGAAGGGCAACACGGCGGCCGGGATTTTAGTCTTTGGCATTTTTGTCGGGCTTGCCCTCGTTATCAGCGGGGCAGTTCATTGAGATGAAGGAGGCGGGGCATGGATAATCCGGGGAGAAAGGCCGCTTATCTGGCGGCCGCTTTTGCTTCCGTGGCTGCCGTCGGCGTTTATGCGTATTGGGAAGATATTTCCTTTGAGGTCTGTTCGGCCATTGCGCCGTCGCTGAATAAGGGGGAGCAGCGTCTTTCGGATGATCAGGGACGGCGGTATACTTTGCTAAATAAAGGGGACGGACAGGAAACGGCGCTTTACGACGACCATACTGCCGTCACGTTTCACCGCGATGGGGACGGGAACCTCGTCTGGGAATTTGGTACGGCGAGCCTTTTGTCGGCGATCGCTTCCGGCTATTTCGCTTTCCACGGCTTTACTCCGCCCGGGGGATATTTGGATCCGGCGACGATGACGTACCGGATCGACGGCAAGCTGCGTCCTTTCGAAAAGGAAAAGGAGGAGGAGCGGCAGTATGCCGCCCGGTACTGGGGAGGGCGCTTTGTTCCAACGTTTAACAGGCGTTATGACTCGGAAAAGAGCAGTAAGATTGTGGGGAAACGATCGGGCTTCGGGCATGCCGGGTTTCGCACGGGAGCTTCATGAGAAAAGCTGAAATTGCATTCTTCGCAAAACTTTTGGCGAATTGCAGGGAGGCCGCAGGGTGAACGAAAAGAACCCTTCCTATATTGACCGGCTGGACGAGAAAATATTTTCCTTTATCCAGTACGGCGACTATGCGGATCGTTATCCGGCGCTCACGGCGCAGGCATTTCCCCCGATGTTTTACGAAGAGCTGCGCTTTGCCGCGAAAGAGTTGTTTCAGATCTTTGCCAAGACGGCGCTGGTCTTTCAAGAAGCGCCGGATGATTTCGCCCGGGCGATGGATATGCCGGACACCTTATTGCCGTATCTCCATATCGCAAACCGATTTCAGCTCCCGACGTGGCTGTCACGCTTTGATTTCGTCCTCGATGAAAGAGGGCGTATCCGCATGGTGGAGCTGAACGCGGATACGCCCTGCTTTATCATTGAGAGCTTTTACGCCAATGGCGTCGCTGCCGAATGGTTCAGGCAGGGCGATCCGAACGCGGGAAGCGAGGAAGAGCTTCGCGCCTTTCTAACGAAGCTTCATGAGGAACTGTGCGCGCCGCTCGTTGATCTTGGGCGGCGCGAGCTTTGCCCCCGTCCGTTCCTTTTCAGTTGCTTTGACGACAGTCCGGAGGATTTCGCCACGACGCGATATCTGATGAAACTCATGAGCGAAGGTTGTCCGGAAGGCGATATTCGCTTTCAGTCGTTTTACGATCTGGCCATCGATGAAGGTGGGATTCCTCTGCCGGACGGCACGTACGCCGCCGCTCTCTACCGCCTGCACCCGATGGAGATCCTTATCGACGAGACTACGGAAACGGGAGAGCCGCTGGGCGAGATGTTTCTCGACCTGTACCGGCGGGGGAGGTTTGCTCTCTTTAACCCGCCGGAGGCTATTATCCTGCAAAACAAGTCGTTTATGGCGCTTGTCTATGCCTTATACCGGACAAACCGCTTTTTTTCGGCGAAGGAAAGGGAAATCATCGGACGTTATCTCGCCCCTTCATATTTTGAAGATGATTTTTCTTCCCTGGACGACGGGGATTACATTTACAAGGAGATCTGGGGGCGCGAAGGGAGAAACGTCGGCGTCCTCCAAAAACAAGGGGAAAAGAGCGAGCTGATCATTGAAAAGCTGGCGGATAATTACGAGACAATCATCTGCCGGGAGAGCAAAAAGGCCATGTATCAAAAATTCATTCACCAGAAACGCTTTGTGCATACGGTGGACTCGGGGGAAAAGGAAGGTTTTTTGACGCTTTCCTGCTTCATGCTGATGGGCGAACCGTCGGCGCTGGGCTGCCGCTTTTCTCCCGAAGCTCTTGCCGGGACGGAAGCGTATTTTTTGCCGCTCCTTGTCAGCCGGCGGTGAAAGAGACCGTATTTACTTATAGGCGAAAAATTGATAAAATCCAAGAGAAGCTTATAACGCGACATGAAAGGAATGTGACGGACGCGTGGCGACGGTAAAGGCGAACGCGAAGATCAACCTGACGCTGGATATTCTGAATAAGCGCGCTGACGGCTATCACGAGGTGGCGATGGTCATGCAGGCGGTGGGTCTTTTTGATACGATCCATCTGACGCAGGCGGCCGCGGGAATTGCTCTGCGGCTCGATACCAGGGAACTTCCTGCGGATGAAGGAAATCTTGCATTTCGGGCGGCACGCGTTTTTCTTGACGCCTATCATATTTCTGACGGCGTGCGCATCGAGATCGAGAAGAGAATCCCGATCGCGGCGGGGCTGGCGGGGGGATCTGCGGATGCCGCCGGGGTTTTGCGAGGGCTGAACGCACTTTTTGCCGTAGGGGCGACGGCAGATGATCTGGCCGCGCTGGGTGCGCGGCTTGGCTCTGATGTCCCGTTCTGTGTCTACGGCGGGACGATGGCGGCAGCGGGTCGGGGGGAGATCCTCACTTTGCTGCCAGCCATTACGGAGGCATGGGCGGTCCTGGCGAAACCGCCGGTGGCGGTTTCGACGGCGTGGGCGTATGACGCCTTTGACCGGGAAAAGCCGCCGAGCGCCCCGCGAACCGCGGCGATGATCGACGCGGTGAAAAGCGGCGATCTTGAGCGGATCGCCGCCGGCTTAAGCAATGACCTGGAAAGAGTGACGCAAAAAGCGCATCCCGTCATTGGGGAATATAAGCGTATCCTGCGGGAGAATGGGGCGCTGAACAGCCTCATGACCGGCAGCGGCCCCACCGTATACGCGCTGGCGAAAACAGAGAGGGAAGCGGAACGGGCCGCCGAAGCTATCCGCGGCACTCATTCGGAAGCGGCGGTCTTTGTTGTTCCTCTGGAGGGGACGAATTAAATTAAGCGAGGGAAATGTATGAAAAAGAAATTAGCCCCGATTCGACTGGACAGCTATCAGCCGCTGCGGGATGTCGTGTGTGAAACCTTGCGGGAAGCGATCCGAAGCGGGGTCTTGAAGCCGGGGGAACGGCTGATGGAGATTCAGCTGGCGGAGGAGCTGGGCGTCAGCCGGACGCCGGTGCGCGAGGCGATACGCCGCCTGGAATTGGAAGGCTGCGTCATCATGATGCCGCGCCGGGGAACGTATGTGGCGAATATTTCCATTCGCGACATCAACGAGGTCTTTGAGATACGCACATCGCTGGAATCGCTGTCGAGCGGTCTGGCGGCGGAACGGATCACCGACGAGGAGTTAGAGCGCCTGCAGCGCCTGCTGGTCGAGATCGGCGCGCATATCGAGAGCGGCGACATGGATAAAATCGTTAAGACGGATACCGAGTTTCACGACCTTCTTTATCAGGCCAGCCGCAATCAGCGGCTGGTGGGGATTATATCGAATCTTCGCGAGCAGCTCACGCGTTTTCGTACAACGTCGATGTCGTACCCCGGTCGGCTTAAAGCGACGTTGGAGGAACACCGGATTATCGTGGAAGCGATCGCTCAGGGCGATGTGAAGGCGGCGCGCAAGGCGGCGGAGCATCACATGGAAAAATCCGAGCAGACGCTTTTGGCCAGTATGGAAGCCACGCAGAAAAAAACGGGTGAAGCGAAGGAATAAGTTTCGATTTTGGGAGGAAAAGGAATGTCAGATTTGGTTACCGTCATTTTGGCAGCAGGGAAGGGAACCAGGATGAAGTCCGTTCTGCCGAAGGTGCTCCATCAAGCCGCCGGAAAGCCGATGGTACAGCATGTTATCGACGCGGCGCGCCTTGCCGGGGCGCGTCGCAATATCGTGGTCGTCGGGTTCGGCGCGGAGCTCGTACGCTCAGCGCTTCGGGGCAAAGTGGAGATCGTCGTGCAGGCGGAACAGCTTGGCACCGGCCACGCGGTGCGCATGGCGGAGCCGCTCTTAAAGGCGGAGCACGGCACAGTCATGGTGCTGTGCGGCGATACACCGCTTTTGACGGGGGCGCTGTTGTCGCGGCTTTATGAAGCGCATAAGAAGGCGGGGGCTAAAGCGACGGTATTGACCGCTATCATGCCGGACGCGACGGGGTACGGACGGGTTATCCGGTCGGCGACGGGCGCCGTGGAAAAGATCGTCGAAGATAAGGACGCGACAGACGAGGAGAGAAAAGTGCAGGAGGTCAATTCCGGCATTTACTGCTTTGCGGCGGACGCGCTCTTTTCCGCTTTAGCCGAGGTGAATTGCGACAACGCGCAGGGCGAGTATTATCTGCCGGATGTTCTCTCTATTCTGCGGGAAAAGGGGGAAAAGATCTGGGCGGTGGCGGCGGAGGACTACGAGGAAACGCTGGGCGTCAATTCGCGCGTCCAACTGTCGGCAGCGGAGAAGATCTTGCGGCGGCGCAAGAATCTGGCGCTGATGGAGAGCGGCGTTACCCTGATGGATCCGGACACTACCTTTATCGACGCCGATGTTGCCGTCGGGCGCGATACTGTCATTTATCCCTTCACTTGGATCGAGGGCGCTTCGTCCGTTGGCGCGGCCTGCGTTTTAGGCCCGTCGAGCCGGTTCAGCGATACGAAAATCGGTAATGAAGTGACGGCGCAGTTCGTCTACGCGCATGAGTGCGAGATCGGCGACGGCGTGATTATCGGCCCTTACGTTCATCTGCGCCCGCAGACGAAGCTGGCGGCGCAGGTAAAGGTGGGAAATTTCGTCGAAGTTAAAAACTCGGTCATCGGCGAAGGTTCGAAACTGCCGCATCTCCAGTATATCGGCGACTGCGACATGGGCTCGGGGGTCAACATGGGCTGCGGGACGATCACCGTCAATTACGACGGGAAGGAAAAGCACCGCACGACAGTTGGAAACGGCGCTTTCGTTGGCTGCAATACGAATCTGGTCGCACCGGTGACGGTGGGCGACGGCGCTTATGTGGCAGCGGGCTCCACGATCACCAAAAACATCCCGCCCGGCGATTTGGCGGTGGCCCGCGCCCCGCAGAAAAATATCCCCCATTGGGCGGAGAAAAGAACGTAAAGAAATTGTCAAATGGGCTGGAAGAATTGGACAGTTCGTTTTATAATGAGAAAGGAATGAGGAGTTCTTCTTGTGCCGTGAAAAGGGCGAGGCCGCGCCGGACCGTGCCCTTTCTTATGAGGAAAAGCGATGGAGGGGTTTGATGATGGCAGATATGAAGGATCTTTGTGTCTTATCGGGGAGTGCCAATCCAAAACTGGCGGGCGATATCGCAAACCATATCGGGGTGCGTCTGTGTGACGCGCTGGTCAGCCACTTTAATAACGGTGAGACGCAGATCATGATCGGGGAAAGCGTCCGGGGGCGCGACATCTTTATTATTCAGCCGACTTCACAGCCGGTGAATGACAATCTGATGGAGCTCCTCATCATGGTGGACGCCTGTCGCCGGGCTTCAGCCAACAGCATTACGGCGGTTGTTCCGTATTACGCTTACGCCCGGCAGGATCGTAAGACGCGGGGGCGCGAGCCGATCTCGGCCAAACTGGTGGCTAATCTGATGGAAAAAGCCGGGGTCGATCGCGTGGTCACCGTTGATCTTCATGCCGGGCAAATTCAGGGCTTTTTTGATATACCTGTGGATCATCTGGCGGCGGCGCCGATATTGGCGGAGTATTTCGACGAGAACAGACTCCCTGATCCTATCGTCGTGTCGCCCGATCTGGGCGGTGTGACCCGCGCCCGGTCGTTAGCCGACCGCTTGCAGACGGCCATCGCCATCATTGAAAAACGCCGCCCCGAGCCGGGGAAAGCGGAGGTCATGAACATCATCGGCGATATAAAAGACAAAGACTGTATTATGATCGACGACATCGTCGACACGGCGGGATCCCTCTGCGAAGGCGCTAAAGCCTTGCGGCGGATGGGGGCGCGCTCTGTCTACGCATGTTGCTCCCATGCCATTTTGAGCGACCCGGCGGTGGAGCGGATTAACGATTCGGCCATTGAAAAACTGATTGTCACCGACACGATTCCTCTGACACCCGAGAAGCACTCCGAGAAAATCATCGTCCGCTCGCTGGCGGATACGATCGGTGACGTCATTATCCGTATCCAGTCGCATCGTTCGGTCAGCCAGCTCTTTAAATGAGGCTGTCATGTTCTGCCGTCGGCGGTATGGCCGACGGCGTTTTACTTTCGTGAAGAAAGGTCGACTATGAAGAAGAGAAAAATTTTTGCGGCACTTTTGGCTGCGTTATGCTTTTCTCCGGCATTTTGGGAAACGGCGCAGGCGCGTCCTCATGGCGCGGCGGCGCATATCCCGCGGCAGGCGGAGAAGGATAAGCCGCCGTTTCCGCCGTATGTCGATTTCGGCGGCGGCTATTCGGTCTACGACCCGGTGCGGGACAAGACACCGGACGAAGGACTGGGCGTCGTCGAAACGAATTTCTTTTTTTATGGTCCGCTCTTGGTGCGCCCGTGGACGGACGGAATCGTCATTCATCATGTGGGGATACCGGACGGCGATGTTTCTTCGTCGCGTATTCATCAGGCGCATCTCGGCAACGGCTGGCAGGGGATCGGTTATCATTACGTTATCCGGCAGGACGGAACTATCGAGCGGGGTCGCCCACTGGCGACCATCGGCGCCCATGCTTACCGGGCGAATTTTCACACCGTGGGGATCAATCTGTCGGGGAATTTCGATATTGAAACGCCGACCGGCGAGCAGATTGACGCCCTCGTCAATCTGCTGACGTTTCTTTGCCGTCATTATCACCTGACGCCGGATGAGCGAACCATTACCGGGCATCGCGATGTAAACTACGATACCGCCTGCCCGGGCTACCACCTCTATGTTCTTTTGCCGGAGATACGACAGGCGGTGGCGGAGGAATTGAGAAATGGAGGCGGCGACGATTTTTCTGCTTACGACCAAGTGAAGATCCTTGGGGAG
>ERZ772764.2030-NODE-2030-length-12181-cov-4.264226_pt1 | contig 12181 bp, 10 predicted proteins | sample MGYA00512163_ERZ772764 | MGnify/ENA primary metagenome ERZ772764 (study PRJEB29015, sample SAMEA2737903) | human oral metagenome | biome: human oral; feature: human-associated habitat; material: dental | place: China | collected 2094 ...
ATAATAAATAATGCTACATATAGATAGCCCACATATTTTAATGGAAAAAATATAAATAAAATTTCACCAAAACAAACCATTGAAAATGCACCCAAAATGGGAGCTATTAATAAGAAATTATAATTTTCTAATCTATTATTTTCAATTTTTATTGCACATAATAAAATAGATCCTGTTATTAAAAAAAATAAAAACAATACAATTCCTAAAATTAAAGTCATCTTTTACACCTAGTATGGTTATATAAACCATATTCCTTTCTAAAATTATTTTATTATAACTTCAATTGCTATTTGCAACTTTTTTATAACAATATCCCACTTATAATTCTCATCCACATACCTTCTCCCATTATTCCCCATTCTTTCAGCAATTTTAGAATTTCTAATCAAATAGTCCAATGTTTCTATAAATTCCCATTTATTTTCATAATATAACCCACCATTACTTAAAATAGCATGTTGCTTCAAAACTTCACATTTTCCATTCAATAAAACAGGAACTTTTAAATACATTGCTTCTAAAGTAGACAATGATAAACTCTCAAATTTTGAAGGTAATATCAATAATTTGGATTTCCTGATTAAATTGACCTTTTCATCTTCAGATACGAACCCTAAAGTAACTATATCTTTATTTCTAGGTATTTCCATAGCACTTTTTCCAGCTAATACTAATTTCAAATTACTATTATATGTTTTTTTATACTGTAAAAAATATTCAAACATCTCTTTACAACCTTTTGATTCATCAATTCTACCTACATAAACAACATAATCATCTTTTATACCAAAAGTTTTTTCTAAATCAATATCTTGTGCATTTTCATTAATATCTACACCTAAGCCAACTATATCATTTTCTATATAATCATTTTTAAATCTTTTGTTTACAAAATCTCTTTCTGTTGTAGTAGAATACAATATTGCTTTTGGTAAATTGAAAGTTTCATTAAAAATACTGTAGTATATTGGTGGCTCATCATGGGCTGTAGGAATTAATATACTTTTTTCTGGTGCAACTTTTAATCCAAAATAAGTTGTATAATACAAATATGTAAAGAAAATAATGACATCATAGTCATCTTTATGATCTTCAAGATATTTTATCAATTCTGATGAATGAGGACCTTGAGCTTCTTGCCATTTTATTCCTAAATTTATATTATCTTTTTCATTGCTCAATTTTTCAGATATTTTATTAAATTTCTTTTGATTTCTTTCAAAATCAACTTTTTTTCTTATAACTTTTACACCATTTATATGTTCTATTCCTTCTTTATACTCATTTTCCCATGTAACATAATCTATTGCACAAGTTGTTAAAACTGATACATTATATTCATCTTTAAGTCTTTCAGCCAATTGTCGGCAATGCAATTCAGCTCCCCCATTAACTTCCAAACCATATCTCTGAACAACAAACAAAATCTTTTTTTTCATATTATCCACCTATTCGCTTGATAAATTCCAATAATTGTTTTTCAACTTTTTCCAATTTAAAATCTTCAAGTCTTTTATTTTGATTCTTAATTATTTCTTTTTTAACATTTTCATTCGAAAGAATATAATTCATTAATTCTGATATTAAGAAATAATCTTTTTTATTTACAATTACTCCACTATTTCCCAAAGTATCTTTTATAGCACTGCTGTTATAAGCCAAAATCGGAACTTCAAAAAACATACTTTCAACTAACGGTACACAAAATCCTTCATGCTCACTCATACACAAAAATAAATCTGCTACTTTATAAAAAGCTAAAATTTCTTCAAATCTTATATGTCCAGGAAATACAACATCATTTTCAATTCCCAATTCCTTTACTAATTTTTTTAATAAATCTGAATAGTTCTCAAATCCACTATCATTTCCAACTAAAATTAATCTAGAATCTTTATTAACATATTTTTTATAATAATAAAATGATTTTATTACATCTTCTTGTGCTTTATTAGGAGCAATTCTTCCTACAAATAATATATTTTTCTTTCTGTCTGAATATTTTTTTATAACTTTCTTATCAGGCTCTTTTTTGTAATCTTCAAATGGAACTAATATAGGTAATGTGGTTGTATTTTTATATTTTAGTTCATCAAGTTCACTTTTATTGTAATCAGAAACAGCTAAACTATAATCAAAATATCTGCTTGCATGTTCCAGTCCTTTTCTTCCATATTCTACTAAGTTATACAAATATTTATTATACTTTTCTAAATACTTTCCTGGAGTAATATTGTGGTATCTCATAACTTTTTTACATTTATATCTTTCTAATAAAAAGCTCAAATCTGTCCCAGTAGATTTATGATAAATCAAAATATCATTCTTATTTACTTTTTTTAATTTACTTATTTTAAAAACTTTACCTTTTAATTTTTTATCTATGTTTTCAGCATAAATTTCCGTTTTATATCCATTCTTTCTTAAAAATTTATCAATATTTATCGCATCATTACTAACAGCATCTCCATAACTAATTGTTGGTAAAACTTGTATTATCTTAATCTTTCTCACCTACTAACTCTTTAAAGAAATCAATATATTTTTTTGTAACAATTTCTCTATCAAAATTTTTAAAGACATATTCTTTTCCATTTTGTCCCAATTTATTTGCTATATTTGGATTATTAATATAAAATTTTAAGATTTCTTCAAATTCAAAATAATTGTTAAAATATAATCCTCCATTTGACTCTATTGCAAAATTTTTAGTTACTTCACATTTATCATTTACGATAACTGGTGTTCCAACAGCCCAAGATTCCATAATTACTATTGAAAAACTTTCATTTATAGAAGGTTGTATCAGTGTTAAAGAATTTGCATATGCTCTATATTTATCGTCTATGCTTACAAATCCTAAGTCATGAACATTTTCTTTTATATTTTTAGGTATCTGTATTTCTCCACCTCCTATTAGTACTAAATCTAAATCAATAAAAGCATTCTTTTCTTTAAAAATACTAAAATATTTTAATAAGAGATGAACATTTTTACCTTCATCTTTTCTTCCAGCATATAGAATATATGGATTTTTTAAATTATACTTTTCTTTAAACCCCTCTAATTTATCTGGTATATTAAAATCTAATCCTTCTCCTAAGACAGGTGTTTTAACATTTTCCATACCATAAAGTCTTTTAGCTAATTCTTGTTCAGGTTTAGCATGAAATATAGAAGCTGATGAAATATTAAAAATTTCTTTTATTGTTTCCATATAGGCATATGATTCATCATGTAGACAAGGTATTATTACAGCCTTTTTTTTGGATTTCTTTACTCCATAATATGTTGTTCCAAACATATAAGGAATGAAACAAAATAATGAATAATCATCCATGTTTTTTTCAATATAATTTTCTAAATCAACACTTCTAACCATCTCTTCAAAAAATTTTTGTTCTTCTTCTGTCGTTATTTTTTGATTATTCATTAATTTAAAATTAATTTTATCAAATTTTTTTGTATCTCTTTTTCTTACTTTAAATCGTTTTATCTTTATTCTATCTTCTACATAATCTCCAGGTTCATAATAATTTTTATTCCAATCAGACACAAACTTTTCAACACAAGTTGTCAACACTTCTAATTCAATTCTATTCTTTTGTAAATCTTTAATCAAACCCCTTAATTCCGTTTCAGCTCCACCTGGTATCTTATCCCCATACCATGGAACTACAAATGCTATTTTTTTCATCTTAATCACTTCCAAGCAATTACCGCATAATCTTGATATCCAAATAACATTTCATGCATTCTTCTAATTTTTTCATTATATTTTTCCAATTCTTTTGGATCCATATCGTTATCTTTAAGTACAGGAGCTTCTATATCAACAGGAGAACTGTAAATAAATTCTACTTTTTTAAATCCATGTTCTTTTAGTAACATCTCAATTGTAAATGGATGAACATACTGTCTATGCGTCAAATCTAATGTATATGCCATAGTTTGCGTTACCAAAGCCATTGGATTTATAGTTTCAAGAATTAACGGACTTCCTTCTTGAAGATTTTTATACGCTCCTTTTATTAATTTTACTATTTGTGATGGTTTTAAATGCTCTATGACTTGTGATGAAAATATTCCGCCTAAATTTAGATTATCGTTGTCATATAAATAACTCACTCCATCTCTCAACTCAACTGATAGTCCATCTTTTTTACATTTTTCTACCATTTGTGGGTTAATATCCATCCCAAAAACATATTGTTTACCTGCATTTAGTAAAGTTTTTATAAATTCTCCTCTTCCACAACCTATATCCAATATATTATCTTTTCCAGCATACAATCTTACAAATTTTTCTTGTAATTTTTGTATACTCTCTTCAGATCCTCTATATTTATTTTCAAAAGCAAGGTAATCCATATCAAAATCATTTTCTTTTTCTAATTTTTCTAATTTTTTTATTCTGGCTTCTTTTTCATCTAATATTTGTTTCATTTTTTCATTTTGTTTATTTAAATTATTTATAGTTCTAACAGCATATGAATTAAATGTTATCTGATCTTGCATCATTGGAACTACATACCATCTTGTTAATTTTCTAATCACTTTTTTTACAAATGAAAACAATTTATTCCTAGATAAAATTTCTCTTTCTAAATTAACATTCCAAACACGATTTAATGTATCTAAATCATATCTAAAATTATCTTCTTCATTTATTTTAGGAGTAAAATCAAAATTATTAATTTTTTCTTCCTCAACATACCCTTTATCTTTTATATTTTGTCTAATTTTAGCCATTATTTCTTCAACATTAATATTATCTATATTTATTTCAAAATCATTTTCTTTTATTTCCATAATCTAATATATTCCTTTCTATAAGTGATTAAACTTATGTTTTATCCTAAATATACCGGTATCTTTTAAAATACTATAAACACTAAAATTTTCTATTTTTCTTACATAATCATAAGGTTTTCCATATTCATCATGAAAAGCTATATCTAAATAATATTTACCTTCCAGTAATTGAATATGATTAATTATTACTTCAACAATTCCCTCATCTTGAATCTTTAATTTTCCAAAATTATCAATAAAGGTATTTGTTCCATAACAATTTAATCCATCATTTCTAAAAATTCCAAAACCAAAAACAGAATCTTTTAATTTACTGTTATTCCTTTTATATTTAACTTGTATTTTTAATTTTTCGTCTGAATTGTAGGTATCGCTTACCTCATCTTTTTCATTCAATAGTTTTATATCAATAATCTCAACATCTTTATTTCCAGTTCGATTTTTATCTTTTTTATCCTCTTTTTTTTCAATATTTTTTTCTTCAGATTCTTCTTTATTTTTTTCTTGCTCATTCGCTTTATCTTTAGGTTTTATTTTAATTTTTTCATTTTTATCTTTATTCATAATGTCATCTAAATATTCTGCAACAATATCATGAGGTATGCCTTCGTCTCTTATTTTGCCATTTTCAATCCATATAGCTCTATTACATAATCTTTCGATTGATCCCAAATCATGTGACACTATCACAATCGTAATTCCACTTTTTTTCAACTCTAACATTTTATTAAAACACTTAGCCTGAAACCTAGCATCACCAACCGCCAAAATTTCATCAATCAGTAAAATATCTGCATCAACATTTATCGCAACAGAAAAAGCCAGTCTCATATACATTCCTGAAGAATATGTCCTAACGGGACTATCTATAAACTCTTCTAATTCAGAAAATTCTATGATGTTATCTAATCTAGCATCTATTTCTTTTTTCGTAAGTCCAAAAATAGAAGCATTTGTATAAATATTTTCTCTTCCAGTCATATCAGGATGAAATCCTGCTCCTAATTCCAAAAGACTTGAAATTTTTCCATTTATTTCTATTTTTCCTTTATCAGGATAAATTATTTTTGTCATTAATTTTAACAATGTACTTTTCCCGCAGCCATTATGTCCAACTAATCCAATAACCTCTCCTTTTTCAATTTCTAATGTTACTCCTTTTAAAACTTCATGTCTTGTATAACTATTTCTCTGTTTAAAAAAAAGTAACCTTTCTTTTAAAGTATGTCCTTTATCACTATATATTTTAAAGCTCTTTTCTACATCTTTTACACTTATTACAACATCTTTCGTCATTATAGTTCCTCCGCAAAGTTTTTTTGTAATTTTTCAAATACAAAATATCCAATGATAATCATAATTATTCCATAAATTAGTATACCTCCAAACGAATTAAAGCTTGGCATTCTTTTGTAATATAAAATATCTCTATAAAAATTTATTATTCCTGTCATTGGATTTAAATAAAACCAAAAACGATGTCTTTCTGGTATCATATCAATATTATAAACTATCGGAGTTAAATAAAACCACATCATCACTATTATGTTTAAAATATATTCTAAGTCTCTAAAAAATACATTTAAAGCTGAAAATATAAAAGTCATTCCCAACACAAGAATATATTGTACAACCATGACAACTGGTAGAAGTAACATATATTTACTAAAACCAATACCACTGACTAATATTGTTAACAATACAACTATCATACTATAAAACATATTCATAAACGCTGAATTACTTGTTACTATTGGTAATATTATTCTTGGAAAGTATATTTTTTTTATTAAATCTTTATTCATCATTATACTCACAGCCCCTACTTGTATACTAGAAGCAAAAAATATCCAGGGTATTAATCCAACAAATAAATAAATGTAGTATTTATCAATATCTACTCTCATAATTGTTGAAAACACTATTGTATAAACAACTAATTGCAAAAGAGGATTCAGAAATGTCCACAAAAAACCCAATATTGAACCCTTATATCTAACTTTTAAATCTTTTTTTACTAAGTTTGAAATCATTTCACGATAGTCATATAATTCTTTTATAATTCTCATAATTTATTTTCCTCTCCAATATTCCAAAACTTCCTTTAAAGTTTCGTCAATAGAAATTTCTGGACTCCATCCCGTATCTTTCTTAATTTTTGAATTGTCACATTGTACTATCGGTACGTCAACTGGTCGAAATTTTTCTTTATCTATTTCAATTTTTATTTTTTTACTTGATAAATTTATTAATTTTTTTAAAATATCTTTTATCTTTATAACATTTCCTGAACCTATATTGTATGATTCTCCTATTTTTCCACTCTCAAGTAACATTAGATACCCTCTAACAATATCTCTTACATCGGTAAAATCTCTCAAAGTATCTAAATTTCCAACTTTTAATACAGGAACTGCACTTTTTTCGATTTTTACAATTTTACTTGCAAAATCAGGAACAACAAAATTTTTACCTTGCCTAGCGCCAATGTGATTAAATGCTCTTACGAATATAATATTCATTTTATAAGCTTTTACATATAATTTACCAATTTCTTCCTGTGTTTTTTTACTAATTCCGTATGGACTTTGAGGATTCTGTAATTGTGTTTCTTTAATTGGACAATCTTCAGGTTTTATAGTTCCATACTGATCACTTGACCCAATGATTAGTATTCTAGAATTTATATTATTAATTCTCACAGCTTCTAATAGATTCAAAGTACCATTTACATTAACATCTATTGTTAAAACTGGTTTTTGCCATGAAAGTCCTACTGCACTTTGTCCAGCTAAATGAAAAATCATATTTGGACTTATATTTTTTATTACATCGCTAACATTTTCTGCATCTAGCAGATTCATCTTAAATATCTTTATTTTATCATTTTTATAAGTTTCACTTATTGTTGTCCCATAAACATCATAACCACTTTTAAAAAGATAATCAGACAAATATCCTGCAACAAAACCATCAACTCCTGTTACTAATACTTTTTTCATTAAGAATCTCCTTCATTAAAGTGATTTTAATTTAATTTCCTTCTGAATATTTTCTAGATCATTTTTAACCATTCTCTCAACTAGTTCAGCAAAAGATATTTCTCTTTTCCAACCTAATACTTTTTCAGCTTTTGCAGTATTTCCAATTAAAATATCAACTTCTGCTGGTCTAAAGAATTCAGGATTTACTCTAACAATTATTTCTCCTGTTTTAGAATCTTTACCTACTTCATTAACTTCTTTACCTTCCCAAATTATGTCTATATTTACACATTTAAAGGCTTTTTCAACAAACTCTCTAACTGTTCTTGTTTCATTCGTTGCAATTACATAATCATCTGCTTTATCCTGCTGCAACATTAACCACATTGCTCTAACGTAATCTTTTGCATGCCCCCAATCACGTTTAGCGTCTAAATTTCCTAATTCTAAAATATCTTGTACACCTAATTTTATTCTAGCAACTGCATCTGTTATTTTTCTAGTAACAAATTCTTTTCCTCTTCTTTCAGATTCATGATTAAACAATATTCCTGAACATGCATACATGTCATAACTCTCTCTGTAATTTTTAGTAATCCAATGGCCATAAAGTTTTGCTACTCCATATGGACTTCTAGGATAAAAAGGTGTATTTTCATTTTGAGGTACCGTTTGGACTAATCCAAACATTTCGCTTGTAGAGGCCTGATAAAATTTTGCTTCAGGTTTTACTATTTTTATAGCTTCAAGTATGTTCAAAACTCCAATTCCATCAATTTCTGCAGTTGTAATAGGTTGTTCCCAAGAGGTTCCCACAAACGATTGAGCTGCTAAATTGTAAACCTCATCTGCTTGAGAAATTTGCATTGCATTTATTAATGAAACTAAATCTGTCATATCAGCATATATAAATTTTATTTCATCTTTTCTATGCTCTATATTTCCAAAAGTGGTCACACTTTTCCTTCTTATGAGTCCATAAACTTTGTATCCTTTTTCTAATAATAATTCTGCCAGATATGAACCATCCTGACCATTTATCCCAGTGATTAAAGCTTTTTTCATTTATATTCTCCAATTTTCATTTTATAAATATTCATTCCTGTTACAAATTTTTAAATTGTTAATAACTTCTTTAACTTCTTGTGTATTATTTTTATGACAAATCAGTGTTACATCATCAGTATCTACAACCACTATATCTTCTAATCCAATAGTTGCGATAAGTTTATCACTTCCTTGAATTATTGTATTTTTTGTTTTTATACTTATTACATTTCCTGTTATTACATTTCCATCTTGATTTGTTTTATTAATTCTTTCAAGAGACAGCCAGCTTCCTACATCATCCCATCCAAAATTTCCTGGAATGACGTAAATACTCTTAGCTTTTTCCATTATTCCATAATCTATGGATTCTGATGGAAGATTTAAAAATTCTTTTTTTAATACTTCTTCATATTTTCCTGTATTTATTGATTTTCCAATTTTTTGTAGTCCTTCATAAATTTCAGGTAAATATTCTTTAAAGTTTTTTAAAATAGTTGATGCTTTCCACACAAACATTCCGCTATTCCATAAATATTGTCCGCTTGTTAAGTATTCTTTTGCTTTTTCTAAATTTGGTTTTTCTACAAAACGTAAAACTTCATAAATATTTGTACTGTCTTTAAAACTTTCACCTTTAGTAAAGTTAATATACCCATATCCAGTTTCAGGATAATTAGGAGTAATTCCTATTGTTGCTAGATTATCACCCTTTTCCACTACATCTAAAGCTGTTTTTAATGTATCAATAAAGATTTCATTAAATTTAATCAGATGATCTGAAGGTAAAATTATCATTTTTGAATTTATATCTTTTTTGGCGATATGAACTGCAGCAAGTCCGATACAAGGTGCTGTATTTTTTGCAGCAGGTTCAATAATAATATTTGCTTCAGGTATATCTGGAATATGTTCTGAAACCAGATTTTTGTACATTTCATTTGTAACTACATAGATATTTTCAATATCTACAAGATTTTTTACTCTTTCAACAGTATGCTGAATCATAGATTTCCCGTCATCTGTCAAAGATAAAAATTGTTTTGGTAAATTTATTCTACTTTTCGGCCAAAATCTTTCACCTTTTCCACCAGCCATTATTACTACAGAAGTCAATACTATTCCTCCTTTTTTATTTTAATTAATATAGTTTATAATTTTAAATTTGCTATTTAAATAGATAATAGCAATAAACTTTCTAAATATTTTTTATAATCGCATTTTTTCAATTTTTCTATTATTTCAGCAAGTTCTCCTTTTGATATCCATCCTTTTGTATAGGAAATTTCCTCAAGACAGGCGATGTAAAATCCTTGCCTATTTTGAATAGCTTCCACAAAATTTGCCGCTTCCATCAATCCTTTTGGCGTTCCTGTGTCAAACCAGCTCATTCCACGTCCAAAAGTTTTTACTTTTAGTTTATCACAAGATAAATAAAATTCATTAATAGACGTTATTTCAAGTTCATTTCGATCTGACGGCTTTAACATTTCAGCTTTTTTAATAACTGTATTATCATAAAAATATAATCCTGGCACTGCGAAACTTGATTTAGGATCCACTGGTTTTTCTTCTAATGAAATTACTTTATTATTTTCATCAAACTCAACAACACCATAATCTTCAGGATTTTTCACTGGATATCCGAATATCATTGCACCAGCATTGTTTGATTTTTCCCCTTTAAAATTTTCAAAATAATCAACAGAATCTTCAAGAACTTTTGAAAATCCATTTCCATAAAATATATTATCTCCCAAAATTAGAGCTACATTATCATTACCAATAAACTCTTTTCCAATCAAAAAACATTCAGCAATTCCGTTTGGCTTTTCTTGAACTTTATATTCGATATTTATACCTATTTGCTTTCCATTTCCAAGAAGTCTTTCAAATAGCAAAATATCCCTTGGTGTAGAAATTATTAAGATATCTTTTATATTTGCAAGCATAAGAACAGACAGAGGATAATAAATCATAGGTTTATCATAAACAGGCAGAATTTGCTTAGAGATAGATTTTGTAAGAGGGTATAATCTAGTTCCGCTGCCTCCAGCTAAAATAATTCCCTTCATAAGAATTCTCCTTAAATTAGTTTATTTCCCTTTTCCAAATAAGACAGCTTTAACTGTCTTCATAATAATAAGTACATCGAGTATAAGATCTTGATGTTTCAAATAGTACAAATCATACTCAAGCTTCCTCTTCGCATCCTCCAGGCTCTCCCCATAGGGAAACATTACCTGTGCCCAGCCTGTTATTCCTGGCTTTATAAGGTGTCTCAGGTTGTAATGGCTTATCTTTTCAGCATAGTCTTTTGCTAAAATATCCCATTCTGGACGTGGGCCTATGAAGCTCATTGTCCCTTTCAGGATATTCCAAAGCTGAGGAAGTTCGTCAATCCTTGTCTTTCTCATGAACTTTCCAAATTTTGTAACCCTTGTGTCGTTGTCCAGCGTGTACTTTGAATATTTTTTTGGATCGTGTATTCTCATGCTTCTGAACTTATAGACTCTGAAGGGTTTCATGTTTTCGCCTATTCTAGTCTGCTTGAATATGACTGGTCCTTTAGATTCCATCTTAATAATTATTGCAGTAATTAATGCAAGTGGTGACAGAAGCACCATTAAAGTTAGTGCAAGAATTAAATCCATTCCACGTTTCATATTTTTCTGCATCTCGTTACTTAAAATATCAAATCCATTTGACTGTAAAAGCCATTCTTCATTTATCTGATTTATATCTATTTTTTTTTGAATATCTTCGTTAAATTCTTCATAATTTATTATTTTCAGTCCGTTAATCTTCAAATCAAAAATTCGCTTCAAATATTTTTTAAAATCAGGACTTTTTATATCCTTTACAATTACCAATACATCAATTTCCTTTTTAGATATAATTTCTTCCATCTGATCATAATTTCCAATTAAATATTTTGTTGCCCCGCTTTTATTGTTTGAAATGTATCCAACATAATTGTAGTCAAGAGTATTGATAATATCTTCCTGAACATTATTCCTTATATGATTTGAACCAAATATCAGCACATTTTGCTTTTTCATATAAATGGAGCATACTATTTTTCTGAAAATTACTTGGAATAAAAAAATTAACAAATAGATATAAAAAATATTAAACTGCTTCCAGAAAGCATATAGCACAACTGAAAATATCACATCAATTCCCAATGTTATAAATACGTCCTTATATCTAAAACGTTCTGCATAGAAATCAAGCTGTCCGAATATAAATTTTATAAATATGAACAGGATAAATATAAAATTGGTCAGATACTTTGCTACATAATTATATTTATCTAGTAAAAAACTGTA
>ERZ772764.2031-NODE-2031-length-12176-cov-5.022688_pt1 | contig 12176 bp, 6 predicted proteins | sample MGYA00512163_ERZ772764 | MGnify/ENA primary metagenome ERZ772764 (study PRJEB29015, sample SAMEA2737903) | human oral metagenome | biome: human oral; feature: human-associated habitat; material: dental | place: China | collected 2094 ...
GAAGTCGGCCCCCCGCTCGGCCATCTCGCCGTGGTCGCTTCCCCCGGGCGTGCGAGTCCCCGGCTCACCGTCCTTGGGCGCCGGCGCGCATGTCATCGTGGCTCACGAGTGGCTGTCGATTCCGAAATATGCACGATAAATGGCTATGGGGCTATAATCACCCGACGCTAACACCTCCCGTTGATCGTGGCACCCCGGTGCTGTCCTGCTGCGACGAAACCATTCCGGCTCACTCACTTCACGGGAGGTCCTCTTGGGACTCCGGCCCAGAAATAAGTTCCGCTCCCTCAGCTCGGGTCATATCGTCTAGAGAGTGTCATACGCAGTCGTCTACGAATTAAGCAGTTGGGAAACTTGGTCCATGCCACAGCACCTATGGTGAGCCAAGTGGTTGCGACACTTCCGGAGGAGAAATATCCTATCCCGCAGGCCCTTCTCCTTCACATCAAGTACCCGTGCCCCATATTGGTCACAGTTCATGAGGTAGACGAGTGTTCCTAGTTCGACATCCTCCAAGGAGGTCAGCTTATCCCCATGTTGCTCAATTCGACCTCCGTCTATTAGAGGCGAGATGGAATCACTGAGCTTCTCGACAATCAGCAGCCTTTCCCTCTCAATCATCGGAAAAAGAACCTCCAGTTGGGCAGCCCAGATCCTCTCGTCGATTGTTGCCTTGTCGCCTCGTCTTGCTACGTTCAAAACATGTCCGAAGCTTCCATGTCCGCGTGAATCAAATATGCCTGAATCAACCATCGTCGTTATCGCAACGTAGGCATCTTCCTTCCTTAGATCATGGCTCCAGACAAGCTCATGTGCGACCTCCACATCAGACCCGCAAAGGCTTGTCATCAACGCAGCAACATAACGCTTCCATACCATCTTATAGGAGTCGAATTCCTGAGAACTAAGAGTAAGACCATTGAACAACTGGACACTGTACTCATCCACACACTCTGCATAGTCTATGATTGTGAGGTTTTGTGGAACACTGGTCTCACTGGTTCGGTCCTCAATCACGAACAATCCCTCATCAAGTGTAGAGATGTTCCATTCAGCACAGAATCGTTCCCACACCTGGGCGTCATCCACTCCCAAGCCCTTTATCCAAACAATTTTGTTGCGGAGAACACCTCTTCTGAGGAGATACCCCTGTCCCGACCCTCTGCTAGAGCGATAGTGTAGCGAGTCATCGCGCAAACCGAACTTATCTACCAGATACTTTCCTGGTTCATATTCAACTGGCAGATCTTCCTCAGCATCCAAAAAGGTGATAGCAAGACTCTCGGTCCCAGACGTCGACTGCAGCTCCTCGCGCAGCATGTCTCTCATCTTGTGTCGCCAAGGAAGGTCCTGCGGTACCTTCAAGACGACGGACCGTTTGCCTTGAAGCGACGATACGGTCTTCTTGACAACTTCGTATGGTCCGACAACACGCTGCCACCAGAATTCTGGCCAATCCTCTTCTGTGGGACTATCCCTCCTAGGCATCATTGTTAGCGATGTCATCGAGGATCATATCTGCATCCTTGCCAATGATACTGAGAAAAGCATGTCTACGGAGTCTGTACCTCTGTGTGTCTTGATCAGGCTTGGCAAGTATGTACATGTCTACCATCTCGTCCATCAGGTTTCCGAAGGAGGGAGCGCTCTCATCTGCAAGTGTCTTGATATCCCACTCATCTGCGGTGTGTTTGACCTCAGTGGGCGAGTATCCGGCCAATGTGCCTTCCCCACCGCTCTCTTCCGCCTCATAATATAGAAGCGCGATGCAGCGCGCGATCATAAAATATCGGGGGTCAAGTTCGAGGGATAGCCTGAATTTTTCCTTAATACTGTTATTAAGGTCGGTCCTACTCATGATTGCCCCGAGCTGTTCTTTCGTAAGTGAATAAGGAGGATTTCCATCTTGGGCACGATAGTATTCGGAGTACTGACTGGACATTGTCTCCACAAGAATGTTCCCGAAGAACTGGAGAATGCCGGGGTAATAGTTCGTGCTCGTAAGGATGGTCTCCAAGTGTGGATACCTGTCCACCTGGAACCCAAGGAACATAAGTGGACGGGAGATTAACCTCAGCGCCTCTGCGGGAGAAAGAGGCCTGATACACAAAGGTGATCCGAGCTGACCAAAAATACCATTCTTGGTAGTGGCGTTCTTCGCTCGGGAGACGTTATGGAGGCCAGCTAAGACAAATTTGAACTTGTTTTCCGACTCGCGTCGTAGCTCGACAAGCGGTTGCAAGGGTAGATAGCCTTCGGAGCTGATAGAAGCAAGATAATTGTCTGCCTCGTCAATTAGAAGGAGGACTTTAGATACGGCTCTATCCGCCAAGATCTCTCTTATTCGGTCGCACAAACCTACAATTGAATGAACGCCGTTGAAGTCAAGCCCCGCTCTGGATGCGGCAGAGGCAAGGGTGCTGATAAGATCTTGCTCAGTGTCGCACTGAAGAATACTCACGTACACCGCATACTCACCCTTATCGGGCTTGTTACAGAGGCTTCGCGCTCTCTGGAGGAGCGCCGTCTTACCGAGCTGTCTACCGCCGTAGACCACTCCCGCACCACTAGGATTCGTTATTGCCCTGAGCTCCTCCTCCCTACCACAGAACATCTCGTCCGCTGTGGCGCCGCCATCCCGAACAAATGGTTGATAACTAGTGAAGGGCAGGGTACACTTGAGCATCACCGAAAGTCTTGTCGCACTTTCATTCAAAGCGAGAAAAAGAATCAAGACCTGATCGATTACGAGAAAGGAAGGCATTGATGCCTGCCGCTTGTGATACAGCTCCGCAAGGGTACGCCTATCCGAGAGACTGATCGAATAATTTACGAGAACAAAGGAGCAATTGCTGAGACCCGAATCAACGACAGCCCTAATGATATCCTGCGGCGTCTGGTTACCATAAAGTACTAGAACTTCGATCTTCTTGTTCATCTGAGTACCAAACGCCGAAATCGGGTGATCGTATGACTCACGATCACGCGAAACGGGCCGGACTTCGAGCCTATATATCTCGCGACCGATAGAATCAGGCTTAGCAACGCCTTTGATGCTAAATCCCAATCCCTTGAATAGCTCACCGATGTTCTGGGACCAATCCTTCACCTGCCGTTTCTGACTCACGGGCCAATTCTGCACCAGTGACTCACTGTTCTTCTTCTGCCGCTCGGTCCAACTCTTTGGATACCGCTTTCTGGTAAAGTTGATGCCGTAACTAGCGAGGGGGCAGCCCTTGTACTTTCGGCAAACGTCAAATATTGTCTGATAGAACTCGCCCGAAATGAAACGGGCAAAGTCATCCTGCTCACTCATCCCAGATCTGAGCTTCTCTGTAAGTTGACGCTCACCCGATTCAAACCGGTTGAGATACTCCTCGACAACGGTGAGGTTCTTGTCTTCTCTCAGTAGCTTTTCCGCCTCATCGAGCAAGGTGGAATCACCCCCAGATATTGAGCCCCTGCACGACGCGAGCCTTTCTTCGAGCAAAAAAGAGTGATCTGCAGAGAGGTCATCAACCTGCTTAAAAAGAGCCCTGAGAAACTCCCTCCAACAGCCATACTCCTTGACCGAGTAAAAGAGATTCTTGAATTCTCTCGCGTAAGAGGCAAGGTCCTCCTTCTGCACCTCATTGATTCGGTTGTACGTGAAGGCAATCTCTAATTGGTCGTTGAACTTCGCCAGCTCTGCCTCTGCAGACTGTAGTGCAATTGTCTTTATGTCCTTGCTCGGCTCGACAGCTTCAGCCTTATCAACCATCTTACTAATTGCAAAAAGTTGACTTAGATTGTCGAACATCGGGGAATCATCGTCACCAATTGGGTTTTTCACGTCAGTAAAGGATGGTTTATCGGCTATGTAGTGCCTCAGAACCGCTTTCCACGGCTCGCAATGGCTCACATTGCAAAGAGATCCCTCGACGACAGGCAACCCATCAACACCGGTTGGCAACAGGCCCGTTCGTAGGAAATCGCTGAAGGTTAGAACTCGACCGCAGCTACCGCTAAGTCTAGTTTTTATTTCACGGACCGCTGTGTGTAGTGCAGTACCGCCACCTTGCTGACCGACAAACAAGTTCATGGATATGATTTCGTCGGATAGGGTGAGAAGGCTGTCCCTTATTTCACGGATCTCCTCGATTTCACTCTCATTAACACTGCCTCTTACATGCTCAAGCCATTCTTCCATCAGCCCAAGTCGGTCATAGATTTCGTCGGAGGCTTTGCGTCGAGACTCCATGGCCAGTCTTCGAGGACCCTTGTTCCCTTTGGCGTTTATCGCCTTGCTCCATGCGTTATCAATCAGGCTCTCGATTAATCTGTCAGAAAGCTTTCCATCTACGCAGTACGCTTCAAAAACCTTTTCGACAAGAAAAGCTTTATCCTCACGTCCACGAACGATTATATCCAAACAGGGAGACAGATCACTATTACTACCAAAGCATATCTGAGAGAACACTGGCAGATGACTCATCTTGGCGTTAAATTTCGGAGGCCTAAGCAGCGTTTTCGCCTTAGCCCTGATTCTATCCATAGCTCTGCGCCTCTCAACGTCACCACCAATCCCAGCAAGGACGCTGGACGTAAAGCCACCCTCTGGAAGAATGTCACAAACATTTATTAGCTCACTAAACAGAGGCTTTGCCCTCGAAAACGAGGGAAAAACCGTATCAAATGAGTTGAGGTAACTCTCACAGGTCTTGTACAGTTCATGGTCATAGCTGTGCTTTGGAGCAAGCAATGCCAAGCAATACGCGGCTAGCACAAACCCTTCATTTTCCTTACTATACGTTGGAAAAGTAGATTTTATGTTAGCTCCTGTGTATTCTTCGCATTCCAAAGGCGAGTTGACTGCCAGAGAGACTTGCTCATAGAGCGCTGAGGCGTGGCCGAATTTTACCTGTCCATGTACGCTTTTTAGAAGCGTCAAAGCAGTTTCAAGGTTAACAAGGCTATCAGCACCATCATCTGATGGAATTTCTTCCATTAACCTCGTGGCGAATTTGGTAACGATTTCGTCGCTAATTTCCAAGTTTCCTCTAAGGATGCTTTCTGCCATTGCACTTAGAGATATCCTCTCCGTAGAAGGATCAGAACTGTTGTCCCTCCGACTGCCATCGGAGTCGTCGGCACGTTGCTCGATCTGCGCAACACCCGCAGACAGCTGTTCATTCCCATGAGCCTCTTTGGCAGAAATTGTCTGATCAGTTTCTGAATTGATACTTTCACTTTCTTCGACAGACAAGTTCGGAGTACCTTTATCGTTCGATAACAACCTCTCTTGAGAACTTGCTGACTCGTTCTTTGCAACCTCCTGAATTCCGCTGTCCGTAATTACAAACAGATGAGTGACTCCACAAGCAAAGCGCTCTTCGTCTGATGGAACATCGAGAACAAAGGCATTTGTTGCACCCTCGGGAACAGAGGCTGTCCTCCTCGCAAGAATTCCCTCTACCCTAGAACCCCCAACCTCACACTGTATGACATAGTGATTGTCATCCCAGTAGCATCCTTGAAGCCGCCTGTACAGCATCAACTTGTGTCCGGAACCCATAGATGACTCCAGAAATGAGAGAAGTACATCATTCTGCGCCAACATCTCCATGGAAGACGCCGAGGGATCACAGCCAGGTATGTTTCTCTTCGCATCTACATAGGGAAAAAACCAAGTCGACCGTGAGTGGCTGTTCATCATATTGATAACAGAGTCTTTCCTTGCAAGCTGACAGCCATCTTCACTCAGAACAAAAGCATCCGAGTTCTCAAATTCGAAGCCTGCCTTCTCAATGATTCCTTTTTGGGCTAGGTACGACGCAGAAAGTGTGACCGCATCGGGCGACAGCGATTCGTCTTTTCCGAAAACTACAACTGCAAGCCTCTGCAATGCCTCTATGGTCATACAGCGAAAGCGCGCCAGCGCGGCAAATGTAAGAGCAACGACAAGATTGGGCGATTTCAAAAGAAGTTTCTTGAAAGAACTCGAGCCAGTCCGCTTCGGTCGATTCAGATGGGGATAGGGCGCATGGAACTCTTCCTTTACAGTGGAGACCGCGTCTTGCTCTGCATGCCCATTTGTCTCAGTAGGCACTACACTTGCACCGTCTCGTATGTTTCCTTTTTTCCCCTCAAGCCCCGCGTCACAATACTCACCGAACCGGTATATTCTTAGCGCTACTCCTTGCTGCACTCTCGTCGGATAGCTCTGCGTAATCATGTCAAGCAAATCGATCCCCGCAGTAGTCGACAAGTCATCGCACTCCAGTGCTTGGACAAATACTCTCTGCGGCTTGTATTGATCATCAATATCACCAAGGTCTTCAAGTTCCCCTGCGCTCAATGATCTAAGCGCCTGAAGCGATTCCGACGCTGTCTTCTTGAAGGGCTTAAGGGCCTCCTCGAATGCTTCGGTGTCGGATGTAACCGAGCAGAACTTGCGTAGCATTTCAATTATCGGAGCAATTCGCTCGAAAAGCCTCTCCCTCTCAATCGTGACCGCAGCATCTCTGTACACCTGAATTGGAAGGCCATCTTCCATAATGCCATCTGGACTAGCATCAGAAATCGCAAAAGAGCGTGCCTCGTCATAAGCAATTCTCAGCTCTTGCATGTCGGAATACAGATTATCGATATCCTCGCTCATCGGAGCGATTCCGGAACCGACCATTCGCATCGCTGTCTCAAGGGCGTCTTTAATGGACGTGGCAAGAGCCTCGAAGCGTGCGAACGTTTTGTCGTAATCAGCCATCAATATCCCCCAAGAACAATCAAATAAACCTATTTTAAGTATATCGTAATTATTTTGCAACAACAGCCACACCGTTCCATAGACCACTGCCACGCAGCTCCACATAGCACTGCCACACCATTGCAGCCACAGCAAGCAGTTACTTCAAGGCGCTCCAACGAAGGGAAGGCCTTCCCGAGGCGGCGCGCGACCATTCCCTGGGCGGAGCGTATCGAGGACATCGCGAATGCCATATCGAACCCGATTGGCTCCTCATTTATCGTATCGACGAGGAGGGGCTCATCCTTATTGCCACACGCACGGGAAGCCACAGCGAGCTGCTGGGGCTATGAACGTCGCCAGCGTTCATAGCGAGGCCTCGTTAGGCCCTACCGTCACAGGACGTAGCGCCGAGGCGCAGCGCAACGAGCCCGAGCGGTCGCGACGAAGAGCGAGGTCTGCTCACATCTCCACTGGGTGTGCCCGTGTATGTTGATGCACGGCGGTCCAGCTGCCAGTGCCACCCACCCTCGTCAGGTCGCAACGCCTCACGAAGAGCCACAGCCGCTCACACAACCCAAAGGCTCATCAGGCGAGGAGGGACACTGTCTGATACCTCGACCACAAGGTACATACCGACGCCAACGCAAGGATAGAGCTCACGCGAGGGATCAGCTCAATGTGCTGGACGGTATGCAGCGCATTGAGCTAAGCGAGTAGATATCACGGACTCGGTTCGCCAAGCGTACCGACACCTTACCGTCGAGTACCTCGGAACCTCACCCTCCGTCCTGGATTTTTGCCTTCCTATGATATAGCCCAGCCTCTGGCACAGCATCTTGCGATATGATCCGTCGCGCCTGGGGTCGGAAGCCTCACATGTTGTTGCCTCGCACATCGCCATGGGCCATAACATCGGGGTGCGTCACTCGACCGGCAGGTGCCTCTCTACCTATGACGCTCGCCCTATGCGGTTGCCAGCTGGCTCCAGGGCCTTATCTTGTCGAGCTCGTCACCCATCCTCATGCGCGCGAGATCGGTGTCATACGCGGCCTGGACACGCAACCAGTAGCCATCGCTGGGCCCGAAGAACCTGCAGAGTCTGAGGTCCGTGTCCGCAGTCACAGAGCGCCTACCCGACACAATCTCGCCGATGCGCGTCGCCGGTACGCCGATTTCCTTCGCCAGTCGGTACTTCGTTATGCCCATCGGCTCAAGGAACTCCTCTTCGAGCAGTTCACCGGGCGCCACGGGGTCGATCGTCTCGTCCATTCTCCCCCACCTCCCGTTTAGTGGTAATCCACTATCTCTACGTCTTTCGGGCCCGCATCGCTCCACACGAAGCAGATGCGGTATTGGTCGCTAATGTCTTAGGGTACCTCATAGTCGCAGTTGGCATCTGGCCTGAGACCCAACCGTTCGCGGCAGATTTCACATATTTCAGGACTTCTGACAAAGGGCCCTTGTCTCTCGTGTAAGATAAGCATGTGCAAGGCAGATAATATGTAGACGCGCACGTTCGGAGGTGTCATGCTTCCCTTTGGCCGCAAGCCCCATCAGAATGACGCCGGCACGTCGCCCGATGACAATGAGTCGGCGCGCAACGGACGGCACATGGCCCCTGTCCCCGGGACTCCTGCGACCCCCGACAAGACGGAGGTCTTCGAGTCGCGCATAGGGGTCATAGGCCCGGCCGAGGACGCCGAGGCCCGCGAGGCCTATGAGAGCCTCATGCGCCACCGCAAGGTCCGCAGAAGGAAGAAGCGCATAAAGGTGGGCGTCATCCTCGGCGTCGTGGCGATCATCGCCGTCACCATCGCCCAAGTCATCCAGGGCGGCGCGCAATCCGAGGGCCCCGCCATAAGCACCGCGTTCGTCACGCGCGGGGAGTTCAGCGACTCCGTGTCCGCCTCGGGCTCCATCAAGCCCGTCTCCTCGACGGTGGTGACGCCCGAGGTCGACGGCATCATCCAGGACGTGCGGGTCGCGGAGGGCTCCGCCGTCGACAGGGGCGACAGGCTCTTCAGCGTCAAGAACGACGAGCTCGACAAGGCCGTCCGCAAGGCGGCCCAGCAGGTCAAGACGGCGAAGAACGAGGTCGGCAAGGCCCAGGCCGCCCTGGAGACCGCCCGCAGAGGTGCCGCGGCCGTCACCGAGGGCGGCCAGAGGGGCGACGCCTCGTCGGTCGAGATGGCAAAGACGGACCTCGAGAGCGCCAAGATCTCCCTCGAGGAGGCCCGCTCGGCCTATGACGACGCGGTCGCCCAGGCGGACAAGCGCACCGTCACCGCCCCGTGCGACGGCACAATCATCGTCATGAACGCCGTGAACGGCGCGTCGGTCGGCTCGCCCGGTGGCGCGGGCGCGGGCTCGAGTGCGGGCGCGGGCTCGGCCGGGGCGCTGATGACCATCGCCGACCTCTCGAGGATGAAGGTGACCGTGCAGATAAACGAGGTAGACGTCTCTCGGATCGCCGTCGGCCAGAGGGCGAGGGTGACGTTTTCCGCCCTCCGCCAGCTCGTCTGCGAGGCGCAGGTCACGCACGTCTCCACGGTCTCCTCCTCGGAGGCGGGAGGCTCGGGGACGGGCAGCGGCGGCCCGGGCGCGGGCTATGACGGCGGGGGGCGCGCCATCGTCACCTACGCCGTCGAGCTCCTCATCGACAGCCCCGACGCCTCCATCAAGCCCGGCATGACCGCCAACGCGGACATCATGATCCAGCAGATAGGCAACGCGCTCAACGTGCCCCTCTCCGCGCTCACGGAGGACGGCGCGCAGACATACGTGAGCGTCGTCACCGCGCGTGACGAGAGCGGCGACCCCCAGACCAGCCGGGTGCCCGTCACGGTCAGGGCGAGGAGCTCCACCACCGCAGCCATCGAGGGCGACGGCATCGAGGAGGGCACCGAGGTGCTCCTTGCCGGCGGGACGGGAGGCTCGGGTAACGGCAGCGGCATGGGCGGCCCGGGCGGCGGCCCCTCGGGCGACGGCTCTGGCGGCTCCTCGGGCGACGGCTCTGGCGACGGGGCGACGGCGTATGGCGGGGGCGGTGCGTGAGATGCCCAACGTGATCGAGGCGCACGGGCTGCATCGCATATACGAGACGGCGGCGGGCCTCACGCATGCCCTGCGCGGCGTCTCCCTGAGCGTCGGGAAGGGCGAGTTCCTCTGCATCATGGGGCCCTCGGGCTCGGGGAAGTCCACCCTCATGAACATCCTGGGCTGCCTGGACACGCCCACCACGGGCTCCTACAGGCTCGAGGGGCTCGAGGTCGCCGACCTCTTTGACGACGACCTCGCCGAGATCCGCGCCACGCGCCTCGGCTTCGTCTTCCAGTCGTTCAACCTGCTGCCCCGCACCACGGTGCTGCGCAACGTCATGCTGCCGCTCGTCTACTCCGACATCCCCGTCTCCGAGCGCGAGCTGCGCGCCTGGAGGGCGCTGAGGTCGGTGGGCCTGCCCGAGGACTACTACGACCACCGGTCAAACGAGCTCTCCGGCGGGCAGATCCAGCGCGTGGCCATAGCGCGGGCGCTGGTCAACGACCCGGCCGTTATCCTGGCCGACGAGCCGACGGGCAACCTCGACTCCGCGACGGGCGAGATGGTGCTCAGGACGTTTCGCGCCATGCAGGACCGCGGCAAGACCATCGTGCTCATCACCCATGACCCCGAGATCGCCGCATGGGCGGACCGCACCGTGCACATACGTGACGGCCGCCTGCTCACGGACGAGCAGGAGCGCGCATTTGTGCTGCAGCATGGCGCGCAGGAGGCCGCGGGGGGTGGGGGCGCGTGAGGCTTCGCGACCTGTTCCTGGAGACCCTCTCGGCGTTCAACGCCAACCGCGGCCGCAGCCTCCTGACGATACTGGGCATCGTCATCGGCATCAGCGCCGTCATCGCCATGACCTCCCTCATCGACGGGATCAAGTACTCCCTGCTGGGTTCCCTGGGCCTCAACCAGTCCCGCATGGTCACCATATATGCGGCGCCCGATCGCGGGGTGACCGAGCAGGACCTGGAGCAGCTGGCGATGGGCATCCCCGACTACGAGTTCATCACCGGCATCGACTCGGCCTCGGAGCGCCTCGGCTCGGCTGAGAAGCAGTTTGACGCGCGCATCATCGGGTGTAGGCCTGAGTACTTTACCGTCATGGGGTTTGCGGCCTCAACGGGATCGCTCCTCTCGCAATCCGACGTGAGCGGCGAGGCAAGGAACGTCGTGCTCGACCGCGTGGCCGCCGAGAAGGTCTTCGGGAGCGAGGGGGACGCCGTGGGCAAGACGGTGCGCATCAACAACGGCGACTATACCGTGGTCGGCACCTGTGACAGCGGCCAGGGGGCGAGTGGGGGCGAGAGGTCCCTCCTGTCATGCTACATGCCCTACTCGACATTCACGACGCGCGTCTCGGGCAGCAAGGCCATCAGCGAGATCTATGGGTACGCGCGCGAGGGCGCCGACATGAAAACCCTTGCCGAGCGGACGAAGGCCTGGCTCATCGACTGGTTCTCGATCCCCGAGAGCGAGGCGGAGGGACGGATCAACGTCATGACACTCTCCTCCATCATCGAGCGGCTCGATGCCACCATGGCGTCGTTCCAGGTGCTTGTGACGGCCATCGCCGGCATCTCGCTTCTGGTCGGCGGCATCGGCATCATGAACATGATGCTCACCAACGTGACGGAGCGCATCCGGGAGATCGGCCTTCGCAAGGCCCTGGGCGCACGGGCCGCCGACATCACGAGGCAGTTCCTGTTCGAGTCGATACTGCTGTGCGTCACGGGTGGCGTCATCGGGGTCGCCCTCGGGTATGCCGCCGCGTGGGGCCTGGCAGGCTCGGCCTCGGCCTTCCTGCACATGGAGACGTCGGTCACGCCCATCATCACCCCGTCGGTCGTGCTGATGACCTCGGGGACCTGCATTGGGATCGGGCTCGTGTTTGGCTACTGGCCCGCGCGCCGGGCGGCGAGGCTCAACCCCGTGGAGTCGCTCCGCTACCAGTAGGGGGTGGGTCCGGCAGAGAGCGTGCCCCGCTGAGGATGTGCCCACAGGGGGCGACTTCCTCTGAGGGCGACCGCCTGTCGAAGGGCGTCAGGTTGGGGGCTGCTCGATACCCCACGGTAGACCGGGAGATGGAGCCCAAGTGTTAACGGCAAGCAAAATCAACCCTGAGTTCCCGGCACCTCCTTAGCCCACCATTGGCAGCCTGATGGCGTCCCGGCCTGGCCCAGGGTGTGCCATCAGCGAGGCCCTCTGCCCAAACTACATCTTTACGTGCGGTCAGGCCCCAGGCCGAGGCCTGCGGGCCCTGGCGCAACCCGCCCCGCAGCCTGGCGGGGGGTTGCCCGGACGCATTTGCCCAGTTGGGCCACTTCCCATAGTGCCCCACAGGCTGGCGGGGGGGTGCGCCCCGCGCCTCCCGGGCGGTGATGTGACGAAAAAGCGCATT
>ERZ772764.2032-NODE-2032-length-12167-cov-3.811509_pt1 | contig 12167 bp, 11 predicted proteins | sample MGYA00512163_ERZ772764 | MGnify/ENA primary metagenome ERZ772764 (study PRJEB29015, sample SAMEA2737903) | human oral metagenome | biome: human oral; feature: human-associated habitat; material: dental | place: China | collected 2094 ...
GTTCCAACGGTTTCCCGCCCTCGGGGGACGTCCGGGAACAGGATGAACGTGCAACGACGTCCGCGTTGCACATTCATCCTGGTTCTCGGGCCCGGGCTGATAGGCTAATCCGCGCGATTCTGCCATTTACTGATCGCGGTTTGTAGAAAGAATGTGCAACTCCGCCGTCCGGGCCAGCTGGTGATCTGTCCGCGGCCCCCGGTCCGGCCCTGCGGAGGTCGCTGACCACCCCATTCCGGCGCGCGGCACAGACAAGACCGGCTGCGGGGCGGGTCCGTGACCGGGTCCTTGCTCCGTCCGGGCTGTACGGTGACTGGCTGTAGGCGGGACGGAGTCGGTTGCGGGGCGGGGGTCCCTCGTCTCCTGGTGCGGGTCTGGTGTAGGTGCCGGACGTGGCGACGGTGCCGACCTGCCTTTGTCCCTCCTGGCGTGGGTCCGGGTGGTGGGGTGTCTGCCGCGCTTGTCCGGGTGCGGGCCCGGTACGCTGGGGGTTCCTCGTCTCCTGGCGTGGGTCCGGGCGGGTCCGGGTGGTCTTATGCGGTGTGCTGGATAGGTTGCCGCCTGTCTGCTGGCCTGTTTCTGTGTGCGTGTCGCAATCTGAGGATCAGAACGAGGGCCACCCTCGGCCACGTCAGGGCCCGGGCCCCTGACCTGCGTGGACATTGAGCGCACAAAAGTAGGAACGAGGTGGACCCGGCTCTGATCCTCAGATTGCGACAGAACCGACCACCCATCACCGCCAGGACCACGCATAACCCACCCACACCCACCCCAAAACAGGACCCGGACCATGGATAGAGGTGGCGCGGGGCGCAGGGATCGTAGCCCGCCAGTCAGGGCCGGGCCCGGGACGGTAACGGAGGCGGTACGAGGCACAGGGATTATGGCGACGGCCCCGCCCAGACACCAGACCAGACGGCAAAACATCCCACCACCCACCCCAGAGGATTTCCGGTCACGCCAGTACAGGACAGGCCCCGGACCAGCAGCCCGAGGTAGGTGGATCCGGTCCCCCTGGCCGCGCCAACACGGGTGCGGCTAGCCCACAGGAACACAAGACACCTTGCATGCAGGCACACAGGACGACCTACAGCGCGGACAGCACAAGCCCATAACCAGCCCCCGTCCTATTCGCGCTATAGCGGTGCGGGGTGCTCCCTGACACGGGAGGGACATCAGGGAAGAGAGGCGCCGCAAGTCTTAATGCACCTAGCGGTGCGGGGTGCTCCCTGACCCTCTGCTCTCGTCCCCTCTACCGACGACAAGTCTTAATGCACCTAGCGGTGCGGGGTGCTCCCTGACGCGCCGCCGCTGCGCAGAGAAGGTCATCGTCGCCTTGTCTTAATGCACCTAGCGGTGCGGGGTGCTCCCTGACCCCTGCCTCTGGGAGCCGCGTGGTTGCAACGTTTCCAGGGACTGGATCGCCACCGGCCCTGCGGGGCCCTTCCGGCAGGTGGCTGGAGCACCCCATTTCTACCACCTTTCGTTGGTATGACGCCACTCGCCACCGACGGCCCCGGGAGCGGATCCGGCGCCGGCTTTGGACGAGACCATGCGGAAAAGTGGCAGTCAGACAGGGTGTCCCGCACCACATCGATGGTGATCAAGGCCACAAGTCCGGCTGACCTCAGCCCCTTGAGCACCCGCACCGCGCCCCCTCCCCTCACTAGGTCCACTCCGGCACGGGTCCATTGTCGAGCGCGGGCGCCGTGCCATACACCCCCACCTGTCCTGCACAGGACACACGCAACAGACAGAGGCAGACCATGCCATTGGGCTCCATTATAGCGCGAACGGAACGGGATCTAATCGTGGACCGATTTGTCTGGGGCAGGTCGTGTGGCAGAGGAAGACTCTCTTCTTCTGTCGTCTGCGTGCGGGCGCTGGGCGGGTCCGCGCTGTGGGCCTGGGCCTCGTGGCCGTCCGTCACCTGCGTGCGGGCGTTGGCTGGGATACCAACTTGTCCCCGGGCCTGGGAAGAGGGGGGCTGGCGAGGCTGACGGCTGTCCCCGGCGCTGGCGATGACGGCTCCCTGAGCGGGGCCGCCGTACTACCGCGGACGGTAGGCGGTAATCTTTCCCGACTCCTCGTAGGCAATGAGCAGGTTGTCCTTTACCACGTACTGCGTCTTGCGCCCGCCCAGGGTGAGGGGCTTTGACGACTCTCCCGTGGTCATGTCGATGAGGAGGAGGAACTTCTTGTCGCCCTCGTAGTTGAAGTAGCTTGAGATCTGCCCTTTTTCTGAGAGCTGGAAGGCGTGGGTAGCAAACTCTGCGGAGCACTTCCCGTCAGCCTTCTTTGTTATCTTGTTGTCCTTGCCGAGGTTGATGTCCTTGCCGGCTACCGTGATGGACTGGCAGGTGGGGTCGGTTGTGGAAACGGAGTACGTGCCCGGGGCCCAGGAGGTGTCTCCGTTCTTGAGCCACGCCAGGGTCTGGTCGATGGTGAAGCGGTTGGGTGACCAGGGGTAGGTGGTGAAGTTCCTGGAGGTGTCCGTCGTGAACTTCTCCCTGGTCGTGCCGTCGGATTTGTAGATGCTGATGTTTCCGTTCTTGTCATAAATGACCCAGCCGTCTACCAGGGCGTGTGGGGAGTTCTGGGACTGGCTCCCTTCCATCTTCTTGACCTCGCCGGTGTCGATGTTCACGCTGAAGTTCGGATCCTTATCTGCGCGCCCGCCGGCCAGGACGTACCTCCCCACCCTGGAGCCGGTGTTGATGTAGGCCTGCTTGGACACGGGGATGGTGGCCTCCCACTTCTTCTCGGTCAGTGACGTCCACAGGGCGCACGACGTCCCTGAGCATGCCGTGACGCCGACGCCGGTCGCCGCGTAGGTGTCCGCCTCCGCGCCCCACAATGCTGTGCTGCGTTCGCGGGAATTGATGTCTATGACATTGTTCCCGATGATGATCTTCCCGTTCCAGATGGTCGTGCCGGGAGCGGTGGACGTGATCTTCTCCTCCCAGAGCTGCTCGGGCTTGCCCTGACCCAGCCTGAAGACGGTGACCAGAACTGAGCCCTTCTCCTTCTGCCTCGTGGTGCGGATGAGTTTGTCGTCCGTGAGCCTCACGATCGTGCTCGTGGCGCCGGTGCCCGGAGGCTCCAGGGTCCAAGCCTGTTCGGTGCCTTTTAGCCAGGCCTGCGACCACTGCTGCCTGTTCCCCGTGGGTGTGGGTGAGGGCTGGTCGGGAGTGGGTGAGCTGGCGGAGGTGGCGGTCGTGCCGCCGCCCAGGAGCATGGCGGTGACGGCGGCGGTCCCGGCCACCAGGACGAGCGCGGCCACGAGCAGGCTTACCACCAGGGTCATCCGTCCCCTGCGCGTGGGGACGGCAGTCCCGTCGAGGGGGCTGGCGGTCCCGGAGCGGGCGGTCCTAGAGCCAGTGGTTCCCGAGCCAGTGGTCCCGGAGCTGGCCCGCCGTCTCCTGCGCGTGGGGGCGGCTGTGACCACGGGGAGGATCTGGGTGGTAGCGGCTGGCTCCCTGCCGCCCGGCAGGGCGGGGCGTACCGGGCCGCTGGCGACGACGGGGAGGATCTGGGTGGTAGCGACTGGTTCCAGGTGCCGCCCGGTGGTCGTGGTGGGTTCGTGGCTGACAGTGTCACCGCTCGGGTGGCTCCCGCTGTCAGGCGATCCCTGGGAGGGGGGTGCATCCGGAGAAGGTGGCGTGCCTGGAGAGGCTGCGCCCGGAGAAGGGGATGCGCCCGAACTGGCCAGCTCGTGCGGGGGCGGGTTCTCCTGCTCCTCAGCAGGGGCCGCGCCGGGTCCGGGAGAAGGCTGGCGAGCCGCCGGGATCCCTTGTTCCTCGGTGGGGACGGCTCGCGCGTACTGCCGGGGCAATGGCGCTGGTGGTGGCTGGTCCAGGTGAGGAGCCGCTGGTAGCTGGTCCGGCTGAGGAGCTGGCGGTGGCTGAGCCGCTGGTGGCTGGTCCGGCTGAGGGGTCTGCACGTGCCTGCCCTGGGGTCCGGGCTCTGACTGAAGAGGATTGGTCATGCCGTTGAGTATGACATGCATCACGCATTATGTGCTCGTCATGCCGCTCACACGTGCCCGGGTGCGGCCCCGAGCCCTTGTCCTCACTGCGAGGTGGGTCGTGGCAGGGGTGGCCCGCCACGGCCTCGGCCACTGTGAAGACCTTTTCAAGGCTCGGCGTCGTCCCGAGGTAGACGAGCCGGTACAGGCCCGTGCCGATCATCATGTCCGCGCTCGTGACGGCGCCGGGCCCCCGCCAGACCCCGATGCCGATTCTTCAGCCATCTTCTCAGGCCCATGGGCGCTTGTCGGCCCCCCGCCAGACCTGGTGCCGGCCCGGGAGACGGCGTCGATTGCCCCGTTCCGCAGGGGCGCCACGACCTTCTCGCGGTAGACGCGCTCGGACTGGGGGCGGGCGAGGAGCTCCAGAGCCGGGTAGGGGACGGCGGAGCCCAGGGCCGGGTTAGCCAGGAGGTGTGCATACGCACGACGAGCGCGCTCAGGTCGACCAAGGGGTCCGGGCTGGGCGGCAGGTCCTGCGGCCTCAGGATCGCGGACGGGGTCCCGACTTGGGCGGACGATCCAGGCACTTACCCACCAAGGCCGCGGACGGGCTGTGGATGTGGCGGCGAGTTTTGGGACGGCCACCAGGGCCCTGTGGCCGTGGCGGACGGGTCCTCCTGGGCTGTCCGCAACCAGCTGGAGACCGGGACAGTTCCTTAAACGTGGACAGAAGGTCACGATGAGGTGGCTAGACGCCGGTGACATTGCTTGGAGCCGGTGCCTGGGTCTAGCTGTAGGCGGCCTTGGTGTGACCGAGGTCATGTCGTGTCGGGTTCGAGGGGTGCGGGTCCGGCTTGAGAGGCGGCTGTCCACAGCATGAGGACGACGGCGGAGGCGGGGCTGTGGATTGTGTGGATTCAGTGCTGGGGAGAGGGATCCACAGCAGCCTGGCCCTTTTCTCCCCACCTGGGGACAGACCTGTGGAAAATTACACGGATGTGTTTCCACAGCCCTGTCCACAGGTGTGGGGGATGTGCGAGGGCGTGGGATGCCAAGGGGACGGGTCAGCGCGCCCCACTGAGCGGTCAGGGCCTTCCCGTGCTCCTGACACCTGTCCTATGAGGCCTGTGGGTACCCCCTGAAACCGTGGGGCCACAGGGGGTGGACAACTGCGGAGGGGAGGGTGTGGAGTCCCGGGGCAGCCGCCTCGGTGGGGGAAAGACCGTTCTCTCGCCGTTTCTCCCCACCTGGGGACAAGCCTGTGGATAACTTTTCCCCAGCCTGTCCCCAGCTTTTGTCCACAGCTGTGGACAGAGGGGAGAGGGTGGCCCCTCGGTCTGCGAGGGAGCAGCGACGTGAAGGAGGTGTCGGGGCCTCGGCGCACAAGCAGAAAGTGACTGAAATCACTCTCAAGAACGGCGACAAAGGTTGACAATGCAAAATGCTGAGTAAATGATAATGACAGTGTAGGGCCAGCTTTAACTATCAAAAACTATTGAAACACCACTACTTATATGTGAGAATGGTGACGGCTTAGCTAGAGGATGGTGGGCGTGGGTGAGGCCGTCGATCTCATAGCCATGGGGACCACGGGTGAGGGGATGAGGGGCCCCACGTCGAGGCATCCCCGCTCACGCGGCTCGTAGCCATGGGGACACGGGCGGAGGCCTGGAGGGAGAGCCAGCAGCGGCCCGACCTGCTCGTAGCCACGGGGACACGGGTGCCGACTGCGCCGGGCCGGACCTGGGCCGCTGATCTCATACCCTGGGGACACGGGCCTCACAGGCTCCCCATAGACCTCCTGCGTTGACTTACGGCCAACCCCGACGACGCGACGGCGTCGCCCACAGACCTGGAGCAGGAGGAGCTCATGACCGTGACGTCACTCACCTACATCCTTGCCGACCTGACCGCCCTGGCCGTCCTGGTCGGCGCCCTCTACGCCCGACGCCATGGACGCAAGGACCTCATAGCCGCCTACCTGGGCATTAACGTGGGCGTCCTGGCCGTCACCCTCCTCATGTCCACCGCCTCCATTGCGGCGGGCCTGGGACTGGGCCTGTTCGGCGTGCTGTCAATCATCCGCCTGCGCTCTGCCGAGATATCCCAGGGCGAGATCGCCTACTTCTTCGCCGCCCTCGCCCTGGGCCTCATGGGCGGCATCCAGACCGCCCCCCTGAGCCTCATCGCCCCGCTCATGGCCCTGGTGGTGGCCGCGCTGTGGGTCGGGGACCACCCCCGGCTGGCCCGGCGCAACCGTCGCCAGGTCATTGTGCTCGACCGCGCCGTCACCGACGAGACCGCGCTGACCGCCCACCTGGAGTCCCTCCTGGGCGGCCGGGTGCGCTCCGTCGAGGTCCAGCGCCTCGACCTGGTCAACGACACCGCCCTCGTGGACGTCAGCTACCTGGTGCCGCGTACGCCTGCCGCCCGCACCGCCCGCACCGCCGGGGGACAGCGGCTCGACGGGAGCGGAACGGGCCCCGCCGCCCGTGCCACCGCCCTCACCGGCGCCACCCGCTGACCCAGGTTTTGCTCTGCCGGCCCAGGGCTACCCCACTGGCCCAGGGTCGCTCCACCAGCCCAGGGTCGCCCCGCTAGCCCCGGGCTAGCCCCCTGGCCCAGGGCCGCCCCACCAGCTCCCGCCAGCCCACGGTCACCCCGCCGGCCAGGGTTTGCTCCACCACCCCACGGTCACCCCGCAGGCCCCCACCAGCCCCATAGGAGGCAGGACGCACATGACCACCATAAGCACTGACAGCCTGGCCGCCGTCACCCTGGCCGAGCTCAACGCTGCCGCCAGCCTCCTGACCCGGGTGGACCGCAAGTACCTCCTGCCTGTCCACGCGGCCCAGGACCTGGTCCACGCCCTGGGGGACGCCCAGGTCCTCCAGATCGGCCAGCGTCGTTCCTTCGCCTACGCCTCGACCTACTTCGACACCCCCGACCTGGACTCCTACTACCTCGCAGCCCGCGGGCGACGGCGTCGGTTCAAGGTACGCACCCGCTCCTACCTGGACTCCGACCTCACCTTCCTGGAGGTCAAGACCCGGGGCGGGCGACACACCACCTTGAAGTCGCGTACCGAGTACGACCGTACGGACCTCCTCACCGAGCCGGGGCGGCGCTTTGTCGCCGAGTGCCTGGCCACCTCGGGCGCCTGCCCGCAGGCCCGGGCCGACGAGGTCGCCGACACCCTCATGCCCGCGCTGTCCACCACCTACGAGCGCACCACCCTCCACCTGCCCGCCGACGGCGCCCGCGTCACCATTGACACCACCCTGACCTGGTCGCACCCCAGCGCCGCCACCGGTGAGGCGGGGGAGACCTACCAGGCGTGCGGCTACGCCGTCGTCGAGACGAAGAACCCCGCCACGCCCTCCCCCGCCGACCGGCTCCTGTGGGCGGCGGGGTACCGGCCGACCCGGGTCTCCAAGTACGCCACCGGTATGGCCCTGCTCCACCCCGGCCTGCCCGCCAACAAGTGGCACCGGGTCATGCACCGGGAGCTGGCAGGAGGAGGGTGCCGGGAGCTGGCAGGAGGAGAGCACCGGGAGCTGGCCCAGGCCGGGGCCCGCCAGACCACGCCCGTCCCCGCGGTAGGGCTGTTGGAGCTGGTCGGGGCCCGCCGCCGGGCCGAGGCACCGGGTCGCCCACCGGGGGCACTGACGCGCCCCAGGTTCTCACGTGGACACAGCGCCTGCATGAGAGCTGCACCGGGCGCTCCCACAGACTCACTCCACCCGTATTCAGCCTAATACACACTCAACAAATACCAAACAGCTCATGAAGGGGCCAGTCATGATCTCACCCACCCCCACGCGCCGCCTGACCAGGGCCGTGACCGCGAGCCTGTCGGCCGCCGCCCTCCTGGCAGGCTGCTCCGCGACAGCCAGCAGCACCTCTACCGGCTCCGGCGCGGGCGCTGCGTCCAAGGACGCCTGGACCACTATCTCGACCTCGGTGCGCACGGCCTCCACCGGGGCCAGCGTGACTGACGTCCTGGCCGCCAACGACGCCGTCGCCGCCGTCACCACACCGGCTGACGAGGCCGGCACCTACGACTCGGGGGCCACGACCATTGCGCTCTCGGGGGACTCCGCCACGGTCTCCGGCTCCGGCGCCACCGTGGACGGCAGTACCGTCACCATTACCTCCTCGGGCACCTACGTGGTCTCCGGCAGCCTGTCCGACGGCCAGATCGTGGTCAACGCGGACGACGCCGACGTCCGCCTCGTCCTGGACGGGGCCACCATTACCAACGCCGACGGCCCCGCCGTCAACGTGGTGGACGCCGGATCCGTGGTCGTGGTCCTGGCCGCGGGGTCAGCCAACTCCCTGTCCGACGGTGCCAGCTACGCCGACACCTCCGATAACGCCCCTACCGCCACCCTGTACTCCAGTGACGACCTCACCATTACCGGTACCGGCTCCCTGAGCGTGACCGGCCTGGCCAGGGACGGCATCTCCTCCAAGAACGGCGTGGTCATCTCCGGCAGCCCCACCGTCACCGTCAACGCCTTTGACGACGGTATCCGCGGCAAGGACTACGTGGCCGTCACCGGCGGCACCCTGAGCGTGACCGCGGGCGGGGACGGCATTAAGTCCTCCGAGGACTCCGACCAGACCCAGGGCTTTGTGGCCCTGGGCGCGGCGGCGGTCACCGTGACCGCGGGCGACGACGGCGTCTCGGCCACCACCGACGTGACCGTCAGCGGCACCACCCTGAGCGTGACCGCGGGCGGCGGTCAGGCCGCCGCGTCCCCCACCTCCGGCGGTCCCGGCCAGGAGGCCCAGCCTCCCTCCGGTGCCCGGGCCCAGCAGTCCGCTGCCGACCAAGGCACCGAGAAGCCCAAGGGGGTGAACGCCGGGGTGAGCTACACCCAGGACTCCGGCACCGTGGTGCTCGACGCCGCTGACGAGGGCCTTCAGTCCGCCTTTATCAATATCAGCGGCGGCGAGCTGACCGTCACCTCGGGTGACGACGGCGTGAACGCCACCAACGGCGACCATGTGATCGAGGGCTACGAGGACGCCGACTCCGAGTCCGACGACGGCGCGGTCCTGACGATCACCGGTGGCACCACCCAGATCTCCTACGCGGGGTCGGACGGGATCGACTCCAACGGCTCGGCCTTTATTACCGGCGGCACCGTCCTCATCTCCGGGACGGCCGGGTCCATGGACGGCTCCGTGGACGTCAACGGCGAGTCCACGACCGTCGGGGTCACCGACGCCCCGGGTGTGGCTGTCGGGGACACCGTCACCGTGACCGGGGGCTCCGGCTCCCAGACGCTGACCAGCACGATCTCCGCCTCCACCACCACCGTCCTGGGACTGGTCGAGGGTGAGAGCTACACCGTGTCCACGAGCTCGGGCGGCTCCCGCACGCTGACCGCCTCGGCGCTGGCCGCGGGTGCCGGTGGGCCTGGTGGGTCCGGTGGGCCTGGTGGGCCCGGTCAGGGGGGAGCGGGCCAGGGCGCGCCTGGTGGGCCCGGTCAGGGGCAGGGCCAGCCTCCGACACCCGGGCAGAACGGGGCCGGCGGCCCCGGCGGTGGTCAGTCCGGCCAGGAAGGAACTCAGACCCGGTAGAAGGCGATAGCAGACGGTGGGGTACCTCGGTGTGGGGTACCCCACCGTTTCCTGTCGACATCATTCCGTGACTCAGGCACAATCGAGGCCATGGTCACATCTGGAGACGCAGACGATGCACAGCCCGCTGACGATGCCCGGCCCGGCACCACCTCTGACGTCACCCTCGACCCTGAGACTCCCGACCCTGAGACCACCCCCGAGGCGGCGTCCCCAGACAGCGCCCGGGGCCCGGACTCAGAGGTCCGGGCGTACCGCCGGGATCCTCAGGACCGGGAGCCGGAGCGGGTAGGACGTGCTGGCCTGGTCCTGCGCATGCTGCGGCTCGGGGCCGTCCTGACCCTGCCCGTTCTGTGGTGCGCCCCCTGGATGTCCATGCTCCCGTTCGGTCAGAAGACCTCTGCGTCCCTGATCGTCTGGCCCCTGCTCTTCCTGGGTGGGGCGTGGCTCTTCTTCCCCCTGTCGCGTGAGGGACCCATATCCCGGGTGCTGTCCGTCATCGTCCTGGTCATGGCTGACGAGGTCACCCTGCACAGTGTTGTCCGAGCGGTCTGGGACTGGTGGAGCACCTACCGACAATGGGGTGTCACGTCAAACCGTTCCCTGTACATTGCGGCGTCGCTGCTCGCTCTCGGCCTGTTTCTCACCAGCCACTACCTGGTACGAACCCGCTACCCGGCGGCGCCTCTGAACCTTCAGGGGGCAGGACTGCGCTCCGGTACGTACGCGGTGGTCAGGAGGATTACTATCGGGACGGCGCCGCTACCGCCTTGGCACCGTCTCACCATCCTCCCCTCGTCCTCCTGCCGCCGCTGCTCCTGGTGGGTTCCGTCCTCGTCCTGCCCGGCGTGCCCCAGCCCGTCACCCAGCAGCTCGCCTCTCGTGTGCCTGAGGACGCCCGGCCTGCCATGCCCACGACGGTGGGCAAGGCTGTGGCGTGGACGCGGGAGACCGGGCCCGCGGTGCTCGACGTCGCCGCCGGGGCACGCGGTCCGCTCGTTCTCACCAAGGACGGCCTGGAGGCCCTGAGGCCTGAGGACGGTACCACCCTGTGGCGCTACCACCGGGACCGTGCCAGGTACTCCCATCTCGAGGGCTCTCGCAGGGCCTACCTGGCGGTGAGCCCTGACCGACACTATGTGGCGTTCCGTATCGAGGCGCCTGCCCTGGGAGGTCATGGGCCTGACGCGCTCACTACCGTCCTGGACACGGTGACCGGGGAGACGGTGGGCGAGTGGCCCTCGGACAACTCCGACCGTGTCCAGCTGACCGACTCCGCCATTCTCGTGGGTAACGACGCCATTCTCCTGAGGGACGGCTCCGTGCTGGGGCAGGTACCTGACGGAGAGGGAGACTGCAGTGGGACTGCCGGGCACTCCACCTTTATCGTTGACGCGGGAACGACGCCGCTCTCTCTCGCGGGGGGTATTCTGCCGATATTTGTCTCTTCCCGCAGGACGGCCTCGGTGGCGCCTCCTCCGGTACGGTCCTCAGTAATGTCGCCTACGACCTCTGGAATGATCACAACGACAACTATTGCACCATAGTGGACGGGTGGATGGTCGTGCGCACCGAGCTCGTTACCCCTGATAGTACTGCCGGTAAGGGCGGGAATCGGCGTTACATCTACCCGTGGGAGACCCGGGCCATTAACATTGACGAGGTGGCGGCGTCTGGATCCGTGGAGGGTGCCCGTAGCGTCCCCCTGGGGGCGTCTGTCGGGGTGAACCAGTACGCCTCACTGGCCACGGGTACGCTCGTGACCTACCCTCCCTACCCAGAGATGGTGAGCCGTAATGACATTGATCGTAAGGACGGTCCGTGGGTCGGGGCCGTATTCAATCCGGCTACTAGGACGGTCAGCACGGGGGAGTCGGACGCCCTGGCTGCCGCCAGGATGGGGTGCACCCTTAAGCCCAACGAGTCAGGGGAAGGCGTCCTCTCGATTGAGATGACTCCTGGTGACGGCTCCCCGGGGCTGGTCGCCCGCGCGGCGGAGCCGACGTCGGTCTTTAGCAGCCTGACGCATCTTGATAGCGCCTGTGCTCCCCGGCAGCTGCGTCGCAGCGCACTAGAATTCTCTGATATTGTCAAATTCGTCGTTACGCCAGGAGCCACTGTGGTGGTCCTCGACACTGACTACAGTATCAGCAGATACGTGCCGCACACTATTCGAGTCTATGGCGTGAGGTAGGAATAGCATGGATATTAGGAAGAAGGCCTCCTGGGTGGCCAGGACAGTGGTGCTTGTCGTCACCGTCACCCTGGTTCTGGAGGGGGTCCTGGTATGGGACCTCGTGAGTGCCTACGTAAACAGGCCTGCTATTGACCTCGGTACCTCCGGCAACGCCTACGACGCCTACAGCGCGGGCGTATGGCCGGAATTAAACAAAACGGTATTCTGGGGTGGCTTCTGCGGGGTTCCTGGTTGACGTCTTCGGAGTATCTCGTGTAGGATTGTCTCGTGCAGATCGACATGACGAACGAGGAGCGGGACATCCTCATCAGGTGGAAGAAGCGTTCGGACACCTACAAGCTGGTTCGGATGAAGGCGGAGGCGATTGTGTACGCCGCCCGTGGCGTCGGCCTGGACATTATCGCGGAG
>ERZ772764.2035-NODE-2035-length-12163-cov-4.872894_pt1 | contig 12163 bp, 10 predicted proteins | sample MGYA00512163_ERZ772764 | MGnify/ENA primary metagenome ERZ772764 (study PRJEB29015, sample SAMEA2737903) | human oral metagenome | biome: human oral; feature: human-associated habitat; material: dental | place: China | collected 2094 ...
GAGGCCCGGGGAGCCGTCGCCGAGCGCCGGGGCGCCCCCGCCGTCGACGCACCGGGTCGACAGCCGGGCCGCCAGGTCCTCGTCATCCCCACGCCGTCGGGCGGGCCGTTCACCCAGCGCACCGCCGAGGACCTGGCCCGCGCCGACCAGATCGTCTTCGCCTGCGGGCGCTACGAGGGCATCGACGCCCGGGTCGCCCAGCACTACCGGGCCGCCGGCGTCGAGGTGCACGAGCTGTCCATCGGCGACTATGTGCTCAGCGGCGGCGAGGCCGCGGCCCTGGTCATGATCGAGGCCGTCGCCCGCCTGCGCCCGGGGGTGCTGGGCAACCCCGCCTCCGTCGTCGAGGAGTCCCACTCCGCGGCGGGCCTGCTGGAGTACCCCGTCCACACCCGGCCCGTCGCCTGGCGCGGCCTCGACCTGGCCGCCTCCGACCCGCACCTGCTGTCGGGCGACCACGCCCGCATCGCCCGCGCGCGCCGCGACCAGGCCCTCGCCCGCACGGCGGCCCGCCGTCCCGACATGATCGGCCGCCTGCGCCCCGAGACCCTCGACGCCGCCGACCGCGCCGTCCTGGCGCGCCACGGCTGGGCGGTCCCGGAGGGCGCGCGGGGCCCGGTCGGGCTGGTCGTGCGACCCGCCTTGGCCGAGGACGTCGAGGCCTTGTCCGCCCTGGCGGCGCGCACCTTCCCCGACGCCTGCCCGCCCTTCCTCGCACCGGAGCGGATCGCCGCCCACATCGCGACCAACCTCGCCCCCGAGCGCTTCGCCGTCTGGCGGGCCGACCCGCGCGCGGTCCTGACGGTGGCCGAGCTGCCCGGCGGACTCGCACCGGACGGCCTCGCGGCGGGCGCCGATCCCGCCGACGCCGTGGCACCGGGGGAGATCATCGGTTACAGCGTCGTGCTCGTGGAGCGGGCCGACCCCGAGGGCGGGCTCATCACGGGGCTGGACCAGCGGCCCGACGCCGTCGGCGTCCCCCCGCGCTCCGACGGCACCGCGGGACTGGCCGCCGAGCTGTCCAAGGCCTACGTCGATACGCGCCTGCGCTCCTCCGGAGTCGCCGCGGTGCTCCTGGACGAGGCCGTCCGCGCCGCCGCCGCGGAGGACGCCACCGTCCTGTGGCTCGGCACCCACGAGCGCAACCGCCGGGCGCAGAGGGCCTACAGGCGGCGCGGCTTCCGCATCGTCGGATCGCGAGTCTACGACGTCGGCGGGCGGACCTGCCGGGACGTGGTCATGAGCCTTGACCCGCGGGAGGCCCGCCATGAGCACTGAGAGCGCTAAGAGCGCTAAGAGCACTGACAGCACTGAGAACACTGGCAGTACGGGCGGAATGGGCGGTGCGGGCCGCACCGACCGCATCGGGACGGTGAGGGCGACGGAGATGAGGCAGATGAGGAATGCGCCCGGGCGCGCCGCCGAGGCCGCCCTTCCAGAGCGGCCGCACGGGCGGTCGCGCGGTCTCGGCGGGAGGCGGGAGCCCCACCCGTTCGTGCGCAGGCTGGTCACCCTGGTCGCCGTGCTGGTGGTCATCGCCGTCGTGCGCAGCCTGGTCGTGCAGAGCTACACCATTCCCTCGGGGTCCATGGAGAACACGCTCCACGCCGGCGATCGCATCATGGTGACGGTGTACGACGCCGGCTCCGTCGAGCGCGGTGACGTCGTCGTGTTCACCGATCCCGACAACTGGCTCACCGAGCCCGGGCCCACAGGCGTCGCCCGCGTCATCCAGGACGTGCTGGTGGCTGTGCGCCTGCTGCCGGAGAACGCGGGGCACCACCTCGTCAAGCGGGTCGTCGGACTGCCCGGCGACCACATCGTGGCGGATGGCACCGGTCCGATGAGCGTCAACGGGATCGTTCTTGACGAGCCCTACCTCAAGCCCGGTCGCACCAGTTCGGACATCGCCTTCGACGTCACCGTCCCCGACGGCTACGTGTGGGTCATGGGCGACAACAGGTCGAACTCGGCCGATTCCCGGGTGCACCGGGGCGATGCCCACGGCGGCTTCGTGCCGGCCGGCAACATCGTCGGCACCGCCAGGTTCGTGTACTGGCCCATCGGGCGCTGGTCCGGGCTGGGGGGCGGTCGGGACGTCTTCTCCCGCGTGCCCGAGGCGGCCTCCGCCCCGGTGACGACGCCCGCTCCGGCCGTCGGCGAGCACTGAGGGTCATCCGCCCGTAGACGCCCGTAAGGCGCGTGACGTCAGGCACTCGGACCCCGACGGCCTCGCAGCCTCGTGCCGCACTGTGGCAGACTGAGCGCGCCTCCGGGCCTCGGGCGTCCTCTGCCACTGGGGAGGGCGCTCATGCGCAGGATCCGCGGGCGATCGAGAACGATGCAGCCGCCCCATGGGGTTCGTCCCGAGGCGGGCCGCGGCGTCGCCTACCAAACGCCCATGACCAGTGGCACGAGCGTGGAGAGAGTAATGACCAACCTGATTGACCAGATCGACGCGGCCTCGCTGCGCGACGATGTGCCCGACTTCCGAGCCGGTGACACCCTCAAGGTGCACGTCAAGGTCGTCGAGGGCAGCCGTACCCGTACCCAGGTGTTCCAGGGCGTCGTGATCGCCCGCCAGGGCGGCGGCGTCTCCGAGACCTTCACGGTTCGCAAGATCTCCTTCGGCGTCGGCGTCGAGCGCACCTTCCCGGTTCACACGCCCACCGTTGAGAGGATCGAGGTCGTCACTCGCGGCGACGTGCGTCGGGCCAAGCTGTACTACCTGCGCAACCTGCGGGGCAAGGCGGCCAAGATCAAGGAGCGCCGCGAGAGCTGAGGGGCGCGCTCGTCGCGCTCCGCCGCCCGGATCCGGGCGGCGCCCCTTCTCATCACCGGGGCACCCAGGCCTCGTTATGCATACGCACCACCTCGGAACAGGAGCACGGTGACCTCACCGCAGGACGACCGCGAGGAGTTCGGTCCCGACGTCGACGACGGCGGGACCGCGACCTCTCCCGACAAGGAGCAGGCCGACGACGAGTCCGCGGCCGCTCCTCCCGAGGAGAGCCCGACGCAGGCCGCGCCCGCGGAGGCGGGCGATGAAGCCGTGGCGTCCGACGGGGCGGATGAGCTCGCACCCGAGGAGGCGGAGTCCGTCCCCGCTCCCGCGGGCCGGGAGCCCGGCGAGGCGGATGAGGCCGGCTCGATCGAGCAGCCGGTCGAGCACGAGGCCGACGCTCCCGAGTCCGATCCGGTCGAGGCGAACGGGGAGCCGGAGTCGGCGCCCCCGGTCGTCGCGTCCGCCGACTCCGCCGGGTCGGGACGGCAGGCCGTTGAGCCGGCCGACTCCGAGCAGGTCGGGTCCGGCACTGAGGACCCGGCTGAGGCCGGGCGGCAGGCCGGTGGGGCGGACATGGCCGAGCCGGCCGAGCCGGTCGAGGTCGAGCCCGAGACGGAGGTGGAGGACTCCGCCGAATCCGGGTTGGCCGAGTCCGCTGAACCCGGGCAGATCGTGTCCGAGGCGGATGAGGCGGGGGCCGATGACGCGAGGAGCGAGCCGGATGCCGCCGAGGCCGGGCCTGCTGAATCCGGGGCCGAGTGGGCCGAGCCGGTCGAGGCTGAGTCCGAGGCGGATGAGCCCGCCGGGTCCGAGCCGGCCGGGCTCACTGAGCCCGAGACGCGGACGGAGGGCTCCGTCGCCCCTCCAGTCGAGTCGGCCGACTCGGGCGAGTCGGCCGAGTCGGTGCCGGACGACCTCGAGGAGGGGCGGATCGAGCCGGTCGAGGCCGTGACGGATGTCGAGGCCGACGAGGCGCCCGAGGGCCGCGAGGCGATCGACTCCCGGGCCGATGACGGCCAAGCCGCGGGCGACGGCTCGGAGTCCATCGTCGAGCCGCACGAGGAGCGGAAGCCCGTCGTGGACGAGGGCGGCGGTGCTGCGCCGCATGAGCCGGATGAAGAGCCCGATGCCGCGGACTCCACGCCGGAGGCCCGGCCCCCCGCGCCGGAGATCGATGAGCCCTCGCCCGGGGCCGGCAGCACCGGGGTCGTCGAGCCCGATGCCGGGACCACGGCACGGAGCCTCGCGGCAGAAGCGGCCGACGCGTCGACTCCGCTGCCGGAGGCGGTGTCCGGAACGGAGGAGCCCTCGTCGGACGCCGGTGAGCCGGCTGCCGGTGCCGAGGAGTCCGAGCCGGAGCAGCCCATCGACCTCCCCCCCTCCTACCCGCCCATCCGGCGCCCTCGTCCCCTGCCGATCCCGGGCAGGGAGAAGGAGGAGGACTCCTCGGAGACCCGGCCGCGCCGGGGATGGCTGTCCACCGTCGCCGTCGTCCTGGTCGTCCTCGCCCTGTCCGCCTTCATCAAGACTCACATCGTCCAGACCTTCGAGATCCCGTCCGGTTCGATGGAGAACACCCTGCAGTCCGATGATCAGGTCGCCGTGCGGATGTACCACGCCCACGACGTCCACCGCGGAGACGTCGTGGTCTTCGCGGACCCGGGCGGCTGGCTCGATGCCGAGGATCCGTCCGGTTTCAAGGGGCTCGTTCGCGATGGTCTCATCCTCACCGGACTGCTGCCGAGGAACTCGGGGCATCACCTCATCAAACGAGTCATCGGCGTCGCCGGGGACCGCGTCACGGCCGATGGGCACGGCGTCCTGACCGTCAACGGCGTCCCTCTGAATGAGACCTATGTCAAGGAGGGCACCGTCCCGTCCTCGGTGCCCTTCGACGTCATCGTCCCCGAGGGCTGCGTATGGGTCATGGGCGACAACCGCTCCAACTCCCTGGACTCCCGATTCCACCAGGACGACCCGCACGGCGGCGCCGTGCCGTTGAAGGACGTCGTCGGCGTGGCCACCAACGTCGTGTGGCCGGTGAGCCGCTGGAGCTCGCTCGACAACGGTGAGGCGGTCTTCGCCGACGTGTCCGGCTCCGGCCCGTGATCCCCCCTGCTCCCGCGGCTGCGGCGAGGCGGTCGCGGCCGTTCCGCCCCGACCGGGAGGTCGAGACCGGGATGCTGACGCGCCACCGGCTGGTCGGCGGCATGGACGAGGTCGGGCGCGGCTCCCTGGCGGGACCGGTGACCGTCGGTCTGGCCGTCGTCGGCCGCGAGACGTCGGACGCCTTCCCCGGGACCCTGGCCGATTCGAAGCAGCTCACGCCCCGACGCCGCGAGGCCCTCGTGGGACCGTGCCGCGCGTGGGTCCTCGACTGGGCCGTGGCCCATGCCTCCCCCGCGGAGATCGACGACCTCGGCATCGTCGGCGCCCTGCGCCTGGCCGGCCGGCGTGCCCTCGCCCGAGTGGCCGCGCGCGACCGTCTGCCCGGCGCGATCATCCTCGACGGGCGGGCGGACTGGCTGACCGGCACCGATCCCGACCTGCTCGACGCCCTGGCCGGCGAGCCCGCCGGCACCGACCCGCCCCCGGGCGACGGCGCACCGGCTCTGCCCGCCCGTCTCATCCCGGGCGTGCGCATGGAGGTCGGGGGAGACGCCCGCTGCGCCGTCGTCGCCGCGGCGTCCGTCCTGGCGAAGGTCGAGCGCGACGCCCTGATGACGGCCCTGCCCGATCCGGGCTACGGCTGGGCCTCCAACAAGGGGTACTCCTCCAGGGCGCACATCGAGGCACTGTCTCGTCTGGGCGCGAGCGACCAGCATCGCCGCTCGTGGCGCCTCCCCGGGCTGACGCCCGCGGACGGAACGACCCGTTGAGCCCGCATCCGCGGATCCGGTCCGGATCGGGACCGGTCCACGGCCGGATCGGGACCGCTCCGCGGCTGGTCCGCGGCTGGTCCGTGGCCGGCGGAGTGCGACGCGCCACCGGCGCCTGCTCGAGCCGCGCAGTAGGGACGTGCATGATGGGACGGTGAGCGCCGATGACCTCGAGTCCTACGAGAACGACCTGGAGCTGGACCTGTACCGCGAGTACAGGGACGTCGTCTCGTTGTTCTCCTACGTCGTGGAGACCGAGCGCCGCTTCTACCTGGCCAACGCCATCGACGTGCAGGTGCGCACCAATGGCGGCGAGGTCTTCTTCGAGCTCAGCCTCGAGGACGCCTGGGTATGGGATATCTACCGCTCGAGCCGCTTCGTGAAGTCCGTTCATGTCGTCACCTTCAAGGACGTCAACGTCGAGGAGCTCACCAAGCCGGAGATGGACATCCCCTCCTGATCCCGCCGGCCCACCACCCGGCATTGATGTGATGCAGATCATGTTGTAGGGCTCCACCGCGCTTCTCGCGCCGGACGCCTCCACCATGCTCGAAGGCGTCGTTCGCGCGGTCCGCCGCCGCCCGCGCATTCTGGTGGCGGAGGTGATCCCCGTGATCATGACGACGTCTACGACCCGCGGGTCCGCGGAGGCGCTCGGCCGCCCGGCGGTCGGCCGGCGCGGCGAGGACATCGCCGCCCGGTATCTCGGCGACCACGGCTGGCGGGTCCTGGACCGCAACTGGCGCCTCAGCGACGGCCTGCGCGGCGAGCTCGATCTTGTGGCCCTGGAGCCCGCCGCCGACCGTCCACCGACCCTCGTGGTGGTCGAGGTCAAGACCCGCACGGGCCTGAGCGCCGGGCCGCCCGCGGCGGCCGTCGACACGGCCAAGCTCGGTCGCCTGCGCGTGCTCGCGGCGGCCTGGGCGGCGCAGCACCCCGTCCCCCACGAGCGCATCCGCCTCGATGTGGTCTCGGTGCTCCTGCGCCGGGGCCTGCCCGCCGAGCTGCGCCATCACCGCGGGGTGGGCGTGTCATGAGCCTGGCGCGCACCCTGGCCGTGACCCTCACCGGCCTGGAGGGCCATCTCGTGGACGTCGAGGCCCACTCGAGCCAGGGCCTGCCCGGCTTCACCCTCGTGGGGCTCCCCGACGCCGCCGTGCGCGAGTCGCGCGAGCGCGTACGCGCGGCACTGACCATCTGCGGCGTCACATGGGGCGAGCAGCGGCTGACGGTCAACCTGTCTCCGGCCGATCTGCGCAAGACCGGCACCGGGTTCGACCTGGCCCTGGCCCTGGCCGTTCTCGGCGCCCGCGCGCTGCTGCCCGGTGGCGCCCTGGCGGTGCTGGACCGCACCGTCTACATCGGCGAGCTCGGGCTGGACGGCTCCGTCCATCCCGTGCGCGGCATCCTGCCGGCCGTGCGCACCGCCGTCGAGGCCGGCGTGCCCGACGTCGTCGTGGCCGCCTCCGCCGCCTGCGAGGCCGCCCTCGTCCCGGGGGCCCGCGTGCGCGCGGTCGACCACATCGGCGAGCTCGTCGAGGACTACGGAGGAGAGCTGCCTCCCCGCGCCCGCGCGGTCGTCGAGCGCGCCCACCGGCGCTCCGAGCAGACCCGCGGCCCGCGGCGCCGCCCGACGGGCTCCGCCCCCGATCTCGCCGACGTCGTCGGGCAGCCCGAGGCCCGCCATGCACTTGAGGTCGCCGCCGCGGGCGGCCACCATCTTCTTCTCGTGGGCCCACCCGGCGCGGGCAAGACCATGCTGGCCGAGCGACTGCCCTCCGTCCTGCCGCCGCTGGACGCGGAGGATGCCGTGACCGTCACCTCCCTGCACTCCCTGGCGGGCACCTTCGACCCGGAGGCCGGCCTGCTGACCACGCCGCCCCTACGAGCCCCGCACCACACCGCGACCAGGGCGGCGGTCGTCGGGGGCGGCAGCGGCTCGCCCCGGCCGGGCGACGTCTCGCTGGCCCACCGCGGGGTGCTCTTCCTCGACGAGGCGCCGGAGTTCCCCAGCGGCGTCCTGGACTGCCTGCGTCAGCCCCTGGAGACCGGCTCGGTCACCATCGACCGGGTCGGCGGACGGGCCGCCTTCCCCGCCGCCTTCCAACTCGTCCTGGCGGCGAACCCCTGCCCCTGCGGCAAGAGCGGGGGCCGCGGGCTGGAATGCACCTGCACGTCCCTGCAGCGCAGACGCTACTTCTCGCGGCTGTCGGGCCCGCTCCTGGATCGCATCGACATCCAGGTCGAGGTCGCGGCCGTCACGGCTCAGGACCTGGCGGTGGGCGCCGTGGGCGAATCGAGCCGGGACGTCGCCGCGCGCGTGCAGCGGGCGCGTGCGCGCGCGGCCCATCGGCTGGCGAGCACTCCCTGGCGGCTCATGGGGCAGGTGCCGGGGTCCTGGCTGCGCTCGCCCTCCTCCGGAATGGACGCCGCCCTGCTGGCACCGCTCATGGCCGCCCTGGACCACGGCGACCTCACCCTTCGCGGCGTCGACAGGGTGCTGCGCCTGTCCTGGACCCTGGCGGACCTCGCCGGCCGCCCGGCTCCCACGACCGCCGACCTCGGCGGCGCCCTGGCCCTGCGCATGAGAGGAGCGCGACTGTGAACCCGACCGGTACCGCGGACGCGGCGGGCTCGACCGTCTCGGCGGGTTCGGCCGACTCGACCGATCCGGTCGGCCCGACGGGCGCGGGTCCCGCCCCCACGCCGTCGTCGGGGGCCCCGGTGCCCTCCGTCCCGGAATCCCCTCGTGCGGCCGATCCCTCATCCGACCGGGTGCGGGGGAGGAGCGGGTCGCCCGCCGGAGCCCGCCTGCGGCGCCGCACGCTGCCCTACCCCATCGGGAACGAGGCCCTGGCCCGAGCCACCTGGTCCCGCCTGGCCGAGCCCGCCGATCGCGCCGCATGCGCCCTGGTCGGCGCCCTGGGCGCCACCGGGGCTCTCGCCTGGCTCCTCGACGAGGCTCTGGACTTCGACGGGAGGGTGGTGCCCGCGCCGCGCCCGCCCGTGCCCGTCCGGGGCGACGCCGCCCGGGCTCGCGCGGCCTGGAGCCGGGCGGTCGCACGATGGGCGCCCAGGCTCACCGGTCTGGACATCCGTCGCGAGCTCGACGCCCTGGAGCGGCTCGGCGGCAGTCTCGTCCTGCCCTCCGACCCGTGGTGGCCCGCCGGTCTGGACGATCTTGAGCACCCGCCCCACTGCCTGTGGGTCCGCGGCGACCCCGCGCTGCTGTCATCGGGCGGCCCCCATGACGGGGCGCCGCCCTCCCGGGCCGCTGCCGGAGCCGCTGGGGCCCGGCGCGTCCGAGCCGATCTCGTCGCCACGGGCCCCGGTGCCGGGCGGTCCCTGGCCCTGGTCGGATCGAGAGCCTCCACCGATTACGGGGAGCGCGTCGCCGCCCGAATCGCCTCCGAGGTGACGGCCCGGGGCGCCGTCGTCGTCTCCGGCGGGGCCTTCGGCATCGACGCCGCGGCCCTGCGCGGAGCCCTGCACGCCGGCCCGACGCTGTCCGTGAGCGCCGGAGGGGTGGACCGGCTCTACCCGGCGGCGAATGCCGATCTGCTGTCGGCCGTCATCGGCACCGGTGCTCTCGTGGCCGAGGTACCCCCGGGATGCCAGCCCGGATGGCACCGCTTCCTGACGCGCAACCGTCTCATCGCGGCCATGAGCGGGGCGACCGTCGTCGTCGAGGCCGCCTGGCGCTCCGGGGCCCTGTCCACCGCCCGGCACGCGCGCGACCTCGGCCGCGGCCTCGGCGCGGTGCCCGGCCCGGTCACCTCCATGGAGTCAGTCGGCTGCCACCGGCTGCTGCGCAACGGCGCCGTGTGCGTCACCGACGCCGACGACGCCCTCGAGCTCATCTCCCCTCTGGGAGAGATCGATCCCGAGGCGACCCGTGCGGCCGCCGCCGGCCAGGCCGGCGCCGGGCTTCTCGACAGCCTGTCGGAGGAGGCCTCCGCGGTGATCGACGCCCTTCCCGCCCGGGGCGCGGCAAGGGTCGAGACGCTGACCCGAGCGGCGGGCCTGTCGGAGCAGGAGGTCGTCTCAGCGCTGGGGCTGCTCGAGCTCTCCGGACGCGTCCAGCGCGACGGGCCGCGCTGGCGCCGACGCCCCGTGCCGTGAGAGCCGCGGGCGGGTGCGATGGCGGGCATCGCTGGGAAACGGCGAGAGCCGCCGTGCGAGTGCTCGTGGGAGCCGCGTCGATGGGCGGATCGCTAGTCTGTCCTCATGAGCGAACCGGTCCGGCCGCGCACCCGCGGCGAGCTGAGCGACGCGTGGTTCCGCCACCTCGCTCTTCAACGGGGCCTGTCCGAGCACACCGTGCGCGCCTACGTCGCCGACGTCGAGGACCTGCTCACCTTCCTCGGCGTGGGCACCGACGCCGATGAGCCGGTCGGCCCCGCGCTGGCCAGCCTCGACCTGGCCGATCTGCGCGCGTGGCTGGCGCGGATGTCCGCCTCCGGCAGCGCCCGGGCCACCATCGCGCGTCGCTCGGCGGCGGTGAGGGCCTTCTCCGCCTGGGCCCACCGCGGCGCCCTGCTCACCGCCGACGTCGCCGTCCGACTGCGCTCGCCCCGGGCGGACAACCGGCTGCCGGCGGTCCTGACCGAGGAGCAGGCCGAGGCGCTCCTGACGGCGGCCGCGCGTCGAGCCGATGAGGCCTCCGAGGCCTCCGCGCTCGCGGAGGGCGGTGCCGCACGAGGGGAGGACGCGCGCAAGAGCATCGCGCGGCGGGCCATCGCTCTGCGCGACGTCGCGCTCCTGGAGCTCCTGTACGCCACCGGCGTGCGCGTCTCGGAGCTGTGCGGTCTCGACGTCGCCGACCTGGATCGCTCCCGCCGCACCCTGCGCGTGCTGGGCAAGGGGGGGAATGAGCGCACCGTGCCCTACGGGGCCCCCGCATCCCGGGCGCTTGAGCACTGGCTCTCCGTACGCGGCCGGATCGCGGCCGGCGCCGCCGGCGGGGCGCTCTTCGTCGGCGTGCGAGGCCGGCGCCTCGATCCCCGTGCGGCCCGCGACGTCGTCCACCGGGCGGCCGCGCTCGCGGGTGTGCCCGACCTCGGCCCGCACGGACTGCGGCACTCGGCCGCCACCCACGTCCTGAACGGGGGGGCGGACCTGCGCAGTGTCCAGGAGCTGCTCGGCCACTCCTCCCTGTCCACCACGCAGCGCTACACCCACGTATCGACCGAGCGCCTGCGGGCCGTGTACGCCCAGGCGTTCCCGCGGGCGTGAGCGGTTGGTGCGCGACGGTGCGGCGGCCGGCTCCCCGCCCGCTGTCGTGGAGCTTGCCGGGGGACGCCCGGACCCGGAGGTGCTCGGCCGTACCCGTACGACCTCGTGCGCTCGGCGGTGCTCATCACCCGGCCCTCAGAGGCTTGAGACGGATGACGGCGGGCCGCAGGAGGCGCAACGGGTTGATGTAGGTCTTCGGCCCTGTGCGCGCCCCCCAGTGGAGCGCGTCCGCCCCGTCGGAGCGGTGCCCCGCTCGAAGCGTGCCGATGGTCTGGCCCCGCGCGACGACGTCACCGGTCGCGACCGAGGCCTCGACCGGCTCGTAGGTGGTGCGGACGCCATCGGCGTGATCGATGGAGACCACCGGCCGGCCCGCGACCACGCCCGCGAAGGCCACGGTCCCGTCCCCCGCCGCGAGCACCGGCGAGCCGGCCGGAAGGGCCAGATCCACGCCCCGATGCCCCGGGCCCCAGACCACCGCCGGAGGGTCGAAGCCCTGGAGCACGTCCGCGGGGGCGCCGGTCGGCCACCCGTAGAGGGGGCGGGGAGCAGGATTCCGCGGATCCGCGGCGCTCAGGGTCGCCGAGGACGCGGCGTCCATCACCGTCACGTCGGCCGTTGCCGCCGTTACGGTCGTCGCGGCCGGCATGGTCGCCGCGGCCGGCGGCGGTCCTGCGGCCAGTGGCGCCAGCAGGCTCAGGGCCGTGCCCAGCACGAGGGACCGGCGGCGGTGCCCGCGCGAGGACGCGCGCGGGCACCGGCAGGGGCACGGACACGGGGAGGACGGGCGCACGGGGCTCATGCTCACCAGGCTGCTCCGGGCGCCCGGTCGGCGCACCCGAGGGCGTTGAGCCCTGTGGGCCGCGATTCGGCGCGGGGACTGGTGGAGCCCGGCGAGGTGATGGGAATGACATTCCCGCGCCTCCGGATCCTCTCATTTCGGCGCGGAATCGCGCCAAACACTGTGGTAGCCTCGCGTTCGCAGTCGCCTGTGGCCCGCTCGCACCGATTCGTCAAACCGATCGATCGTCGCTGGTTGATGTCGATCGGCATTCCGTCGGTTCCACGCTGACCGTGGGTGGCTGACTTCGCGTGCTCGCGTCCGCGCCCATCGGCTCACCCCGATCCGGGTGCGGGCTTCCTTTCGGGCGTCGCGGTCGAGGTCCTGAACCGCCCAGGCGGAGAGGGTGGCCGCGCGTCGCGAGCACCAGGCCCCATCCCCCCGGCCCCTCCGGGGCGGAGCCGCGGCCCGCCGTGCGGGCCC
>ERZ772764.2038-NODE-2038-length-12150-cov-3.829020_pt1 | contig 12150 bp, 9 predicted proteins | sample MGYA00512163_ERZ772764 | MGnify/ENA primary metagenome ERZ772764 (study PRJEB29015, sample SAMEA2737903) | human oral metagenome | biome: human oral; feature: human-associated habitat; material: dental | place: China | collected 2094 ...
CCCACATACACGCTTTCCAGGCGTGCTCCTTCAACCACTCGGACATCTCACCGTGTTGAGGTGGCGCAAACTATAAAGATTTGTTTGGGTTTAGTCAAGTTTTTTGCGCTAGAACATAAAAATCTTTTTAAATTTTCGCTAAAATGACGACTCTTTTATATTTATTTTGTCGGTTTTTTATGCATCTTAAGTCTCTTTTTTCAAAAAATGTCTTTTTAGCGGTGAAACCTTTCAGTGCATTGAAAGATGCATTTCGTGCCGGTTATACGAAAAAATCTTTAATGCGGGATATCGTAGCAGGATTAACCGTCGGCGTAATCGCCATTCCGCTTTCCATGGCGCTGGCTATCGCTAGTGGCGTCCCGCCTCAACACGGGCTTTACACCGCGATTATCGCCGGGATTGTGATCGCCCTGACCGGTGGCTCGCGCTTTAATATTTCCGGGCCAACTGCCGCTTTTGTGGTCATTCTTTATCCGGTCACTCAACAATTCGGCTTAAGCGGCTTGTTAATGGCGACCTTGTTATCGGGCGTAATTCTAATTTTAATGGCGTTATTTCGCCTCGGACGCTTGATTGAATATATTCCGCTGCCTGTCACCTTAGGCTTTACCTGTGGGATTGGGATTACCATTGGCACCTTGCAGATTAAGGATTTTCTTGGTCTAACCATTCCTCAAATGCCGGCGCATTATCCTGAAAAAATTCACGCGATTTTGAGCGCGCTTCCGACGATTAACTGGGCGGATACGGCGGTAGGCGTGGTCACTTTGCTGGTTTTAACCCAATGGCACAAGTTACGCCTATCAATTCCGGGGCATTTGCCGGCGGTAATCATCGGTACGTTATTGGCGCTAACGTTGAAATATTTCGGCTTTGACGTAGCAACAATTGGCACCGCATTCCAATATACGTTGCCGGACGGTTCAATCGGCAACGGTATTCCGAACGTACTGCCGGATTTCGCATTGCCGTGGAATATCCCGAATGCGCAAGGCGAACTGGTGCAATGGAATTTTTCTAGCTTGCAAGCCTTATTGCCGGCTGCATTTTCAATGGCGGTGCTTGGCGCAATCGAATCGTTATTGTGTGCCGTTGTTTTAGATAATATGACGGACACCAAACACCATTCCAATGACGAATTACTCGCACAAGGTTTGGGGAATATCGTGTCGCCGTTCTTTGGCGGGATTACCGCGACAGCGGCAATCGCCCGCTCGGCGGCAAATGTGAAATCCGGTGCAGTATCGCCGATTGCCAGCGTAGTGCATGCACTTCTTGTGTTGTTTGCGTTAATGTTATTTGCCCAAGCACTTTCTTATTTGCCGCTTTCCTCAATGGCCGCGTTGTTATTAATGGTGGCGTGGAATATGGCGAATGTGCCTGAAATTATTCGTCTTGCCCGTCGTTCCGGTAAAAATGAAATGGCGGTGTTGTTCACTTGCTTAATTTTAACCGTGTTATTCGATATGGTCATCGCCATTAGCGTCGGCGTATTATTAGCGAGTTTATTGTTTATTCGCACCATTGCCGAAATGACCAAAGCCATTGAACATAATGCGCCGGAGGATTTGAGTGATGTATTGGTCTATCGCATTAGCGGTCCGTTATTCTTCGCCGCAGCAGATAAATTATTCGCTGATTTGCACGACAAAACCGTACATACGGACCATGAAATTAAACATATCGTATTACAATGCGATGCGGTGACCGTGTTAGATACAGGCGGCATTCACGCGTTAACGCGGTTTGTACAACATATGTTACCGCATCAGCAACTTTATATGTGCAATATGCAATTCCAGCCGTTACGCATGTTGGTGAAATCAAATTCGACACCGGAATTGCAAAAAATTAATTTTTCCGCGGATTTGAACGAAACCTTTAACAAAATTCGCGCTTTCGAACAATCAAATCCGTAACGAAAATAAAAGCGTGCTAAAATAGCGCGCTTTTTTATTAACCATAGGAATGTTTATGCGTCCGAATAATCGAGAAAATAACCAACCGCGTTCGATCAAAATTACCCGTAATTACACCAAACACGCCGAAGGCTCGGTGTTAGTGGAATTCGGCGACACCAAAGTGCTTTGCACCGCCACAGTGGAAGATACGGTTCCACGTTTCTTAAAAGGTCAAGGACAAGGCTGGGTGACAGCAGAATACGGTATGTTACCGCGCTCCACTCATAGCCGTATGCAACGCGAAGCGGCAAAAGGCAAACAAGGCGGGCGCACCATGGAAATTCAGCGCTTAATCGCCCGCTCTTTACGCGCAATGGTGGATTTGCAAGCCCTCGGCGAACGCGCAATTACCTTAGATTGTGACGTGATTCAAGCGGATGGTGGTACGCGCACCGCATCCATTACCGGTGCGGCGGTGGCGTTGTATGATGCGATTCATGCTTTAATCGCCGACGGTACGCTTAAAACCAATCCGATTAAAGGTTTGGTTTCGGCGATTTCCGTCGGCATCGTCAATGGCGAAGCGGTGTGCGATTTGGAATATGAGGAAGATTCTGTCGCAGAAACCGATATGAACGTTGTCATGATGGAAGACGGCCGCATGATTGAAGTGCAAGGCACGGCGGAAGGTGAGCCGTTTAGCCATGAAGAATTACTGACTTTATTAGATTTAGCCAAACAAGGCTGCAAACAGATTTTTGCCGCGCAACGCAAAGCATTGGGTTTATAAGGATTAAAAATGGAACAATATAAACGCGATTTTATTGAATTCGCCTTGAACCGAAACGTGTTGAAATTCGGCGAATTCACCTTGAAATCCGGTCGTAAAAGCCCGTATTTTTTCAATGCGGGCTTATTTAATACCGGTGCGGACTTAGCCCGCTTGGGCGAATTTTATGCCGCCGCCATTGCCTCCAATGCGGTGCTGTTTGACGTGGTCTTCGGGCCGGCTTACAAAGGCATTCCCATCGGCACCACGGTTTCCGTGGCATTATTTAACCGCTACGGCGTGGATAAACCGGTTTGCTTTAACCGCAAAGAAACCAAAGATCACGGCGAAGGCGGCAATTTAATCGGTAGCCCGTTACAAGGCAAAATTTTATTGGTGGACGATGTTATCACAGCCGGCACGGCGATTCGTGAATCCATGGAATTAATCGACGCAAACAATGCCGAACTGGCTGCCGTGTTGATTGCGTTAAACCGTAAAGAGCGCGGCAAAGGCAAACTTTCGGCGATTCAGGAAGTGGAACGCGATTATCAATGCCGCGTATTGTCGATTATTGATTTAGACGATTTGATGCAATTTATCGAACAAGATCCACGATATACCGCGCATCTTCCGGCAATGCGTGCCTATCGCGCTGAATTTGGCGTATAAACTTGAGAAATGGATTTTGGGCGCCATTATAAACAAATCTTGTTATTGCAAGCGGGCTTTAAAAACGATTGGATTTTTAACCGCACTTTAAATTGAGGAAAGAATGAATTTTATCGGAAAAATTTTAGGCGTATTTATCGGTTGGAAAATAGGCGGCTTTTTCGGCGCCATCGCCGGGCTAATTTTGGGCTCCATTGCAGATAAAAAGCTGTACGAACTGGGTGCCGTCAATTCCAGCTTCTTTAAACGCAAAACGACCCGTCAGGATTTGTTTATGCAAACCACTTTCGCGGTGTTAGGGCATTTGAGCAAATCCAAAGGGCGCGTGACGGAAGAAGACATTCAACTGGCCAATCAATTAATGGCGCAAATGAAACTAGACGATGCCGGCCGCAAACTGGCGCAAGAAGCGTTCCGTCGCGGCAAAGAAGCGGATTTCCCAATTCGTCAGGTGATTCGCGAATTTCGTATCGGTTGCGGGCAACGGGCAGACTTATTGCGGATGTTCTTGCATGTGCAAGTGCAGGCGGCGTTTGCCGATTCACAGTTACACGAAGGTGAAAAAGAAGTCCTTTATGTGATTGCCGAAGAATTGGGCTTATCGCGTATGCAATTCGAGCAAATGATCGCCATGGAAATGGCCGCGCGGGCGTTTACGCAAGGCGGTTTCTACCGGCAATATCAGCAAGGCGCATACCAACAACGTGGCGGTTATGAATATCAACAAAGCAGCGGCTATCAACAATCTTCCGGCCCGACCTTAAACGACGCATACAAGGTTTTAGGCGTGAGCGATGCCGACGACCAACAAACCGTGAAACGCGCTTATCGTCGCTTAATGAACGAACATCATCCGGACAAATTGGTGGCGAAAGGCCTGCCGCCGGAAATGATGGAAATGGCGAAAGAAAAAGCACAACAAATTCAAGCGGCTTACGATTTAATTTGTAAAGCGAAAGGCTGGAAGTAATCCGTGCGCGTGCTGCTTGCGCCGATGCTGGGCGTGCTTGATCCTTTTGTGCGCCAACTTCTCACCGAAGTGAACGACTACGATTTATGCATTACGGAATTTGTCCGCGTGGTCGATCAACTTCTCCCCGAAAAAGTGTTTTATCGCTTATGCCCTGAACTCAAAAATCAGGGCTTCACCCCTTCCGGCACGCCGGTGCGCGTGCAATTACTGGGACAATATCCCGAATGTCTGGCAGAAAATGCGAATCGCGCCATTGAACTCGGTTCGCACGGCATTGATTTGAACTGCGGTTGCCCGTCGAAAACCGTCAACGGTAGCAACGGCGGTGCGGCGTTATTGAAACAACCCGAATTGATTTATCGCGCCGTCCGTGCGTTACGCAATGCGGTGCCGAAAACACAGTCCGTCAGCGTCAAAGTGCGGTTAGGTTGGGACGATATTTCTCAAGCCTTTGAAATCGCCGATGCGGTACAACAAGGCGGTGCCACAGAAATCACCGTGCATGGGCGAACGAAAACGGACGGCTATCGCGCCGATCGCATTAATTGGCCGAAAATCGGCGAAGTGCGTGCTCGATTATCCATTCCCGTTATCGCCAACGGCGAAATTTGGCGATGGCAAGACGGGCAGGATTGTTTAAAACAAACGGGTTGCGACGATTTAATGGTCGGCCGTGGCGCGCTCAATATCCCGAATTTAAGCCGTGTGCTAAAACAAAATATCGCCAAAATGCCTTGGACAGAGATTCAAAAGATCCTACAAAAATACGCCGAAATAGAAAATTTCCACGATTCCGGTTTTTATCACGTCGCCCGAATTAAGCAGTGGTTGCGTTATTTGAATAAAGAATATGATGAAGCAAATCAGGTGTTTGAGAGAATTAAAACGAGCCAAACGGCGGAAGAGTTGCGCGCGCGATTGCGTCTTATGGCTTAGAACGATAAAAGCGCAATTGAGATTTGGATTTCAACGCTGACCTAACATAAACATTTCACTTGCCAGCCTTGGCACATCCTTAATCTAAAGATGAATTGGTTATCCAAAATAGCACCGCATTGAAACCATAGTTAATGATGATTTAGAGAGCAGAATTAAAATGCGGTGAATTTTCACCGCATTTTTGTTTAGAGTTGAATATTTCCATCGTAAATATGAACAGCATCGCCCGTCATATAAAGCGGATGGCCTTCGCCTTGCCATTCAATGATAAGGCTGCCGCCCGGTAAATCCACTTGCACCTTACTGTCCAATAAGCCTTGCATGATGCCCACTGCCGCTGCTGCACAAGCGCCGCTGCCGCAGGCTTGGGTTTCGCCGGCACCGCGTTCGTACACGCGCAGTTTGATGTGACCGCGATTGAGAATTTGCATAAAACCCGCATTCACGCGTTCGGGGAAACGTTCGTGGTTTTCCAGCAGTGGCCCGAGTTGCTCTACCTTTGCCGTGCGAATATCTTCCACTTGCACCACACAATGCGGGTTGCCCATGGATACTGCGCCACACAGGACGGTTTGGATTTCGGTACGCAAAATGTAATTTTTTTCGAATTTATTGGCGCTAAAAGGAATTTTTGCCGGTTCCCAAATGGGTTCCCCCATATTAACGCGAACTTGCCCGTCGTCTTTCACGGTTAAAATCATTTTGCCTTTTTGCGTGCTCACCGAAATGTCTTTTTTGTCGATTAAACCTTTTAGTCTCACAAAGCGGGCAAAACAACGCGCACCGTTACCACATTGGGACACTTCGCTACCATCGGCATTAAAAATACGATAATGAAAATCAAGATCGGGATCATAAGGCGGTTCGACAATCAGAAGTTGATCAAACCCGATGCCGCGGTGGCGATCGGAAAGACGTTTGATGATTTCGGGCGTGAAATACAGGTTTTGCGTAATGGCGTCCACCACCACAAAATCATTGCCTAAACCGTGCATCTTGGAAAACTGCATTTCCTGTCCTTAATTCTTAAAAAATGATTGCTCGGCATTATAGTGAGCAAGCACCGGAATGGCAAATGAGCAAGACGTCGGTGGTTGAAAGAAAAAACGACGCTTAACAGGTCGTGGTGTAAGTTATTTCGGCCGTTTTGCCGAACGCTTAAAACAGCACCGCATTGGAACCGCTCCCAATGCGGTGCTGATTGGGTAAGTCGTTATATCGATCTAAAAATTACATCCACGCATTGTTACGAATAATGCCTACCGCAATGCCTTCGATTTCAAAATGCGGTTGCTCTTCCAAATTCACCACAATCGGTTGAAATTCTTCGTTTTCGGCATGCAGATAAATCACCGAACCTTTGCGTTCCAAACGTTTTACCGTAACTTCATCTTCAATGCGCGCAACCACGATTTGTCCATTGCGCACGTCCTTAGTGCTGTGTACCGCCAGCAAATCGCCATCCAATATACCGATATTTTTCATGGATTGCCCATACACTTTAAGCAAGAAATCCGCTTGCGGTTTGAACATATCCGCATCCACGCGATAGGTCCCTTCGATGTGTTGTTCAGCAAGAATCGGCTCTCCGGCGGCGACGCGACCAATGAGAGGCAAACCTTCGGGCGCTTCATTGGCACTGTCATCAGTTAAAATACGAATACCGCGCGATGCACCCGAAATAATTTCAATCGCGCCTTTACGCGCAAGCGCTTTTAAGTGCTCTTCTGCCGCATTCGGTGATTTGAAGCCCAATTCGCGCGAAATTTCGGCGCGCGTCGGTGGCATACCGGTGGTTTCCAAATGCCGTTTCAGCAAATCTAGCACTTCTTGTTGCCTGTTTGTTAGGGGTTTCATGTTTACTCCTGTTGTTTTATACAGAAACAGTGTTATTATATACAGACCAAATATGGTTGCAACCGTTATTTATCGATGAAGAAAAATTTTTATAAGCGCACTGGTCTAATGTGCTAAAATGCCGGCAACTTTTTTATAACAAAAGAGAACATCATTATGTCAAGTATCGTGAATGCCTATCGCAAATTATTAGAATTTCCTTTGTCGTTCTTGGTCAAAAATAACCCTATTCCGGCCCATCCCGCAGAAGAACTTGCACTCAACCTTTCCCAACCCATCGTTTATGTTTTGCCTTATACTTCGCAGACGGATTTTGTCATTTTCCGTCGTAATTGTTTGAACGTCGGACTACCCGATCCAGCCGAAAATAATGATATTCACGGCACACGCTTACCGCGTTATATCTATTTGGATGAAGGGCGTCGCTTTTTTAAGTCGAAAGGTGCAAAAGACGAAACCATTCAAGCGTTCAATAAATATTTGGAATTACACCGCACTTTTGCCGACTTAGACGTCCAAATGGTGCCGGTTTCCGTACTTTGGGGACGTTCACCGGGCAAAGAAGATAAAGCCGGTTTACCGAACTTGCGCTTATTAAACGGCATGCAAAAAACCTTCGCCGCCATTTGGTTCGGTCGCGATACTTTCGTGCGTTTTTCCCAAGCGGTTTCTTTACGTTATATGGCGAACGAACACGGTGCCGATGAAAAAATGGCGCAAAAATTAGCGCGGGTGGCAAAAATGCACTTTGCACGCCAACGTATTTCCGCCACCGGCCCGCGTTTACCGAATCGCGAGGCAATGTTTAACAAATTGTTACAATCCACCGCGATTCGTGCCGCAATTGATGACGAAGCGAAAAGCAAAAATATCAGCCGCGAAAAAGCGGAAAAAGAAGCCTATAAAATTTTGGATGAAATTGCCGCAGACGTGAGTCATTCCAGCTTGCGCGCGGCAGATCGCTTTTTGCGTTGGTTATGGAATAAACTGTATTCCGGCATTAACGTACAAAATGCCGATCGCGTGCGTAAATTAGCACTCGAAGGGCATGAAATCGTCTATGTACCTTGTCATCGCAGCCACATCGACTATTTATTACTTTCCTACGTGCTTTATCATCAAGGCTTGGTGCCGCCACACATTGCCGCGGGGATCAACTTAAATTTCTGGCCGGTGGGACGACTTTTCCGTAGCTGGGGCGCGTTTTTTATTCGCCGTACGTTTAAAGGGAATCGTCTTTATTCAGCGATTTTCCGCGAATATTTGGCAGAACTTTTCCATCGCGGTTATTCCGTCGAGTATTTTATCGAAGGCGGTCGTTCGCGCACCGGTCGTTTGCTTGCTCCCAAAACCGGAATGATGTCGATGACCTTACAAGCGTTGCAACATAACCAAACTCGTCCGATTTCCGTGGTGCCGGTGTATGTAGGATATGAACATGTATTAGAAGTAGATACCTACGCGAAAGAATTACGTGGTGCGGCGAAAGAAAAAGAAAACGCCGGTTTAGTGATTCGCGTGATCAAAAAATTACGCAATTTAGGTCAAGGATTCGTTAATTTCGGTGAGCCGATTACCTTATCCAATTACCTTAATCAGCATTTCCCGGAATGGAAAGAGCAACATCATGAAGAGAAGCCGCAATGGTTTAATCAAGCGGTAGATGCGGTATCCAACCAAGTGATGATAAACATCAACAAAGCCGCTGCCGTCAATGCGATGAATCTTGTCGGCACCGCATTACTTTCTTCCCGCCAGCGTGCGCTTTCTCGCGAACAATTGCTTGAGCAACTCGGCAGTTACCAACAAATGTTGCGAAATGCGCCTTATTCCGAAGATATGCTGAGTCCAACTGATACGCCAAAAGCCATGTTAGAACATGTATTAAGTCTGGATCGAGTCGGCGTACTGGTAGAAAAAGATAATTTCGGCGAAATTGTTCGCTTGGAACGCGCTTCTGCCGTATTGATGACTTATTACCGTAACAACATTCAACACGCTTTCGTATTGCCGTCTTTAGTGGCAAGCATCGTATTGCATTATGAAGCGATTCAAAAAGATTTATTGTTGGATGCTGTGAGCAAAATTTATCCGTTCTTGCAAGGCGAATTGTTCTTACATTTCAATCGAGATGAACTAAAAGCACAAATCAGCAAAATTATTGATGAATTTACCCGCCAAGAAGTGATTCATTCCAGCGAAAACCTGCTTTCAATCAATCGACCGAAAGTGCGCATCTTGCAGCTCTGGTCCGCCGGTGTGCGTGAAATTTTGCAACGTTACTACATTACCGTAAGCATTTTGCAAAGAGAACCGCAAATTTCTCGCGGCCTGTTGGAAAAAGAAAGCCAATTGGTGGCGCAACGTCTTTCCGTGTTGCATGGCATTAACGCACCGGAATTTTTCGATAAAGCGGTGTTCTCGACCTTCATCGCGAATTTGAAAGACGAAGGTTACTTCGATGAACAAGGTAACGGCCATCTTGAGCATTTAAACGCGCTCGCCTCGATTCTTGATCATCTCATTTCTTCCGAAATCAGCCTCACCATTCGCGGCACGATGGAAAAAACGGAAAACCCGGAATAATTTGTCACAATAAAATACAAAAAACTGACAAACAAAAACAGCACCGCATTGGAAGAAGTTTCAATGCGGTGCTGTTTTATGACCTTAATTCAGGCTTTGCGATAGCTACGTCATTCGGATAAATTGCTAAAAATCGGGTTGCTTGCGTTAATCATCGACATGATCTTGTTCAACTTCATTTTCAAGCTCTTGCAAAGGTTTGCCGTTAATGAAATAGTCATTTTCATTTTTTTCAAGTTTCAACACATAATTCTCGTTGTCCACCACAAAGGCTTGCGATAATTCACCTTGCGGTTTCACACTTTCTCGGAATAATTGCCAAAATGGGCTTTGCGCTTTAATGGTATCAGTCTTTTCATCGGCGCCGTCGATTAACGCCTTATTAACGGCAAGGTTGAGAGAGCCCTCAATATGATTGAACAAGAAGTTGTGAATATCCACCTCTTGTTTTTCCTCCAATGCTTTGTTTAGCACACCGTCAGCGTTTAATTTAATCGGATAGGCTTTGGTTTCAGGGTAAGTATTGAGCAAGGCGGTTAATGTGGCGCCATCTACGCTTAAGTCTGGTGCTTTCAATTGGTTTTCATCGTATTGATTGCGCGTTTCTTGAGTTAAATAAACCTCACAGAGCGACTTGAAGAGATTCCGGCAAAATGCATCTTGAAGATAGGTTTTATAATGCTGTAGTCGCACCGGCAATGAAACCGCAGCCTCTTCGAATTGCATGCCCTCGGAAGGCAGTGCAAGTCTTTTCGCATTTACACGAATATTTCCATTATATTGCTCATTTTCCAACGCTTCACTTTGCAAATGAAATTGAACGTCCTCCAGATCCAGCACCGCATTGGCATCGTTAAATGCTTGTAACGCTGCACTGAATTCTGCGCTACCGTGAAATTCCCTCGCCCATTTTTCTTTCACCTTCAATAATTCTTTATTATCTTTTGTCGGGGACGTTTTAACGGATAAAGAATCTAAAAAGAATGGAATCAAAGCAAGTTCATTGCTCAAATTATAAGCATTCAATTTCCCCGAAAAATATCCGCCACTTGCCTTCCATTTCAAACCTTCGCCTTCTTGCATTTGTTTTACGCTTTCCACCTTCAGGGAAAAATCTAAATTTGCGTTGGTGAGATCGCGATTATCCAATTTGACTATCACCTCGCCATTTTGCAGATTGAAATACGGTTGCTGATTTTTCGGTGCGTTTACCGAAAGTACGGAAAGTTTGCTATCGAAGGAATCGTTTTGCGTCAATAAGATCACAAGCCAGTTGATTCCGGCTTTTAGGTTTTGATTTTTTAGTTCAAGCTTTTTAAATTCATCGTAAAAATTGATCGAACTTGCCACACCATACTGGTTAACAGTGAGATTTAATCCGCCGAACGTAGTTTGGCTTTCTTCGGTAATACGGTTTTTATTGGAAATTCGTAAAATATCGCTGCTAAATTTGGTATTAAGATTACGTTTAGCCTGATTATTCTCATCATTTTTGCGACTAAAAATATAAGTGGCATTTTTAAGTTGAAGACGCGTATTTTCACCATTTAACAACACAAGCTCAGCATTTTCTGCCATAAATTCCGCATCGACCAAGTCATATTGTCGGCTACTGACCGGCAGGAGTCGAATCCGGCCTTCAATTTTTTCTACTCGGCTTTCTTTATCATAATTGAACCCGCTTAAACGGGTTTTCAGCTCGATTTCATTATCGTTAAGAAAATTTAACGACATCGTCATTTGCTGCGGTTTATTGGCAAAATCACGAAATTCCATTGAAATATCCGACTGTAAATAATCACCTACCGGAGAAAATTTACTGTTAATCGTGTTTTTATCCAGCGCAATATTTAAGCTTTTGTTAAGCCTACGAACGAACTGATCCGATAATTTAGATTCGGCCGTAATAAAAAAAGGCAGCGCGGTAAGTTTGGCGGAAATGATATCGCTCGCCGGACCATCGCTATCTTGCACACTGAACGTGAGCTCGCGACTTAAAAAATTTTTGTTACTTTCCGTTACATTTAATATTGCCTGATTATCTAAAGAATACGGGAAATTCTGCAACAGCTGATCTACTTTATAGTTGGTATAAAACTGTGCGCCCATGCCGACAAACGTAATCAAGGCGGCGAGAGTTAAGGTGATTTTTTTTCTTTTAGTCATACTATCTTCCGAGCAACATAAAATCGCAATAATAAATCGAACAGAAAAATTGACCGCGCTCTCCGGAAAAAAGCGCGGTCGATATCAGAGACGTTTTTAGCCTAAAATTTTATCTAATTCTTGGCTTACGGCTTCTACTTTTTGTGTGCCATCCAAACGGAAATATTGCGTGTTACCTGCTTTTGCTTCGGCTTGGTAATAATCTACCAGCGGTTGCGTTTGTTTATGATAAACCGCTAAACGATCTAACACAGTTTCTGGTTTATCATCGGCACGGATAATTA
>ERZ772764.2039-NODE-2039-length-12150-cov-2.553369_pt1 | contig 12150 bp, 10 predicted proteins | sample MGYA00512163_ERZ772764 | MGnify/ENA primary metagenome ERZ772764 (study PRJEB29015, sample SAMEA2737903) | human oral metagenome | biome: human oral; feature: human-associated habitat; material: dental | place: China | collected 2094 ...
CGGCCCGCTGAGACTTCCCTGCTTTATATCGCGGAAGATACTGGGGTGAAAGGGCATGAATGCCCTGATATTCCATTATAAAGATGGCTTGGGGTGAAGCCTTTTCTCGCCATTCCATCGGCTAGCAGAAGATTCTCCGCATTGCGCCGCCCCTCCGGGGATCCCTGAGGAAAAGCGCCTCGTTGGCGAGAGACCCGTCATTCCGATACCGCGCAGGGATGAACGAGCTGTCTGCGGTCAGCCATAACGGCTTCCCGTCCCTGTGGATTTTGGGGCGCCACTGCGTCCTTGACATCCGCTTGGCAAAAGGGTTATACTGCCCTTAACATTCAAATATACGTTTGAATGATTAAGCGAGCCGCAGGCTCTTGGGGGAGGCGTTGAGCGATGAGGAAGAGCTACAGGATCGAAGTGGACTGTCCGAACTGCGCGAACGAGATGGAGGAGGCGGCGCGGAGGACGCCGGGCGTGAAGGACGTTTCCGTGAACTTCATGGCGCTCAAGATGAGCGTGGACTTCGAGGAAGGGCGGGACCCTGCGGACGTGATGGAGGAGGTGCGGCGGAACTGCAAGAGGGTCGAGGACGACTGCGAGATCTTCGTTGACTAGCTGCGCAGTAGGCTGTCAGGGGGTGGGCTTATGAGCGGTAAGCAGAGGAGGAACCTGATCCGCATCCTCGTCGCCTCGGCCATGATGGCCGCGCTCCACTTCGCGCCGGTGCAGGGCCTCCTGCGCTTTGCGCTGTACCTCGTGCCGTACCTCGTGGTGGGGTACGACATCCTCATCAAGGCGGTGAAGGGCCTCGTCCGCCGCCGGCCCTTCGACGAGTGCCTGCTGATGGCCGTGGCCACGGTGGGCGCCATGGCGCTTGCCGTGTACGAGGACGGGGACTACGCGGAGGGCATCGCGGTCATGCTGTTCTACCAGGTGGGCGAGTGGTTCCAGAGCTACGCCGTGGGCAAGAGCCGCCGCAGCGTCAGCGCCCTGATGGACATCCGCCCCGACCACGCGAACGTCGAGTGTGACGGCCGGCTGAAGCGGGTGGACCCGGAGGATGTGCCCGTGGGGACGGTCATCACGGTGCTGGCGGGGGAGCGCGTGCCCATCGACGGCATGGTGATCGAGGGTAGCTCCAGCCTCAACGCCAGCGCCCTGACGGGCGAGAGCCTCCCGCGGGACGTCGCGCCGGGGGACGGGGTCGTGAGCGGCTGCGTCAATATGACGGGGGTCCTCACCGTACGGGCGACCAAGCCGTTCGACCAATCCACGGTTTCGCGCATCCTCGAGCTCGTCGAGGAGGCGAGTGAGAAGAAAGGCCGCACCGAGGCCTTCATCACGCGCTTCGCCCGCTACTACACGCCCATCGTCGTGGGGTTGGCGGCCATCATCGCGTTCGTATCCCCGGTGCTCTTCGGGCAGTCATGGACCGACAGCATCAAGGGCGCGCTCATCTTCCTCGTCGTCAGCTGTCCTTGCGCTCTGGTCATCAGCGTGCCTCTCTCGTTCTTCAGCGGCATCGGCGCCGCATCGCGCGCCGGCATCATGGTGAAGGGCTCGGTCTATCTGGAAGCGCTCGCGGCGGCGGAGACGGTCGTCTTCGACAAGACCGGCACGCTCACGAACGGCACGTTCAACGTGGTCGCCGTGCACACGGCCGAAGGCGTTGCACCCGATCTGGTGCTGTCCTATGCGGCGCATGCCGAGGCGTATTCCGACCATCCGATCGCGCTGTCCGTCAAGGCGAGCTACAGCGGCGTGATAGATCGCGACCAGATCGCGTGCGTCGAGGAACGCAGCGGCATGGGTATCGCGGCCGATATCGATTCTCACGCGGTGCTCGTCGGAAACGACAAGCTCATGGAGGCGGAAGGCATCGACTTCAAGAACTGCGAGCTCGTCGGGACCATCCTCTACGTCGCGCTCGACGGACGTCATATCGGGCACATCGTCATCGCCGACGTGCTGAAAGACGACGCCGAGGTCGCCGTGCGCGATCTGCATGCGGTGGGCGTGAAGCGCATCGTCATGCTGACGGGCGATCGCGAGGAAGTCGCCGCCGCGGTTGCGGATCGTCTCGGCATCGATGAATTCCATGCGCAGCTCATGCCGGGCGACAAGGTCTCGCGGATCGAGCGTCTCATGGCGCGCAACGATGCGGCGAACGCTTCGGGCCCTGCTTCCGGCAAGGCCTCTTCCAAACGTTTCAGCGCGCGCTTCGGGCATCGTGAGGGAACGCTCGCCTTCGTCGGCGACGGCATCAACGACGCGCCGGTGCTCATGCGTTCCGACGTCGGCATCGCGATGGGCGCCATGGGTTCCGACGCCGCTATCGAGGCGGCCGACGTCGTGCTCATGGACGACAAGCCGTCGAACATCGCGCGCACGGTCACGATCGCTCGCAAGACCATGGCCATCGTTTGGCAGAACATCATCTTCGCCATAGGCGTCAAGATGGTTATCATGATCCTTGCGCTGCCGTTCATCGGCATCGCGACGATGTGGCTCGCGGTCTTCGGCGATGTGGGCGTGGCCTGCCTGGCCATTCTCAACTCGATGAGAGCCCTTCGTCTCGGCAGATAGAAGGGGGCGTTATGAAAGAGGTTTCGGTCGATACCATCGCTCGGGAAATCGCGCGCATGTCGATCGAAGCCGCGTGCAGCCTTCCGACGGACGTCGAGGCCGCGCTGCGCGCCGCCGCCGAGCGGGAGGAATCCGCGTTCGGGAAATATGCGATGGACAAGGTCTGCCGCAATTTCGAAATCGCGCGCGAGCAGGGCGTGCCTATGTGCCAGGATACGGGTATGGCCATCGTGTTCGCCGAGGTCGGACAGGACGTCCATATCGTAGGCGGCTCGTTCGAGGACGCGGTGAACGCAGGGATCGCCCAAGGCTATGCGGATGGCTATTTGCGGAAATCAACCGTGATCGACCCGTTGCTCGATCGGCGCAATGCCGGCGACAACACGCCCGCCATCATCTACGCGCGGCTCGTCCCCGGAGATTCCCTCACGCTGACGCTCATGCCGAAGGGCGCCGGTTCCGAGAACATGTCGCGCCTGAAGATGCTCAAGCCGTCGGAGGGGCTTGCGGGCGTCAAGGACTTCGTGTTGCAGGCCGTCGTCGAGGCAGGGGGAAACCCATGCCCCCCGACCATCGTCGGCGTCGGCATCGGCGGAAACGCCGACAAGGCGCTGCTGCTTTCCAAGCAGGCGCTTCGCCACGAGGTGGGCGCGCCGAACCCGAATCCGGCGTATGCGCGGCTTGAGCAGGAGCTGCTCGATGCCATCAATAGGACCGGCATCGGCCCGCAGGGCTTCGGAGGCCGCACCACCGCCCTGGCCGTGCATATCGAAACCTACCCGACGCATATCGCGACGCTGCCGGTAGGCGTGACGCTGAACTGCCATGCGGCCCGTCATCGGCAGGTCGTGCTGTAGGAGGGGCGTGATCGATGGAGGCTCGGCGATGACCGATGTGCGACATATCGAAACCCCGCTGACCGACGACGTCGTGCGCAGCCTGCATTGCGGCGACATGGTCAGCATTTCGGGCGTCATCTATACCGGCCGCGACGCCGCGCATAAGATCATGTGCGAGCGCATCGCGCGCGGCGAAAGCCTGCCTGTCGACTTCCATGGCCAGGTGATCTATTACGCAGGGCCTACGCCGACCAAGCCGGGCCATGTGATCGGGGCGTGCGGCCCGACGACGTCGGGACGCATGGACGCGTTCACGCCGACGATGATCGAGCGGGCCGGCCTCAAGGGCATGGTGGGGAAGGGTCCTCGCTCGCGCGAGGTCGTCGATTGCATGGTGAAGAACAACGTCGTCTATTTCGCCTCGATCGGAGGCGCTGCGGCCGTCATCGCGTCTTCGGTGCGGGAATGCGAGGTCGTGGCCTACGACGAGCTCGGTCCGGAGGCGGTCCGCCGGCTGGGCGTGGAGGACTATCCTTGCATCGTCGCGATCGATTCGGCCGGGAACGACATCTACGAGCAGGGTCCGGCCCGATTCCGCATCGACTGACGGCAGACGCGGCGCATGCGGCGCACATAGCGGACGCGTTCGACTGAATCCGGCAAAACCCGAAGCGTTCGGCTCGGCCTGCAATCCATCATTGTTCTTCTTGGGGAAGCCGCCGGTGTATTCGCGATGGCGTCGGAGGCGTGCGTGGTTCTCATTGGCTACAATGCGGGTCGTGCGCGACGAGTGAAACGAGGCATTGTGAACATCTGCGTCTTCTGCGGTTCCGGCTCATCCATCGGCGAGCCGTATAGTTCGGCCGCATGCTCATTCGGGCAGGCCATGGCCGCTCGGGGTCATGCGCTCGTGTTCGGCGGATACGATACCGGGCTCATGGGCGTCGTCGCCCGCGCGGTTCATGATGCGGGCGGCCGCGTCGTCGGCGTCGTGCCGTCGGGGCTCGATGCATTTCGGGGGCGCCCCGCGTTCCCTTGCGACGACCTGATCGATGCGACCGACCTTTCCGAACGCAAGGCGTTCATGTCGCAGCGCGCGGACGCGTTCGCGGCGTTGCCCGGATCCTACGGCACGCTCGACGAGCTGTACAGCGAGCTTGCCACCCAGAAGATCGCGACGGAGAAGAAGCCTGTCGGCGTGCTGAATGTCGGTGGATTCTACGATACGCTCGAGACGCTGCATGCGACGATCGTGCGCGAGGGATTCATGACCGAATCGGACGGTCGCCTCGCCGTGTTCGCGCAGGACTCCGACACCTTGCTCGACCTTCTCGAAGGACGTCGATGAACCATTCGACGCAGGTTCATGCGAACCCCGATATCTTTCTGGTCCGCGTCCCGTTTTCCCGAGTGGTCACCGGGTTCACGAACTGCTTTGTCGTGCGGGACTCCGGCGAGTTCCTCATCGTCGACGTCGGCGGCATCCCTCGTGGATCGAGGGATGCGGACGGGTCGCAGGAGGCGATGCGCTCGGCGCTCCGGGAACTAGGCGTCGATTGGACGCGCACCAAAGTGTTTCTCACGCATCTGCACCTCGACCATGCCGGCCTTCTCGAGGACGTGGTCCCGAAGGGCGTTCCCGTGCATGTGAGCGGCCTGAACATCGATATCGCGCGCATGCAGGCATCGAAGGATTATTCCCAAGGCCTTCGCAGGAGGTTCTTCGAGGGAGGGTTCTCCGAGACGTTTCGCAGCGGGATCGAACGGACCTTTCCCTACGCGGGCTATGAAATCGACGCGGCGCGGCCTGTGCGCCGCGTGCGGGGCGGCGATGCGCTGACGGTCGGGCGCTACACGTTCGATGCGGTGGAGACGCCCGGTCATACGACGGGGCATACATCGCTTTTCGAATTCGAAAGCCGGTGCATGATCGGCGGAGACACGGTGCTGTTCGTGCTGAATCCGGTCATCGGCATCGATTTCGCCGATGCCTCCGCGCTTACGAGCTATATCACGGGGCTGCGACGCATGCTGGGACTGGGGCTCCATCGGCTTCTCTATGCGCACGGGCCGATCACGCCTCTCGAGGCGCTCGATCTGCCGAAGGGGAGCGAAGGGCGTTTCCAGGATGCCGACCCGCAGGGCATCGACGAGCGCATCCGGTTTTTGATCGACCATCATATGCAGCGTGCGGAAAACGCTCTCGAGGTCGTGCGGAGCCACCCTGGATCAACGGCGCGCAGCATCATCTTCGATATGGTATGGAGCGTCGGATCGCTCGATTGGGCGCGCGTGCCGTTCAGCATCCGGGTCTGCGTCGCAGCCGAGGGGTTCGCCGTCCTCGACCATCTGGTCGGCGAAGGCCTTGTGCGCTTCGACTTCGATTCCGAAGGCATCCGCCGTTACGTTCCCGCATAAGCTTCTCCGAAACGTTCCGGCGAAGAAAGCCCTGGCATCCGATGGGCATCGGATGCCAGGGCCGGTAAGGAAGGAAGCTCTTTGCGGATGAGTTCCTTCGGGATCCATTCTAGCGAGCGATCTTCGTTCGCTTCGCCTAACGCACGCCGACAGGCCGCGGTTCGCCTCGCATCGGATGCCTTCCGCATCCGTCGGGCGCCTGTGAAAGGGAAGGGGGCCGAAGCCCCCTTCCCGCGTCATCGAGAATCGGATCTCGGTTCGCGTTACTTCGCTGCCTGCTCGGCGGTGTAGTACACGTAGACGCCTTCGAATGCCGGGAACGGATAGTTCGCCGCATCTTTGGGATTGTCCGGGTTGTACTCGCTCACGAACTTATCGGCGCTCGAGGTGACGCCTAGGATCTGGTCGCCCTCGTCGAGGAGCTTGTCGGCGCTGTCGAGCACGCTCGTGTACAGCTCGGGATTATGCGCGCCTTCGCTGTTCTCGGCGAATGCGGAGTTCCAGTAGAACGTCGCTTCACGCTGAATCTGCTGCAGGCGGGCGAGGTCGTCGTCGCTGAGGGTGCCTTCATCGATGGCGGCCTCGAAGTTCTTGACGAAGTTGGCGCAGCGCATGCCGATCTGGTGCGTACGGCCGTCGATATCGTCCTGAATGCCCTTGATCTCGCTCTTCAGATCCTTGTGGCAGGTGTTGCACTTGGCGAGCGTCTCCTCGTTGTCGAGGGGGCTCTGCCAGTAGTGGCTCGTGTAGGCGGTGCCGTCGTCGGCGGTCTGGATAGGCATGTGGCAATCGGCGCAACTCAATCCGCGTTGCCCGTGAATACCTTGCTTGAAGAGTTCGTAACCTGGATGTTGCGCTTTTAAGATTTTAGCCTTTGACAGCGGATGGATGTAGTCATAAAAGCCAATACTGTCATAATAGGCTTCGGCGGCTTCACAAGTAAGTCCCTTGTCTTGTGGGAACTTTAAGTATTGATGGTTGTCTTTCTCAAAATAATATTCGGTGTGGCATTGTGCGCAAACCAAAGAGCGCATCTCTTGATGGCTGGCCTTGTTTACATCTTTACCGGCACGCTTCCATGCCTCATATAATGCCGGGCGTGCGGGACGTAAATCCATCGTGCGTGCATCGTGGCAGTCAGAACATCCCACGGTGTTCATCACTTCGGGCCCCCAGTCACTCCATTTTGCACCATAGAAAGCCCCAATACCTTTCTCGCGCATCAAGCGTGGTATATCAGGTCCCTTACATGTCCAGCATGTTCCAGGCTGAATATCACCGTCGCCGTCGATACCTGGATTTCCTGTTCGTAAAATTTTTCTAAGGTCTTCAATGGCATGGCGATGGCCACGTGGCGTGTTGTAGTTGCGCGAGAAGGCATAGCCCGCCCAAATAATCACGATGTCGGGGAATGCTTTGAGGATATCGCGCTCTTGCGAACCGTTGTACATGCTCTTGAAAGTGGTGTCGGCCGTCATCGCCCACGTCTCATACTCGCGCGGAAAGTCTTCTTTAAACTTCTCGTTCTGTGCGACAATCGAGTCGGTCATGGGCACGCGCCGATTGTTGAAAACACTGGCTACTTCAGCTCTTCGTTCGAGTAGTGAAAAGCAGAGGAGCCCTAAAATAAACACAATGAGCATGGAACCGCCGAACAGCATCCAGCCTTGCCATTTTTTTAATTGCTTAGCCATATTCTTTAAATTTTTAGATTTCACAAATAATGGTATTTCTCTTTATTCGTTGTCTTTTATATAATATGAGTTGTCCTATATATAATATAAGGTGTAACCTCATCGCCCTAAAGCCTTTTGCAGCCATTCGGGAACAGGATTAGGAGGCAGGGGCACCTGCGATTCGGCGTTGGGTGTCTTAGCCAAACCGTTCATTCCACCGTGCGGAACATCGCGGTGGCAGTCCCAACAGGCCAATCCTTCGCCACGTTTGGCCATCATATAGTTGATACGTCCCGTCTTCACAAACTCTTGATTGAGTTGTGTGTGGCAGCGAATGCAGTTGTCCATAATCACGTTGGCCGAACTCTCTTCGGCCATGATGGCCTGTCGTTCGGAGTTGGTAACGAAATAAGCCACGTGCTTCATGCCATCCATTCCTTTAAAAAAGTATTTTTTAACAATGTTCTGATGGGGCACATGACAATCGTTGCACGTTGCGTCTCGTCCATGTGAGGAGTGCGCCCACGTAGCGTAATAAGGGGTCATGATGTGGCAATTCACGCACGCCGCAGGGTCATCACCGATAATATAGGTATGCAGGCGCAACGTATAAGCGAACAAAAGTGCTAATCCAACAATGATGCCGCCCGTTGTGAGCCCTACGACCTTCTGTCGATAGGTGATGCGCTCAGTCCATTCATGTAAACTACTTAGATTCATAATCTTTAGTTAGGAGTTGGCCACAAAATTAGAGAATAAATTGATAGCTATGGTTAAGAAAACTGAAAAATATCCTCATTTGTAGGGGTTTGTATAAAAAGTGGGCCATTCATGTTCGTTTTAGGGGCTGAAACGATTGGAACATAGTATGTTTAGGAAAAGGCTGTCGCATTATTTCTGTACAGAAAACTTGTAAGATTTCAAAAATCGAAGTAACTTTGTCGCGACATTTAGGATAATGAGAACAGTTAGAAATAAACTTAGGGTGGACGAGCTGAGGTATTGCCCCCTTAGTGGCTTTCTTAAAACTGACAATTTAGTTATTTACATAATGGTGTAACTGTACACACTTTTCAATAACAACTAAATGATGAAAATAATAACGTTGCGTGCAATGTCAGCAACGCCTTTTTTATAGAAAGGGGGTTGTCAAGGTCTGCAATAGATTTGTTGCAAGCCCCTTTTACATATAAATGAATATAAATTGATAAAATGTTTATGGAAAAAGTAGTACGAACGAAACGGGTTTACATGAAGCCTGAGAGTAAAATCTATCCTGTGCCGGTGGAGCATTTGTTGGATGCAGCTAGCGGAAACGCAGGTGTTATAGACTATGGTGGTGATGGTGGTGATGCCAAGCGCAACAACTTTTCCTATGAAGATGATGATTGGGATGATGATGAAACCCCATCACAGCCGATATCCCTTTTCAATCAAGAATAAAAGTAATGAGGAAAATGTTATGAAGAAATATGCAATTCAAATTTTAAAAGCTGTATTCCTTGGCATGTTCATGGTAGCTTGCTCCAATGAAAGGCGAGATGATGTGACATTTCTGTCCACAACACCAAATGAGACATCAAGCGTGGTTACTACCTTCTCGGGCGCACAACCACTTGACTCTTTAGCTACAGCTACACGCACAACAGCCACCCACGTGAGGGGCGGCATAGCCAATGTGTCTTGGGAAACCACGGACAAGGTATGGGTGAAAGCAACCGATGGACAGTTTCATCTGAGCAATGCTGCTCAATTCCATCCCGTCACACCTCCAGCGACTATCAACATGAAGCAGGCCAACTTTACGTTGGCTACAAGTGATTATGGCTTTAATCCTATGGTGCACTACACAGGGCACAATAATCCGGCTGACCGTGTGACCATTGCTGCTGCACAAAGTCAGGCTGTTCCCAACGATTTCAGTCATTTGGCACAGGCAGGCGATTGCGGTTCGGCTACAGCTGTTGGTGGTGGTGGCGATTTTCATTTCACGCTCAACCACAAGGCCAGCTATTTGTGTTTCGTGCCGCGTTGCACGAATGTTGATTTAGGTCCCAATATCTTCTTGCAAAAGATTACGCTGACGGCCAATAAACCCATCGCTGGAACTTATGATTTCACCGATGGCACGCTCGATGGCAAGCTGCCCCTTTCGGCGAGCAGCAACACCATCACACTCACAGTGAATAATTTTTCATTGAACACCACTACCGAATCACTCCCCACCAATGCTGCCTACATGGTGCTTGCGCCAGGAACCTATAATTTCACTATTTCCTATACGATTAAAGATCCAGTAACCAATGTTGAAGGAACTATCGTGAAAACAGTTAATAGTTTTCGGTGTGCAGCAGGAGAAATCAGGGATATGAGAGCTCATTTGGTACAGGGACTGATAGATGTCTCGGGCACTTATTTCATGTGGGATGCTGCCGACGGGCAAAACTATTGGTTGAACCACGACCGTGTGAGTGGCAAATATCCTGCAACGTTGGTTCTCAATGGCTCGCGAACAGGCAACTGGGCTGCTACGCCCGATAATCGTTGGTATAACACGGGCTATGGTTATAAGGTGGCTACCAATGCAACGCGCTCGGCACGCAATCAACCCAATGTGAACCTCATGTGCCACTTTCCTGAGTTTGGCAGTGCGCGCTGGGATGGCAACAAACTTTGGATTATCTATGGCCATTTGCAAAAGGGTGGCATTTGGATTAAGCGTCGCACGGCTTTAGGGGCAGCCAACAAAAGCACCGATTATTGGGGAGAGGATTTCACCAACAATGGTTCGACTAGCACTTTTGTACCCAGTAGAGGCTATGGATCAGACTTCACGGGGCCGCTCAGTCGTGTACTGCCCACAGCAAGCGAGTTGCCCAATTATTTCTTCCTGCCCGCCAGTGGTTATTATTTGGATGGCTTGACGTATGATGTGGGCATTGGCGGACACTATTGGACCTCGTCGGGCTCGTCGTCAAATGCCAGTAATGCGTATTATATCTATTTCAACGACCACGCAATCCACGTGAGACAATATCTGCGTCGGATAGGATCGCGCATCGCCACGTTTGAAAATTAAGTGGATAAATTTGTTCCAGAGCAGGTGTGGAGCACATTCGGCCATGCCTGCTTTCTTTTTTTCCTCTGCGCTGCAAGTAGTTTATTGGGAAAAGCGAGTGGGCGTTGTGTGCGGAAGGCGGATTGCAGCAAACTTTTTTCGAGTGTTGTCTGTTACGACTGGTTTGCCGCAATAAATCGAAAGCAAACGGAACAAGTTTAGAAATAAAATTGTAAATTTGCCCACGCAATCATCTTTTAGCGTATTCAGCGATATGAAATCATTCAAGTTTGGGCTTCTTCCGCGCATCCTCATCGCCATTTTGTTGGGTGTGATTTGCGGCAATGTGTTTGGCGAATCCCTTGTGCGCATTTTTATCACGGTCAACAGCATTTTTGGTCAGTTCTTAGGCTTTATGATTCCGCTCATCATCCTGGGCATGGTGGCTCCGGCTATTGCCAACATTGGCAGTACGGCGGGCCGCATTTTGTTGGTAACGGTGGTGCTGGCCTATGCCGACACAGTGCTGGCTGGCCTGTTGGCCTATGGCACAGGCAGCTGGCTCTTTCCGTCGTTGGTGTCGGCCACACAAGGTATTCACATCGAACAGCCTCATGCGTTGAAGCCTTTCTTTGAACTCAACATTCCCGCTTTGATGGATGTGATGAGCGCTTTGGTACTGGCTTTCATGGTGGGTTTGGGTGTGGCCTATGGCAAAGGCGACGTGTTGAAGCGTGGGCTGAATGAGTTTGGCACCATCGTTGAGCGCGTGATTGAGAAAATCATCATTCCGTTGCTGCCCATCTACATCTTTGGCATCTTCCTGAATATGACCTATAGCGGCGAGGCCTACCACATTCTTTTGGTGTTTGCCAAAATCATTGTGGTGATTTTTGTGCTCCACATTGTGGTGCTGCTCTATGAGTTTGTGGCCGCAGGTGTGTTTGTCAAGCAAAACCCGTTTCGCCTGCTTTTCAACATGTTGCCCGCCTATTTCACGGCCTTAGGCACATCGTCTTCGGCAGCCACCATTCCCGTGACGCTGAAGCAAACGCTCAAGAATGGGGTAGACGAGGGCGTAGCCGGCTTCACCATCCCTTTGTGCGCTACGATTCACATGTCGGGCTCCATGATGAAAATTACGGCCTGTGCGCTCACCGTTTGCCTGATGAATGGCCTTCCCCACAGTTTCCCGCTCTTCCTCAATTTCATGCTGTTGCTGGCCATTTGCATGGTGGCCGGTCCGGGCGTTCCTGGTGGTGCCGTGATGGCCGCATTGGCTCCGTTGGCCTCCGTGTTGGGCTTTGGTTCCGAGGAGCAAGCGCTCATCATCGCCCTTTATATTGCGATGGATAGCTTTGGCACAGCCTGCAACGTGACGGGTGATGGAGCCATCGCCGTGGTGGTGAACAAAATCTTTCGCAAACGGCCTGTTGCCGTGTAATCGTTGCGCCAGCATGCCGTTGCCGTCGTAGGTTGTCACATTTCCCTTCACCATCGCGTGCCCACTCCATGCAGCCGCGCCCGTCGTAAGGCCAGTTTTAAAGCGAAATCATGTTAGTGAGCGGCTCGCTAACCG
>ERZ772764.2040-NODE-2040-length-12148-cov-3.465311_pt1 | contig 12148 bp, 10 predicted proteins | sample MGYA00512163_ERZ772764 | MGnify/ENA primary metagenome ERZ772764 (study PRJEB29015, sample SAMEA2737903) | human oral metagenome | biome: human oral; feature: human-associated habitat; material: dental | place: China | collected 2094 ...
CTAGAGACCACAGAGGGCAAGGTACTGCGTGACACGCTAGAGGTGGAGCTAAGATGAACCAGAGACTCTATCCTATCTGGGTGCTCTGGTCACTCTTGGCTATGCTCTGTGGCCTCGGCTCTTGTACTAAAGAGATCGATATCCACCCCCAGACAGAGGTGCAGGTCGTCGCCTCCTGCGTCCTCGCCAACGCTGATGTCCAGCGCCTCAAGCTCTCCTATAGCCGAGAGATGGGTGGTGGGCGCTTCTATGATGAGGTAGAGCAGGCCAGAGCGACCCTCTATGAGGAGGGGACGGCTGTCGGCTCCTTCGTCCGCGTGGGGTATGGCACCTGGGAGCTTCGCTTCCGTCCTACTGCTGGGCGTCACTATCGGCTAGAGGTGGAGGTTCCCCAGCGCCCGACCCTGAGAGCTAGCACCCAGATGCCCTCCCCCGTAGACGTACGACGTAGGGCTCTGCGTAGCGCTACGACACGGCTCTTCACACAGCGGACGCTAGGAGTTCCCTACTGGATGTTTTGCCTGAGCTCGAGTCTCAAGGAGGTACCCCGTGATCCCCTCCATCCCCCGAAGCTAGCGGAGGATCCGAATCCCCGCCTCTGTCAGCAGCTCGGGACGAACCATCGGCGAGCCGACCACTTCAACGAGGAGAGCGAGCTGGCAGCCTGGGATAAGAGCTATGGAACTGTCGCCCTCTACCGCTACTATACCCGTATTACCCCACCGAGCGACGACCCTACGGGAGGGACTCCCTATGAGTTCGTTGTACAGCATGCCCCTAGTCGGGTGTCCTTTGTCGTCTTCAGAGCTGCGTCGCAGGAGTACGATCGCTACCTGCGCTCGGTCGTGGAGAAGATGATCTTCTATGAGAGCGAGGATGACCCCGCAGCGTGGTTTGACCAGACGACGATCTACTCCAATATAGAGCACGGTCTGGGGATCTTCGCCGCCTACTACCAGACAGCCTACTACTGTCACGAGTCCTTACCCTAGTACATACATTATCTATTATATTATCATGGTGCGTACGATACTGCATACCCGGGGGACGGGAGGGCGCAGGTGCCTGCTCTCGCTCCTGCTCCTACTCGTGCTCCTGCTCGGTGTAGAGCGAGCCGAGGGACAGCGCTATAGCGGACGAGTTCGTGACGCTGAGACGACCCGAGCCCTCTCGGGGGTGGAGATCTTGACGGAGCGGGGATACCGCCTAGCCTGGACGGATGGGCAGGGACAGTTCGCCTTTGACTACGGTGCGGATAGCCTGCGTGTCGTCCTCTTTGCCGATGGCTATCGGCAGGGGCATGTGATCCTGCGCCTAGGCCAAGGGGGGGAGTTTACCCTCTCCCCTCTAGGGAAGGAGCTCCAGGAGGTGACCGTGATCGGACACGGTGCTACACGGGGCAATAGCACCTTCGTCTATACCTCCGCAGATGTCCGTGGGATGGCTACCCTAGCGGGGGAGGTCGATGTGCTGCGCTACCCACAGCTCCTGCCCGGGGTCTCTCAGGGCATGGAGGGAGGACTAGGCTTCTATGTGCGTGGGGCAGGTAGTGGCAACAATAGGACGGAGCTAGACGGGGTACCTATCCCTGCTCCGACACACCTCTTCGGGCTCTTCTCGGTCTTTCACCCCGATATAGTAGGGCAGTCCACCTTCCAGATGGGAGGGATTACAGCCTCCTCGGGGGACTTTACCTCCTCGCTCCTGCAGATACGTAGTCGTAGGCCTTCGGCTGGTAGACCTAGGGGCTCCTTCGCTCTATCCCCACTGATGGTAGGTGGGGCACTAGAGGGGCGACTCATCGGGGATCGGCTCTCCTATCAGGTGGCTGGACGCTCCTCCCTCCTACGTCCCGAGTACCTCCTGCTGAAGGCTCTCCTAGGCAAGGAGGCTATCACGGGCGACTTCGACGCACAGGTACAGGATCTCTATGCCAAGGTGCATTGGGCGCTCTCTGCACAGCACTCAGCTGAGGTTCTCCTCTTCGGGAGCAATGACTACCTCGGCTACCTCTCTGAGGAGGAGCAGGGAGTGGATCGCAATAAGATCTCCTTCGGCTGGCGCAATAGGGCGCTGAAGGTAGGCTGGACCTACACCCCTCGGGAGCAACTTCGCCTAGAGACCTCGGTCTACTATGCAGGCTACAGCACACGGCAGGGGCAGGTCGGACAGGATGGTATCCGTCGTGGGCTCGTCGTAGGCTCGGAGAAGGGGGAGTGGGCTCTACGCAGCCATTTGACGACCCGGGTGCGGGAGCTGGATCTCGGGGCGGGGCTTGACCTACGCCAGCAGACCTTTCGCCCGATGATGCAGAGCATGGCAGTCGATGGTGCGAGGGGGGCGGACTGGAGTCCGACCTTCACGACGACCCTTGCCTCGCTCTACATGGAGGGGCGCTACCGCAACCCCAACTACAGTGTGCAGGCAGGGCTACGCTATAACCTCTTCAGAGATCCAGGGAGGCAGATCAGTCACCACCTAGATGCCCGACTCAAGTACGAGCTCGTCCTCACACCGACCCTCTCCCTCGAGGCAACCTATGACCACTTGACCCAGTATCAGCACACGCTCGAGGGGCTACCCGTAGGGTGGGCGCTCGATCTCGTGATCCCTGCCTCTCATCGCTTTCGCCCCGAGCACTCCGATCAGGGCTACCTCGGGGGTGTCTGGAGCACCCCGGGGCTCTATATTACCCTCGGGGGATACTACCGTCGTCTCACGGGGCTCACCGCCTATCGTAGCTGGCTCAATCACTTCACCCGCCACAATGTCTCTTGGGAGGAGGACGTCCTCACCGGCCGGGGTCACTCCTATGGGCTGGAGCTCTGGGTAGAGAAGCGTCAGGGGCGACTCACGGGCTCACTCTCCTATACACTCTCCCGGACGAGGCGTACCTTCCCCGAGCTCAATGGGGGGCGTAGTTATCCCTTCAGCTTCGATAGGACACATATCCTCAATGTCCAGACTCGCTACGAGGTATGCCGTACGGCACGACGTGAGCAACACCTCTCTCTAGCTGGCTATCTGACCTCAGGGGGGACGATGACAATCCCACTGGCGAGCTACCAAGCCGAGGGGCTCCCCTACTGGGAGACCCAGGAGTCGGGGATCTTCGTGCCCTCAGAGCAAGACTATCATGCGACCACTCGTACGCAGATGTCCTCAGTCAATGCCTATCGGCTACCGCCCTACCTCCGCTTTGACCTCAGCTACTCCTTCCTCTGGCGCAGACGTCGGGTGAGCCATGAGCTCACCATCGGGATCTACAATATCCTCAACCGCAAGAACCCCTATCTCATCTACTACGAGCGGAATAGCTGGCGACAGCTCAGCATCCTCTCCCTCGTCCCCTCAGTGCGCTGGGAGCTTCGCTTCTAGCGTCGGAGAGGGGAGTGGGGGCGACATTACCTCCTTCTGGATAAAAGCGATTACCTTTGTGCCGAAAGGGCGACCCTGACGGGGTATGCCCAAGAGACCGTTTTTAGTAAAGAGCACATTCCTGATTAAGAGTAGTAATAGGCGGAGGTAGAGTAGCTAGAATTCTGTTGGATCAAGCACGATACCCTCGACTACACATACGAGTAGCGAACCACCAAAGAAGCCTCCATTATGCCACGAATAAAAATAAACGAAGATAATCCTATACGTATAGGTTGGACGAGCGACGATTTCTATTGGGATCCCTCATATGACCGTGAGGGTGAGATATTGTTTCTCGCCTCTCCTGAGCATAAAGCTATCCGAAGCTTCCTCCATTACTTGGATTGTTCTCCATTTGAATACGGAGTACATACCCAGTGGTCTTCTCTGGATACGCCCGTATCGCTGACCCTGTATATCCCCTTCTCCCTGATGAGTAAATCAGAGATAGAGACGGAGGTAGTAACCATTAATGGTATCCAGGTGGAGAATGAGATAAGTGCTTTTAGCTACCTATTGTATAGAACTGACCTATTGTACAGAACTGGCATAGCCCCCCCTGAGAGGACAGAAGATTTCTTTCCAGAAGATATATACAACAAGATGCTTGATACAGATCTGGTCGGTTCTATAAACCGACAAATGGGTTGCAAATCACTCCTAGGGTGTAAGTTTACGGTAAATCCTAGGGGGAATGGGGGGAGCTGTGTCTCCCTGATGGCTTATTGTGATGCGCTGCTAGAAGATACTTATATCACCAGAGAAGACCTAGCTAGCGTCCCCGAACTTTACTCAAGAGGTATGGGGGATAGCTACGCCCTCTACAAAATGTATAGATCGCACGATCGAGAGCACTCTATGACTGGATTTCACACTGTCTATAGGGGTACAACTAGCGTAAATGGGGAATGTCCTCCGATAGATATGCATGGTCTGGTACATCCCATCCTCCGAGCCAAAGAAGTGAGATACCCCTTCTGTATCCAAGGCTGGTATAACGATGTGTCAAATGAGCGTCGTGTTGATCCGTATCGTCTAGCCCAAGGTTTCCTCTCTGTCTGTGTGTCTCTCTATCCGCATATAAAGGGAGCTCAGTATCCGTCAAATTACAAAAGGTTTAACAACCTTCTACTCAAAAACCTAGCATGGGACGAAAGAGAGTTTTATATCTACTGTACTACGCAAGCCGTCTATCTCGGTATAGATCCCTATAGCTGGGACCACTCAATAATATAATATGAGTATAATATGCTGAGGGTTGCCTCCTGGCTGGTATTCCTGTCTGACTTACTCCTTCTCGAAGGGGATTTACGGAAGTCTGCCCCTAGTCCTTCCCGTGTGGTGCCTTGGAGATAGGGTGAGGCTCGGTGGTTCTCCTTCGCAGACCCTCTGGTTTGGGGACAGAGGCGACAGCTCAGCATCCTCTCCCTCGTCCCCTCAGTACGCTGGGAGCTTCGCTTCTAGCGTCGGAGAGGGGAGTGGGAGCTCGGTCGGGGAGGAAGAGAGGGGACGATGGCGGGGGCGACGAAAAGTTTTTGAGTTTGGGGGATAGAGCGTTGTGATAGGTATCTATGGGGGTGATTTGGTGGGGCGAAAAGTCTGCTCTACCTTTGTCTTGTCGAGAGGGAAGGAGCTCAAGGCGAGACCCTCATATCGGTTGCTCACGCTATATATATTCAGTGGTGCACCCCCGAGAGCAGGCGACTGAGATCTCCCGCCCTGTAGCACACAGCTCTCCCCACTCGGCACGAGGTAATTCTATTTATTCATTTTATATACTCATAGACCATGATTGAGTTTCAAGTCAAGTCCAAGAAGGCAACTCTTGGCAAGAACAAGGGTCAGACGATCTACTTCGCACAGCGTCGTACCCATCCCCGCAAGAGTCTAGCGGATATCGAGCGTTCGATCGCCTTTGCCACGACGCTCACCCGAGCTGATGTCCGGGCGTGTATCGTCGCCCTCACCGATATCGTAGAGGGCTACCTACAGGATGGCTTTGCCGTCGACCTCGGGGAGCTCGGGATGCTCTGCCTGATGATCTCTTCCCGACAGTCGCTCAAGGAGGAGGACGTCACCGCCCAGACGCTCCGTACACCGCGTGTCCGCTACTTCCCCAAGTCAAAGCTCCGACGTGCAGCCCATGCTGCTTCGCTCAGCGTCGATAACCCCAAGGCCAAGGGCGTAAAGACCCCGTCGAAGCCCCAGAAGCCCGGAGGTGGAGGGGTAGGGATTTAGTCCCTCGCCCGCTATAGACAAGCCTCTCCACTTGCCAGTCGGCTGGTGGAGAGGCTCGCCTGTAGGCGATGAATAGACCTAATGGGTTTAGTAGGGCTGGTAGCCAGCATGCTATCTCTCTTTGTACCTACTGCTATCCTTACGAGAGGGATGTACAAGATCTTGGTGGGGCTAAAGTTTTCTATAATACCTATCTTTGTTACGGATATAGCTATCCTTAGAAATTTAAAATAGAAGGTTTGTGTAGAGCTCTTTTTCGTGGGAGTGGATGTGCCCCAGATAAGTCTAACTTATATAGTATTTAGATTGAGCAATGAATAAGAATAAGATAGAAGCCGAAGAGATGGTCATCACATTCAGTCATGCGATAGACTCTTTGACTGATGCAGAGTTTGAAGGTATGCTCTCCAGCGTCCGAGGGCTACGGTGCAAGTCAGACCCCGTCTCTGAGTATCTGGCTTGTATAGGTAGGCAAGAGGAAGAGGATACCGTAGCTGTAGTGGATAGTATAGCCCCCCCGTATTACTACGAGGAGAGCTCGTCTATTTATTTCCCCAATATTAAGAACCTTTTCTTAGCAGCTTAAGTCTATGGATAGAGCCGCATTTAACTTTGATGGATATAAGTTCACTCAGGTACACCTAGATCTAGATAAGCTTGACGGAGGTAGACGTGATCTGGATATTCGTCCTAGTGGTGTATTCGATCGAGACCAGCGGGAATACAGACTAGCCTTCGACTTTTATATCCAAGTGAGAGGAGAAGTAGCTGTATATATCAAGTGTATCTCTCTATTCAAGATGGGGGGAGAGGACATTCCAGACTATTTCTATGCCAATAGTATCGCTATCGTTTTCCCCTATGTTCGTGCTTTTATTAGCACGGTCAGCCTACAAGCGGGCGTAACGCCAGCAATTATCCTGCCCACCCTAAACCTAAGTGCACTGAGAGACCGGCTGAGAGATAATACTGAGATTATATAAGTCCTCCAACTCCCATGAAAAAGACAGCCCTCTATCAGGCTATTTCCTACAAAGAGGAGACCATACCCAAGATCCCTATCCACTGCTCTAGTGAGGATGCTAGGCTGGGACAAGGGTATTACTTTTGGGATACAGATATTGACGCAGCCAAGTGGTGGGGCAAGAGTCATTATGAGGGAGCTTATAGGGTATGCCGATCCCACTATGACGCACACTCCGAACACTACTTTGATTTGGTTGGAAATACGGAGCACATCCAAATCCTTCGTGGATGCTACCACAACCTACAAAAACGTAAAAAAGAAGACTACTCGATAGCGGAGGTCCTTGAGCTGATGAAACGTATTATCCCAGAGTTTAGAGACACCTACTGGGCAATACGAGCACATCCGATGAATAAGTGTTACTGTGACTCGAAGATGGACATACCATTCGCCAAGGGGGAAGATAATAAGCTCTTTATCCCGTGCGCTACCCGAGTCCAAGTCTGCGTCACCAACCTTGATTTCCTCCTTGATGGACGGGAGTATCAGGTCATCTATGAGAGTAGAGCATCTGATGATATGGTCTAGCTTGCCCTTCTGTCGTCCCCTACACTATCACCGGCTAACCCCTCTCCGCCCGAGCATTACCTATCTAACCCATTCAGTTTATTAAATCGGATACTATCCATCTCCTATCGTGTGAGGGGCAGACACGGCGGGGGATGGGGGACGTAAAATTCAGTACCTTTGCTGGACGTTGTAGGCCTACACTGCGCACTCATACGCTCGATACGTCATAGACGGCTCTAGAGAGTCGGGGACGGAGAGCTATCCCTCCCCTAGGACTCACTCGGGAGGTGCTGGATGAGCAGTGTGGCTAGGACGCCCCCCGAACTCAGTAGGTGAGGAGCTGTGCGTATGCCCCCCGTGGGAGCTCGCCCCCTCACCGATATAATATATAGGTAGGAGAGCACAATCCCCTACCGCCAATACGTGACATTCGATGGACTACAAGACCACAACGGCGAACATGGGCTGCTGTGCGATGACCCCAGGAGGATGCGAAGGCTGTAGTATGAACCCGATGAGTACCTACGACTGGCTGTGCGACATCCCGGAGTCCCTACAGAGCTCTGACCTCGTCGAGGTGCAATTCAAGAATACCCGCAAGGGATACTATATCAATAGCGAACGGATCGAGCTCTACAAGGGCGACATCGTCGCCGTCGGCTCTACCATAGGACACGACATCGGGCAGGTGACCCTCACCGGCAAGATGGCAGAGCTGGCGATGAAGAGCCACCGCTACCACCCCGACAAGGGCGAGTGGATGCACGTCTACCGTGTAGCTCGTGCTAGCGATCTGGAGCGCTGGGAGGAAGCTAAGCGCCGAGAGGAGCCGACGATGATCCAGGCTCGCCAGATAGCGGCTAGCCTTGGGCTGGAGATGAAGATCGGCGACGTAGAGTACCAGGGAGATGGCAACAAGGCGATCTTCTACTACATCGCAGACGGCCGAGTGGACTTCCGTCAGCTCATCCGGGTACTCGCCGATACCTTCCACGTGAGGATCGAGATGAAGCAGATCGGTGCTCGCCAGGAGGCTGGTCGTATCGGTGGGATCGGCCCCTGTGGGCAGGAGCTCTGTTGCTCGCGCTGGATGTCCTCCTTCTCCTCGGTCAGCACGAGTGCCGCCCGGGTGCAGGACGTGACGATGAACCCCCAGAAGCTCACGGGAATGTGTGGCAAGATCAAGTGCTGTATGAACTTCGAGGTGAATGCCTATGCCGAGGCTCAGCGTAGCCTCCCTGACCGGGAGGTCGTCCTAGAGACCCGTACAGGGAGCTACTATCACTTCAAGACCGACCACTTCCAGCGACAGATCACCTATAGTACGGTGCGTAACGCCCCCGTACATCTGGTGACGATCTCCGCCGAGCGTGCCTTTGAGGTCATCGCCCAAAACAAGAAGGGGGAGCGTCCCGAGAGCCTCGAGCAGCACCCTGAGGGGCACCGCTCGGGAGCTCAGTCCCGAGACATCCTGGCCGATAATAGCCTCACCCGCTTCGATGGCGGGCGCAAGGGTCGCCGTGGGGGCGATCGCCCTCGACACCACGAGGGGAGCCAGCGGGAAGCCGCTCGGGGCGATCGCTCTGGGGGGAGACACGAGGTGCGCCAGTTCCGCAGTCCCCGCACCCGCCGAGCGGAGGGGGAGCAAAGCCCTAGCCCCACCCGAGACCCACAAGACGAAAAGTAAGCCCTACCCCTAGAGCTGTACGATGATGAGACTATTGCCCCGAGCACACCATCTCCCCCGAGTCCTCCTCTTCCTAGCCCTCTGGATAGGAAGTGCGGGGTGCTATCAAGCTGCGGAGGAGGGAGACTACTATGCCTTCTACGACCTTCCCCGTGGAGTCTGGCAGGGCAATACGAGCGTCCGCTTCCAGCTCCTCTTCCCCGACCGGGAGCGTCTCTACCAGATCCAGATCGCTCTGCGCCTAGATAGCCGTATCGAGAAGACGGAGCTGGCACTGCTGGCTGAGCTCCAGCGGGGAGGGAGCACGTACTACACCGATACCCTGCGCTTCCGCCTAGCCGATCAGCCGGAGGTATGGCTGCGCCCAGGCACGGTCTTTCACGAGTACCGAGCTGGATTGGCACGGCCTTTGCAGACGCCCTATACTGGCCTTTTCTACCTACGACTCACTCCTCTGGATCGGGTGACCCTCACAGGGGTCTCTGCCGTGGGCGTGGGGATGAAGGAACGGCCAAAAGCAAACAAGTAAGACCTATCACCGAGGCGGGTGACTGGGTGGTAGAGGGAGAGCTCCTCCCCATCCCCCTATTGCCGAGCGCCTCACCGCAAGGATATAATGAGCAAAAAGAAGAAATCTGACGAAATGGCAGGATCAGAAGGTAAGGCTCCAGCCCTCCCTATACCCGTACTAGCGACTTACAACGAAGGCGAATCCTTCGGAGTCTCTCAGGAGGAGCTCCCCGAGGTGCTTCCCCTGATCGCCCTACGCAATATTGTCATCTACCCCGGTACCCTCGTCCCCATCTTGGTCGGGCGCAAGAAGTCCGTGGAGGTCATCCGTCAGGCTGAGAAGGAGAACCGTTGCTTCGGGGTCATCGCCCAGCGCGATGCCGCTGTCGAGGATCCAACCCTCGATGACCTCTATCCCATGGGTACGGTCGTAGAGGTAACGCAGATCATCGAGCTACCCACGGGAGACCTCTCTGCGATCCTCCGTGGTCGTCAGCGCTTCGAGCTCCGAGAGCTCCTACAGAGCGAGCCTTATCTGGCCGGACGCTACACCCTCGTCCCCGAAGAGGAGCGAGGGGGTGCCTCCGAGCGGGAGTTTGATGCACTGGTGAGTCTGATCCATGACCGTCTGATCCTCCTCCTAGAGAAGCTCTTCCCGGGGGCTCCCGCGGGCTTCATGGACACCATCCGTGCGCTCAAGAATAAGGCCTATATCATCAATCTGGCTGCGAACCTCATCGACCTCACCATAGAGCGCCGTCAGGAGGCTCTCTCGGCCGTCACCCTCAACGACCGAGGTGTGCTGGCTCTCTCCGGGCTACACGGGCAGATCGAGGAGGCAGACATCAAGGACGAGATCCTGCGTAAGACCCGTCAGGAGATGGATCAGCAGCAGCGGGAGTACTTCCTACAGCAGCAGATGCGTACCATCCAGGAGGAACTCGGCGGGGGAAACAACAGCGAGGAGGAGCTCGAGGAGCTCCGCAAGGCAGGAGAGAAGAAGAGCTGGGACAAGGCCGTCGCTGCGACCTTTGAGAAGGAGCTCCGCAAGGCCGAGCGTCTGAACCCTCAGAGCCCCGACTACTCCATCCAGATGCAGTACCTTCGCACCATCGTAGAGCTTCCCTGGGGCGTGTACAGCACGGACAACTTTGACCTCAAGCAGGCTCAGGAGACCCTAGACCGAGAGCACTACGGGCTAGAGCGAGTCAAGGAGCGTATCCTAGAGCACCTAGCTGTCCTGAAGCTCAAGGGCGATATGAAGTCTCCCATCCTCTGCCTCTACGGCCCTCCAGGGGTGGGTAAGACCTCCCTCGGGCGCAGTATCGCCGAGAGCCTTGGCCGTAAGTACGTCCGTATCTCCCTCGGGGGGGTACATGACGAGGCCGAGATCCGTGGACACCGCCGTACCTATATCGGTGCTATGAGCGGACGTATCATCCAGAGCCTGCAGAAGGCTGGTACGTCCAATCCCGTCTTTGTCCTCGACGAGATCGACAAGCTCTCTAGCGACTACAAGGGCGACCCCGCCTCGGCACTACTAGAGGTGCTCGACCCGGAGCAGAACACCACCTTCCACGACAACTACCTCGATATCGACTACGACCTTAGCAAGGTCCTCTTCATAGCGACGGCCAACAACATCTCCACCATTCCTCAGGCACTGCGTGACCGTATGGAGCTCATCGAGGTCAGTGGCTATATCACCGAGGAGAAGCTACGCATCGCCGAGCAGCACCTCGTACCCAAAGAGGCCAAGGAGCACGGCCTCTCCGAGTATCCCCTACGCTTCGCCCCAGGAGCACTGGAGACCATCATCGAGGAGTACACCCGAGAGAGTGGTGTACGTGCCCTCACCAAGAAGATAGCTGCTGTCCTGCGCAAGGTCGCTTGGGCTGTCGCCTCGGGAGACCCACTGCCCGAGGAGATCACCCCCGAGCTCGTGCACGAGTACCTCGGCAAGACCATCTACTCCCGTGATCGCTATCAGGGCAACGAACATGCCGGGGTCGTCATCGGCCTAGCATGGACAAGTGTCGGAGGGGAGATCCTCTTCATCGAGAGCAGTCTACAGCCTGGGCAGAACGGCAAGCTCATCCTCACCGGTAGCCTAGGGGATGTCATGAAGGAGTCGGCGACGATTGCCCTCAGCTACATCCGTGCTCACGCTGAGCAGCTAGGGATTGACCTCGAGCAACTCAAGGACCGTGAGATCCATATCCACGTCCCCGAGGGGGCCGTTCCGAAGGACGGGCCCTCGGCCGGAATCACGATGGCCACGGCGATCCTGTCGGCGGTCAGCGGCCGCCGCGTCCGCCCGGGCATCGCCATGACGGGCGAGATATCCCTGAGGGGCAAGGTCCTTCCCGTCGGGGGCATTCGGGAGAAGATCCTCGCCGCCCGGCGCCATGGGGTTCTGCACATCGTTCTGCCCGCGGCCAATCGTGTGGACGTCGAGGAGATCCCCAAGGAATATACCGATGGGATGCGCTTCGATTATGCCGAGGAGGTCCTGACGGTCCTCGAAAAGGGGTTGGAGAAGCCGGGTAAAACCGAAATGGAGAAAACCGATGCTCTGGAAGGCGTCTCTTGAGGCGACCTGTTTCTCCATCCCTCAGCTTCCGCCGGAGGGGATGCCGGAGGTCGCCGTCGCCGGCCGATCGAACGTCGGGAAGTCGACGCTGATCAACGCGCTGCTGGGGACGAGGCTGGCCCACGTGGGGGCGACGCCGGGGAAGACCCGCAGCATCAACTTC
>ERZ772764.2046-NODE-2046-length-12123-cov-4.029085_pt1 | contig 12123 bp, 5 predicted proteins | sample MGYA00512163_ERZ772764 | MGnify/ENA primary metagenome ERZ772764 (study PRJEB29015, sample SAMEA2737903) | human oral metagenome | biome: human oral; feature: human-associated habitat; material: dental | place: China | collected 2094 ...
GTAATGTTCACGCCCCTTCCGTCAACGACAGTATCGCCTACCGTTACTTTATTGAAAGCCACTTCGTCTTTGGTCGCAACGGTTATTTTGTTTTCGGCCTGGGTCAGCTTGATATTTTTTCCCGCATCTACGGTAACAGTTTCGCCGTTTTGTACGTTTTCGACGTTCGAACCGGCCACTTCTCCTTCAGATTGGGAAGTTTGCAGTTTGAAGCCGGCCGATTTGAGCTGGGCCACATTGACGGCATCGGTGTCCTGGGTACCTGCCGCAAGGGAGGTAATCTGGCGCGTGATGTTTCCATCGGCATCGCCCACCGACACGGCGGCACGGGTGGATTTCCATGCTGCAATGGTTTTATCGGCAGCCGAACCCAACGGGTCCGCACCCACCGCACCTTTGTCGACGGAAGCTTTGCTGGCACGTCCCAAAGCGATGCCGTCTGAAACGGTTACCGACGTGCCGCTACCCAATGCGACCGCACCGGTAATATTTTTCTCGCCGGCAAAAGTTACGGTATCGCTGCGCGGTAAATCCCTGCTCGGATTGGCGGCCCAGTTCGCAGTCGTCAAAGTCGCCGCAGAAGCGCCGATTTTTACATCGTTACCCAACACGAAGGTATCGGAAGTCTGGCTGCCGACGATATTTTTATTACCGATGGCGTAGTTTCCCGTACCGCCGATTACACTGCGCGTCTCCACATTCCTGTCGGCCCTCGCGCCTGTTCCGGCGTTTTGGATCGCACCGCTCCATACACCCGAATATGCGCCGGAAACAACGGAACCCGAACCAAAGGCGGTACTGGCATGGGCATTTTGAGTAACCAAGGAATCGCTGCCGATGGCGACGCTGCTATCCGCATGGGCGGCCGAATAACGGCCTATCGTGCTGGCTCGGATTCCGCTCAAAGTTCCGGTACCCAATGCCACACTCTGCGCACCGAAAGCATTGGCCGTAGAGCCGATCGCCGTCGCATAATCGCCTGCTTTGGAATAAGAACCGACGGCCAGCGCATTGTTTTCCAGAGCTTTTGCACTGTTACCGATGGCAACCGTACTCAATTTCAATGCTTGGGAGAGTTTGCCGATGGCAATAGAGGAATCTCCGTTTGCAATATTCTGCTTACCGATAGCAATGGCGTTAGAGGCATTTGTATTCGTGTTACTACCGTCCGTCGAAATGGAAACTTTGTTTTCGGAACCGATGGCGATAGCCGGTTCTTCATTGTCCGCGCCTGTGCCGCCAACAGTATTCCTACTTCCCATTACGATGGCGTGGGTACGGTTTACCGTATTGCTGTTACCTTGGATGTGCACATTGGCAACGGCATTGATACTGTTGTCATTGCCGATTATCGTGCTCTGCGTGGCCGCAATCGGTGCGCCCTGCGCGCCGTTACCGTTACCCAAAACATGAGTGTTTGTACCGCTGACGAAACCGCGTCTTCCGATAACGGTAGAAGATTCCCCGCTTGCTTCGTTAGTGCCGCCAATCGAAATCGACTGGTCGCCTTTTGCTTTGACATTTTGTCCTATTGCAACGGCGTTAATTCCCTCCGCCAGCGCATCGACACCCGCCGCCAGCGCGTTTTCGCCGGTTGCGCCGTCGTTGTTGTAGTTGCCTTTCGTGCTGTCCGTACTTTTAACGCTGTAAAAGTGGTGTTTCGCGGTATTGACGGACTGATTGAGGCTGTTAATCGAATTCCGGATATCGCCGACAGACGTATTCAAACCATCAATGGCGGTGTTGGCTTTATCAGCCGCCGCATTTGCAGCATCGGCGGTCGTTTTCAGTGCCGCCAAGGCATCGTGCACGGTATTTTGGTTCGTACCGCCAAGATTGTTTACGGTCAGGTTGCCCGCGCCATCCACGGCAGTCTCGCCGCCCAAAGCATTTTTAGTAGCGGTAGCAAGGTTGAGCAGGTAGGAATTGGTGGCGTAGAGCTGGCTGCCGTTTACAGCATCAGTGCTGTCCGCACTGAGCACGCCGGCGGCTACGTTTTGAATCTGACGTTTGGTACCGACTGCTTTACCGACGGAAATAACGCCGTATGAATCCTTACCGGCGGCGGTATAACTGTTGCTCAGGGTATACTCACCCGCATGTGGCGCCTCGGTAACGCTTCCCGCGCCTAAAGCCACGTCGTTCTCATTGACCGCCTGCGAAGCATAGCCCAATGCAGTCGAATTTACGGCTTCGGCCTTAGTATAAGCGCCCACGGTAGCGGCTCCGGCGGCATTTGATGTTGCTGAAACACCGAAGGCAACGGTATTGGCACCCAAAGCACCGGCAGAATGGCCGATAGCCAGCGCTTCGCTGTCTGTTGCCTGAGCCGTATTACCAAATGCAATCGAACTGTTGCCCAGAGCTTTGGTATCCAAACCCATAGACATGGCATAATTTTCGGCGGCCACTGCACCGCTGCCGATGGCGATACCGTTAAGTTTGCTGTCTGATACGGTAGCTTTGTTACCGATAGCAATGGCAAACTTACCGGAAGCATTGGAATCTATACCCAATGCTACGGCTTCGCTGCCGGAAGCATTGGCACGCTGGCCGACAGCCACCGCAGATACTCCGCTTGCAAGGGTATTGTGGCCAATCGCAACGGTTTCATGGCCGTTTGCACGGGCATTGCTGCCTGCGGCCACCGAGAAATCGCCGGCAGCGGCAGCAGCCACGCCCGCCGCCATAGCGTTTGTGCCCGTTGCACCGTCATTGGCGCGGTTGCCTTCCGTATTATCTTGTTCCGTCGGATTTACCGAATAATATTTCACACTTGCGTCGGCAATTTTGGTTGCCAGCACGTTGGCCACAGAATAAAGCTGGCTGCCGTTAATGGCATCGGTAGAAGTCTCAGAAATCGCGCCCGGTGCGATATGTTTGAGTTGGCGTTCGTAGCCCGCACTACCGAAGGATACCTGGTCGCCGGCGATAATCCTGCTACCGCCTGCAAAATTGCCGTATTGCACGCCGTTGACGTTGGCGTCGCGTTCGCCCGTTGCATCTGTTTCCGTCGTGCTGCCCGCACCAATCGCCACCGCATTACCTTTGGTCGCTCTCGCACCCATACCGAATGCAGCGGAAGCCAAACCTGTCGCACTTGTACCCGTACCGAATGCGGTTGAAAGCTCGCCGGTGGCTTGCGATTTAGTACCGATGGCTACGGCTGCTTCGCCCGAAGTCGGTCGAATATAGCTGTTCTCTCCGGTTGCCATCTCGTCGCCGGTATATTCCCTATAGATTTCTTTAACGGTTTTGCCCGAACCGTCCGCTACCTGTTTTTCTGCAACGGTGTCCCAGTCATCCGAACCGATGACGATAGAGGAGTTGCCTTTGGCGGTAACATTGTTACCGATAGCGGTAGACTGGTCCCCCCAGGCATTGGCAAAGGCACCGATGGCCACAGTCTGGTTGGTATCTTGATTTGAAGCAGAGTCTGCCGGATTGATCGCCGAAGCGTTATAGCCGATAACCACGGAACGCGAGTTATTGGAGTGCGCCCCCTCGCCAATCACTATCGAGCTGTATTTCAAAGCCCGGGCATTATTACCGATGGCGATTGCGGCAGCCTGTGTCGCCATGCTGGATGTACCGATGGCAAGTGTATTAGTATCATCGGCATTCGCCCCCTGACCCAAAGCAACGGCATTCGCCTGACGGGCATGGCTGTTCAAACCTATAGCGACAGCTTGTTCACCGTCTGCATTAGCCGAATGTCCGAATGCGATGGAATCGACTTTCCAAGCATTGTTGTTCGTACCGATAGCAATGGCATCTTTGCCTTCGGCTTTGTTGCTCTTACCGAAAGCCAAGGCATTTTGGCCGGAAGCCACGGTAGAATCACCCATCGCAATGGCATCGCCTGCCAATGCCTGCGAATTTTTACCGAAAGCCATCGCACGGTTTTGGGCGGCGTTGGCATTGTTGCCGACGGCGACGGCATCTTCGCCCAGCGATTTGGCCTCATTGCCCAAAGCAATGGCATTTGCTTTGGCCGCATTGGCTTGGCGGCCCACTGCAAGTGAATTTTCTCCTGTCGCACGGTTATTGAAACCCAGTGTAGCCGCACCCGAAGCAGGCGCCTGACTATAAGGGCCAACAGCAACCGAGGAATTTCCCTTAGCCATCGCGCCATCACCGAGAGCTACGCTGGATTTGCCTGTTGCTTGGGAATTTTGGCCGCCCGAAAACGAGTTCTGCCCATAGGCATTGCTGGCCTGGCCGATGGCGGTTGCATTTGTGCCGCTCGCGGTGCTTAGCGCACCGATCGCTACGGAACCTGCACCCGTGGTCGTACCCGAAACGTTGGGATCGGCGGGCGCCGTATCCGCATTAACCGAGGCTCTATTACCGATTACCACCGCATTTTGTGCCTCTGCCTTGGTTTCACTACCGATGGCAACGGTCTGTTCGGCAGTTGCCTGAGTCGCGTAGCCGATGGCGACAGTATTGTTTTTGTTTGCTACGACTTCGGCACCGACGGCGATAATGTTATCGCCCCTTACCAGCACATGGGTACCGATACCGATAGATTTTGCTCCCTGAACCCCGAGGGCGGCGGCCCTGCCCGCATCGTTACTGCCGATGCCGATGGAACCCTGGCCGTTTACCGATGTATCCGCACCAATCGTGATGGCTTTTTGACCGGTCGCTTTGATGTTCACGCCGATTGCCGTTGAATTGTTACTCGCCGCAATGGTAGTGGAAGTACCGGAGTTCGGACCGATTGCCAAAGCGCCGTTGTTACTTGCCTGAGCATTGTTACCGATAGCTACCGCACCGGAACCGTGAGCCGAGGTGGTGCCGTTGCCGATGGCGAATGTCGCGCCTCCCGTAGCGGGTTTTTCAGTAATGGTCGCCCAAACCCCTTCCGACATTCCCAGCAATGCCATACTCAATGCAGTCAGTCTGAACAAGGCTTTCAGACGGCCTTGTTCGACGGCGCGGACTTCTTCTGCTGCGCCGCCGACTGTCGACGAGGCTTTGACATGTCCTTTTGCCAATTCGGAAGTTACGACGAAAGACTGGATCGTACGGTTCCAAACAATCTTGAAAATCTTGTTCATTTTATTTTCCTAATAATGTTAAACAAATAAATTTAATATATTACTGATTTCCTAAAATACTCCCGCCATTCGAAAATCAGTTTGCGTGGGACGGAGCAATCCGCATGTTGGAAATCGGGTAAGCTCTTTGCAAAAATACCAAAACAATATGACGATTATTGTCACTTCCAAACAAATTTCAGAATAAATTTATATCCCGAAAGATAGTATCTATACTTTAAATACAATCCGTTCAGGTTTATAAACAATCCGATTATCTATGAAATATAAAAAATTTAACTTTATTTTTCATTTTTAACGGAACTCTGACTGGCAATATCGAAGCAATTACTATGCCAAAACCTAAAATCCGTTTTACGGCGTCTGTATTTCTACGGCATTTTCCGTATTTTCAGACGACAAAAAAGAATACAGGCCGTCTGAAAATTTCAGACGGCCTGTATCAAAAAAGCATATCGATTAATTTTGAACAATTTTAGAATGATTACTTAATCAGGAAATTTTAACAATCAGAACAACGGGATACCGCCACATTCATTTGACGCCGCCCCAAACGGGTAAAAACAAAAGCAGCGGCATCAGAAAGGACACGGATGACATTTTCAGACGGCCTGACGGAAATGCCCGCAGGCCGTCTGAAACCGATTCAGTTTACGTCCTGTTTTTCCAGCCGCTGTTTAAACCGCACGCCGGCGGCGTGATAAAACGGTTTGGGTGAGAACTGGCGCGAGACCTGCGAAGCGGTAATGGCGCCGATAAGCAGCCAGAACAGCAGATTTTGTCCGCCGGTCATCTCCATCACCACCACGCTGGCGGTCAGCGGCGACTGGGTGGCGCCGGCAAGGAAGGCCGCCATGCAGATGAGGACGACGACGTTGACGCCCGTTTCCAACCCGACCAAGGCGGCGATATGGCTGCCGAGCATGGCGCCTATGGTCAGCGACGGGGTAAAGATACCGCCCGGAATACCCGCCCAATAAGAAAACACGGTGGCCGCCCATTTGGCGGCGGCGATGCCGAACGGCGCATCGTACATGCGGCGCAGCGCACCCGATGCTTCGTTATAGCCCGTACCGTAAGTCTGCCCCTGATAAACCGTGCCCAGCAGGGCCAGCAACACGCCCATTGCAGCAGCCAGCAGCAGCGGATGGCGGACAATCAGGCCGCGCCATTTTTGCGGGGAAAACGCCGCCGCGCCTTTATACAGAAATTGCCCGAACAGGCCGCCCGCGATGCCGCAAACCAGCCCCGAACCCAGTACCCACAGCAGCATATTGTCCAACTCGCCGCCGTGGAAGCCCGAAAAATACGGGTTGTTGCCCTGTACGGCCACTTGGATGAAACCCGCCGCCAGCACGCCCAACAGGATTTGCCGTTCCCAGCGCAGCATCACGCCCCGACCCAGTTCTTCAATGGCGAAAACCACGCCCGCCAACGGGGCGTTGAACGCCGCCGCCAATCCGCCTGCCGCACCCGCCGCTATCAGATCGTTTTCCTGCATCCCCCTGAACGCGAGATTGTGTTTTTTACACCAGCCACCCCAAGCCGACATCACCGCCGCGCCGACCTGTACCGACGGCCCTTCGCGGCCGATAGACGCGCCGCACACCATGCCGATGAAGGTCAGCGGGATTTTGAGCAATGTCTGTCCGAACGGAATCAAACGGGTTTTGTTCACCCCGTAGGGCAGCGACAGCGAGGCCAGCACCTGCGGAATGCCGCTGCCTGCCGTATACGGGGCGAAACGGCGCGTCAGCCACGCAATCAGCGGCAGGCCCAGCGGCAACGCCACCCATGCGAACCACGGATATTGCCTGACCAGCCTGGCGTTGGTTTCCAACGCAAAGTCGGCCATATGTGCGAACAGGAGCGACACCAGCGCGACCAGTGCCGAACCGGCAAGCAGGAAAGCGAAGGCGGCGGTTTTGCGGGAAAGGCGGCGCGTCTGCCTGAGTTTGTGGGCGATGCGCAAGCCGATAAATCTTGGGAGAGGCATTTTGTCGTGCAGATAAAAAGGATTGGAAAAGGCCGTCTGAAAATAAGGCTTGCGGGATTGAGCCGAATCAATCAGGTTTTCAGACGGCCTGTCGGATTTGCCGCATCATCGCAGCCAGGCGGCAATAGCCTGCCGCTACTTATTATTTTTTCTATATTTCAGATAATAATGGATGCCTAAAGCGAAAAAAACGGTAGTCAATAGAGAACCTATTGCGTTTTTCAATAACGGATGACTACCTGCCGACAAACCCGTCAGATTGTCCCATATCATATTCAGAACAAAAACCGACACAAAGAAAAACAGATAAACTACCAAATTTCTCTTTAACATTTTGTTTTTTCCTTAAATTACTGGTGCTGCAATTTTATCGCTAAAATTGCAGCACCTTTTTAAATCAAAACAATTAGCTAAAATTACCACCAACATGTGCCTATATGCCTAGCGGCACCTCCTAAAGCCCCGCCGACTACACCAATTGTTCCTCCAAGAACAGTTCCTGTTCCAGGGACAAAAGAACCACCTATCGCCCCAGTAACACCTCCTGCTATTGCCCCACCTACTATGGATTTACCATAATTTCTCCAGCTACAGCTAACAGCTATTCGCTTCGGCGCTACCACCTCCACAAACCAAAGTCATTTGACAATTGGATATAGTTTCCATTTCTTGCTCCTTTTAATTAAAATTTACATAAAATCAAAGCAATACAAATATCTATTAATAAATTAATAGATATTATCCAGACCGTAAACTAATTAAAAGTTTAGTATTTTACACGACTTAATAATTAATACTTAATAAGTATATGTCTTTAGAAACAAATTCCATCCAAACTCTCAAACCACAAAGGTCGTCTGAAAACTGTTTTTCAGACGACCTCTTTCTTACGAGCGGTAATCCGCATTAATCGATATATATTCGTGCGTCAGGTCGCAGGTGTATACCGTCGCTTCGGCCTTGCCGCGCTGCAAATCAATGCGCACGGTGATTTCGTCCTCATCCATCACCGCCTGCCCCTGCTCTTCGGTGTAACTTTCGGCGCGGCCGCCGTGTTCGGCAACCAGCACGTCGCCCAACCACATCCTGATTCTGTCGACATCCAAATCGGTGATGCCCGCATAACCGATGGCGGCCAGCAGGCGGCCGAGGTTGGGGTCGCCGGCGGAAAAGGCGGTTTTGACCAGTGGGGAACGGGCAACGGCATAAGCGACCTTGCGCGCCTCTTCCCTGTCGGCGGCGCGTTCTACGCGGATGGTGATGAATTTGCCCGCACCTTCGCCGTCGCGCACGATGGCCTGCGCCAGTTCCAGCGCGATGCTGCCGAGCAATTCTTTCAACTGGCCGTAACGCGGGTCGGCGGTATTGTCGATTTCCATCTGACCGCATTTGCCCGTGGCCATGATGACGAAGCTGTCGTTGGTGCTGGTGTCGCCGTCGACGGTGATGGTATTGAACGTCGCATCGGCGATTTCCTGCGTCAGAAGCTGCAACACGGGTTGCGATACTTTGGCGTCGGTGGCGATAAAGGCCAGCATGGTGGCCATGTTCGGATGAATCATGCCCGAACCCTTGGCGATGCCGGTGGCGCGGACCGTGTGTTTCTCACCGACTTTCCCCTCGCGGCTGGCGGCCTTGGACACGGTGTCGGTGGTCATAATCGCGCGGGCGGCGTCGCTCCAGTGTACGGGTTTGACATTGGGCAGCGCGCCGATGATTTTCTGAACGGGCAGCGGCTCCAGTATCACGCCGGTAGAAAACGGCAGTATCTGCGAAGGTTTGCAGCCCACCTGCCGCGCGGCGGCCTCGCAGACTTCCACCGCGTCGGCGCGTCCTTGGGCGCCCGTACCCGCATTGGCATTGCCCGTATTGATGACCAGCGCGCGCACGCCGTCTTCGTCGAACAGGTGCGATTTGGCGATATAGACCGGCGCGGCGCAAAAGCGGTTTTGCGTGAATACGGCACCGACGGTATTCTGACTGTTCAGCACAATCAGCGTCAGGTCGTCGCGGTCGGCTTTTTTCACGCCGGCCTGACCGACGTATACCTGCACGCCGTCGATGCTCAGCAGTTCGGACGGGGATTTTTCTGTGAGGCGGACTGCCATTTTCTGCTCCTTGTTTTTCCTTGCGTTTTTCGTTTTCAGACGGCCTTTTGACAAAACAGGCCGTCTGAACGTTAAAATCAAGCCCGTCCGGCTTCCTGCGGGTCCGGCGGCATCGGATTACTCTTGGCGGTGTGTTGCGTGCGGACGGCCCGTTTCGGCATCGGCGGGACAAATCTTCTTTTTTTTACAAAGAGAACGGTTTTTTTGTTTGATTTTTGTTAAGGTCTTAATCATAACGCGCAAGAGGCCGTCTGAAAAGTACCGGCATGAAAAACGGCATCCTTGCGGATGCCGTTGCAATATGTCAGTTTTTCCGGTAAGGGTTTTCCACCGCCTCAATCAGCGCCTTCAGATATTCGCGCAACTGCGCCTCGCCGCAACCCATCAGCAGCGCGTCTTCAAACGCGTCCTGCGCGAGCTGGTAAAGTTCGGTCATGTTTTCGGTCATCACCTTCACCTTCTCGGTACACGACACAATCTGACCGTCGTCGCCGTACCATTTCGGCATTTCCGGCATACTCATGTTTCACACTCTCAGTTCAGGAAACGGGACGGGTCGTTTTTCTTCACGCGGCGGCCGAACGCGTATTTCCGGTTCCAATATTTGTTGCTGAGGCTGGTGATTTCGATGCGCTTGCCGGTACGCGGCGCATGGATGAAGCGGTTGTTGCCGATGAACAGGCCGACGTGGGAAATCCGCCCGCGCACCGTGCGGAAAAACACCATGTCGCCCGGCTGCAATTCGCTACGGCTGACCATCGTACCCATCTGCGCCTGCATGGCGGACGTGCGCGGCAGGCTGATGCCCATGCTGTTGCGGAAGATGTGCTGCATGAAGCCGCTGCAATCAAAGCCGGTCCGCACCGACGTACCGCCCCAGCGGTATGCCACGCCCAGCAGTCCCATCGCGCTGCGGATAAGGTCGTCCGCATTGCCGTCGCGCTGGTAGTTTGCGGCCTGCGGCGCAATATCGCCGCCCTGCCCTTGCCCGTTCAGAATGGCAGCTGCGCGCGAAGAAGACGGAACCAGCAGTTTCTGTACGGTTATGGGCGAGCCGTAAGAAGGCCGCGCGGGCGTTACCGGCGCAGTAGCGGGAGAAGAGGGAGTAGTGGAATTGCCGCCGTTAAACTGGTTCAGTACCTGCTGGCGGTTGCTCAACATTTTTTCCAAATCGTCGGCGTGGATAGGGGCTGCAAGCAGGCAGGCCGACACCATCATTGTGATCAGTCTGACAAATCGGTTCATTCGGTATTTCCGTTTCAGACGGCCTCTGTACCGTCTGCTGTTTATGTTATTCTTAAACTGTTTTCAGCATTTTCGGGTCCGATTGTATATAAAAATCGGGATGCTTGGCAAAAAAGCATCTGTTATATTGCGTTAACATATTGTTTTACAAAGACTTCATAAATAATCCTATATCATGATGATTCCCACTTTGCTCGCCATGCGCGACATATCCCGAATGCGCGAAATTATTACCGTTATGACAAAATACGGGTTGGGCGGTTTTTTGCAGCGCATCAAACTCTCCTACGGCAGCGCAGACGAATCTGCATCGGGCAGCCGCTATATGAGCACGCCGCGCCGCTTCCGTATGGCATTCGAAGAGTTGGGGCCGACTTTCGTCAAGCTCGGGCAGATTCTGTCTACGCGGGTGGACATCTTCGACGCGGAATGGATTGAAGAATTTGAGAAGCTGCAAAGCAACGTCGCCCCGATTCCGGTGGCAAGCATAGACGAATTAATCGAATCCTACCTCGGCAGGCCGATGGGGGAAGTGTTCCGTTCGTTTGATTCCGTCCCCGTCGGCAGCGCGTCCATCGCACAGGTGCACAAGGCCGTCCTGTCGGACGGCGAAACCGTGGCCGTGAAAATCAAGCGCCCCGACATCGAGCCGGTCATTCAGGCAGACTTGCGCATCCTGACCCACCTTGCCGGACTCATAGAATCGGAAATTCCCGAAGTGCGCCGCTACCAGCCGGTGCAGATGGTGCAGTATTTCGCCCGCAGTCTGGCGAAAGAAACCGATTTGTCGGTGGAGCTGCGCTATATGCAGCGCTTCGGCCAAACCTTCGACAGCGACCCGTTCGTCCGCATCCCCCGCGTCTATCCCGACATTTCCAACCGCCAGATTCTCGTTCAGGAACACATCGGCGACACATTATTAAAAGACATCCGCATCGAAACGCTCGATGCGCCAATGCGCACGCAGCTCGCCGCCCGCATCACCGACACCCTGTTTACCATGATTCTGCAACAGGGCTTTTTCCACGCCGACCCCCATCCGGGCAATATCTTTATCGGTTCGGACGGCCGCATCACCCTAATCGACTTCGGACTGGTCGGCCACCTCAGCAGCACCCGCCGCCGCGAAATCGTCGACTTAATCAACGCCCTTACCCGCAAAGACCAGTTCACCATGCAATACGTATTAAGCAACTGGGCGCAGGGCGACCTGCCCGACGAAAACCTGCTCGGAGCCGACGTATTGGAAATGCTGCTCAACTACGAACACACGCCCGTGCGCGACCTGCGCATCAGCCAGGTTATCAACGACATCACCCAGATTATGCGCAACCACGGCCTGACACTGCCGGGCGACCTAGTCATGCTGTTTAAAACCCTCATCACGCTCGAAGGCGTGGCCAAGCGGCTGGACGGCCAGACCGAACTCTTGGAGCGCGCCAAACCCATCGTGGCCGACGCCTTCAAAGAACGTTCCTCGCCCGAACACATTTTGCGCAAAGGCAGGATGCACCTGCAAACGCTGCTGCAAGCCGCCGACGAACTGCCGCAAAACCTGTTCCGCCTCAGCCGCCGCCTGCAAAAAGGCCAGATGGGGATTACGCTGGACTTCAAACGCTTCGACCAAATCAGCCACCAAATCGACCGTGCCGCCAACCGTCTGACGATGGGCATCGTTACTGCCGCGCTGATTATCGGTTCGTCCATC